>FWPU01007768.1_pt1 | contig 14114 bp, 9 predicted proteins | sample 2228361 | NCBI WGS metagenome assembly FWPU01 (sample SAMEA103939777, study PRJEB20133) | metagenome
TGCTAATTTTGTTCCAGCTGTGATCGGCGGTTCCGCTGTCAGCAGTGTTGATCTTTTATCATTTGAGCCGGCCACTCGACCCGATATATTTGAACCTAGTACTCTTAATATTCCCGCCATAGTTGGACTAGGTGCATCAATAGAATATCTTCAGCGAATTGGTTTTGAGGAAGTGCGGTCGTATCTTCGTCAACTATCCTCCTATCTTAGTGATTCTCTACAGAGTATTCCTTCACTCACTTGTTATGGCGATATTGATACGCAGCGAACTATCTTTGGTCTTAACATCCTTTCTGATGTGACCAATGGTATTAACTGTCATGATGTAGCACTCATGCTAGATGAGTCCAATATTGCGGTTAGAAGTGGCCTTGTCTGTGCACATCCTTCGATCCACCATCTTGCGTTCGATGGACTTGTTCAAGTCTCTCTTCATATCTACAATACACTTGAAGATATTGACAGACTCACCACAGTTTTAAAAACTATGACAACAGATCTAATCTGAATCGATTATTTACAGTAGCGTTTGATAAGTCTTCTATCTAAGGGCATTATCCTAACGGCTTGTAACTCTCTAATAGTTTGCCACATATATTGTCACATATTATTTGTTTAATTTAAGACAAATGTCGGCGGATATGTAGCAAAATACTGAACTATGACCTATAAAATGATACCACTGAATACGAGTCCTTTTCCACGATTAGGATTCGTATCAGTAAACCAAATAATTGCCCCAATTAAAATTACTAACACACCAGAGAGTCTTCCAATGAATATCAAAAATGACCAGATCTCTGCAAAGTATTGAGCAATTAAGTTTGCAAAGTCTGTTAATGGACTCAGTATGAGAGGTGGCATCTTTTTCTCGGTCTATAGTATAGATTATAGTATTTAAGGTCCTAAAGGACTGTAACTGATTTTGCAAGGTTTCTTGGTTTATCTGGATCACAACCCTTACTTGTTGCCATGTAATAACTTAGGATCTGAATCGGCACCACATATGCCATTGGTGAGTATTCTGATTCTATACCTGGTGGTATCTCAAAAGTATGATCTGCTAAATTTTTCAGATCTTCATCGCCTCTTTCGATAACAAGTGTAATGTTCCCTCCTCTTGCCTTCATCTCCATGATATTGCCAATGATACGGTCTCTTGTTTCATCTTTGGGTGCAATAAATATAACTGGGTATTCTTTTTCGACAAGTGCTATTGGACCATGTTTTGATTCACCTGCAGAATATCCTTCTGCATGGGTGTAGGAGACCTCCTTCACTTTCAGAGCACCCTCATATGCAGTGGCTATTGATATTCCCCTCCCTAAGAAAAACATACTCTTTTTTTGGGAGTAGATTGATGCTAATCTTCGTGCAGGTTCTTCATTACGTGTAATAGTTTCCGATACAAGGTCTGGTATTCGATAGAGTGCAGAACTTTTTGCTGTTAAAATATCTGCACTTCGGACCCCAGTTATCACTCCTGTTGCCAGCGCCAGACGTGCTAGTGCAGTCAACTGTGCCATGAATGTCTTGGTTGCAGCCACCCCGATCTCCGGACCTGCATAAGTTACAAGTGTCTGGTCTGCTATTCGTGTCACAGAGCTACCCATAACATTTGTAATCGCTATAACATTAGCTCCATATCTTTTTGCGTACTTTACTGCCATTAGTGTATCTGTGGTTTCACCGGACTGGGTGATTGCGATTATACAGTCATTCTTCGAGATGGTATCGCATAAAGTGTCTTGAAAATCGCTTGCAATCTCAAAAAATGGAAGTATGCCTGCCAACGAAGAAAACATGTATCGTCCAGCCATGGCCGCATGACCGGATGTTCCCATTGCTACCATGTAGACATGTCGTGCATCCGCAATCAGATGAGCTGCATTCTTTAGTATTTCCTCACTCAAATGTAGTGTATTCCTTATTGCATCTGGCTGTTCATAGATCTCCTTTAGCATGAAATGGGGAAAACCCCCCTTCTGTGCCTGGCTTGCAGTCCAACTAATTACTATAGGCTCTCTTTGAACTATGGTCCCATCCTTTAGATTCACTATCACTATGTCGTCTTCTGTCAAAGTAGCGATCTCCCCATCTAGAAGGAGAATCATTTTATTTGTCACAGGAAGAAACGAGGGAATATCCGATGAAACGTATGTTGCATCCTCTCCACGTCCAATCACCAAGGGGTTTCCATCCCTGGTACAGACAATCTGTTGAGGTTCTCTTGTTGTCATGGCCACTATTGCATACGTTCCCCTGAGTCTTTTTATTACATCCCTTAGCGCTTGATGTAATGACATGCCCTTATCCATGAGATCTTCAATCATGTGCGGTATGACTTCAGTATCTGTTTCAGAACTAAATTGATGTCCCTTATTCACAAGTTCCCTCCTGAGTTCTATAAAATTATCAATAACCCCATTATGAACTACCGCTATTGTATTTTTACAATCAAAATGCGGATGGGAATTGTATAGCGAAGGTATACCATGTGTTGCCCAGCGTGTGTGTCCGATTCCTATCGAACCGGGCATATCGTCCAGATCATGTTTTCTATGAACTTCCTCAATCTTGCCCTTGTCCTTTTTTATATACAGTTGTCCTGCATGTATCGTTGTCATGCCTACTGAATCGTAACCCCTATACTCGAGACGCTTAAGTGCCTGGTGCAGAAATGGTGCAACTCTTCCTCTCTTCTGGACTACTCCAATTATGCCGCACATTTATGTCTAGCCCTTTTGTATTGTATATGTACACATACATATACAAACAGTTGTAAAGTTGTTTATCTTGAATGTTTAACCTGTAAGTTCTATTTCAATATAGACCGAATCTGGTATTCTAACACGCATTATTTGCCGAATTGCTCGTTCATCTGCATCTATATCGATCAGGCGTCTGTGTATTCTCATCTCCCACTTGTCCCATGTATCTGAACCCTGTCCACATGGTGTCTTCCGAACCGGAACAACCATCCGCCGGGTGGGAAGTGGAATTGGACCCGACATACGAACTCCTGTCTTACGTGTGATCTTCTTAATTTGATTACATACACTATCTAGATGTTCTGTGTTTGTACTTGATAGCCGGATCCTTGCCTTTTGCGTCATTAATCCACACAACTCCGGGTAGTGGCATCCGAAGGCCTGAATCTTGATTTGGATAAAAATGTTATCTTCTGTTGATGAATCTGTTTAACTCGTGTCCTTTAGGATTTCACGGAATTTAATCTAATATTTCAACCGCATCTCTAAATTTGACTGCATTAATCTTAATTCTTACATTTTCACAAGTCTGCGATTCTCCTCTTTCATCATAACTACTGACAGTTTTGAAGTCGCTACTGAGAGTAACCTCCATAAGCGGGAAATCAAAGTCACCTCTTGTGGATTACAATTGAATACTCAACAAAACTGGCTTACGATTGTAAAACTTGGCGGTTCTGTGATAACTCATAAAAACAGAAGTCCTCCGGAGGTAGATGCTGCCTCTATAGAACGGATTGTCCGCGAGTTGTCCTGTCACCGTGGATCCCTTCTCATAGTTCTTGGGGGTGGTGCACACGGTCATCAGGCCGCCAAAGAATATGGTTTTGATGATCCCTCGACCTCCTCTAGGCGATTGATTGCAGGAATTCCTATGATTCATCGTAACATGACTATTCTCTCCTCCACCATATGTGATGTCTTGTTAAACAATGGTTTCCCTGCGGTTGTCATACCTCCCTTTTGTTTTGTGCACATGTCCAATGGTGAAGTCACAAATTACTCACTGGAAACAATAAGATTGGCACTTGCAGAAAGGTTTGTAGTTGTGACACATGGGGATGTCTGTTTCGATAGTAAAAGAGGTGCAGCCATCTTAAGTGGCGATCGACTTGTTATAATTTTAGCGAACGAGCTGGCAGCAGACTGTGTCCTTGTAGGTACTGATGTTGATGGTGTGTTCGATGATGATCCACATAACAATCCAGATGCACGGCTCATTCCTGTCATAAACGGTTCTACAAATAATGAATTCTCACTCCCACATGCTGGTCCATCGCGGTCTATTGATGTGACTGGTGGCATGGGTACAAAGATTCAGGAGTTATTACATCTGCATAATCCTCAAACTTTTGCAGCAGTATTCAATCTCACAGTGCCAGGTCGTCTTAAACAACTACTTGCTGGTGATACCAATGTTTGCTGTACTAGGGTTATTCCTTATACATTAGACGGCTAGTGCTGTAATTTCATCAAGTGTTGTAATTGTGAGATGTGAGATATCTTGAGGAATATCCCCCCTGTACTCTGCAGCGCTTAGGACACATATCACCTGTTTTGAGTTGCAGATCCTGCATACAGGTGTTTGACGAATTTGACACAGGGTTCCTAGTTGTTGCTGAGTTGGAAAGACAACAAATGATGTGCCCTCTGCACAGAGATCATATCCCTCATGGTATCTAGATACAGACTTGCCTATCCGATACAACTCCGTTTCAATACTCTTAATCACTTCTTCTTTTAGTTTCTGTAGTGTTGCCACGTTGAGAATCCATAACCCTTCCTCAAGACTTATGCGCCTTTCTCTATTGTCTACCCTTACAGCTATTAGGGTTTCATCTGCCAGCATTTCTGTCAACGTCTTATGGCCCTGCTCTATTGAGAGCGGTGGAGATCTTGTATTTAATGATTGAGTTGCTGTTGTTTCAATGAAACCATGAATATCTTCCCATAACACGTGCCCTCCCGTAAGTTCCACAAACTCTTGGATCAACTCACTCCATAAGCGTGTTTGAGGTGTATATCCCTGTGAACTGTGCTGTTCTTTGCGTTCGTCCGGTAACAATGGGTGTTCTGTTTCTGGACCTACAATCTCGTCAGGACTCTTGCTATGACTGCCCTTTTCTGATATCTGTTGAAAGATCTCTTGTATCATTTTTTGTAATGAACTGGGAAACGCAGAAATAACTTCTACAGCATCAAACTCATCCGATCTATCCATCAGCTCTCTTAACTTTGAAGCAGCTATGCTTCCACGTACAACAACCGTGAGTTTCTCAATCTCCGGACTGAGCTGTTTCATGTACCTACGAATCCTACTTATTGCCATATCCATTGAGGACATTTTTAGATGGTCTGCAAAGACGAATACTGCATGTGTTCCTAACAGAAGTTCTGTAAAACCATCCTCCACATCCTCTCGGTGAACAGTAATGGGTCCGTGAAGATTGTTCATGACATACTCGATTATTGTTTCCTTTACTGCCTTGAGTCCAAGACCTGGCAGTGCATAAACAAAACCACCATCCACTAAGGGTACAGCTATCCGTTCAACCCGTGATGAGGCTACTAATTCCCTAAGTACATCTGAGGCCTGCACACCCTCTCTATTGTCATTGTCAAGTGATATTAGAAACTGGTCAATATCCGCTTGTGACCGACCTACCCCTGAGGCGAGAAATGCTATTATCCGGTTTACCAAATTTGAACGCTCTGCGATATCAGAAGTTGTAGTTGACTCATGCATGCCGTCTCTATACAACTGCGTTGTTGAATCGTCCAAACTCTCACTTGTGGGTGGCGTGTCTATCTTTTCGATGTGACCTTTTTCTGTTGTTTCTTCAGGCGTTTCTGATTCATCTATTAGGTGGGTCTTTGATTTTGTTGTTGTAGACTCTCTTATACTCTGATCCATGTAGTCATTTCTTCTGAAAGGTATGACTGCAACCTCAAAAGCATCCATACCAGGTAGTACGGTCATTGCCCGCCCTGTCTTTGAAGATCTAAGATATCTCTCTTGTTCGGAATCAAGTGACAAAAATCTGGCACCAATTTCGCTGTCATATGGAAGCCTAAAGATGAATTTGGTTGCAGTATTCGCCAGGACGTTAGAGGATATATTTGGCCTAGTTGAAACTACAATTACGCCTTGACCTGTCGCTCGTTGCAGCATGACCATTGATTCGCCCGTAGTCACATCCGCTGCGGTGAGTCGGGCATAACTCTCTGGTATTAGATTGCTAGCCTCTTCCAGAACAACAACATGTTTCAAATCTGATGTTATGCCTCTGCGAAGTGCGGCCTCAAAAATTCTCTTTGCTACCAAATTGTATAGTAGTCTTGCAGCTTCCATGCCCCCTGTGCGTGCAACATGTCGTAAGTCAAATATTACTCTCTTAGTCATCAGTTCTGTAATCCTTAAGGCATCGGGACCGCCCTTTAGTATTGATCCTAGCGGTTCTGCACTCAGAACTTGAAGCCGATTGAGCAGAGCATCTCTTGTAATGTCACCCGTTCGTTCATCTTTTTGTGCAAGCCCTTCTATTGCCTCAATTAAGGCCTGAACTGAAACTCGTTTATCCTGTGCTACTTCTAGCACGCAACAGTTTCTCCATGGCTGGTGAGAGTTCAGATGTTGCTCCGCGTTCTCGAATAAGTTCTCTAAGAATGGTATATGTTGAGTGAGGTGAATCAACACTTGGATCTATTAGGTCCATCGTAATTAATGGATCTAGGCCGGGTCTTAAGACCAACACCTCCTGTGATCCTATATTGACCAGATCTGCATATTCTGAACCTTTGAGATCAAATATCCACCATGTCACTGTAGTCTTGGTGCTCAGTTCTGCGATCAATTTCTTGACAAGAGTAGTCTTTCCACTTCCAGTGGCTCCTAGTATTGCCACATGTTCTCTGAGCCATTCACTCTTAAGACCTACCGGTGCTATGCGTCGCCCACCATATACACTATGACCGATTTGAAGTTCGTTATCTACAAACACCTTATGAGGAATGGGTAAATTGGGCAGACTAGTTGCAGAAACGAGCGGTATCTGTTGCACTGGAGTATTAATGTATGCAGCTAGTGAATTCACATGTAATCTCTTTCTTTTTATGTGTTTTCTCATTAGAAGTCTTAATGCCAGCCTTTCATTAGTTTGATGTTCTCTGATTGCACCGAATTCATCTCCTCCCCAAATCGACAGTATCATACCCATAATTGCCTCTTTAGGTGGCAGTTGGCCTTCATTGTTCTTTATTGTACGCACAAAAGCTGATGTTTCGAACCATACATCTGCTCCTTTGAGCAGCTTATATTCCTGAATGAGTTCAGTCTTGCTACTTTGATCTGCCAGTGAATCGTTCTTCTTTTTTTCCTTTTCTCTAATTGACCGCCACTCTTGCTCCATTCTCCTCCGTTCTTTTCCAGGTTTACTTGGTGAGAATACACATGTGAACGATGCATTATATCCTTGTTTCAACAATGTGGACAGAAACGTACCAATCTGAGAGGAATGTGCACTTGGATAAACCCGTGGTATTCCTTGAAGACTAAAAACCTGAAATTCACTATCAATGGTGTTATTTGTTTCGCAGTATGCATCTGAAGATGATTCCAACTGTGTAGTATATGCGGATGTTCTACAGTATAGGCGAGTTGGGATGTGTTCAATTATTGTGTTTTCGAGTGCTTTTCCCTTGAGCTGTTCTAACTCCACATTTACAAGTGAAGCAACAAGAACTGCCTCTATCCTCATTGCTTCCCTGCCTAGAATTATACGAACTTGTTCTTTGTTACGCCCACTTGCTGTGATGAATATTCGTATGAACGGTTCATTGTTTGAAACACCCACTTCATAGGCAATCGTTACATCTTTACTCATACCATTTCTCATAGCAAGCAGCATTGCTGTATTGTATTTTGTACCACCTCCTGGTTCGTTCTCCAACGATGGTGATACTGAGGATATCTGTAAGCAAGTCAGACCAACTATCTTGCCTAACGATCTCAGAAAAAGAATGTCTTCTTCAGTACATATTTGAATTGGCGGAATTTGCGTACTGACTCCTACTAACATTGCAGATGTCACAAGAGTGGCTATGAATAATCCAACTTCAAAAACTCCTTTGTAAAAAAATGGCCACACTGGTAGTATCTGAACAAGGGGTAGCATGTAAAAGATTAGAAAATACACTAATGAGGCTAAACTTGCAGACGCCCACAGATGAAAGATGTACGTTCTTCTAGATACTCGTTTTAATAGAGTGGTATTATCTGCGTTTTCCCCTATGATTTTCAATTAGTAACATCTCCATCTTTTCCGTCTTTAATATCAAATCTTCTTCTGCATCAAATAATCTGGTCATTCATTATAGTTAACTAGACTTGAAGACAGATCTTTTTGTTCTTATATAGCAATACTACTGCTCCTTGAAGACAGTCTATGTGTTGGTTTCTTGCTGTATAATTATGGATTAGACTATATAGACACCTACAACTTTAGAGATCTGCGTAATATTCGGTGTGAGGGCAAGGTTTGTACGTGGATGAGTTTCGGACAACAGTTTCGAACGTCCTTATTAGGTATCACTGGGGCAATAATCTCTAGAGGTACTGCGTGTGAAATCTCATTCGACAATAGTATGCATCTTTGCGGTCATCTTTGTCATTATGATTACTGGTGGTACTACTGGAGTTTCAGCGTCTGAAGATGTATTTACATGCCGCGGAGACACGCTGGTTCTTACGGTCTTACTTCTGCAGCATGGTTCCTATGGTATGCCTGTATCTGGCCAACAAATCCTCTTCTTTGACCAGACAACCGATGTCTTGCTGGGTGTTTCAATAACTGGATCTGACGGCATAGCTAGTTTGCCGTGGACTGTGCCTCTTGATCATCCACTTGGTCTTACAGTTCTCAATGCTACATTTGCAGGCAATGAGTCCTTAGCACTTGCCCCCTCATGTCAGTATGCAATGATTACAGTTCTTAGTAAAACGAACATTCATCTATCTGCGTTTGAATTGAATCTCGCACCAGGTGATACCTTAACACTGACCGCACTTCTTTTGGACGATGCTGATGTCCCATTACCCGGTCAGGTCTTGAGTGTTTATTCAAAAGACGAATTTATTGTGTCATCTGTAACTAACCATAGTGGGTATGCAGTCTTTGCAATTCCTTGTGATGGTTCGTGGCATATACTTGGAGAGAATGAAATCAGTGTGCACAGCCCACGGAATTTATCCATATATACCGAGGCCAATTCAGAGTCGTTAACAGTCAATATTCTCAAGATCAAAACAAATCTCACACTTAGGTCTAGTATAAATTATGAGTTTTCTCTTGGTGAGAATGTTGAACTACCTGTTCTTCTTGAAGGTCCCTCACCTAGTCCATTGATTGTATACTTAGATTTCAATGAACTATTTTCTCTCTATACTAATGAGCAGGGTCTTGCGGATATCGAACTTCTGATTGATACAAGATTTACACTAGGACCACACATTATTAGAGTACTCTATCCAGGCACTGAACGATTTAATTCAAGCATCCTTCATATTGAAATCAACGTGGTCAGTCCACTATTAATGAATTTGACAACACAAAGTACATTGATAATCGGCGAGAAGGGGTTCTTTGAAATACGTCTGAGCGACATTTTGGGGCGTCCTATCAGTGGAACTCAAGTTACTTTGCTGGATATGGATACTGAGCTTGAGTATACCTCCATGACTCAGACAGATGGTCGTGCAATGTTTGAACTGCCTATGATAGGTAAAAAGGGTATACATTCTATGAAAGTGTACCTTCCCAACTCGAACTATCTGCTAAATACCTCCTGTGTATTCTATATACCTGTTTGGACCCAGCCCTCACTCTCTGTTTATTATAGCAATATTCTTGGATTTGCATCTCCTACACAGGCACTCAACTTTACTCTTCGATTAACTGATCTGGAGGATACATATGTTGGTCATCCACTTTATATCACACTCTGGAATAACACAATGTTTTCTGTTTTTACTGACAACAATGGTCTAGCTGTAATCTGGACTTGCGCTCCTTCCGTCGAGGGTAATTACACGATAACCATTCTATTCCATGGCAGTTCCAACGAATATGCATTGTCATGTTCTCTGATATTATCCATTACTGTAGATCGTATTATTCCTGTACAAATCGAACTCGCTCATTACAGAGTTGTTTCTGTTCTTAACACGCTGGAACTTTATCTACTACTAAGGGGTTTAAATGGTACGTTCCTAGCTGACGTTGAGTTTGAATACTCATGGTTGACAGTGAGTGGTGTTGAGAGAAGCGGGTTTAATGGATTTTTCTATATTTCTCTGCCATTACCAAGTACTGCAGGGGAGCATTATTTCAGATATCTAGTGAGAGGATCTGATTCAGTACGCTACTCAGTCGGAGAAATAGTAATCTATATTTCAGTTGATGAAGTTCTTGCGGCACAGGGAATTGGGGTCGGCGGTTTCACAGCAAGTCTTGTAAGTTCAATAATTGCTGCAACAGTATACCTGATAAGAAAAAGACAACTCATATAACTATCGCCTGTTTTAAAAAGCAAAACAGTGACACACTCTATTTATATATACTACTATTTTATATAATACTCCTGATTGCATTTATATATATTTGTTAAAATCATTAACAATATAAACTATTGTGTTTTGTTGTTTAGATATAGTGGTCATAAATAATAATATCATGATGGTGCTCCGGCCGGGATTTGAACCCGGGTTGAAGGATCGAGAGTCCCTCATGCTGGGCCAGACTACACTCGGTCTCCCGCGACGAATCGCAATGGGTCCACCGGAGCATTAGGCACATCAGTCCGGAGCACCCACTTTCGCTTTCTGATTCAAAATAAGGCTTTCCCTTACAGAAACTATGTAATATACTACTTGAATAGTTCGTAGTATGTGATCTACTAATAACAATAGAACTTTGTTTCTAATATGACTTGTATGCTATGGTGTGAATATATTCGAGAAGCTGCTCCAGCTATCATGCAGTATTTGCATCAGGCTGCTGATTAGATCCTGAACCCATCCCGTCGCCTGAAGTATAACAGCAATGACAATTGAAACAGTGACCACTGCAATACCAAGAAGCAGACTCTCTTCTACAAGTGGTCCTCCCTTCTCATCCTTGAGAATGTTGTTTTTTGACATGAGATCACCAAGTCTGAGTCCGTTGGATACAATATTAACTCCCCCATGTAAATTTTTGATATAATTACTAGGCATAATGTTACAAGTTTTAGATGGTACAATCAATTTAATGCTCAATGTTTCATATTTGCAGGAATAATTTATAGCGGCATATAGACTGGTGTTTTAAGACAACTGAATATTTTCGGCGTACTCTCATTCTGAGTAGAATGTATGAATATGTGTGGACGAATGCATCATTTCGATGAATCGTACTGATCATACCCTTCAGATGAAATTTGACCTACTAGAATCTTGTTAGGTATCCACATACGATATATTTTGGGTGTGGTCTTTGGTAGACAAAGCGTTCGATACATGCGAAACCAGTTCAAATTGGCAATGTCAGGAGTGTGGTGGTCCACTCATAAGTAGTCAAGGACATATAGTATGCAGGGATTGTGGACTTGTTGTTTCACATGAATATGTTGATCCTACCTATCAAATGGGCGAAGACCAACATGCTGATGGACGCGATGCAAGTGCATATGGGTCCCTCGGAAATCGTCTACATATTGTCGATGGTATGGGTAGTTACATCGGCTTTCACAAGGATAACTACTTTAGAGACGCACATGGCCAGACACTAACAGGAAAGGATCAAAAGAAGTTCAAGCATTTAAGTTCAATTTACAGTACTCGTGTCCGAATTGGCCGTGAAGAAACCAAATTTAGAGCACTTCGTACGCTCAATCATGTGTCAAAACTCCTTATGTTGACGGATCAAGTCCGCGATCGTACTGCATACTTGTACAAAAAGTATCTCTCTGACTCATCAAATCTGGTTGGAAACAACATACTACTCATGGCAGTATGTCTTCTGACTGCTGCACGTGAGTTTAGAGAGAGTGCGCCAATTACGCTTGAAGAGATTGCTGACGTGTTTGAAAAGTGTGGTCATCGAGTCAGTGTACGTACTATTGTCCGTGAGGCTTCTCGACTGAAAATACTTACTGGCCTTTCGCCATCGATCAGAAAGGCAGAAGACTATGTTCCTCGTGTTTTATCCATGCTTATGAATGATGCTAAAGTTCTAAACAAGATAAAGGCCCGCGGTTGGGCCGTTAATGAATATGAACATATTCTGCGAACAAAAGTAAATCATCTTTTGAGATTGATTCCCTCTTCAAAACGAGGCGGACGTAACCCCTTCATATTGGCAGTTTCGATTGCATACGCAAGTGACCGTATTATTGCACAGGAGTATGAACGTCGGACTGTGTTGACTCAACGACTTGTTTCAGGCGCAACGGACGTCGCTGAGTATAGTATTCGTGATCATTTTGGTGTCATCAAACAATTACTCACACAGTCAGCAATTACACTCGAATGTTTAGAGTAGTGATCTTCTGTAAAGGTGCCCACAATGAACACACCTATTTTGACCCGGGTTTGCTCAAGATTAAGATGTGCAAAGTGTGAACATGCACCATATCCCACATGTCTGTCTGAAAATCTGACTTTGAGTTCTGAAAATACTCATCCAACTATAATACTCTTTGAACCAGAACGTCGGATGATTCACGTTTGTTGGCATAACAACGAACCTCTGCCGGGGCCACCCTGGACGGATATGGGCTGGAAGTCATTGTACATGGGCAACTATGCGGTACTTTCACATCCCCCAACAAATGTTTCTGCTATTTATTTGGTTGACCCTTATGTGTTTATGTTTTGCAAGAATGCATCTGATCTTGAAATGAGCCATTATCTTCTGCCAGTACTACATTCGGAACTGGAGTCTAAACTAGTCCACGAGATGTGCCAGAAGGTTCATACGCTGGGCCATGGTTATTCAACATCTCGTCTTAGCATTCAGTTGGTGCTTCAAGAGGTCACTAATAATGTATCACAGACAATCAAAAAAACAATACCTGAAATTAGTGACACTGCCAGACTCCGCCTCTCTAAAATAGTGGCCCATAAGACATGTGTTCTTTGGCCTTTGATGCCTCTTCTTCTTGATGATCAAATTGAGGAGGTATATGTTGATCGTCCCAACTCTCCAGTGTACTTTGATCATAGACGGCTTGGACGATGCACCTCCCATATCTGTGTGCAAACTACTGATGTGGAACGAATAACAACAGTAATTCGGGCAGAGAGTAATCTCCATTTGGACCGGTCTAACCCATCTATCAAGACAGATCTTCACCTGAACAATTTACGACTAAGAGTTTCCATGAGCTTGCCTCCTCTTAGTCCAGACGGTCTGCATATAGACATACGAAAACAAAGAATACAGACTTTTGATATACTCGATCTAATTAGAAACAGGACACTATCATTGGAGGCCGCCGCAGTTCTTGTTCTTGCATTCTCATCAAGATTTAACATCGCAATAACTGGTGGACCTGGCAGTGGTAAGACTACTCTTTTGAATGCTTTGGACATCACAGCTCCTGTCACATGGAGAAAGGTCTACATTGAGGACGCATTAGAAAGCTGTCTTACGAACTACGGACATCAGCTGCGATTCAAAGTTGACCCTGTTGATGAACTTGGGGGCAGATTAAGCAAAAGTGATGAGATTGTGAAGTCACTTCATAGAAGTCCAGACTATGTTATCCTTGGTGAGATACAGACTGCTGAACACAGTCAGGCACTCTTCCAGGCCATGTCTGCGGGTCTACGAACAGCACAGACCTGTCATAGTGATTCAGCATCTGTCCTCATAACTCGCTGGATGAATAATCATTCAATACCTCCTTCAAGTATTGCACTGATGGATGTGATTGTCACACTAAGACGTCCTATACCAGGATCTTCACGACGGGAAGTGAGTGAGATCGTAGAGATACGAAGGCAATTTGTTGATGGTGCAATTCGATTCATTGGTCTAAATACAATCTATGATGTATTGACCGGAAAAGTAACCGAAACATGGGCTGAAGATGGAGCATTTCTGAGCCGTGCACAGGAGTGCGGGTGCAAAACACACATTCCAGCATATCGATCTCTCATTGAACTACTGCGTAGGATGATGCATAGTTCTGATTGTTGTACAACTCAGACTATTGGATCTCTGTTATGGCGAGCTGGTCATCCTTTTCTATTCGAGCTTGAAAGTGACAGTTTTCCAGTATCATGTGTTGGTAAACATTTTT
>FWPU01002024.1_pt1 | contig 14112 bp, 11 predicted proteins | sample 2228361 | NCBI WGS metagenome assembly FWPU01 (sample SAMEA103939777, study PRJEB20133) | metagenome
CGAGGTCTGCCTTCGGCTTTCTTGTATAAGACGTTCCACTGCAGGTGCGATGGCCTGCTCAATCTGCTCATCGCTAAGTTGGACTCCATAGATGTCCCGAAGTGCAGTCAGTTTCGCCCTGAGGAATAATCCGGGCGCCCTCTCTCGTGCCATATCTTCATCAATTCCGTCCAATGGATATGAACGGATCAGTGACATCAGTTCTCTTGTGTCCGTCTTTCCCCGTCTTGTTGGATCCAGTGCATCTAGTCTCTGAATCTCTTGTATTAATGCGGTGACTGTCTCTACTCTTTGACCCAACACAAGCAGTGAATTGATTGTAGCATTTGGTCCAAGAACTGTTGCTGCATGATAGTCCGCAAGGAGTTCTGCCTGTCTGGATGCTCTCTGGATAAATAGCATCACAATCAGAATTAGCAATCGTGAGAGAACAAGAAACGAAAACAGAACAAACACCCTTATTGCTGCTGAGAACAGGTCGAAGTCGATCAACAGCGCGTCTAGAATCGTCATTAGTAGCCTCAGATAGACGTATAGATATATGACCTCTACAAAGGCGGTTGGCATCCTCATTAGGATACTCATGATTGAGTCTCGATTCTTGATGTGCCCTATCTCGTGAGCTATTATCGACTTTATCTCATCCGGTCTGAGCAGATCAAGTACATTACTATTGACCACTACTATTGAGCCTAGAATTGGAAGTGAGAATGTGAAGGCATTAGGTAGTGGGGACTTCATCAGATATATCTCATTGACAGTCTGTCCACTTGCTCTGGCGACCTCTGAGGTCCACTTTACAATATCCGAACACGAGTATTTGCAAGGCCAGTCTACTATGTTAGTTGCCTTTGGATACAGCCGAATCATATCTCTATTGTGTCGCACGGAGTATGCAAACATGTAGATCATGAAGATCTGCATCATGCCGATACTGATTATTAGTGAGGCAGATACTATCGGACTTGAACGTGAGAGGTCAATTCCAACCACAAATAACGAGTCAGGATCAAGATGGAGTATTGCAACGAAGAGAATCTGTATGATGTCAATTACCACAAAAGCAACAAATGATTGCCATTTTTTCTTTGTAGCCTCATCCACAATAGGTGCACGTGATTCATTTGCTGTCATTGACATCGATTTGTCTATGATGTGGCTGCATTTGAATTCTCCCTCATGGACACGTTTCAGTGTAATGGCCCTGTCGAAATGGTTTTAGCACATGTTCCATGTAATGGACTGTGATTGGTATGGTTGACTTACAGAGCATCCGAGCGAGAACCACAACTGTTAGGGAATACATTGACAATACAGATGAGGCCGCTCGTCAAATAATGCTTGAGCGGTATAAGACGTATTCAATTGCTCCGACAATACTTGACCAACTGCGTGCAGTCACAAAGGATGTTGTATGTGTTGTCATAGGTGCATCATGGTGTGGTGACTGTAAGAATGCAATGCCAGTTCTACTTCATCTTGAGGAGAAGATTGGGATGGACATACGTGTCTTCAGTACTGTAAAAAAAGCCCCACTCGATCCCAAACGCAAGTGGGCGATTCCTCCATCCCCTCCAGAGATGGAGGATTGGAATGTCACTGCCATCCCGTGGATTGAGTTCTTTAACTCTCAGGGTGAACGTCTAGGCACAATAATCGAGAAGCCTCGCGTCAAGGCAACTCTTGAGGAAGAGATCCTCTTCACTTTAAAGCGATGAATAATCGACGTGTCACATTGTGACTGAAAAATAGATAAGTCTTGTATGTTTCACTCACAGTGGATTGATGTAAGCGATGGACATACCAATAATTAGCACGTTTATGAATGGACTTCGTCTCTTTTTGGAAGACAAGCGACTGAAGTGGTTATTTGTTGTGTTTATTGTGGGAGTATTATACATGACTCTCATCGGTAATCTTGCACTTCTGGTTGTGTCTGTTACTCCTTCACTGGCGCCTGCAGTGATGGTGTTCTATGCTGTCACAGGCGGTGTTTTGATCGTATTTTTTATGATCACCACTCTGTTGATACTGGTTGGGTTAAAACGTATAGTTGCAAGTGATCAGTCATATGCCAGATCTTTTCTCTTTACAGTCATCTGGTTGGGGCTCAGTTTCCCTATACTTATTCTCTTGGTTGCCTTTGCAATGCCCCTATTTCTCTTTCTGGTGTTTGTGGTAGCTTTTGTAGGTTGGATCTCTTTCCAGTCCTACTTTGCAACAAGGAATTCTCTGCGCTATGCTGGTATAGTCACCACCTCAACTGCCTCTCGTGGCACACGCGTGTTGTCAGTCATGAGTCATTTCCTGTGCTATATTGTGATAGTGGCAGCCTTGATTATCTCTCTCCCTCTATCAGGTAGTATCGCGGTTGCAGCACTCACGTTGTTAGGTAGTATTATCGTCCTGTTGTTTAACTTTATCAACGGTGTCATAATGAAGAGAAATAGCGATAGGCCTGTCATTCTTAATATTGCGTTACTTGGTCTATTTGTTTCTCTGTACAGTGCATATTTCATTTATAGTGCTAGTACGGCCCGAGCATTACCCTTTGATCCTATTGGTATGCTCATCTCCATATTCTTCATCATCTATACAATGAGTGCTGTAGGCTCTACTCTGGCAAGTAGATCAAAAGAGGAAACGCGATGGAAGATCTCGGCAGAACTGGCTGCGGCAATCACATTCTTTCTTGCATCAGGATATTATTTTGCTGATCTCTTGTTTGAAGTGACTGGCTACTCTAATGCAATTGGATCTGCTGTGAGTGAATTGTTTAAACTCTTAATATTTCCACTAGTTGCTATGGTTGGCCAGTTCGTCTACATAAGACGTATCAATAGACCACCGCCCACAGCCCCTGTAACCGAACCTGTTGCCCCCTCACCAGTATCTGAACCATCAACCTCAGATGAGATGTCACAAGAGTTGCCAGAGACGCAAGAGTTGCCAGAGGACACGGGTGTGACAACTCATGACGAAGACGAGTCCATTGACCCATCGAACACACCTACAGATTGAGTCTCCTAATCTGAGCAGATGCGTCATAGTTGTAAGGTATCTTCTGTACTATATGCGCACACTCTACACACTCTGTGTCTATTGAGGAGTATTCAATCGTGCAAGACTTAAAATGGATGTTGTGCATTTCTTACCTAAAGGAAGGAAATAAACAATGAGAATCCCGATTCTCTCAGATATATTCAGTGGGCTAGGTGTGTTCTTTAGAACACGTCGCTACGTTGCATATCTCACTGTGTTTGTGATATTCACATGTATTGCTATCTATATGTCATATCTCATGGCCGCCATGGCGACTGCAGATCCCCTACTTGAAGAGATACTGGTGAGTGTCTTTGTCTATGTTGGTGCCACAGGTACCATCTATTTTGGACTTGGAGTGCTCTTCACTGGACTGGGACTTGATAATCTCTGGATAACAGAACGTGGCCGAGGTCGTGTGACAGAACTCAAGGGACTGACATGGATTGCTGTGTCCTTTGCGATCTCTGTGTATCTCTCGTTGGCAGTTGGTGAGGGTGCACTTTTGTTCTTCTCCATGTTTTGTTGGGTGGGCTGGATTGCATTTCAGGCGTTTCTGTCTGCCAGAACAAGTCTGAGACTGGCCACAGTGGCCGAGCCTGAGAAGGGTGGAATTGCAATCGGAATCGGGAGTTTTATCATTCTCCTAATTGGAATTGGTATCATAGGTGTGGAGGCAGCAGCCGCACTTGTTCTTATCCCAGGGAACTACTTTGGACTGGGCGACATGCTTGGCAGCATGTTTCCTAACTATCTCACTAACATCCAGATTCACTTCACCTACCTCGTTGTAGCAATGGGTCTGTTGGGACTGTTTGCCCTCATATCGCTCCTTGCATTCTTCAGATATGCTGCTCGAGGCTCTGCATTGAACATTGCACTGTTGACGGTCTTTGTGGCAATATATTCCGGTTATTTCCTATTCAATGTGATGCGAAGAACAGGGGCTCCCACCATAGGACCTGTTGATGTTGGTATGTCTCTGTTCTTCCTTCTCTATGCAATGAGTGGTATTGGACGAACAGTCACAGAGCGCGTTGAAGGAACGCGAAGACGTCTCAGGGACTTGGGTCCCTTGATCACCTTTTTCCTTGCCAGTGGTTTCTTCTATGTGGACAGTATTATCGCAGTGACAAACACAACTGGAAGTATTCTTTCCACGTGGACACTGTTGAACTGGAGTGCTCCTGTCACTTATGCCACATTCCTGTTTCGTGATATCGCCAAACTGCTAGCGTTTCCGATTGTAGCCGTTCTGAGCATGCTCTACTATCTCCGTGTCGGACGTGTTGAGCGACTCGTCGAGCGTGCAAAGGCAGAGGGACGTACTTTTGAACCCGGCAAGGCTGATACGGATCTTGTTCGGACCGCTCCACCACCGGGCCAGGCATGGCCAAGTGAGACTGCAGAGGGTATTAAGAAGGGTGCTCCTGGTCACGAGCTGTCCTCACCTGATACACGAAGACTGACAGTTGACCAGAGTCGTCGACTTGGTACACCTAAGAGAGCTGGTGAGACCGAGTCTGAGGAAGAGAAGAAAAAGAAGTAGAATCAATCAATGACATCTGTGGGTTGGAGGGGATCACACTGTTAGTTATGTCTTTAATGAAATACATTATTATGTCTTTTTGACATGGCCTGAACCTCAGACTAAAAATAGTCTGATGGATGACATAAAGTAGCATACGTCTGTATTATTGTACATGCGTGATTACAATCTTTGATTCAGTAGTTCGTTGATGTCTATATACGACCCAAGTTCTGACGTCCTCAACGTCCTAAAGGGCGATGGTTCCTACGCTTATCCTATGGAGTAGTGAGTGTGTCACCACCCAGTTATCCCATCCCATACGGGCTTTGGGAATATCGGATTCGGTATGTTCGCCACTCCACTCGCATCTGCATTTATTGCTATTCCTCGCTCCTTGCAGATATGTTCTCTCCTATTTACCACCGGGGCTTTTGTTTTTCATGACTGATGTGTTTCTTATCGAGGTGAGTGTTTCTATAATTGCAGATCTGATGTCTGAGAGCATTCTATCTGCAGCTTTGTTCTCCGGTTCTATTGTCTGCTGAATTGAGTCCACGTTTTTTAGTATACCCTCAAGTCTGTCATATAGTGCTCTTAGTCCCAACTGAAAAAACTCATTCACGCTCTTTTCTACCGTATAGAGGACGCGCTTTCTTCCTCTGCCTGTCTGCGTATAGTCTCGCTGACCCGCCACCACACCCATTGCCTCCAGTTGTGCAATGATGAGCGCAGTATTGGCCCGAGAGTAGCCAGTCATCCTGCAGACCTCATCAGAACTGAGAGTGTGCGGCTTGTCACTCGTATAATTATTGAGATAAAACGCAGCCAGAACCGGGGCAGTATATTGCGGAATTCCAACCCATGAACAGAGTCTTTCGAAGAGTATTACTAATCGCGAATCGATTACTGGTTCTGGCGTCATATGTCATATCCTCTGATTGTTTAGTTGAGATTCTATGTCTGCTGTGCGTCAATGTTTGGCTAAATATATACTATTTGTAGCCTTTGTATGTTGCCAGCAATTGGCGCCAAATGACCGAATATTTGACTGTTTCAACTGTCTTTCAAAAATCCCGACTACTCGGATTGACATCCTCTGTTATCAATTTTTTATTTGACTTTGATACACCTATCGCATACTCTTTGTATGTCCACATTGATCTTGTTAATGATTGCATGTATCTGGTCGTAAAGCCTCTTATTCACAGTCTCAAGTCTGTTCTTGCACAGAGAATCTAGTCTCTGCAGTCTTTTATTAACAGTCTTAAACATCTTTGCAAACAGTCTGGTCTGGTATTTGAGAATCTTCTCAAGTTCTTTTGTAGTCCTTGTAAGTTCAGACTCCCCCATACTTCTTTTCACTGCAGACTGTATCTGTTGTGCAATTTCATCGTACAGATGCATGGTGGTCTCAGTACCTTTTATCAGATAGAAGTCTGCACCGAGATTGAGTGCCCGAATTGCCACATCTTCGCTGCTGTAACCTGTGAACATTATGAACGGTATAGATAGACCAGCGTTTCTGATCCATTCAAGCAGTTCTAGTCCATTCATTTCATCTGGCGCCAGTCTGTAATCGCATACTATTGCGTTGAACTGCTGTTCTTCAAGCAGTTTAAGTGCATCTGTTGCTGAAGTCACTGTTGTAATGTCAAATAGATTGTTGTTTCTTCTGAGAAACAGCTGCATCTGTCGAAGCAGGTACATGTCATCATCCACAACTAATATCCTTATACTCAACACGCACACCTACCCACGAACAACCCTGTAGTATCACTCAGTTGTTGTTCAGTGTTATTTATCGAATATGTCCTTATTGATTAATTTATTATGGATTATATACTCACAAAACAGTTAGATAAATAATATGCCTGTGCATGTGTTATGAAATACCACTGCAATGACTATTTCCAAATAGGTTCACCTAATTATGTCTGTCTTAGTTGCAGGTACAAACAAACTGATGTTATAATACAGTCTTTTGTTCTCTGTTCGTTCTACTCAGTCTTTCAGTCTTCTTCATACATGTGAAGATGTGCAACAAGACTCTGGTGGCGTGTCTATCTTCCAACTAATATTATTAGATCTCATAACAAAAGTATCGAGAGTGTAGTAATTGTAGTCATAATGAAGAGAACCACAGCACAGTTGACACAGCCACCCTCTGCAATCTCTTGCTTGTCTTGTGGGCTCAGTTTTTGAGAATCAGTCTCATCAAGGTTCTTACTCTTCTTTCTCGTAGTCCTAGGCAAAGTCGGACCTCCTTCAACCATTTTTATGTGCATGAGAGGTAATAAAACTGTGCTTGACATCTTGGTGATATCGCTGGCATATAGAATATTGTCAATATGGTATGAGAAGCTCTGTGTTTTGAATAATATTTGATGGTATATCCTACCCATATCACTATTTATTATGATTTTCAGTATTATTTGACTGAAAATGTGAGATAGATGACATTTTCCGTTGCCAAATAATTTATGTTTAGATTTTAGACAATATGGTTCATCTATCAACTTCAACTTTAAGGGTGGCGTTCGCAATATACAACTATGCTGAAGTTACTATTCGCAGAGCAGAACTCAGTGAAGTTGATATTGTCAAAGAGATCATAACTGAGGCCTATGAACCAATCCGGCAACGGATATCCTCTACACCACATGCCCTAAGAGAGGGGCTTGATAAGATTGCCAGGTATATTCAGATGGGTAATATCTATGTGGCTGTGGTTGGAAACTTAGTCGTGGGTACAATGCGAGCTAGTCTTAGAGGCCGTACTGGTGTGATTGCAAGAGTTGCTGTGCGTAACAAATACAGAGGGCGACGTGTCGGTACGATGCTGGTGGAGTATGCCGAAAATATGCTTCAGCATATGGGTGCGACCTGCATAGAGGTCGAGGTATATGGTGCAATAGAGGATCAACTGAAGTTCTATGAGAAGAACAACTATGTCGAGGTTGGCCGGAGCATGAGCGAGGGCGAGCAGATCGTAGTAATGAGAAAGAACCTCTGTGAACCCACCGCGAGTGAGGAGTCAGAAGAGGAATAGTCTCTATGGGATGATCTCACACCCATTGTTGAACACAGGATACTTGAATTGGTCTAGGCTTATGACCCCTTCTTCTATCAACTCTTTCACAGTTGGTACTATTGCTCTCAGTGCAGATAGGTAGTGCTTTACCACATTGCAGACTCTTCTAAAGCCGTCTTCGCCCCAGAGTCTCTCTCTATTGGCAAAGAGACACCTGCCTCCACACAGGGCATACTCTTCACAAGAGGGACAAGGTTCGTTCACTGACATGACTCGTGTAAGTTGTAATGGTTCAGTGTGCCATATATCGCCAACTATGCTAAAGTCCCAGTCTGGTGAGATTGGACAGACTCCTATTGTTCCATTCACATGAATTGCAAATGTGTCACGACCAGAACCACAACGCAGTTCAGATGCTGAGTCCTTCAGCAGGTCATACATCACAGGTATGAATGGCACAATACCTTCCACTATGCCATCTCGCATTCTTGATACCCAGTCGTTCACAAGTCGTCTTATGCCCGGATTGTATGACTCGCGGACCCACCCATCAAAGTCATGCCAGTTGTCCTCTGCATCCCAGAACACATTGAGCTGCCAATGGACATGATCAAAGTTTGGGTCACGTAGGTCTAGAAGATGTCGCACTGCCTGATATATGTCAGTCTGTTCTGAGACCGCCATTCTGGCAACAATGTCACCTCTGTATCCCACTCTGCGTAGCCAACGAACGTTGTCAAGCACACGTCGATACACTCCTCTAGACCGGTAGTGGTCTGTCAACTCTTCAGGTCCATCAATTGAGACAAGTATCGAGTGAAATCGCCGGACATATTCAGGAGGTATTTTGTTCAGTCGCAATCCGTTTGTCTGAAGCATAAACCGTGCACTTGGAAAACGGTTCATCAGTCTCTTGATCAGATTGACTCTTAGTGTAGGCTCACCGCCATATAACATGAGTTGTGGATCACTGTCTTTTGATAGGAATGCTGCAAGTTCATCAAGTGTGTATCTGATCTCTGTATTGGGTCCTCTCTCTTCGCCGCCATGACAGTATATACAGTTGAGATTACATCTTCTTGTGAGAACAATATGATAGTTCAAAATGGCTCACCTCAACTGCATCCACGTTGGACTGTTCTCACCAATGGATATCTGTTGATATAACGGTCAATGCTCTGACTGTGGTTCCAATTCAGTCAGTGCTCAGTCGGTATGCTTATTATGCGTTATCCTGATGATAGATGCTGGGCCTTAGGTATGTTGTTCCAACGGAGTGTTTCAGTGTTAATTTTTACCGTATTATTGCTCTCACCTGCTGTCATAGCGGGACAACCATCGCAGTCACCCGTACTACACAATTTGGATCACAGTGTCTCTGAGAACGTAGGACTACTGCAAGGTGTTCCATATGTCTGGCAAGAGATCAATGGCTTCTGTAATCTTGCAGCAACCGCGATCCTGATGCAGTACGAGGGTGCCCCGCGATCTCTACATGATCTGTTTCTACTGACGGGCTCAGGGTTTACTTTTGCATATATTCGATACAATGACACTATGCTCATATATCCTGGCGTGTTGTTCAGCCAGTTATTACCTGTCTTATTCGCCTGCAGGCTGTATGGTCTGAGTTACAGTCTCTATTGTTATACCGATACGCCCGGCATCTCCAATCAATTGCCAGCTCTGAGAGAACTCGGTGTGAACGTGGAGTTGTTGAATGGTGAACAGGAGGCGTTTGATCTCATACGTTCAACTATTGACAGTGGTCATCCTCTACTTCTCAGTGTGGATCCGCTCTGGCTGCCCTCCTCAGACTATGATATATTACGTGAATACAATATGACTGGCGGTGGGCATGGTGTTGTGGTCGTCGGATATAATGACACATATGGTGTTGCAACCATAATGGATCCCGGTGTTGGTGCGTTTGGTGAGCACTTTGGTTACCCCTCTGACGGACGTGGTAACTACACTCAGATCTCGTACACGAATCTCAACAAGGCATGGTCCCAGAGATACTATATTGCAATATCAATTAGAGGCCCTGCATCTCCGGTCGAGAACAAAGCCGCTCTACTTGGACCATATCTCAGAGATCTGCTTCTCGGTACACCATCAGTATATGCAGAGGGACTTGCCTCCGCCTATCTGTGGCGATTTGGTGAGGGCGCATTCAGACAGATGAGCCAGGACATCACTCCACAGGGCCTACTCAATTACTTCCATGTATTTGATGGAATGCAAAACGAGGTGGCGTTCAAGTCCGCACTACTATTCTTTATCGGTCTTGGCGTTGAAGCAGAGGTCACTCTGCAGTACCTGTCATTTCGTTCAGCACTTGACAGAGTGGATGAACATATCCAGGGTATCAATTTGACCCAGTTCATCAATGCGGCAAGTGAAGCACTGCCACATTTTGAGGCTCTGAGCTGTAATGCTAGCCTGATATATCCGAACAATATGACAATGATGACCGGTCCTCTCGCAACTCTGTTTCGCCAGATCGCACAGTCCTACAACGCAACTGGTGATATGGCTGCTACGCTGTCAACCTATGAAACTCAGCTGAACGAGGTATCTGCGCATCTACTTGCTATTGCCGACTCGTGGAGGGCTGCTGGGATGGCACTTGCAGTCTACTGGCCAAATGATATATGGACTCTTTATGGGCCTATCATCTTGGCGTCTGCAGCTGCAGTCGGTGTTATAGTTGCAGTTGTGATCCAGTGGTCGCGAAAGCGACCGTCCCAATAACCTTGTGAGTCATCCATAATTGTATCAGTTGTCAAGATCAAGTTGCCTGAACGTCTCAGAGATGGCTGTTGTCGGCGGAAAGCAACTATGATCCTTGCAGACATAAAATGTAGTATCAACACCCATCCTCGTATAGTACGCGGTATATGGTGCAAGTAGTCTTAATCTGTCAGTCTGTGCCAGATCATGACGTTCGTCAAGTAGGAGTACGGTGGTTGTGGGTGTGTACCTCTTTCTGATTCTTCTCAACAGTTGTTCTACATCTTCCTGTTCACGGTCGCCCACAATCACCAACTCATATGATGGACCAAGCATATAGTCGATTGCTATGAGCATCATGGTGTATGCTGTAGGTATAGTGTCAAGGTCTTTCAAGAAGTATCTGATCACACGTCTTGTACGTTCCTCAAGAGCCGGGTCGCCCACAATTCGTCCAAGTCGAAGGCAGTTAATTGCGCTCACAGAGTTACCTGATGGTAGTGCCCCATCATATGCATCGATGTATTCGTACACAAGAGTCTCTGCAGAGCGTCCTGAATGGCGAAATACCCCTGCTCCGTCGTTCCAGAACTCCTTTTGTAACTCCCCGTTGAGTTGTAATGCAGTGTTCAGATATTCAACTCTGAGAGTCGCTTGGTATAGTTCAATCAGGCCCCATATGATAAACGCATAGTCCTCCAGAAAACCACTGACTCCAAGTCTATTAGCATTATAACTATGATAGAGCCTATTTTCAATATACATCTTCTGCATGATAAATTGCATAGCGTCCTCTGCAAGTCGCACATACTCCATCTTATGGAGGACACTTCCCGCCTTCGCGAGTGCAGCAATCATCAGTCCATTCCAGTCTGCAAGGATCTTCGTATCAATGTCTGGATGTACTCTCAGTGTCCTTACTTGACGCAGTCTACTTATGCTGTCATCAATGATAGTCTGAAGTCTCTGTTGGTCTATATTAAGACTCTTTGCCATTGTCCCGATGGAGTATGTCCTATACAGTACCTGTCGCCTGTCTTTGTTCTCTGAGATGGTATCCGTATCATTAGAGATATCTGCTAAATTAAATACAGCACAGAAGACACGCGCATCTTCTAGTGGCAGTGTCCCATGAATCTCCTCTGATGTCCATGTATAGAATCGCCCCTCTTGTCCCTCACTCTCAGCATCAACCGCCGCAAAGAATGCCCCCTCTGGCGATATCATCTCTGACTTCACATATTCGACGATCTCATCGACCACACTGGCATAGACCTGATCGCCCGTGACTTGATATGCCTCGGTATATACCATTATAAGAAGTGCCTGGTCATAGAGCATCTTCTCAAAGTGAGGAATCATCCAATCTGCATCTATCGAGTATCGATGAAAGCCACCACCGATATGGTCGAATATCCCACCCATTCTCATCCTCTGTAGTGTCTTCTCAACCATATGTAGTGCAAAGTCATCATGCGTTCTTTTCCAGTATCTTAGTAAGAACATGAGGTTATGAGGTACAGGAAACTTTGGAGCTGTTCCAAACCCACCTGACTTTTCATCAAATGTCTGCACCAGTGAGTCAAATGCCCTGGTAAGTACGTCCAGTACATCTTCCTCTATATCTGACGAGGATGTCACAAGGTCTGTATCTTCACTCTTCAACTCCTGCAGTCTTTTGACTATCTCATATATTCGTGCTCGCTCATTCTTCCATATCTTTTGGACTTGTAGCGCGAGATCCACAAGTCCAATCATACTCTCCCGTGAACGCTTTGGAAGATATGTGGCAGCATAGAATGGGTGTCCCTCCGGCGTCATCAGTATTGTGAGCGGCCAGTTCCGTCCATCAACATCATAGCAAGACGCATATACGTCCTATCGATGTCTGGTCTCTCTTCACGATCAACCTTGATATTGATAAACACACTGTTGAGGACAGCAGCAGTCTCCTCATCTTCAAAACACTCACGGGCCATCACATGACACCAGTGACATGTACTATAACCAATAGAGAGTAGTATTGGCCTCTCTTCTTCTCTTGCCCTTTCAAATGCCTCTTCTGACCATGGATACCAGTCTACCGGATTGTATGCATGCTGCAAGAGATATGGACTCGACTGGTCTGCAAGCCTGTTGGCACGTCTTGGTGTTGTCTGACCTATAGTCACAGTCTATCACCATTCAATAGAGATCTGAGACTCACAGCAGAGCATAAGAGGACTCTGTTATGTACCCATACCGAGTGCGGCAGTTGTGAGAGCGAATATTGATATGATGCATATATACACAGTATTGCACTCCATCTTGTCAACATAGACTATGGGATTAAAGGTGGTCTATTTGGTCGAGCGAGCCGTGATCGTACCTCATACACACTGGGATCGAGAGTGGTATCTGCCATTTCAAAAGTTCAGATACAATCTTGTTGAGTTGATCGATACACTTCTTGACATCCTGAGACGCCAGGACTACCGGTTCATGCTTGATGGACAGACTATTGTCTTGGAGGACTACTTTGAGATACGACCTGAACGCCAAGCCGAGATGCTGCAACTCATACGTGATGGCAAGATTGTTGTTGGCCCATGGTATATCTTGCCTGATGAGTGGCTAGTTGGCGGTGAGAGCATAATTCGAAATCTGGAGTATAGTCATGAACTCTCTCGTAGTCTGGATATTCCTCTTATGCAGATTGCTTATTTACCCGATCAGTTTGGTCATACCAGTGCCATTCCTGAGATTGTACGCGACCTGACTCAGTTCAGGGCTGCAGTTCTCTGGCGCGGTGTGCCTCACAGTATCACAAGTACTCTGTTTATGTGGAAGTCCACGGCATCCTCAAAGGCGGCACTACTGACAGTGTATATGCCTGGTGGATACGGTAACAGAGCAAGACTTCCAGAGGACTATGATCAGTTTGTTGAGTCCGTGCGTGAGGGTATTGATGATCTTCGTCCCTTCTCACCAGTCCCAGTATATCTGTTGATGAATGGTTCTGACCACCTGTTTCCTCAGCCATTTGTCTTCGAATTTGCCAAGAGGATGAGTGATGCGGACATCAATGTGTCTGTTGGTTCGCTTATTGACTATCTTGACGCTCTTGAGACCGCCATGCAAGAACACCCCCATACGCCCCATGAATGGTCTGGCGAACTTCGTTCACCCGCAAGAGCACCATTACTACAGGACACTTACTCCGCCAGAATGTGGATAAAGCAATGGAACCAGCATATTGAGGACCTGCTAGTGATAAGGGCAGAACCACTATGTACCTATCTCTGGGTCCGACTTGGAGTAGAGTATCCCTCTGGTTTTCTGCGGACCGCATGGAAGTGGTTGCTGCAAAATCAGCCCCATGACTCAATCTGCGGCTGTTCTATCGATCAGACACATGATGAGATGCGGACTCGTTTTTCATGGGCGCAGTCTATTGCTGAGGCCGTCATTGATATGGCGTTTAAACGAGTCCGTAGTCATAGTTCAGCCTCAGATGAGACTAGTGTGCTCGCATTCTTTGCAGGACCCACTGCACCAACTCCTGTATACTTTGAGTTTCAGATCCCTGAGTCTATTTCAGTCCAAGGTCTGAAGACTCCAGATGGACGAATCTACAATGTACAGCCAGTCCGAACTGGTGATGACGTGTTTTTGGACACAACGATTGGTGTCACTGTTGCAAAGATGAGTCTGAGGCTGATATCCGGTCGCAAACTGCTGGACTTCTACATCAATGGTGCCGAGTATCACGATGGTGCTGAACCAGGCCTGT
>FWPU01006957.1_pt1 | contig 14112 bp, 14 predicted proteins | sample 2228361 | NCBI WGS metagenome assembly FWPU01 (sample SAMEA103939777, study PRJEB20133) | metagenome
AACGTCTGGAGTGCTCACTCCTGAGCAGATTGACGAAAAAGTAATTGAAAGGCATCTCTACACCAACGGTGTTCCAGATCCGGATCTAATAATCCGGACCTCTGGTGAAGAGCGTCTCTCTGGATTCCTATTGTGGCAGTCTGCATACTCTGAACTCTATTTTGCTCAGATATACTGGCCTGCTGTCCGGCGAATCGACATATGGCGTGCTCTCCGTTCATATGAACAGAGATCACGGCGCTTTGGTAAATGAATGTAGCTGCGTTTTAACTCCGTCGGAGAGAAGTCCCCTTCCACAAGGGAGGGGATGAAAGGATAAAAGTCCTACATAAGAGGCTTTCAAGAAAGAAGAGAGGTTCAAAGAATAGAGAAAAGGCGAGAACAAAGCTGGCAAAGGCTTATGAAAGGTTCAAAGATCAAAGAGATGACTTCTTACATAAACTCACAAGGTTCTATGTAAATGACTATTATGATGTCATCTGTTTTGAGAAGCTGAATGGTATGGTTAGAAATCCTAACTTAGCACGCTCAATCTTAGATGCCTCTTGGGGGAAATTCCTTCAAATGCTATCCTTCACGGCTGAAAGAACTGGAAAGCTAGTAAAGAGGGTAGACCAAAGAGGACAATAGAAGGCTTGAGCCATGAAGATCCCTTGTGGGATTGGATCTCAGCTAAAGATACCAGCAAGTCTCATCGTTGAGGTAGGACGCCCCTGCGATAGCTGGGGGTAGTTCACTGTCATACAGTCTTTTATAAGTCACATGTAATGTGTGATATTTCTGCAGGTATGATGCGCCGCCGTCAATCAGTCTACTCACAACATCAGGAGAAGAGGTTCTTGGCAAGAAGTCCCATTGAAGTGTACAGTGGAATAATAAATACAAGGCTTGCCAATGATATGATCGCACGTATAGAGAAGTTGACTCAACAGTTCTCAAAGGTCTTTTTTGCAGAGCAACCCCTCTCTGTTCATTTGTTGAAGACAATACAGATGCTGTGTAGACTTGTTTCAAGTATCGACTCACGGTCTAGTGCAACACAAGAGGATGTGAGCGCTGCTGTAGACACAGTTGAATACTTTGCATCAACATCCAGATGGGGATTGAGTAGAGATCAGCCTGGTTTCGTTATACGTCCCACATCACAGGACCCCCGGCTATCCCTCAGAGCAATAGGTTCTATACAGCTCGCACCAGCAGCATTAGTTCGGATCAATTCTGCCATCGAAAAACTCTCCAATTTTTTGGATGAACATAGGCTTGGGTCATCCAAGGAATGTAGTGATCTGTGCGAGAGCGTGTTTTCTGTCTGGGTACTGCTCTCAGGTCTCTCAGCTCATATGTATGGACGCAAGATGGCAGTGGAGACCGACTTTGAAATTGCTTATGACGTCACACGAATACTAATGTTCTATACCCCTCCTGAAGAGTTCAAGACTCTGACTGCAATCCGTTTACTGGGTACAAGTCCCAATATTCCTAGACTAGCAAAAGTTGAACTCACATTGGGATTTGAGAAGCTGCTCGAGTCAAGTGATGCAGCAAGACTTGAGCGCAAGTATGGCGAGCAACTTATTGCGCAACATAAGAATTGTAGTGTTCTTTTTAGATCATTGTTGACAAATTCTCTTCGTTTCTTATCTCAGTTTGTGGCAGCCAAAAGTGGTAGCACAAAGATTGAAGCCCAAGGCTATCTGGGCATAGTCACAGATGCACTCACTATATTGAGTAACTTGGGTGTTGATTCCGCCCTACTACGTGACGAGCTGTCCGTGTCACAACTCTATCAGCAACTGGTCCCCTCCCGCGAATTAAATGAACGCCTCACTCTGCTTACAAGGCAACTTGAGAACCTGATCATCAGTTCCAGTCAAGATAAGGATATTCTTCTTAGCCATCAGAGTCTGGTCCCAAGGATGATCAGCCTCATTCTGTTACTAGCTGGTGGAACAGGTACATCAGTCCGTGAAGAACTCGCTGATTATGACTTGAAGAGAGCTGTTCGACTACTCTCTAAGGTCATTGCAACAACGTAGTCGATGGGTCGCCTCGACGTCTTAAAGACTATATCATTATGGTCTTTACTAGCCAGATCGTACTAATGCTCGCCTTTTTGATCATACTGGGTCAAGTGTGCGTTACTGCTGAGGGTTCTAGTATAATCCTCGCATCAACAACAAGTGCGCCTTTCCCACGTTCATATAGAAAGACCGGATTGCAGTCTAGTTCAGATATCTGTTGATTCTCCTCGATCAACTTTGAGACCGCCATAATCACTCTCACTAATGATTCCGTATCGCGTGGTGGTTGGCCTCTAACGCCCTCCAGAATTTTGGACGCCTTAATTTCGTAGATCATCTCTCTAGCATCAGTCTCAGTAAGAGGTATGAGTCTAAATGTGACATCTCTTAAAACTTCTACAAAGATCCCACCCAGACCAAACATGATTGCGTGACCAAACTGAGCGTCCTTTGTCACGCCCACAATCACCTCGGTACCCATCTCTGCAAAACTTGATATCAGAACGCCTCTGCTGAGATCAACCTGTATCCCTCTTTGTGCACCATAATTTCTTGCATTGTCCATGATCTCCACAAAGGCTCTCTTGACTGCCTCTTCATCCCTTAGATTGATCTTTACACCGCCAGCATCTGACTTGTGTACTATGTCCTTTGACAGTATCTTGAGAACTACCGGAAATCCTATTTTCCGCGCCTTACTTGCTGCCTCTTCTGCTGTACAGGCCGTATCATATGGTGGCACTGGTAATCCATATGCCTTTAATATTTCCTTTGCCTCGTTTTCAAGAATGAATGTCCTGCCCTCATTGGCAGCAGTCTCAAATATTTTCTTAGTAATCTTCATTTAATATCACACTGCCTTTTCTTGACACTTAATACCCTATTTATTAATTGTCAGTATGCGAGTCTTGCGAAATTCTTTGCCATACTTTATCTCTCCATATCTCACAAGCGCCTTAGCTGCAAGTGCTGCCTTCTCACCAGTTGCGTATGTGGGCACACCCATCATCTCCATGATCTGTCCCGCCTTTGTGGTGAAACCACCGCCCATAGAGGTGATGACGAATGGAAGTCCTGATTGACGCTGATGGTTTGCAATCACATTTGTGATATCCATTCCCAGACTTGGTGTCTGTAATAGCATTCCAACCACAAAGATGTCATACTCTCCACTCTTGATGGTCTCTTCGAATACAATATCATATCGTCCAGCGTCTGTGTCTCCCACAACATCTATTGGATTACCAATGGCACAGTACTGTGGGAGTCGTTCTGCTAGCCTCTGATGTAGTTCCTCTGATGGGTGTGGAATCGCAAGTCCAAGCGCCTCTAATACATCTGTAGTCATGACACCAAGTCCTCCACCATTTGTGATCATCAACACTCTGTCACCCTTTGCAGGAGGTTGCATCGCAAGTGCCTTGGCCATGTCAAACATATGTTCAAAGTTATCTGCTCTAATTATCCCCGCCTGACGATAGGCTGCATCTGCAATATTGTCTGAACCTGCAATTGAACCTGTATGAGAACTGGCTGCTGCCTTCGCTCTCTCACCTCTTCCCGACTTTACAACTAATATTGGCTTTCTACTGCTGATTGATCTTGCAACCTCAAAGAAACTCCTGCCTTTTAGTGTGTCATATCCCTCTGTATAGAAACATATTACCTGCGTTGTGTTATCGTCTGCAAGATATTGTAAGAGTTCATCATCATCCACATCACACTTGTTGCCAAGACTGATTATCTTGCTTATTCCAATACCAATCTCGGAGGTCCAGTCCGATATTGCAGCTGCAAATGCACCAGATTGAGAGACCAGCGATATATTTGCGACATTGCTTGCTCTAGGTCGTCCACAACGATACTCCGGTAGGAAAAATGTGTCCACATGCGTTGCTGTGTCAATGACACCAACACAGTTGGGTCCGATTATACGAATGCCGTATTTTCTTGCAACCTTTAACATCTCATCCTCTATCTCTGCCCCTCTTGGTCCGGTCTCCGAAAACCCACCTGCGACAACTATTGCAGCTTTGCATTTACTCTTGCCTATGTCTTCAAAGACAGCGGGTGCAAGTCGGGCAGGTACTGCCACCACCACCATATCAACAGGCTCTGGGACCTCCTGTAGTGATGGATAGCATTGTACACCTAGAACTCGTTTATATCTCGGGTTGATTGCATACACCTTGCCTGAATACTGCGGTTTAATGAAGTTCTGAACTATTGCTTGTCCAACGCTGTTTGGGGTTGCAGATGCACCGTAGATCGCAACGCTTTTGGGTCGAAAGAAAAGGTCCAGTTCTTCATAATTGTATGCTGTCAATCACTCACCCTGCATAGATTTTGTCAAGATTTGGATACATCATTGAGTACTTCTAGCTTTTTACGTGGCACTCAACGCAAATGTAATAGCCGGTCTCTTGGAAGGACTCCGTTTGAGGTCTGCTAGTTGCAATTTGATATACTCTCTGATGGCTCACAATTACTTCAATCCTCCGCTAGTGAGTTTGAAGAGTTTATGCATGCGGGATTCAATGTTCGTCTGACTAACTTTGGTGATGCGTTGTTCTGTTACAGCCCTAGCGGCTATCTCTATTCTATACCCGATCACAAGCACTCTACACCCTACAGTTTTGTTTCAGTAAGTGTCACTGGGACCGCATGCTCACTGAACTGCGAACACTGCAATGGACAACTTCTTCGAGGCATGCATCCCACGTTGAGACCGGAGGATCTACTCAGGCTCGCCGTGGAAGTCAAGAATCATGATGGTATAGGTGTTCTTGTGAGTGGAGGTTCAGACAGTCAGGGACAGGTCCCAATTCTAAAGTTTGGATCCGTCTTGAAACAGATTCACGATGAACTGGGGCTGCGAGTTGTTGTACATACTGGTATTTTGAATGAAACAACAGCAGATATGCTTGAAAACACACAGATTGATGCTGTAATGCTTGACATAATTGGAGATGAAGACGTAGCCCGTGCAGTTTACCATATTGACAAGGGTCCTCAGAGGATGGAACGTACACTAGAGTTACTCGCTGAGCGAGGCGTTCCCACAGTACCACATGTACTAGTTGGAATTAACTATGGCCGATTAAGTGGAGAACTTGAAGCGCTAGACATGATCTCAAAGTATAGTCCTGCAGCTGTAGTCATCATTGCGTTACGTCCTCTTCGACATACTCCAATGGCGAATGTCACGCCGCCTCAACCTAATATCGTAGGCCGTATTCTGACTATTGCACGTCTGGGTCTACAGAGAATACCTCTACTACTTGGTTGTGCGCGTCCTCTTGGTCGTCATAAGATTGAGTCCGACTACCTTGCTATCCGTGGTGGTGCAAATGGAATCGCGTATATCAGTCAGGAGGGGGTTACGTTGGCACGCCACCTAGGACTGACTCCGCGTTTCATAGATACCTGTTGCAGTCTTGCCTACTTGCATATTCATTCTGCTGTTGACAAACATACGTGATGTTTCATATCCCATATCAAACACCCACATTCCTATTGCAGTGGGTAGAAACTCTGGTAAAATGATGCCCAATAAAAGTGCAAAAGTCTTCATAGTAAACCTGTGTGCAAAGAACCAGCCCACCCTTGAACGTGCTCCACGATCCGCCCAGTCATTGCCTTTCTCATCAATAGCACCAAACAATAGTAGTGCTACAATTATTGCACACCATTGTAATAGATCCGTTATCACTGGAACCCCTATGAGAAACATCAATAATGGTGATATCACAAATATTGCTCCAAACTGAGGCCGGTCGATTTTACCAGTAATGAGAACACCCATCATTATTGCTGTGAGAAGTGCAGCATCCCATTGGGAATTGCTCAATAATATTCCCGCAGACAGTCCAGTGAGTATCAATGGTATCCATGCATGCCTGGGTCTATGCATTACATCCAATAGGTCATCTCCTATCTTTAGATTGAGTCCCGACAAGAAGTATAGTCCAAGATATATGGTCCAATTCAGCCACATAGTTGATCTCCTCTCTCACTCACGTGATGAAAAGTGCATTCATTAATGGCCCCTCAGTCTAACTATGACTCTTCCTTGGGCTCTTAATACCTCAGATAGCCAACTACATCATTGGAGCCGGCATCATCTAACTGGTCTATCCCTGATAAAATTTGGTGTTGTATTGCTCAAACAAGAAACACAGGTGTTCCAATGGCCTGGCCTGGAAGATTTGTGTTGAACTTGGCTCTCACTGCACCACTATTACCATGTGGCCCCAGTACCTTTCCCAATACTTCACGACCGGTCTTGGAGGTCCACTTTACGCTCCTTGATATGAGTGTGGCTGCCTGTTCCTTGTTTGATATACCCTCAAACTGGAGTAATACTTGATTTGTGTGTTGTTTGTGTTTTCCTCGACGATAACTGAGGATAACGCCCTTTCGGCCTGTTAGTAGTTCAGTGCTGGACATCCAGAATCCCTCTTTTGACGGGTTCCTGGTGAACCTTATGTTATCCGATTTAAGACTTACTGAACGAACGTCATGTTAAAAATCCTTCAGACATCCTCATACATTCAGAGTTACGCTATATCTTTGTTCAACAACATACTTTCGGTCATCTCTCTGTACTATGTACAAATACTCATAGTCGAACAACATTCCTCCGTAACGTTAATGACTACCTTTGACTACCGCTCTGTCAGAATTCCTGTCCGAACACGCGAGTCTGGGTCGTAATAATGTTTCAATCAATCAATAAGATCAATCAGTGATCATGGTTGAGTAAGAAACGCCCTCCCTCAATCGATCCGTACTCGCGTCCATCTTCTTCTATAGAACGCTTTATCATCACATATTTTATCTCCGGCGTCACAGGCGAGTCAAATGGATCGAGTCAGACATATAGATCCTCTCTCAGACAACACATTTCGAGCTCTTGCCAAGGCCATGAAACAGGTAGGAGTTCTCGGAGCCGGGCGATTTGGACGTGCAACATCCATCATGGTCCGAATGTTCAAAGATCCAGCATGTTTTACATATCTGGCCATGGCAGGACCAATGGTTCCAGGTGGTCTGCGGACAATAATCAGTCATTTAATCAGTGCTGGACTCGTTGATGCAATAGTGACAAGTGGTGCAAATATAGTCCATGATCTCATTGAGGCGTATGGTGGTGCACATTACAGATTATTAGGTGTGAAAGACGACTACGAACTTCGTCGTACTCAGACTGGTCGGATTGCAGACATATATGTGTCCCAAAAAGACTTTGAAACACTTGAAAAGTGCGTCTATGCATTTCTTGATTCTCTACCAGATTCTAAGAGAACAACGATGGCACCTAGCGAGTTTCTATCTGAACTTGGTTCCACTATAAACGATGAACACTCCATTGTTAGACAGGCACATATCCATAATGTGCCTATCTTCTCCCCCGGTCTGATGGACTCGATGTTGGGGTTTCATCTCTTCACTTACAGCACTATGACCAAGTTCTCTCTTGATTTTGTCAAAGACCTTCGTATACTCGCCTCCATATTGACTGAGAAAGAACGAGTGGGTGCTATTATGCTGGGTGGAGGTATACCCAAGCATTTTGCAATGGGTAGTACCATTCTCAAAGGTGGCCTTGATCTCGCAATACAGATCACTCTAGATCGTCCTGAGGGAGGTAGTCTGAGTGGAGCCCCTCTTATGGAGGGTATCTCATGGCAGAAGCTACGTCCTGAGGCAAGCCATGAGACCATAATTGGTGATGCAACAATCATCTTTCCATTTCTCGTCTTGAGTGCGATTAGTGAGCTGTAAACGAACCCTTAAATCGTTGAATGTGGACTATGTCCATGTTCTCCTACAGAGTCAATACTATTGGTGGGAAGTCTGCAAGACTCTGAAATAAACTTCACTTGTATAATTATACTCATGCCACAATACTTTTATTTCAACCCCGCGCGGCGTGTTTGAATTCACTTCTAGAATCAATCGAGTGGTGAAACTTATGGGCAAGCGTCCTGGACATTGCTACAGACTAGTTGATCGTCAGCCCTACGTCCGCCGTAGATACATTCATAGGCAACCAGCAAGTCGAATCGTAAGCTTTGACATGGGTACCAACAATGGTACGTTTGAAATAGAGCTGTCACTTGTGTCTCTTGAGCGGTGCCAGATAAGAAACCAGGCGCTTGAGGCTGCCCGTGTTACCGCTAACAGGTATCTCTCTAAGATGTTGCAAAAAAAGGCATATCACTTTAGGGTGCGTGTCAAACCTTATCATTATCTGCGCGAAAACAAGATGGTCACTGGTGCTGGTGCCGACCGTGTACAGGATGGTATGAGACGTGCATTCGGTAAAGTCATAGGTTCTGCTGCACGTGTTGATCACGACCAGCGACTCATGACTATTCGTGTCAATAAAGAGCACATTGCGATCGCACGATTGGCACTGGAAAAGGCAGCATACAAGTTACCAGCACCCTGTACGATTGTGTTTGACAAGATTGACCCTGAGTTGAAGCGTAAACTTGGGTATGCATAGTTCACTAATTAGTCTGGTCTTTCATACATACTCTCTCGAGTATCTTACGTACGGTACCCGTCATTGTAATTACCTCCCGACCCGTAAGATATGCACGACCTATGATATTTCGAAATACTCTCTTTGCAATGGGTCTTCTATAGTCAATTAGGGCGAGACAGTCCACAATATGATCAAAAAACGTGCAGACCTGTTCTTTCTCATCCCGAGTGGCCGCTCTCACCCTCTTCTTTATTGGTTGTTGGGCCTCCGCAAACCTCACGAATAGATCATAGAGCACAATTGCAACCGCATGACTCAGATTAAGACTTCTATACTGTTCAGCGACAGGTATTGTGAATGTGAGATCACATGATGCGATCTCTTCGTTTGTCAATCCACTGCTCTCCCGTCCAAATACAAGTGCAACGTCACCTTCAAGTAGAGTGGGGTCGGGTACTGACTGAATGGGTAATACAGCACGTGTGACACTATGTGTGCCACCACTTCTTGCTGTTGATGCCCATGCTGTATGTATACCTGATAGTGCAGATCTCAGGTCTGGAAATATCTCTGCTGACTCAAGTATGCCTACTGCATGCATCGATAGTTTCTGTGCTTCATTATCCATTCTCAAATCTGGGCCTACTATTCTCAGTCTTGAGATCCCAAAGTTTGCCATACTTCTAGCGACAAAACCAACATTGCCCGGCGACTCTGGTTGAACCAATACTACCACAATGTTATCCAGTGTCTTCATTAGTTCTTCACTACCTGTGGAGAAGTTGAAGTATGTCGCCATCTTGTAACGGGTAATTGAGTCCCACCTGTCTACGCTTGATCTTGTCATTCTCGCGTAGTATTATTGCTGCACGAAACTTCTCTACAAATAGTTCCTTGTGAACTTTGGCTGCAGCATCCTCTACGACAGAACCCTCAGGTAAGACAAGTGGTTTGTCCTCCTTTGGTCTACCTGGGACCTTTGTATATATTCTCAATATATCAAGATGCTCATACATGGCCCGTTTCATGGCGTCAAGATTCTCTTCCTTCAATGCGCTAGTGGCGATAATATCAAACCGAGTTCCATATTTCTCTGTCAATTCGCGAAATCGTGTTGCTGAACCGTCTACATCTCCTTTTGTGGCAATCACCATCGCCCTCACATAGGACACACTCTCATCGAGCGCATCCATAAACTGTTCAAAAGTTGTGCCCGGTTTTTGAAATCTGACAATTATATTGGTGATCTTTCTGGCTCTGAGAAAGTCAATGATCTCATCTTTTGTTCCCACAAAGTTTTGGATACCATATATCATGTATCCTCCAGAACCAATCCTCTCTACTCGTACCGCCGTCTTTTCCTTGTTCAGACGTATTCTTGCTCTATCAAGTTCACTAAGAATTGTCTTCATCTGCATATCAATGTCACGTGAGAGATCGACTATCAATGCAATACAGTCTGTATTTCGTGCAATTGACAATGCCTGTCTGCCGATTGTGGAGTCATAGCTTCCCTCAAATAGACCCGGCAACTCTACAAGTTGTATTCGGACGTCTTCAAAGTTTATCATTGCGGGTGTTGGCACATTGGTCACAAAGGGATAGTTTCCAACTGTCAGATTGGCATTAGAGACTGAATTGATTAGACTGGATTTGCCACTGTTTGTGACACCTACTAGGCATACCTGTCCTGCTCCCTCCTTCCTGATTGCGGTCTCGCTACTGGCACCGCTCCTTCTAATACGTTCTTGCTCTCTTCTCTCTTCTAGTTCTGCCTTGAGTTTTGCAAGCTTTCTCCTGTAGTCTGCAACCATCTTTTTAGCGCCCTTATGAGATGGCGCCAGAGCCAGTAATTTCTGAAGCTCAATTATACGCTGTTCTAGGTCTTCCGTGTCTTCGTATATCTGCCTCTGTTTATCAAATTCAGGTGTGACATTAGTAGGCATGTCACTCACACTCTAGTAACGCGTAGTCAAATCAATAAATCAGTCCCATTAAATTATGAAGCTTTTTCTTTAGTTAGACGGTATCACCCTGTCGCAATGCAGGTTTATCTCTAGTATGAACCGCTCTGGGTGTGCTGACCTGACCACCTTGATTGGATTATGTCGCTCCATTACTTTGTCTATCTCCCCTCTTAGATCGTAGAGAAATAGCCCAGCACATGACTTGAGTGACTCTATCTTACAATCCCCCTGTTCTGCGGCAACAACTATACTGTTGTTCTCTTCTGTCTGAACTATATCTGCAAGTCTACATCTCTTGACTACTATGCCACAGTCCATTGTGTGGGTATGCCCAAAAGTCAGGTCTTGAAGGATATTCATCGCCTTCAGAAGGAAAAAGGATACTGAGCGTTCATCCGGTGATACTCTCTTCAGACTGTGTCCTGGGAAAGTCACTGTACCAAGATCCTCCGGTTCTCCCTGTATCAGTGTCACCTCAACATCTCTACGCAGTGCACCTGATAGAAATAGTCCAACGTTCACACACCGACAGATCGTCACTACGGTCTTTGTATTTGTTCCACTTCTTACTGACGAGGGATCAATTACAATATTCTCGGTGGCAATTAGAAATCTCCTGATACACGAACGCCTCCATGAAGTCCAATAATCGTTAGGTTCACATTCCCGGTATCTGAGGCAGTCCAGGAATGCCTCCTCTTCGCCCACGCCTCTGGCGGCCCATCGTCTTCATCAACTTTTTCATCATCTCATATTGTTTGAGTAGTTCACGGACATCACTTGGTCTGGTTCCAGATCCTTTTGCAATTCTCTTGATACGTGATGACTTGATGACCTTTGGATCATCAAGTTCCTCTCTAGTCATGGAATTCATTATTATCTCAAACTTCTTCAGGTTCTCCTCTTGAAGAGCCGCCGCTTCCTCTGGAAGTTTATACTTGAACCCAAGTGACTCCAGTATACCACTCAGTGGTCCCATCTTTTTCATCTGTCTAAGTTGTGCCAACATGTCGCGCAGGGAGATCTGTCCCTTCATCATGCGAGCAGCAGCACTCTGGTCCATCTCTATTTGGGCCTCTCGGACCTTCTCAATCAGACCTTGAATGTCTGACATCCCCAGAAGCCTGCCTGCAAATTTTGTGGGACTGAATGGTTCTATTGCATCAATCCCTTCTCCAACACCAATGAACTTAATTGGTGCTCTTGTTGCAGCCACTGCTGAGAGTGCACCACCTCCCTTAGCAGTACCATCAAGCTTTGTGACTATGATTGAGCCTATATCCGTGGCTTTCTTGAATGCAGCTGCCTGAACTCCCGCCTGTTGTCCTAGCGTACCATCTATTACTAGTATGATCTCTTGAGGTCTAACAGTCCTTGCTATATCTTGCATCTCCTTGATGAGTCCAGTCTCTTCCTTATGTCTACCAGATGTGTCAATAAGAATGAGTTCAACTCCCTTTTTGGTCATCTCTTCTACTCCCCTCTTTGCGAGTTTCGCGGCATTCTTCTCTCCCTCGTCACCGTAGAAGAAGATATTTGACTTCTCAGCGAGTTGTTTTAGTTGGTTATATGCTCCTAGTCTAAAGTTGTCTGCACATACAACCCCACTCTTTATTCCTCTTTTCTGGTAGTATCGGGCAAGCTTTGCAACCGTCGTTGTCTTTCCTGACCCTTGAATTCCTACCATCATAATGACATTTGGTTGGCCGGGATGGATTGTAAGTGGAACCGCCTTTTCCCCCAAAAAGTATGCGAGACTATCCCACACTACTTTGACCACATGTTCTCTTCGAGAGACTCCTCGGGGTAGAGTCTCATCTAATGCCTGTTTCTGAACACGTTCCGTTATGGCCATTACTAGTGTGACATCAACATCGGCCATGAGAAGGGCGCGTTGAATGTCTTTGACGAGTTCTCTTACGACCTCCTCGTCGATGACAGTAGCACGAAAGAGTCGCCTGAGTGCTGAGTTTAGTGCCTTCCCAAGATTCTCTAAGACCAATCCGATCACCGAGTACTTGGCTGATTCATGTTGTTTAGTACATATCAACCTTCGCCTCAGATTGTGTGCAGGAATAGTAGTGGCGAAAGGTCTAATACCTGTACGCGTTCAAAGATAAGAATAGGCAGTGAGAAGCATGTCTGAAAATGAACCGAAGCTTCGTCTTGTGAAGATAACCAATGGAACTGTGATTGATCATATCCGTGCAGGAATGGCATTAGAGGTGCTACAAATACTTGGTATCACAGGTAAGGAAGGATACGTGTTGAGCCTTGCAACGAATATCAACAGTCGTAGAATCGGTTCTAAAGACATTATCAAACTTGAAGACCGGTTTTTGGAAGAGACTGAGGTTGCAAAGATCGCACTAGTGGCACCAGAGGCAACCATCAATATTATCCAAGACTCGCATGTGGTTAAGAAGACCCGTGTAGTGCTTCCTGATATGATAACTTCAATTGTGCGTTGTCCAAACACACGTTGTATCACTAATAAGGAACGCGAACCCATTATTCCACGTTATGAGGTCATGAGTCGTTCTCCTCTCAAACTCAGATGTGCATATTGCTGGACCAATATTGACCATGACGAAGTAGTTCGGCAGTTCACCAGGAAATTATGATGTATCTCTCAATAACACAATTCCAAACACTTTTTATCATTCCATTGTTGGATTACATCAACCTTGAATGTGTTGATGATACATGGTCAACAACAGGATTGCTGTAATCGGTGACCGGGACACAGTCATTGGTTTCCGAATGGTTGGTGTTCGTGATGGCTTTGTTCTGACTACGCCTGAGGAAATAAGGCAAACTCTACTGTCCCTATTCAAAAGTCCTGATATGGGCCTGATTCTAATCACTGAGTCACTGGCTCATGCAGTGGAAGACACCATAATGGAACTCTCCCAGTCACCTATCCCTGTTATCCTGTTGATACCAGATCGTAAAGGTCGAACTGGAACTTATGAGACCGTGTTAAAGGAGATGATCCGTAGAGCGGTCGGTGCAGAAGTCAGCATATGATGGCATCTCTGGTGAGAATCTATGACAGAGCAAGTTGGACGTATTGTGAGCATTGCTGGGCCGGTTGTAAGATGTACTGGACTGCCTGCAGTCCGAATGTATGAGGTGGTCCGTGTTGGACATAGTAAACTGATTGGTGAAGTTATTGAAGTTGGAGACCGCGAGTTTACTGTACAGGTATATGAAGAGACCTCTGGTGTGGCTCCTGGAGAACCCGTTATAGCCACTGGAGATGCTCTCTCAGTAGAACTCGGCCCTGGTCTACTTGGTTCAATCTATGATGGTATACAGAGACCGCTATCTGACCTACGATCACTCTCAGGCGACTTCATCAGCCGCGGGTTAACAGTAGAGGGACTCAACAAGGAGAAGAAGTGGCACTTTAAACCAACTGTACGAGTGGGTACCTCAGTTGTTCCCGGTGACATAATTGGCGAGGTCCCCGAGACTGGTATACTTACAACAAAGATCATGATTCCTCTTGGAGTTGCAGGCAAAGTGGAGGAGATATCCCCTGAGGGTGATTATCGTGTCATAGACATCATCTGCAAGGTCCGTGACTCAAATGGTGTCCTCCACAACGTGATGATGATGCAGC
>FWPU01010230.1_pt1 | contig 14112 bp, 9 predicted proteins | sample 2228361 | NCBI WGS metagenome assembly FWPU01 (sample SAMEA103939777, study PRJEB20133) | metagenome
TGAGGGGCTCCTGAGAGAGAGGGCTCCCAACAGACGTAGCCCCGTAAGACCGGCCAAGCCCGCGGGATTCCAAAAGCCGGCCGCGGCGTCATCCGCCACCGCCACAAACGCTCCCCCCATCCCCATCGCCCTCACCCCGATGCCGCTGCTAAAGAATTCCTCCGCATAAGCCGGAGCGGTGCTGGCTGTGACCGTAATAAAGATCGCAATAATTGCTCTCACTTGCGCCATGGCTTAAATGTTTTACTTGTTAACTTGAGGACTTGTCAACTTTTTAACTGTTATTTGGGCAGCGGCTGATCCACAGGGGTGTCCGTCAGCCAGTACGCGATCAGTTCTTGCATCGTTTTTAAATCTATCACGGCGCCCTCGGTGCCCGGCACTTCTACCCCTTCGAGCCACCAAGCGGTGGCTTGTTGAATCTGCGCGAAGCTGATGGTATTGGGCAGTTTGGGATTTAAAATTCCAAGCTCTGTGTCATAGTGCGCTACGGCTTCTCTCACCAGAATACCCTTAATCACTTCGACGGTAGAGTCGCCGCCCACGGTGACCCGCATCTCAGGCAGCGCGCTGATCAAGATGCCCGCGATCTCAAAGGTGGCTGGCTCGAGCTCTTTGGGGACTCTAACGGCGTAGATCACGGTTTTCGTGTCACCGGCTTTGATAATCTCTTGAAAGCTCCACTGGGTGCCGTCTTTTTTGAAGACGGCCCCGGCGTTTTCAAGGGGCTCCACCTCCCAGCCCTGGGGCAAATCTTCATCTAACCCCATGCCTATAAGCTCTTTATGGGCTTGGATCTCGATGGTGACTTTGAAGCTGGCGCCCCGAGGGACGCGATTCGATTCAAAAGCCGCGATCGTGCGGGTGGCCGTCACGATCTTCGATACTTCGATCGGCTTACTCGCTGTCGCGGTGGCCCCGTCGTTATCGGTGACGGTGAGCGTCACGGTGAAGCGGCCCACCTCCGCATATTGATGGCTGGGGCTCTGGACGGCGCTGGTGTTGCCGTCGCCGAAGTCCCAGCTCCACGAGCTAATTGTTCCATCAACATCGCTCGATTTGTCTGTAAATTGAACATCTTCGCCGGGGCTGGGGTCGGCGGGGCTGAAATCGAAGTCGGCCGTTGGCGGCTGGTTGGCAACCTCCACCGTGATGGAGGGGATGGAGAGGGTTTGAGCATTCCCCGCGAAATCGGTGAACTCCACGCTCGAAGGCTCTTGGCTCACGGTGATCTGCCCTTTGGTTTCGGAGCTGACGGCAAAAGAGGCGTCGAACGTCTGCCCGCTGACAAGCTCGGAGGTCTCCCACTCTAATGTCTTCGTGCCGTCGGGGTTTTCGGTGACGGTGGCAAATCCCGTGTCTTCCAGGGTGACGGAGCTCGTGACGGTTAATTTGATCTTGATCTGCCGGCTTACGATCTTTTGGGAGAGTGCTCTCATGAGATCCTCTAGGGCGGCGGTGGCAGGCCATTGAAGGGCCTGGCCGCCGGTCATGGAGGCGATCTGGGTCAACAAGGGCGGGACTTTACCTGTGCCCAGCCAGATCGGAAATATTTTAATGCCCTGCTCCTTGGCTTGGGCTGCTTCAGATACGGCCCCGAACTCCTTGAGCGCTTTAATTAAAAGAATCTGAGTGCGCACGGCAGTGGATCGCCCCTTTTTGATCAGCTCATTATTGGCGAGCTTGATGGCCTTGCTCAGCGTTGCGCCCTCGGCGGCGCTTAACGCCTCAAGCTTGGCCTTGACGGCCGCTTTATCGCTTGTGAGGCCCAGATTGAGATTGGCTTCGGTGGCGTAAGATACTAGCCCGATGCGGTCCTGATCGCCCAGCTTATCTAAAAGAGCCGCGCCGAACTCCCGCGCTTCCCGCAAGCTCACCGCACGATCGATCACCAACATGGCATCGATGGGGAGGCGCTCCGGGCCGGTGCCTTTTAAAATGATTTTCACGGTTGCTATTTGAGGCTCTGCGCCGGAGCCCTTGACAAAAATTGGGCTGGGCTCCACGGCGGTGCTCACTTCGATTTGAGGCTGGTCTTGCGGCGTCGTGGGCGCAGCCAAGCTCGTGAGCAGAATAATTACTGCCACCCCAATGATCTTTGCCCGGCGCACTTTGATCACCATCTCAATTATACACTAAGAATAGTGCGAAATGGACATGGGGAACGTCTTTAGCATCACATTCCCTTAAGCTTTATACGATCGAATACTGGTAGCAAGCTGCGCTTAGCCGTCTTGCAAATCCCGCGCCGATGTGCTATGTTTAATATGCATGGAGTTGCCGGGACGTGGCGCAGCCAGGTTCAGCGCGCTTGCTTGGGGTGCAAGAGGTCGCCGGTTCGAATCCGGCCGTCCCGACCAGAAAAAGTGACGGCTGTCGGGGTTGACAGCTTTTACGCGAGCTGCTACCCTGCAATCAAGTGAGAGTAAGGCGCGTTACAGACTAAACGATAGGGGTTTTGTACAATTCTGAAGGCCGTTACAACCTCTTTGATGGGCTTTCATCCGAACCCTTTTTTTGATACACTTAAGAAGGAGGATACCGATGGCAAAGGCAGTAGCAAGGGCAGGCCAAATCCCAGAAGAGACGGTCGAATTTTTCAACGGTGATGAGCTTCGCATCCGATGCTTTTTAGACAAGTATGCCCTGAAAGATTTAGACGGCAAGACGGTGGAAAAGACGCCCATCGAGATGTGGCATCGGGTGGCCAAAGAGCTCGCTTCCGTCGAAGACCCCAAGAAGCGCAAGGAGTGGGAGCGTAAATTCTTCTGGCTTTTGGAGGACTTTCGCTTCATCCCCGGCGGGCGCGTGATGTTCGGGGCAGGCCAGCCTCGACGGGCTACGCTTCTTAATTGCTTCCCCGCCGGCACCAACATTCTGACACGCCGAGGGCTCAAACCCATCGATCAAATCGGTGTCGGCGAGGAGGTGCTCACTCATCGGAATCGCTTCCGACCTGTCACCCACACCCTGCAACGAGAGATCGAAGAGCCATTGCGGGCTATCCGCCTCTGGTATCTAGGAGATCAAGTGATCTACGCGACGAAAGATCATCGCTTTCTTTGTTTTGATGGGACAAGAGCCGACTGGGTCGCGGCTCAAGATTTAACTCCCTCGCATTATGTGCGTGTGGGGCGTTTGGCTTCGCAAGAGAACCATGCGCCTCAGGAGCTCGATCTGGCCGATTATGTAGAAGAACGCGTTTTAGAAGATGAAGCGGGGATGGTCTACACAGCCACCCCATATGTCGGAGGCCAAGGCGCCGTAGGGGTGAAGGAGAGCAAGCGTGTGCAGCGTAAGGTCGCGGTGGATGAGCGTTTGGGCTTGTGGTTGGGATTCTTTGTGTCTGAAGGTGGCGCCACGGACAACAGCGTCTACTTCACGTTTAGCAAGGACGAGCAAGCTTATGCGGAGGCCATCTGCAACCTCACCCGCCAGCTCTTTGGAGTAGAAGCCATCATCCAAGAGCGCCTCGAGCAGCCGGGGCACTGGCTGCGCGTTTATATCCACAGCAAACTCTTGGTGCAGTTCGTGCGATCCTTCTTCCAGGGCGCAGTCAAGGCGAACGAGAGAGAGCTACCCCCTTGGATGCTGACGGCGCCGCCGAAGATGCAGAAGGCTTTCATCGCCGGGCTGTTCTTAGGAGATGGGGTCACCCACGAAGACTTTGTGAAAATCTTTCTCGCGAATCCGCCGCTGGTGCACCAGGTCTTCGCCATTCTATTACGGCTGGGGATCGTGGCTTCACTGCGCTGGGAGGGGATTTTGAAATACACCCGCCATCGAGGGATGTGGATTCACATCGGCACCCAGCGCTATGTCGCGGCCATCAAGGCCTGGCTGGAGGGAGATTGGGATTACGAGTCTTCGTTTGCAGAAGCCCCGCAGAACTACTTCTATAAAGTAGTGGGCGGCGAGCTTTTTGTAAAAGTCAAAGAGTGTGGCTGGACCGCTCCGCGTCGCTTGACTGTCTACGATCTAAGCGTGGCCGAAGATCACTCTTTTGTGGCGGAGTTTGCTGTCGCTCACAATTGCTACGTCATCCCCATTAAAGAAGACTCGATTGAAGGCATCTTCGAGTGGTGCAAGGAGGCCGCGCGCACATACAGCCTCGTGGGCGGCGTGGGCTGTGTGGCGAAGGGCTCGTATGTGATCACCAAGGAAGGAGTCAAGCGCATTGAGGAGGTCCGGGAGGGCGAGGAGGTGCTCTCCTATGACCCCAAGCTGCAGAAACCCGAATTTCGGCTGGTGATAAAAACCCATCGCCCGATCGTACGGCGAGAGGACAACGTCGCCATTTGCCTCAAGGATGGCACCCGGCTCATCACGTCACGTTGGCATCCGACGTTGGTCTTCCGGGGGGCGGGATTCCAGTATGTGCCAGCCAGCCAACTCAAGCCGTCGGATGCCATGTTGGCCACGCCCAACCTCCACTTGCTGCCGCTCAATAGCCAACGGATACACGATCCTCAAATGGCCTGGTGGGCCGGGGCTCACATCGGTGATGGCACGGCTTATAAGGACACCCCCTGCACTCACATCCGCAACTATCAGGGGCGCGGCCTGCAGAGGCGATCTACCAGGGTGAAGTTCCACAACTCTTGCAAGGAAGTTGCGGAAAGGTACGCGCAGATTTTCAACGAGCGGACAGGAGCTAGGCTATCTATCCACCTCAGGAAGCGCCACGGCTGGAAAGTCCCCATGTACGAGGTCACGACTTCTTCATACGACGCCGGTGATCTCATCGATCTCTACGTGGAGGGTCTCTACGGGAAGCAGGCTGCCATCGCCGCGATCCCCCACTGGATCTGGAACGCCTCCCGGGCCAGTCAGTTGGCCTTCCTTGCCGGGCTGATCGACACCGATGGCTATGTGGCCGCCGATCGGTTCAGAGCGGAATTCAACACCTCCTCGCACGAGCTGGCCTATGGGCTTAAGACGCTTTTGGCCCTGTTGGGCGCCAGGGCCTGGATCACCGCCAAGCCTCGTAACCATCAGGGTCGGCATTCGGTGGTCAACCGCTGTGAGCGCATCTACCGTGTGGCCCTAGCCGATAAGTGTGTGGTGTCGGAGATCGCCCAATATATGGCGCACCCGGAGAAGCGGCGGCGCCTGCTGGAGGGAGCTCCTCCCCCCAACAATCGGGACTATGTGGCCGTGCCCGAATTTGCCGTGCAGTTCCTGGAGCGATACGCCACCTATAGAGTGGTGGGACACCGGCGCTATAACGCCCTCAACGGGCTGAAGGAGAGACGTCACCTCAACCGCAAGGCGTTCTTAAGTCTCATAGACGCGGTCATCGAGCGCTATGAGAGCTCTTCACCCGAGATCCATCGGCAGGCCCTCTACATTCGCGATCTCTGCCTCTCTTTGACGCCTGTGGCTGAGGTCGCAGCCGGTGTCGACGTCGAGGAGGAGTTTTGCGATCTCACCGTGGAGGGCAATAACAACTACTTTGCGGGCATCGGCGGCCTTTCAGTCATCCACAATACCGACATCAGTATCCTTCGCCCCAAGGGCTCGCCCGTGAATAATTCTGCTATTTACTCTTCGGGCGCGGTCTCGTTCATGGACCTGCTTTCGACCACGACTGGCACCATCGGCCAATCGGGCCGCCGCGGGGCACTTATGATCACCATCAGCGTGGATCACCCCGACGTGCTCGACTTTATAGAGATAAAAAACGACCCAACACGCCAAAAAGTGCGCTATGCCAATATCAGCGTGCGCATCACCGACGAGTTCATGCGCGCCGTCGAAAAAGATGAAGAGTTTACTCTGCGCTACGAAAACGACGTCATCGGGCGCATCGAGAAGAAAGTCAAAGCCCGCGAGATCTGGGAGAAATTAATTAAAAACGCCTGGGCCTCTGCTGAGCCGGGCGTGATCTTCTGGGATACCGTCAAGCGCGAATCAACCACAGAATATAATGGCATGGAAGTACACACAGTCAACCCCTGTGCGGAAATCAGCCTTGAGCCATACGGAGCATGCTGCCTGGGCAATCTCAATCTCGCCGCTTTCGTACTCGACGAGTTCACGAAAGATGCCAAAGTCGACTGGCCCAATCTAGAGAAGGCGTTGCGATACGCCACGCGCTTCTTAGATAACGTTCTAGATTACAACGCTTCTAAGCATCCGTTGCCCTATCAGAAGGATGCCTCGCTCAAATCAAGGCGGATCGGCGTAGGCTTCACGGGCTTCGGCGACATGCTCATCAAACTAGGGCTGAAATACGACACTGATAAAGCCATAAAGTTTACAGACCAGCTCTTCGAGCGAATAAAAAATACAGTCTACGACGAGAGTGCAGAGCTTGCCGTCGAGAAGGGCACCTTCCCGGCGTTCGATCCAGAGAAGCACCTAAAATGCCCATTCATTCAAAGGCTAGACAGAGCCGTGATCAGCAAAATCAAGTCTCAAGGCTTGAGAAATGCGGCGCTCTTAACGGTGCCGCCGGTGGGCTCGGGCTCCGTGCTAGCGGGCGTCACTTCGGGAATTGAACCCATCTTCTCGCTGAGCTATGTGCGAAGATCTGAATCTCTGAGCAAAGAGGAGTTTTCAGTGTATCACCCGCTGGTGCGCGAGTACATGAAGCGCTTCAAGTTGAGCGATGATGAGGCTGCGGCCCTGCCGCTGCCCAATACGTTTGTTACGGCGCACCAGATCAAGCCCGAAATGCGCGTGCGCATGCAGGCCACCATTCAAAAGCATATTGACCATGCGTTGTCGAGCACGGTTAATCTGCCCAAAGACATCTCCCCTGAGGAGGTGGGCAAGATTTATTTCTTGGCGTGGAAGAGCGGCTGCAAGGGCATCACAGTCTATCGTGAGGGCTCCCGCGAAGGCGTTTTACTAACAGAAGAAGAGGCCAAAGAGCGCGGCAGAGTCGCAGCCTCATCGAGGGCCACGCGCGCGCCTAGACCCCGCGCCAAAGTCGTCAAAGGCAAGACGTTTAAGATGAAGACCGAGATGGGCAACCTCTACATCACCGTCAATGAAGATGAGCAAGGTTTAGTGGAAGTCTTCGCCTGGATGAGCAAGTCAGGTTCGTCTTCTACGGCCTTCACGGAGGCCATCGGGCGCTTGATCTCTTTAGCGCTCCGCAGCGGGGTAAAACCCAGCGCGATTATCGATCAGCTCATTTTAATTAGGGGCGCACGTCCCGTCGTCCAAGAAGACGGTACTGTAGTGTTTTCGGTGCCCGATGCCATCGCCAAGGCCATGGAAGAGTACTTAAGAGGCGGTGAACAATTGGCGCTTCTCGACGAAGTCAAGCCCAAACCCGCTGCTCATAACCCAGCTGGTCCCTCGAAGAACGATCGCGATCACAAGCGGGAGATCGAGCTTTGCCCAAGCTGCGGCGGTTTATTGATCTTCACCAACGGCTGCTACATCTGCTCAGATTGCGGCTTCTCAGAATGTGACTAAATTAAATCAGCCCCAGCTCCTTGCCCACTTTTTTGAAGGCCCTCAGAGCAAAGTCTAAATCGTTTTGGGTATGCAGGGCGGAGAGCATAACTCTAATGCGGGCCTTGCCTTTTGGCACGGTGGGGTAGCTAATGGCCTGAGCGAATACTCCTTCGCCAAATAGCCGATTAGAGAAATCCCAAGCCGTTTTAGCCTCACCGAGCATCACCGGCGTGATTGGAGTTTCGCTTTGGCCGATGTCGAAGCCCAGCCTCTTCATCTCTTCTTTGAAGTATTTGGTGTTCTCCCAGAGCCTGCGCACTGGCTCGTCCGTTTGTTGTAGAATCTCAATCGCGGCGATGCAGGCTGCAACATCCGCGGGGGTCGCGGCAGATGAGAATAAAAAAGGCCGCGCCCGCTGCCGCAAATACTCTATAATTTTCGCCCTACCCGCAAGATACCCACCGACGACACCGAAAGCTTTAGACATCGTCCCCATTTCTAGATCAACGCGGCCGTGGAGCCCGAAGTGGTCCACGATCCCTCGGCCGTGCTTTCCTAGAACACCTTCACCGTGGGCATCGTCCACCATGAGCATCGCGTCGAATCTTTCGGCCAAATCTACAATCTCTGGCAGCGGCGCAAGATCCCCGTCCATGGAGAAGACCCCATCCGTGACGATCAGCTTCTTCTTTATGGCTTTGTGCTCTTCCAACGCCCTTGCTAAGCTCCCCATATCGCAGTGCTTATATATAACCCGCTTGGCCTTGGTTAGCCGACAGCCGTCGATGATGGAAGCGTGATTCAGCTCATCTGTGAAGATGACATCGCCCTCATCCATGAGCAGTGGGATAACTGCAATGTTTGAGATCAGCCCGCCCTGCAGCGAGATGGCCGCCTCTGTCCCCTTGAATTCAGTGATTTTCTGCTCAAGCTTAAGGTGCAAGCTCATCGTCCCGGCGATTGAGCGAACGGCCGCGGGGCCGACACCGTATTCATCGATGGCCCGCTTGGCCGCCTCGCGAAGTCGTTTATCATTGGCAAACCCCAAATAATTATTGGAGCACATGTTTAAGACGCGCTTGCCGTCTACCACGGTCCAGGCCTCAATGGGGCTCCCAATCGTTCTAATAATATTGTAGAGCCCTTGCTCTTTTAGGCTCTTTATAGCCTCGTCAATGAAGTCCAGCTTTCCCATCTCACTTTTTTCATTATAAAATAAGCGGGCACCGCCTGTCAAAGGTGCTTGACTTTCCTGCCAGAATATGCTATAAAATAATCACTGAAGGAGGTCGAGAAGAAATGTGGAAGGGCGTGAAGTGGGGCGTCACAGTGAGCGTGTTGGCTTTGGCGCTGGTGTTGGGAGGTTTGGCCCCCCGGGCCCAAGTCCCGACTTATATCGTCTGTTCTGACATCGCCTGGCCGCCGTTCGAGTGGGTGGACAAGAAGGGTGAGTTCGTGGGATTCGATCTGGACGTGATGAGGGTCATCGCCATCTTAAAAGGCTACAAGGTCGACATTCAAAACCTACTATTTGATGCGATCATTCCGGCCGTGATCGCGGGAAAGTGCGATATCGGGGCCTCGGGCTTTACCATTACCGCGGAGCGCGCAAAGGTGGTGGACTTTTCAGACCCATACTGGGAGTCGAATCAGTCGGTGCTCGTGCATAAAGACATGGGCCTGAACATCATCACGGCCTTTAGGGAAGGCAATAAGATCGGGGCGCAGCGGGGCACCACAGGCGCCGCCTGGGTCGAGGAGAACGTCATTAAGCAGGGGATTAAAGTCGAGCTTAAGCTCTACGACACTTATCCTTTGGCTGAGCTTGATCTTATCAACAAGATGATCCATGCCGTGGTGGAGGACGAGCCGGCCGCTAAAGTCGCCGTGAAGACCTCCAAGGGCGTGCTCAAGATCGCGGGGATCATCATGACCGAGGAGCAGTTCGGCTTCCTCGTCGCGAAGGGCGACCCAAAGAAGATTCTTCCAAGAATAAACGATGGCATGAAGGAGATGAAGAAGAAGGGGATCTGGGGCAACTTAGTAGAGGCTTACTTTGGTGTGGACGTAGATCTCGAAAGAATCACCACATGCTGGGCTGATCTGAAGGGCTGGCTTGAGAAGGGCAAGCCAGCGGAGTATGCGGAGAACTTGGCAGCCTGCATGGCCGGGCAGCCGTACAAGAAGCCTTAATTATTGGGTGTGATCGGTCGGAAGGGGTGCGCTGGTCGAGAGATCACGCACCCCTTTTTGCTTTAAGGGGGTGATGGGCCATTGAGAGACTGCAGCTCTTTTGGGAGAGTTTGCCGCTGCTTTTACAGGGCGCTCTGGTCACGCTCGAGCTGACGATAAGCCTGCTGGCTCTAGGCTTTTTTCTTGGGGCTTTGGTTGCCATCGGCCAGGTCTACGGCCCACGCCCAATTGCCCTGCCCTGTTTTGCATATGAGCGCTTCTTCCGAGCCATGCCAATTTTAGTGCTGCTCATAGTCTTCTACTACGGGCTGGAATTTTTAAAAATAGATCTGACAGCCTTCGGCACCGCCGTTCTCGTCTTTGGGCTTCATTCTTCGGCTTATCAGTCCCAGATCTTTCGCGGGGCGATTCAATCCATCAGCTGTGGCCAGATGCTGGCGGCGCGCGCCATAGGCTTAACTCGAGGCCAGGCGATTCTTTATGTGATTCTGCCGCAGGCGCTCAGAATTGCCATCCCAGGCTGGTCCAACGAGTATTCGGGCGTGCTTAAAGACACTTCTTTTGTTTTTGCTATTGGGGTGACGGAGCTGGCACGCCAGGGTTGGCAGATAGTCGCCCGCACCCGCGAAGTCTTCTTGATATTTATCGCTGTGGCATTGGTCTATCTGCTCTTGACGTACTTGGGGGCTAAGGCTCTGGAGCTCTTAGAGCATAGGCTTTGGATCCCGGGCTTTGAGGCGCACAGAAGAGAGGAGCGTGGCCATGGCGCTTGACCTTCTAAGAGTCGAAGACCTGCACAAGCGCTACGGGCGCGAGGAGGTCTTGAAGGGCGTCTCTTTCACGGTGGGGCGGGGCGAGACCGTCGCAATCATCGGGCCATCTGGCACCGGCAAGAGCACGCTTCTTCGCTGCATCAATAGACTCACTGAGCCCAGCCGCGGCCGGATCTGGCTCGAAGACGTAGAGATCACCGACGGCCGCACGGATCTCAATAAAATCCGCCAGAGGATCGGCTTCGTCTTTCAAGATTTCAATCTTTTTGCCCATCTTACGGCTTTGGACAACGTGAGATTGGGGCTGCTCAAAGTTAAAAAGCTCCCTCGTCAAGAAGCGACCGAGCGGGCAATGGAGGAACTTAAGCGGGTGGGCCTCTCTGACAAGGCTAATGCTTATCCCGCCCAGCTTTCGGGTGGCCAGCAGCAGAGGGTCTCTATCGCACGCGCCTTAGCGATGGACCCTAAACTCATGCTCTTCGATGAGCCGACCAGCGCGCTGGACCCAGAGCTTATCGGCGAGGTCTTGCAGGTGATGGAGGCCCTCTCTAGGGAGGGGATGACAATGCTTGTTGTGACGCATGAGATGGGCTTTGCGCGCTCGGTGTGCGACCGAATTATTTTTATGGAAAAAGGGCTGATCGTCGAAGAGGGCCCGCCAGAGGAGCTTTTTAAAGACCCCAAGCAGCCGCGCACGCGCGAATTCCTCTCTAAAATTGCTGAGCTTTACGGAGGTGGCCGATGAGCACCAGCCTATGCCGGGGCCTAGTAGAAGATAGTTTTATTAGATTAGTATGCGAGATCTGGCCCCGGCTGATGCGGGGGGCACTGACGACCCTGGAGCTGACGGCGCTTGCGATCTCGATAGGGTTTGCCCTGGGGCTTCTGCTCGCCCTTGGGCGTGTCTACGGCAATAAGCCCATCTATGCCATAAGCACGGCCTATGTGCAATTCATCCGAGGGACGCCGCTGCTTGTGCAGCTATTTTTAATTTACTACGGGCTGCCGCAATTTGAGATCAGGCTCCCATCATTAACGGCGGCGGTGATCGGGTTGGGGCTAAATAGCGCGGCCTATCAAGCCGAGTACTTCCGCGGGGCGATTCAGGCCATTAAAATGGGGCAGATGCTGGCGGCACGTGCCTTGGGCATGAGCACCTTGCAGGCCGTGCTTTATGTCATCTTGCCTCAGGCTCTTAGGCTCGTGATTCCCCCTTGGTCAAATGAGCTGATCTACACCCTCAAATACTCCTCTGTCGCCTATCTAATTGGGGCCCCGGAGCTCATGGCCACAGGCCTGATCATCGCCTCCAGAAATTTCCGCTACTTCGAGGTATTTTTAATTGTGGCCTTCATATATCTGGTTCTCGTGTTGATCGTGTCCAAACTGCTCGATCTTCTGGAGCGGAGAGTCAGCATCCCGGGGCTGGAGATGAAATCATAATTTGATCAAGCCCAGGCTGATCGCGATGGCTACGAGTCCTGCCAGCACTCCAACAGTGGCCACGGCCAGATTCGTGGTGGCCTGCTGCCGCGCCGAATCCAGCTCCTTGCGTAGTTTCTTCACGTCCTCACTCAGCTGCAAAACGGCCTCCGCGTTGGCCTGAGTCGCCCCCTCTACAGCTGCTAGCTTTTTGGCCTGTTGCTCCACTTTGCTCGACAGGCCCGAAATACGCTCAGAAAGCTCTTTGAGCACCCTCTCGATCTCAGTGGGCTTGCGCAGCTCGGCTGGGAGCTTGAGCGCCGCCTCTATGTCCTCCACCTTCGACCGCAGCTTCATAAGATCTTCCTGGAGCTGTTGAAGGGCGAAGAGCTTGCCCTCGGCACTTTTCAGTCGGGCGTCTATGCCGTCTACCGTGGTCTCAAGCTCAAAGATGCGGGCCGATTGAATATCGAGCTTCTGCTGGAAGCTTTGCGCCATCCCAGCTACTGTGCTCTCCAGTGTGAGTATCTTGGGAATGACTTCTTCTGTGAGCCTCTTGCCGAAGCCCTTAAGCTCCCTAAGATCGCTCTCAGCCCGCTTGAACTGGAAGCCCATCTCCTTGACGATCTCGCCTAAAGCTTCCGCCTGCTGCACCTTGAAGCTTAGCTCCTTGACCAAGCCCTCTAAATTCTTGACCGCGCTCTCGAGTTCTTTGACCTTCTTTTCCAGATCGCTCTCACCGCCCGGAGCCACCAAACCAAAAGCCCCAACGATGGTGACTACTAACAACACCGATATTAACTTTCGCATCTTGTATTCCTCCTCCAAAAAACAGTCGAACAGTTCAACAGTCTAACAGTCAAACAGAATGAAGCCTTTGACTGTTGGACCGTTTGACTACTAGACTGTTTGACTGTCATATTGGCTTTAAGTCTATGCATTAGCTTAATCAAATCGAAGGCGTGCGGTCAACTTAGGCCGGGAAGTTGGTCAGCCCCAAAAGTGATCGGCGTTACCCAACTTGCTAGCTTTTATACTTTCCGCTTAAAATAAAGTCCGCCATGAGCAAGGCGTCAAACGCGAAGCTGTTCGCCCATGAAACGTTAGAAGGCTTTCTGCATTCGATCGACGTCTCCTCGGGCACGGTCAACACCTATCGCGAGGCCTTAGAGAGCTTTGCTCATTGGCTTGAGCCAAAGCGCAAAATTGATCGCCTTACCCTTCGGGCGTACAAGGACTGGCTGAAGGCGCACCGTTCGGCCAATACGGCAGCTACGTACTTAGCCGCGCTGCGTCGCTTCTTTCAATACGGCGTCTTTGAAGGCTTCTTGAGTTATAATCCTCTCGATGGCATCAAGGGGGTGCGACGGCCTCGGGGGCATCTGCGCCAAGACTTATCTCGTGAGGAGATTCGGGCTGTTTTAAATACGATCGATCGTCGCACGGAGCTGGGAAAGCGCGACTTCGCCATCATTAATCTTATGGTGCGCAATGGCCTCAGAGTTGTAGAGATTCAGCGGGCCAATGTAGGCGATCTAGAAACCCGCCAAGGGCGCAGGATTTTGAGGGTGTTGGGCAAGGGGCGGGACACCCGAGACGAGTTCGTCGTCTTGGCGGAGCCGACCGTACAAGCCCTTCAAGAGTATTTGGGCTGTCGTAAAAAGCTGCGTTCTCATGAGCCGCTCTTTGCGGGTGTCGGGGGCAGCAATATTCGTAAGAGACTCACTACACGCCAAGTGAATCGCCGGGTGAATTATTATCTCAAAAAAGCGGGCGTGAAGACTCGAAAGATCTCGCCGCACAGTTTGAGACACAGCTTCGTGACACTCGCGATTCAAAGCGGCGCATCGCTCATCGAAGCCCAAATTGCTGCCCGCCATCGTTCCATCGAGACCACCCGCGTGTATTTTCACGAACACGACCGTCTTGAAGCCCCGATAGAGGACAAGATCAAGATTTAGTAATCCTATAAGCGACCTCCTTGCTCTTTTCAGTTACGGCTCTTTGCCGCGTGTGTCTATCTCTTACTCAAAGATAATCTGAGGGCATTTACCCGGATTACCATTGACGCAGAGTACCCAGGTCATGCAGGTGAACTCAAGCGATATATCCTCAACGTAATCAGAAGCCACTACGATCCCGCCTTCCCTGAAGGTGTCATTCGAATTGCGCCCATTGGTAAAAAAAGCCGAGCTCACGAAGTAGCTTGGCGCGCGTGGCTAAAAGAGAGAAAGCCCGATCACATCATTCAAGCGCAGGAGATTTTAAGGCTGCTGATTCCGAAGCGGCCTTAAATAGGGAAAAGACTGGA
>FWPU01006142.1_pt1 | contig 14110 bp, 16 predicted proteins | sample 2228361 | NCBI WGS metagenome assembly FWPU01 (sample SAMEA103939777, study PRJEB20133) | metagenome
TACAAAGATGCATTTGAATACGCTATAAAGAAGATTGAAAAACTCAAAATTTAGCCCATTTTCACGCAGGTTTCAGGTTTAAATACCTTCCTGAAGTAAAGATAGTAGCCTTTGAAGAGATTAAAGAAAAGCTTAAAAAAGGAAATCAGGATTATGCACGTTTTGAAACTGTCCCAGCGAGGCCATGTAAATAGAGGCTTAAAACCCTCCCCCTTGATGGGGGAGGGAAGGGAGAGGGTGAATCCCCCTCCCCCTTCCCCCTCCCACTTGAAAAGACTGCCCACAATGGTGCCCAAACCTATGTTTGGAGGTTAGTTTACAAAGTTGTCAATAATTATGACAGAGGACGAACGTTACATGCAAAAGGCCCTGGAGCTGGCACAGAAGGGGCGTGGGAGGGTGGAGCCTAACCCTATGGTGGGGGCACTAGTGGTGAAGGATGGAAATATACTGGCAGAGGGCTGGCATGAATACTTTGGCGGTCCCCATGCGGAGATGGTGGCACTTGAAAAGGCAGGGAAGGAGGCAAGGGGGGCAACCCTCTACGTAACCCTAGAACCCTGCGCCCATCACGGCAAGACCCCTCCCTGCGTGGAGAAGATTATAAGTTCCGGTGTAAGGAAGGTCGCCTTCCCCCTTACAGACCCTAACCCCTTAACGTCGGGCAAGGGGAGGCAGGCCTTACTGGAGGCAGGGATTGAGGTAGCGGAGGGAGTACTAAAGGAAGAGGCAGGGAAACTAAATGCCCCCTTCTTTAAGCTGATGACTACTGGCATGCCCTACGTTATCGCCAAATGGGCCATGAGCCTGGACGGTAAGACGGCAACCCGTACGGGGGATTCCCGCTGGGTCTCCTCTGAGGAATCCAGAAAGTACGTCCATAAAGTTAGGTCTCAGGTGGATGCGGTGGTGGTGGGAATCAATACTGTACTCAGGGACGATCCCCTCTTGACCTCCCGCATCCCAGGGGGTAGAAATCCGAGACGAATAGTGTTAGACTCTCACGCCAGGCTCCCCATGGATTGCAAACTACTAGCTACCCTGGGGGAATCAGAGGTAATAATAGCTACTACAGCCTCAGCACTCAGGGAGCGTCTAGAGGCCCTGAGAAAGACAGGTTGTGAGGTGTTGATCCTCAAGGGCGATGAAAGGGGCGTTGACCCTGTAGAATTCCTCAAGACCCTGGGCCAGCGGCAGTACACTAACATACTCCTTGAAGGGGGAGGTAGCCTTACTGCCTCTTTCCTTGAAAAAGGCCTGATAGACAGGGTAATGGTATTCATATCTCCCAAGCTCATAGGGGGCGTAGAGGCTAAATCTCCAGTGGGTGGTACGGGTGCGGCCAATGTAAGGGAGGCCCTGCGACTTAAGGAAATTCAGGTTACAACACTTGTGGAGGATATACTAATAGAAGGGGTGGTCATTGCGAGGGGTGAGTAGCCGCAGGTCATGCCTTAGGCAGATTCGCTGAGGCGAACTTTAGCCTGCGTTTGACGCAACCTAAAGGTTGTGGCTACATTAAAAAACGGGATTGCTCCGCTTCCTCTTCTCCGCCTGAGGCGGATCAGGGCTTTGGCTCGCTTGTAATGACAGGGAAATGGAGGATGGAGTTGTTTATAAAATATTTTCTTTACTTTTTGCTGGGTGGGTGTATAGTCAGTCTGGTGTCCTATTTTGGAGCTACTAAACGCACCCTGTTATCGTCCTTTATTGCAACATTGCCGTGTCTGAGCCTTGTAACCTTTATCCTCATATACAAAGAAGGAGGGATGCAGGCATCTGTATCTTATGGTAAGGGGCTTATCCTGTTTACCCCTGCATGGCTATGTTACGTACTGGCGACTATCTTCCTTTTACCCAGATGGGAGATGTGGAAGGCCCTTACGGTCTCGGTAGCGGCCTATTTCTTTGTGGCGCTAATTGTCAGGAGACTTGCCGAATCCTTCTGAGGGCCAAGACTTGTCCTTGAGCGTAGCGAAGGAATTGAAGATACTGTACTATCTAAGCCTTTTGTGTATTTTTCTATCCAGTTGTGTTTCCGAGCAGTGGGTACGTGGCTACGTACAGCATGAACTGGCAGGGGTTAAGGACATAGTAGCGGAGGAAGTTTACCCCCTGGAAAAGGCCATCATGGACCTCAAAACCCAGATGGCCAGCATTATTGTAGAACTAAAAGAGGTATCTAATGAACTACAGGTAGCCAGAAAGGTTGCGTTGGCAAGTAATAATCCAGAAGGTGTCGAACAAAAAGTAGCCAGACTGGAGCAAGACTTGAAAAGACTGGAAGGTATAATTGGAAAACTCCAGGAACTTCATAGCGGCCTGGTACAGATTCAAACAGGCTTCGGTGAGCTCGGCCAAACCGGCATAGAAACCATTGGCAAAGAACCAGAACCTACCCAGGGTGGTACTGGAATTACGCCGGGAGTGGCCTCGCCACCCCAAGAGCCTCGATAGGGGAAAGGAAAGTACAAAGAAAAGGGAGGGAAAAATGACAAAGCAGGTACTCTTCGCTGGTCTTTTTGGGTTATGTCTTTCCTTGGGATGCGGCGCAACTCAACAATGGGTGAAGGATTACGTAAGCAAAGAGAACGTGGCAGTAAAAACGGAGTTCAGAGAGAGACTTCAGCCCCTAGAACAGGGTTTAACAGATAACAAGACACAGGTAGAGGCCCTTAAGAAAGACGTCGTAACGGTAGTCACAAAAATCACTGCCTTACAGGGAAAACTGGACGACTTATCTAAGAGTCTGGGCGACTTAAGCCAGGGCTATAAGACTGAAGTAGCCGGGGTACGACAGGACATCGGTGGAGAAGTCAGAGAACTACAGGATAAGGTAAATGACCTCAGAGATAAGCTGAGTAAACTCAGTACAGGACTACTTACTATCCAGAAGAGCATAGACCTTCTCACCAGGAAATTGGAAGCCCAGGAGCTGGCGCCTCTGGCTCCTCCAGCTCCTCCTAAAAAGTAGCACCATCAACTACTCACTCTTTAAGGAAAACAACAACATGCATAAGAAATTCTTGATACACCTCTTGTTGCTCTGCCTCCTTTCTGGTTGTGCCAGTGAGGAGTGGGTGAAAGACTACGTTGCCAGCCAGACGGCAGAGATAAACACCAAGGTTCAGACCGCTGTGAAGGACGCTGCCGAAAGCAAGGCAACCGCGACCTCGCTCCAGGAAGAAGTAAACAAGACCCTCAGGGAATGCAAAGGAGGGTTAGAGGCTCTAAAACATGACTTAAATCACCTGGACACAAGCCTGCACGAGCTTTCACTAAAAACTCAGAAGGCCATGGAGAACCTTGAAAAGGATGTACATAGAGACGTCACAAATCAGGAAACCAGGGTTGCAGCGTTGATGGATAAGGTTCAAAAGCTGGACACTGAAGTAACAAAATTTCGTGAGGCCCTCCTGTCCTTGGATAACAAGGTACGCGAACTGGGCGACATCCTCTATCCACTCACCGGCAAGGAAATTAAACCAAAATAGTAAGATAAGGTCTCTGAAAAAGTACTTGTTCTGTACCTCAACCCTGAACTTGATTCAGGGTCAGCATGACATATTACGCTGTTTTTGACTTTTTCAGAGACCTAAAGATAATAATGTTTCACAATATACTCCTCACGGTATTCGTGGGCTTATTCCTTTTTACTTCTCTGTCTACAGCTACAAGTGAACCATTGCGCGTCCACGTCCTGGATGTAGGGCAGGCGGACTGCATCGTAGTGGAGTCCCCAAGTGGAAAACTGCTGGTGGTGGATGTGGGGGAAGACCCACAGCGTCCAGGTAACGAGACCTCCATCCTCTGTAATTATCTTGAGCAAAAGTTACACCGGCACGTTATTGACTATCTCCTTATCACCCATTACCACGAGGACCACATGGGCTGGCCAAGGGAGAGCCTCCCCACAGGGCTCTTTTATCTCCACCGTCAGCCAGGGATAAGCATACGCAAGGTCATTGACCGGGGCCTGGAGATTGTCTCTGATTCTCCCCTCTGCCAGAAATACGCGGAGTGGGTGAAGACGAGTGGCCTCCGACGTGAGACGGTAGAATTCCGCTCAAGGGAACAACCGCCCCAGATCGACCTGGGAGATGGAATACTAATAGACTTAATAGCCTTCAACAGTCGGTTTGACAAGGGAAAGGGCGCAATGGTCCTCCCAGACCCGTCGGAGCAGCGGCAGGCTGGTGAACACAACTTCTCCATTGTATTTATCCTCCACTACGATAAGTTTGACATGTATTTCGGGGGAGATATATGTGGCTACCAGAGGGGGCCCCTGAGAGACATTGAATCAAGATTCCTCCACAGATTGAAGGAGGTAGAGGTCTGCAAGGTCAGTGACCACGGGTCTGTATGGGCCTCCCGGCTTGAGTTAATAGAAACCTTGAGGCCAGAAGTATCAATCATCTCCTGCGGTAGGGGTTACGGTATGCCCCACAGGGAGACGGTAGAAAAACTCCTGGGCTTTAAAGACCCCATCTCAGGTAAACCTACAGGGAGTGATGTATATCAAACAGGGGGACAGGATGGTTTTATCTTTAACAGGCCTCACCCCGAGACTGGAAAGGTACAGGTCATAACCGCCAGCCCGATTGTGGTTGAGACGGATGGAAAGAAGTCCTTTTACATAAAACACAAGGGAGGTATTCAGGAATATCTCCTTGATGAGACTAGCCCTTACAGGTAAGCATAAAAAGGAAAAGGCCCTCCAGCAGGGGAGGGCCAGAGAATCTCAGAAGGGTCTAAGTGGGCTTTGGAGTAGGACGGAATCTACCCATTAGATCCTTCCAGGAGATGTGGTACCACCTGGCTGCTATGTACCCAATCAGGATGGCAGCATAGATAACCCCGACCAGGTATGGGCTGAAGGCATACTTAATCACTGCCAGGTACCCAAGGCCAAGAAAGAAGGCTGCCAAGAGTACTACAGCACCATACATGTAATAACTTACCCGATACCACCACCTGAGTAGATAGCCAAGGAGTACCAAAAACAATAGGGTGGGAACAGCAACATAAAGGTTAATATAGGTGCTTAGAGTTTCTAACATGGCACGTACCTCCTAACTCCATACACCGCAATAAGCTAACCTACTATAAATATACCACCCAAAATTTCACTTGGCAAGTTGTAAGGCCACTTTTGGTTTTTACTAACCCTCTAAAATTAGGACACTTAGAGAGTTACTCCAGGATAAGGCAAGCGTCAATCCTTGACATCCTGAGATTGGGCCTATATGCTTCTTTGCAGAAGTCCACCAGCAGGATGCAGTCCTTGCAACGAAAAAGGAGCAAACAATGACTGAATATGCCGTGGTCTTAATTACCGCCTCCAGCCAGGAAGAGGCACAGAAGATAGCCCGCACCATGGTAGAAGAGAGGCTCTTCGCCTGCGCCAATATCGTCTCGCCCATCCAGTCAATCTACCACTGGCAGGGAAAGATATGTGACGACAAGGAAACCCTTATTCTCGCAAAGACCAAGATGGGCCTGTTCCCCTCGGTAGTCAAACGGGTTAAGGAGCTACACAGCTACCAGGTGCCGGAGGTGCTGTTCCTGCCGGTCATGCAAGGCTCGGAGGACTATCTCAACTGGCTCGGGGCAGAAACCGTGGCAGTTACCGGCCAGAATGATAAGGATTAGCCCTGGAGGAGGAAGGGTTTGACATTGTATGCACTTTCCTATAAGGTTATTCTGACCTCTGTTGCAAAAAGGGCATCCGCCTCAAGCGGACATAGCCCGGTACCCAAATTTTCCTTCACATCGAAGACAAAGGAGGAGGCCAATGCCTTATCAAGTTAAACCTCTACCTTTTACCAAAGAGCTAACAGGCATCTCTAAAAAGACCCTGGACATCCATCACTGCAAACTCTACACAGGTTACGTAAACAAGAGCAACGAGATAGAAGATAAAGTGAAAAAGGCCGATAAGGGGGCTGCCAATGCCAGTTACAGCGAGATTGGTGAACTGAAGCGACAGCAGAGCTTTGCCCTCAACGGGGTGTATCTACACGAGGCCTATTTTAACGTACTGGGGGGAGACGGAAAGCCCACGGGACCACTCGTGGAGAGGATAAAGAAAGATTTTGGCTCCTACGAGGAATGGGAGGCAGACTTTAGGGCTGCAGGAATGGCCGCCAGGGGCTGGGTGGTACTGGCTTTTGATGTAAACGACGGCAGCTTACATAATTATTCATGCGACGTACACAATCATGGGGGCATCTGGGGGGCCATGCCCATCGTTGTGTTAGACGTCTACGAACATGCCTATTTCATCGATTTCGGCTCGGACCGCAAGTCTTATATAGAAGCCTTTATGAAGAACCTCAATTGGGAGGCTGCAAATAAGGCATTCCACAACGTAATCTGCAAGCTGGGAAAAACATAAAAGGAATATAGCCCAGATGCACTTACTGTCCTGGATTTCCTCGATGGGTCTTTTGTTTTATTTCAATGCCGTTGCCTGCGGGGATGTAGACGGCCGAAAGATATATGAAAACCATTGCAAGAAATGCCATGGGGAATTCGGCAAACCCACAGAGAGGGGCAGAAGACTTGATGCCCCCGATTTCACGGATAAAAGGTGGCAATGGTCTAGAACGGATGAGCAGATTATAGACGCCATCACTAACGGCAAGAACAAGATGCCCAGTTGGAAGGGTGAACTCACCCCTGAGGAGATTCAGGCAGTGGCCAGGTGGGTCAGGGTCCTGGGACCCAAATTAAGGGGTAAGGGGACAGGAGCTAGGGAGTAAGAAAGTATTATAATGTTTTATTTTTCTAACCCCTAGTCCCTAATCCCTAATTCATGCCCTCGGATGGGCCTGATGGTAGACATGGCGGAGGCGTTCTGTACTAACGTGGGTGTAAATCTGTGTAGAGGATAGAGAGGCATGGCCCAGCATCTCTTGAACCGCCCTTAGGTCTGCACCCCTATCCAGCATATGGGTCGCAAAACTGTGCCTGAGGGTATGCGGGGACGGCCGCTGCCTTATATCGGAAAGCCTCATGTATTTCTCCACCGTCCTGGCCACGCTACGGGTGGTGAGCCTACCACCCCCTTTATTCAGAAAGAGGGCTTCTTTGTCCTTCTGCGGTCTGGTGGCCAGATATACCTTCACGGCCTCCAGGGCATGGCTACCGATGGGCACTATCCTCTCCTTCTTTCCCTTGCCCTTTACCTTTACAAGCTCACTAAGCATATCAACATCCCCCACATCCAGCCCCACCAGTTCACTGACCCTGACACCCGTGCTGTAGAGGGTCTCCAGAATGGCCCTGTCTCTTCGTCCTGTGGGGCTATCCTCATCAATCGCACCAAGTAACGATTCTACCTCCTGGGGGCTGAGAAATTTGGGTAAGACCTTGTGTCTCTTGGGAAAGCGCAGGACCGTAGCCGGGTTACTTTCTATGATGCCCTCCTTGAAGAGAAACCTGTAGAAACTCCTGAGGCTGGCCAGCTTCCTGGAGAGGGTGGTGACCTTGTAGTCCTTTCCGCGTAACTGAACCAGGAATTTTCTTAACTGGAGGGGTGTTACCTGTACCGGACTGCTAATGTCCAGCCTCCGCAGGAATTCAAGGTGCTGGAGTATATCCTTCTGGTAGGCCCTCAGCGTGTGGCTGGAACAATTAGCCCCGTGTTCCAGCCGACGGATAAACTTATCCAGGTACTTTTCCAAGCCAATCGTTCAATAAAACCTGGCCACCTCATCGGGTACAGATATTACACGGTTAAGAAAGGGCGGTCAAGCCCCTATAGCTTCTATATCTTTAGACCAACCCATCCAAAATTTTTGTTCTTTTTTGTTTTGAAATAGTAAACATTTTTGCTTACCATATCGCTAAAGGGGTTGGGGCTTACTCCTGGACAGTCGGTAAACAACCTATCAAAATGAAACCTGAAATCACAGAAAAAGAGATAGCCCTTCGGAAGTGCTATACGGAATTGACGGAGGAAGACGTGGCCCTCCTCAAAGAGGTACAGCCCATAGTCACAGCCCACCTGGACGAATTGGTAGAGGCCTTTTACTCCCACCTCCTGCGGTTTGAAGAGACCAAAAAAATCCTAAAGGATGAGGATACAGTCACGAGGCTCAAAGAGGCACAAAAACGTTATCTCACCAGCCTCTTCTCTGGGGACTACGGGCCAGAGTACGCAGAGAGCCGGATGCACATAGGGGAAATACATTACAAGATTGGTCTGGGCATAAAGTGGTATCTGGGGGCAGTCCACCGCTACGAATGGCTCCTTGTTGGGTTAATCCGTAAAAATAGCCAGATAGAGGAAGAAAAATTACTCAAAGTAGGAAGGGCCATCTGCAGTGCCCTCTATCTAGACACCCAATGGGCCCTGGAGGCTTATGAGTTGGCCTATGCGGGGGAATTAGAAAAGAGGCTGGAGGAACTCAGGGTGCGCGTCCACCAGCAGGCAGTCGTGGCGGAACTGGGTCAGTGGGCACTGGCTGGCACTGACCTCCCTACCATTATGAATGAGGTCGTTACCCGTACTGCGCAAACCCTCGGCGTAGAGTACTGCAAGGTTCTAGAGCTCCTTCCAGACAGGGATGTTTTCCTGTTGCGCACAGGTGTGGGCTGGAAGGAGGGGCTAGTGGGAAACGCTACAGTGGGTACAGAGACTAGTTCACAGGCCGGCTATACTCTACTTTCAAATGGACCGGTAGTTGTAGAAGACTTCGGTAAAGAAAGACGTTTCAAGATGCCACCGCTCCTTCGGGACCACGGGGTAGTTAGTGGCATGAGTGTAGTCATACGCGGAAAGGGCCGTCCATTCGGCGTCTTGGGTGTGCACACAACCAGACCTCGTGTTTTTACTAAAAAGGATATCAATTTCCTCCTGGCCGTTGCCAATGTGCTCGCCATGGCAATTGAAAACAATAAGGCAGAAGGGAATTTGAGAAGAAGGTTGGAAGAACTCCAGATAGACCATCAAACCTTTGAGGCCCTCAGTGAGTGCGTTGTCCTGACAGACCTTGATAGGAAAATAATCAAGGTGAACCCCGCCTGCGTCCGCTTGACTGGCTACACCCCTGAGGAACTTATAGGGCAGACGCCAAAACTCTTTCGCAGTAAGGAAACCCCACCGTACGTCTTTACGGAGATAGGTACCGCCCTGGTTAAGAAGGGGGAATGGTCTGGTGAAGTAGTAAACAGACGGAGGGATGGTACACTCTGGAATTGCCATCTTTATATCAGGACCTTCAAAGACCTCGATGGTATCCCCAGGGGCTACGTTGGTCTCATGATGGATGTCACTGAACAAAAGAGGCAAGTGGAATTACTGGAGCGCCAGGCCAGAGACATGGTGGCCCTTCACAAGCTCCTCCAGGGACAGTATGAGGAAACCATTTACATGTTTGCCATGGCCTGCGAGGCAAAGGACGAGACGACAGGGAATCATGTCCGCCGCATCAGGGAATATTCCACTGCTATTGCCAGGGAACTCGGCCTTTCCGAAGAATTGGCCGAGGAGATAGGCATATCCAGCATTTTGCACGATGTAGGTAAGATACACATACCCGACCGCATCCTCATGAAACCAGGCCCTCTAACCCCAGAGGAACGGGAGGTGATGAAGACCCATACCGTTGCCGGGGAGAAGATACTTTATTCAGAGTTCTTCCAGGTAGCCAGAAATATTGCCATGTGCCACCATGAAAACTACGACGGCACTGGCTACCCGAGAGGACTCAAAGGGGCAGAAATACCAATAGAGGCCAGAATAACCAAACTAGCCGATGTCTTTGATGCACTCACCTCTAAGCGGCCCTATAAACCTGCCTGGAGTGAGGAGAAGGCGCTAGAGAGGGGTTTGATTTGTCAAACCCTGATTTATTGGGCACGATAAATCGTGCCCCTACACTAGTATAAACAATCCGTTTTCCAGGTGGCAGTAAGACGTTAAAGTCTCATTAGCACAACGTGTAAAACTCCATGAACGGTTTTGTTCCACTCCTCCTTTGCGCAATCCTTTCGTTATCTTGCCCGTTCTGCGATGCACAGGGTTGGTTCAAGCTAGAAGTTGAGGGCAGAGAAGTACTCATCTTTAGAGATGAATTTGGTGTGCCACACGTTAAAGCCCCTGATGCTCCCGCCCTCTTTGAGGCCTTTGGGTATGTGGTGGCCCAGGACCGTCTTGCCCAACTGGAACTCTCCCGCAGAGAGGCCAGGGGCCGGTTGGCTGAAATCTTCGGGCCAGACATACTTCCCTCTGATATAGCTGTCCGCAGGGAATTTTATACAGAAGAAGAGCTTCGCACGCAGTTTCGCTCCTTAAGGAGGGAGGTAAGGGAGTTAGTTGAGGCATATACGAGGGGCATAAATCGCTGGCGAGAGGAGTCTATTAGGGGAGGTCTTTTGCCGTGGGAGTTCAAGCAATGGGGGATTGAGCCTGAGCCTTGGGGGGTTACGGACTGCCTGGCGGTGATGATTGCTGCCGGCAGGAGGTTTGGAGAGTTCGGGGGAAAGGAACTGGAAAATTTAGAGACATTGAAAAGACTTGGTAAAGAGGAATTTGACCAAAAATATCCATTAAATGACCCCTCGGTGCCAACTACTATAGCCCGACTGTTTGTTGAAGATGAGATAGATGTATTTGAGAATGCAGGGATAGATCCGCCTGAGGCGGACGGGTCTGCCTCAGGCATGATCTGTCCACCCGGGTCCGCCTCAGGCGGACTAAAGCCCTGTCCCTACATTCCGGATGTGAATACAAACTGTTACGAGGGTATCGGCCTGCCAAAAAAACTTGGCAGTTATGCAGTCCTTATTGCACCCAGCCGGTCTACCAGCGGTAGGGCCATGCTCCTGGGGTGCCCGCAGATGGGGCTTGACGGCCCCCAACCAGGATATGAGATAGACCTCCACGGTGGTGGGTTCGATGTGGCCGGTATGACCTTCCCCGGGGTGCCTATTGTGCTTATAGGGAGGAATGCAGATATCGCCTGGACGGTAACCAGTGGACTCTCTGACAATGTGGATATATTTTTTGAGGAACTTGACCCGGAGGATTCCAGCAAGTACCTCTTCCAGAGGGAATGGTTGAAGCTGGAGTCTAGAGAAGAAATCTTCAGGGTAAAGGGCAGGGAACCACACAAGGAGACCTTTTACAGGAGCATCCACGGCCCGGTCTTTCTTATGGAGAAGGGGCTGGCATTTAGCCACGAGCGTACCTTCTGGAGAGAAGAGTTAAGGGCAATAGAGGCATTCTTGTCCATCAACAGGGCCAGGAATCTGGAGGATTTTGGAAGGGCCGTAGCTGATATCCCTCTCAGCTACAACTTATTTTGTGCTACGGTTACAGGGGAGATTGGTTTCTGGCATACGGGGATGTACAGGATACTGCCTCCGGGGACAGACCAGAGGCTTCCCCTTTCTGGTACGGGGCTAGAAGAGTGGAGGGGGTTTATACCACAGGATTGGTTGCCTCATAAGATAAACCCTCCATCCGGACTTCTGGTCAACTGGAATAACAAACCTTCTGGGGATTGGCCTAACGGCGATAATGTACCATGGGTAGGCAAGCACCAAGTGGCCAAGATATTTGCGGCATTAGGTGAGAGAAAATTAAGCCTTGAAGACCTTAAGTTAGTGCCACAGAGGATAGAGAGTCACGGTACTTATCAGCAGGTGGTGGAACTAGGGGGTAGGGCAATGAATATACTACCTCCTGGCGAGAGTGGCATGGTTGGGGAAGATGGTGTGCCTGATCCCCATAGCAGTGACCAAAAGACCCTATTTGAGGCATGGCAGTATAAACCCTTTTATTTCCTCTATGGAAATGAAACTATCCCCTAAAGGCCGAGCAGGTAGAAAAATGGTAAAAGGGAGGAGGCGTCCGCTTTGAGTCCGCCTTAAGCGGACCACCTCCTTTTTGACCTGCAAGACCTGACTTTTATCCTGCCTACCGCTTTCCTGATTGCCGCTGGTCGCTGAAGATATTGGTTTACACGGCCTGCTTGCCCCGCTCTCCCGTGCGGATGCGGACGACTTCATCAACTGTGCTTACGAATATCTTTCCGTCCCCAATACTACCTGTCCGTGCCTCTGCAACGATGGTTTTAACGATGGCGTCCGCATTCTCATCTGGAACCACTATCTCCATCTTTACCTTTGGCAAGAGGTCTACCTTGAACGTCCTACCACGCCATATCTCGGTTATACCCTTCTGATTGCCGTGGCCTCTTACCTCCGTCACCGTTAGCCCGGGATAGCCCAGTTCCTCCAGGGCGGCCTTCACGGGATGCAGCTTGTCTACCCTTATAATGGCTTCTACCTTTTTCATGGCAGCTCCCTCCGTTAAAGGTTGTTAAGGTTTGTACCATGCTCCACAGACTTTTCCAATCTCCACTATTCCATTTTGCAAGCCCCATACCAATATGGCCTTAAAGATGGGTTCGGAGCATTGTCTTAAGTCCATGGAGTAACGCAAGATGCGAAAACCTTAAAAAAACTCCTGCCATCTGCCCAACAAAGGCACAACTTTTCTGTCTTATTATAACACAAAATGGGATAGGTTATGTCTTAAATTAAGACTCTTGAAAAGCGGTAAGCCTGCTCCGTATCCACCTGAGGGCGGATTACTTAAGACCCTATCCCATAGGCCTTTATCTTTCTGTAGAGCCTGTCTCTGGATAGGCCCAGGAGTTGGGAGGCCCTGGCCTTATTGTAGTTACAGGCCTTCAATGCCCTCTCTATGGCCTGTTTCTCTAGCTCTTTCAGGCTTAAGACTTCCGCTCTGTCCTTAACAACGGATAACTCTTTGTTATCTTCTCCCACTATCACTTTTTGAACATCAGTCGCTTCTACCACCTCACCTCCTTTCTTGAATATGAAGATGTTCTCTATGAGTCTTTCCAGTTCCCTGACGTTGCCGGGGAAGGGATGGTTGAACAGGAGGTCAAGTGCCTCTCTTGTAAATCCTTTTATGTCCTTGTTATATTTTTTGGAAAATTTTTGCAGGAAGTAGGTAGCCAGGGACGGTATGTCCTCTTTTCTTTCTCTTAGTGGTGGAATTTCTAAGACCACAGTGGAAATGCGATAAAAGAGGTCGGGGCGGAGGTGCTGGGTTTTCAGTTCTTCCAGCGGGCGATGGGTAGCCGTTATGACCCTGGATTGGAAGTCAATTTCTTTATGGGTGCCGAGCGGTCTGACCTTCCCCTCCTCCAGGGCACGCAGGAGCTTGGGCTGGAGTTCCTTGGGCATGTCACCGATTTCGTCAAGGAAGATTGTCCCGTGAGAAGCGGCAAGGAAAAGCCCCTGGGAGTCCCTGACGGCGCCCGTGAAGGCCCCCTTTTTGTGGCCAAAGAGTTCGCTTTCCAGGAGTTCCCTGGGGATGGCCGCGCAGTTAACCCCCACAAAGGGCCCCTGGGAGTAAGGGCTCTGGTGGTGTATGTACCTCGCCAGTACCTCCTTTCCACTCCCCGTCTCGCCTAGTATAAGTATTGGCACGTCGCTTACAGCAGCGGCACTGGCCTTCTCCAGCACCCTCCTCATCTTTTCGGAGGAGGCGATTATCCCCTGTCCTCCCCCCACCAGTGACCTCAGTTCGGCCACTTCCCTTTTTAATTTTTGCAGGTCTACTGCCTTGCGTATCTTTTTCCTCAGGAGTTCTTCTTCAAAAGGCTTTAGCAGGTAATCCTCCGCACCCTTTTTCACGGCCTCCACGGCTGACTCTATGGTGCCGTAACCAGTCATGATGAAAACGGGGGTGCCTTTGTCTTGGTCTTTTATTCTTTCCAGAAGGGTTATACCGTCCATGTCTGGCATTACCAGGTCCACCAGGACAACCTGTACGCCCGGTTCTCTGCTTAAGGCGGAGAATTTTTCCAGGGCCTCTTCTCCAGAGGTGGCCCCTACCGACCTCAAGCCCTCCTTCTCAAAGACCTCTAAGAGTGTTTTTACCATCCCGGGGTCATCGTCCACTATCAGGATTTTGTCAGAGGACATTCTAGTTCCTTATGTAAGGCAACCTCATTGAGACTACTGTACCTTTGCCTTCCTGACTCTCTACAAGTATGTAGCCCCCGTGTTCTTCTATCACCCTTTTTACTATGGGTAGTCCCAGCCCTGTACCCATCTT
>FWPU01010231.1_pt1 | contig 14109 bp, 9 predicted proteins | sample 2228361 | NCBI WGS metagenome assembly FWPU01 (sample SAMEA103939777, study PRJEB20133) | metagenome
GTCTATGACTCTTGCCGGTCTGATTCATCTTACCCTCCTCCTTCAGTATAGCCGCTTCGCTACACTGGCCCAATAAAAGGGGTAAGATTCAGAGGCGAGTCTCCATTTTTTTCTCTTTGCGCAGCCGCAGAGGGGGGTGTCCGATCCGCATGGAGGGCCATGGGAAGATGGATGAGGGGGAGCGAAGAGGACCTGGCCGGGCGTACGGCTCCGGACGCGTGGCATTAGGGCCGAAAGAGAAAGTTCGTGAATTGCCACGGGTCTTCTTCGTCCAACGGTTCGGCCTTGTTTTCAGGGAAATAGACCTGATGTTGCTGCAGGGGCGTCCAATCGGATCGGGTCGAAACAACTTGGCCCAAATAGGGTTTAGACGTAGAAAGGATGTCCCGATGGGGAAGGTTTTCCGGCAGGCATATGCCGCGGTTCGGATTGCGGAGGGCCCACAGGATTGCGGCGAGAATGCCGGCCGCGATCTGCACGGCCGTGGCATTCGAATGCGGGACCTTTTTTCTTGCTTCTTCGATACTCAAAACACTTCCGGTCCACCAGGATTTAAATAGCGGCCCCATCATGAGGGCCCCCACCAGGTCTTCTCCTGCTGTGATTTCGTCGGTCAACACGCGGCAGATGGGTTGCAACTCGTAGTGACGGCATCGTAATTCGTGGAGCGAAGCCATAGTTTGCTCGCTGGGCATGTAGGCGTAGTGAACGGTTGGCCGGTACACAACGCGGCCTCTGCGCCGCACCGTAAGGGCGTGGGAAATGGTGAACGCCTCACCATGGGTCACGACCATGGCGACGATTTCGTGGTTCGGCACCCAGGATCGTACCCATGTGTTCATGCCCATTTGGGGCAGGATGATCTGGTTGCCAGGCCCGAAGTTCGGAATAATGGCGTAGGGTGGCCGGTTCTTCTCATGCGTCCCCCAGCCCAGTTCGCTGGGAGAGACCGCTTCCTCCCACATGCACTGGACACCCCACGTATTGACAAATTCGTTCGGCTGTCGCGGGGTGTCGGTGCGCTGGCGATCCCACTCGCTGCAATGAATGGCGCGCACGTCTAGCGCGTAGGCCAGCTCGGCAAACGCCTCCTCTTCCCGGAGTCGTTCTATTTTGCGCCGCCGCACGGCAGATAGGGGACACTCTTGAAGGACATATTCCGCTATATCCAGCAACCCTTGCTTGACGAAGTGCGAAATAAGCCCCGGATTCGCGCCGTGATCCACAACAGCCGTCGTGGAATAGCGACGTTCCTCGATGAGTTTCAGAAGTCGCACATAGCGGGCGTATAGCGATTTCTCGATGGACGGCTTGTGCAGGGAGGAAGCGGTGTAATCCCAAGATTCCAGGGATGCGTTCACATACAGGACATTGTTTTTTCCTGCCCAGTCAAGGATATCCAGGCAATCCACGCTCCACGCCAGATCGACAATCAGTCCACCGCTTCTGACATGGGAAGACAGAAGTCGAACCATGTTGGTTGGCGTGATACGTTCGCGGATGAAGTGCAGGCCCCTAGCGATCCACGGCTGCAGGAGCTTTGTGCGATCTTCAAAATCAACCACCGTAAGGCACGAGCAGGGAACATGCAGGTGCCTCTCCACAAGCCGTAGGACGACATGCCCGACGGCTCCCATGCCGATGAGCAAAATACGCTCAGGAGAAAACGCACGCATGGTGTTTTTTCATCACCTCATTCTGATGATGTCAAGTAGCATTTCTCCGCCGGGTAAAGATGGAACAGGATTTTTTCATGGAAGGGCCTCAACAAGGGGCAAGACTCAGAAAGGAGGAGGCGGCGAATGAACGGGAATGGAGTAAATCTGCTCACGGGGGGAGGGCCGCATCGTGTCTATACGTCTCACCACCTAACAGTTGCCTGACCAAGGGGGGGCGTCTGACGGGCGTGCGTTGTGGGCTTTCCCGCCGATCAGGAGCCGTGCGTCTTTGTGACAAGGCGCCTGCGTTTCTATCCGGAACGTTTCACGGCTGATCATCCAATATGCTGCACCCCTCGTCCATCGACGAAGCACGCTGTGCGTGAAAGCGGTAGAGCCGTCGTGCATTGATATGCGCGACGGAACGGAAGCGAGAACTGTTGGTCGGATGATACGGCCCAGCGTAGGGATCCGACATCTTGGGAACACAGCTCAGGGGTAGGAGGCAAAAGAAAGACCGGTAGAAGCACGGGGGTGAGTTATCCTGGGCTATTCGTGTCCAGCAAGCCATGCCCCTACCAACGACCACGAATCAATCGTCCCTCTCGATCCGATTTGTACATAGCCTGGACGATTTGTAAGGCAACCAGGCCGGCTTCGCCACTCACGCTCCACATCGGTTCTTCGTTCTTGAGAATGCAGTCCACCGCATACGCCAGTTCGTGGACGTATCCGAGATTGTAGAACTCATCTACAGCCGGTTTTGTCCACCCCAGCGTATTGTCGGCTTTTTCAAGGGCGTAGGAATATCCACAGCGGCTGTACACATCGAGGCAGGAGCCAAAGGTCAGATCCGCCTTGATCACCCCGTCGGTTCCATAGATCTCAACCTTATCATCCATTCCGCCCACAGTGACGTAGTTTCCTTCAATCAGGGCATGTTGGCCTTCGGAAAATTTCATCACGCCGACAGCCCAATCCTCACCCGTATTATCCTTATGAACGTAATTGCTTGCGCCGCCGCTGTTCGTTTTGCCTAGCACTTCGATCACCTTGTTTCGACCTTCGTGAGCGAGCAGGTGGAGAACCCAGCCGATGGGGTGAATGGCCAGATGGATCAGGCAGCCGCCGCCGCACGTTTTGGCGTCTTTAGCGAACGGACTATGGGATCCGAGGTGGGCTTCTTTGGCTTTTACGTAGCAGATCTCGCCGATGGCGCCTTCCTTGATGATGGAAACAACGCGTCGAAGCGCAGGGGCAAATACCCAATCTTCCGCATAAAAAAGTTTGACTTTGGCCTTGCGGCAGGCCGCGATCATTTCCTTCGCGTGGGACACCTTGGTGGCCAGCGGCTTTTCGCACACGATGTGTTTCCCTGCCCGGGCGGCGGCTAGCACAACCTCGTAGTGAAGGTAGTTCGGGACGCATACCGACACAAGGTCAATATCGTCCCGTTCGAGCATCGCGCGATAGTCCTCGTAGGTATGCGGAATTTTCCACTTCTTGGAAATGGCTTCCAGGTTATCAATGGCCCCCACGGCGACAATTTCGACCTTCTCATTTCGACTGTAACTGTCGCAGTGGAAATCTGCGGCAAATCGCGAACCGACAATTCCCACTCGGACCTTTTTCATAATTAGGATTTCCTTTCTTCGTCCTTATTGGAGCCCCCGAAACGTAGCATAAGGGCATCCTGCGGACAAGCGCGGCGACCCACCTTCTGCCAAAAAAGGAAGATGGTCGAGGGCCGGGGGAGGCGTTGCGACACCGAGGGAAACGGCAAAATCAGTGTTCGGGTTTCTTGCTTATCGCGGTATGCACCATTCGGGCCCTGTTCGCGGGGTATCCGGCTTTTCCAGTCTAATCCAGAAGGTCGGTGGCAGAGAAGCAGGCCCAACGTCTGGGGTGCTAATGGCCGTACGCGGGCCAGGGAAACATGAAAAAACGGCTTTGCGCGAACTGCCACTGCCGAGCCGATGAATCAATGTCCCTGAGATGCCGCGCGGACCACACTCCCCAACGGTTGGCCGGTTTCGGTGTCCCACACCAGGGGCAATCGGATAATGGCACCGCGCGATTCAGCGGGAGGAACCTCCAATGCGCCACCTTCGGATGCGATAAGATCCAGAATTTGTTTCACAACTTCTTCCGGATCAATTCGTTCCATGCATACGTTGTGGCCGAGGCAGGGCGGTTGATCCACTTCGTGGACGCACGGACTGCAAGGAACAGGCGCATAAAAACTGACAATTCTCGGTCCCAACATGCCATAGTGTGCGGGGTCTGTTGGCCCCATCAGGCAGACGGTGGGACGATTGAGAGCAAACGCCATGTGCATGGGACCTGTATCGTTGGTGAGGACACAACACGCCCCGTCAATCAAGGCCAGGGCTTCGCCGAGAGTCAAACGGCCGGCGGTATTGATGACGAAAGGGCGCAAAGCATCCGGAAGACGTTGTATCAGGCCGTTGACAAAGTCGGCTTCGTCTGCTGATCCCAGAAGCGCCACCGTATGTCCCAAAATCGCCAGGCGCGCGATGGCTGTAACGACGTGAGATTCAGGCCAACGGCGCTCCATCAGCAACGCGGAGGCGTTTGGATTAATGAGAAGGTAGCGAGCTTCTGGCGGCATGCCGAGGATAGCCAGTTTCTGCTTCAGGCTTTGGCGTTCTTCGGGCTGAATTCGGATTACTCCCAGCCGGTCGTCAGGATTCGGCGGGACGCCGGCTGTTCGTCCCAATTGAAGGTAGATTCGTCTCACCGGCATTCGGGTGTTGAAATAGACCAAATGCGTGTAGATTCCTTTCTTGGCACGCCGGGAATGCCTGTACAGGCCCAAACGATTTCGGGCGAGGCTAACTAGAGCAAGTAGAGAAGCAAAACCCGAATAAAGCTCGAGGTCAAAATAAAGATCGACGCGACGACGAATCAAAACAAAAAGAGTCCGAATGGTTGTCCGTAACAGAGTGCAAATTCCACGATCATCAAGAGTAAGGACCTCATCCACTTCGCTCAGGCGGCTCACCAGGTCCCGGTTGGCTTCGAGCGTTAGGAATGTCATGCGGGCATTGGGAAAGCGGCTTTTTAGAGCCCGCAACAGAGGGGTGGCCTGAAGGATGCTTCCCATTCCTACCAGTTTGGCCACGACGATTTCGCGGGTAGTTTCGACCGTGACCGAGTGGTCGCGCCGTAGGATCGGTCCGAGTGCGCGAGCCAACATGTCACAAATAAAGCAAAGCGGGACAGCCAGAATACGATCCAGTTTGATGCGGAGATGAAACGTCATGGGGTTACAGTGGCTTTCGAGACAGCCGACACGGGTTTCCTGGCGGTTCTGGCCATGCGCATCCAAAATCCCGCAAGGTCACGACGTCCGTATGGGCATATGAAAAACGAGTTTTGGAGAGAGTCGGTACTCATTGAATCGGGTGGGATTCCGTCAACGGGAGGCTGGCCGCAAGGATGAGAAAGGCAAAAACGTTCAGATACGCAACAAAAAAAAGTCGTGGAAGAAAGTGGAAATGGAACCACCCATGGTACGGCATCAAAATAAACCAAGCGCAACTAGCCAAAGCGGCACATAAGGTCACGAAGGCGAGGTCCCTGAGGAAGGCCACCCCACGCGTTCGTCGCTGCCACACAGCCATCACGCCTAATGTGACCGAGACGAGAAGTGTGGCGTTGAGCAAAAAGGGCCTCGAGTAAAACGGCTTATGGAAGACGTTCCAGTGGGCCAGAACGCAGAGGTGCCTGTCGGGGAAGGGCTGATTGTTGTTGGCGTTTTTGAGAGTCTGCACGTATTCCGGATCGAGATTGGCTATCTGCCCTAACGCACAACGTGCTTCCGCTGCGCCCGCGAGGTCCTTCCAGGCTTGGCGCACGCTGTTGAAGTATAGCGCATTTTGGGCCAGATGGACGACAATAGCTAACGCCACCCCGGCGACTCCGGCCAGGGCTTCCCAAAAGGCACGCTTAACGCTTGGCACCCACTCCAGCCGACGAGAGTGCAGCACATACCGCGAGAGAAACATGGCGCCCAGCTGGACGGGAATACCATCATAGCCAATCCATCCGACAAGGAATCCCATCAGAGTGAAGGGAATCCCAACATGCTGGAATGCGAAGCCGCACAGGAAAATAATAAACACCGCATTCATTTGATAGGAGTGTTGCTGGAGGGCGCCCCACCAGTTGGCCAGTCCGGGCTGCCAGCAGAGCCCCGCAAAGGCGGATAGCGTGATAGCCCCAGCCAGTTTCCCTTTGGCCTGAAGCAAAAAAAACGTAAAAAGAGCGGCGACGCCTGCGGCGGCGGTCAGCCGCGGGAAAACTCGCAGCGTGTCAAGGTCCTTCACAAACGGCATAAAAGGGAGGAGGACATAGGCCGGGCCGTTAGGATAGTGAGTATCCTCAGTGATCCCCCATCGTTGCTGACCGCGGAGAATCAAGGTGGCCGTCCTCAGGGTGTTTCGTTCGGAAAAGGGATCCGTTGGATGGTTGGACGTGTTCCGACTCGAAAGAAACACAAGAACGAAAAAAATGACATATGCCGTCAGCCCTACAGCGACGCGCGGGGTCCACGCACGAGCCACCCGAGAAACGACGCGGGACGTAACCGATCGCAACCATTCAGCCGTGGCCGGATAGGCATGTTCTGAGCTTGGAGTAGAACCGTGTGGGTGCGAGTCCTCTGGCCTGTCTGCCGCGCCTTTTCCCGCCATGCGGGTGTCTGCCTCTTTTCGGCGTGACTTCCCGAGTAGAAACCGCAGACACGTGCGTGTCAGGAGAATCGCAAAAAGGATCAGTCTGACGAAAAACCATCCCGCCTCGGGTCTATAAACGAATTCCACCCGATGCCGTCCGGCGGGAACAACGACGCCTCGCATCATCGCGTTGCACCGAAGCAACGGTTTCTTCTTCCCATCTACCCGTGCCTCCCAGCGTGGGTCATACTTGTCGTTGAGCAGCAACACGCCCTCTTCCTCTCCCTCAACGTCCACGACGATGCGGTTACTTCGATATGTCACCTCGGGAACGGGCGCAGGCGGGCGAGCCGATACGCGTGAAAATAGGGCGGGATCATAGGTTTGAAGCATGCCGGCAGGATTCCACCCGCGAATAGGGAGCCATCGCACGGCTTCCTCAACTGTCATCAGATCCCATCGAAAGCGGTGCAACGGTCGCGGCTGCACCTCGCTTACTAGCAGGGACTTATTCGGATCCCAGTTCGGTTGCGCCAGGCGATTCCATGCCTGCTGCAAGGGCACAACCTCCCACGCATGGTAAAGCGCCATGCGGGGAAGACCGCCTTTGAAGCGTAGAAGCAGGTACTTCCCGTTTGCGGAATAGGATACGTGATCCTGTTGGATGTCAAAACGGATAAGGCGTTCGAATTCAGGCTGCGTCGCCAGGGTATTCAGGGCCGACACCGGACCGATGATGAAACGCGTGTTTGTCAGGCTCCACAACCGGCCTGCCGTTCTGGACAACAGCCCGAAGTAGGCCCGATACTCTTCGGGCCATCCCATGTGGCGATTGTAGGGCAACAGTTCTACGCCGTGGCGAAGCAGGCTGGCGCAAAACGAGCCGTAGGGCGAAAGTCCCTGCGTGTCAAAAAGGCACCACACCCGGCAACGGCCGTCCTTCACTATTTCCTCTGCAATCGGATTAGGAGGGCTCGGCAGGTTGGCTCTTCCTGTCCAAACGTACGGGCGACCAACCAAGACAAGATCCATCGCAACCAGCAGGCCGAGGAAAACGTTCAGGCAGGGTATCAACGCTTTGCGCGTGGGAAAAAAACGGACAACCAGAAAGGCCGTTGCCACACACCCCACCAGACAACCAGCATAGCGGAAGGAACCGACAAATTGATGGAGAAGGGTTTGGGAGGAGGTCGCGAAGGTTGGCCCCAGCGTTTGCCATCGGGCATGAAGGAACCCACGACAGAGGATCGCCATCACACGACCCAAACACAGAAAGACGGCAACGGCACCGAACACCAGACCGAAACGAAAATGCGCGGCTAGGAGGTCAAGGAGCGGTTTCGGAGCACGGGTCTTGGATTTACGGAGACCGCCTGTTTTCGTGAACAGCTCGACACTGCGGTCAAAGCCCTCTAGACCGAACGCAAATAATACGGTCACACACAATTCGGCCACGTAAAGGAACAGGTGGGGATGTCTAAACCCCAAGAGATGAGAGAGCGCGGCGTTATGTCCGTAAAATGGGCCGTATGAGCCGAGGGCCAGAAGGAGGCTTATGATAAGGACAGTCCACCAAAATAGAATGTCGATGCGGGATGCGGAACGCCAGGAGGTAAAACGCTCCAGGCTGTTTTCCCCTGCCGGAACGTCGTTTCCCCGGCGGGATACCTCTGTGGCCTGCCGGTGTTTTCTTCGTTCGTGGCGCCAGCCACCCAGCGCAAGCCAGAGCGCATAGACGGCCATGCATAGGGGAACACCGCCGAGGTATAGAGACTCCTGTCGCCTGTCGTGAAATTCCGGCCTTTGCTGTTCCCCTCCGGCGTGGCGGCCTCGGCGCCCCCAGTAGGGGGCCTGGGAATGCTCGGAGCGGATGCCCAACAGCCCCGGCAGGAGACATTCCAGCATATCCTCGGGAGGTATGCTCCGAAGCATGAGGCGCGCGTCGTGTGTACGCGAAGGGTAAGAATGTGCGTCTTCTCGATGATCAGACGGATGAGAAAGTGGGGTTCGGCCTGGCAGTGCCGTGAGGGCAAAGCACGCAGACCCCACGAGACAGCCTCCGAAAACAAAGGACAGCCCTTTCCCTCGCGCGGCGGTATCCTGCGGCCACATTCGGATGCATACAAAGAGACTGTAGACCAAGCCGAACAGCCCGAACACTTCCAGGAGGGCAGAATAGCCTTTGTACCCAAGGCCGACCAAAAATCCTGCCCAAGCGAAGAAAAAAATAGAATGACGCCGTAAGCCACGATCCCATGATGCCAGGCCAAATATCGCCAAGGGCATCGTGTCGAAAAAAAACTGATTTCCGGACGAAATCGCGGAAAAAATCGGCGCGGAAAAGGCGAATGTCAACCCGGCCAACCAGGACGTCCATACCCGTAGACCAAGCCCCCGTAAAAAATACGCCATAGCCAGCATGAGCAGCCATGTGGCTGTTACGTATCCAGCGGGATATGCCATGGAGGGCGGTAGGAACAAAGCGAGGAGTGTGGAGGGGAATAAGGGCCGCGCGCCATAACCTTGGCCGAGAAGTTCTCCGCACCATTCGCCGGTGAGGGCCTCGCGAACCACCTGGGGATAATCCGCTCTTGTGCGGAGCGGATCGGCCGAAGGGGAGGAAAGTACACCTCCGGGGCGGATCGCTGGACCGAAAAGGCCAACGGACACAAGCACAAACAGTCCAACCGCTGCTCCCCACGCGGTATCTGCGACGCGCGAAACTTTGAGTGGCATCCTGAAGTCAGTATATGGGGAGGGTAAGAGTGGGGTCAAGTGGCTTGCTCCCCGTGTGGGGCCGCGACCACGTGAGGTTCCGCTTTCCGGTTGTGCGTTTGTTCGGCCTCTCTTCGCCTTGTGTAAAAACGGCCTTCTGCTCCCAACTGTTAGCTTCACGAATCGTGGCACACGGTTGAGCGCGGATGAACCTGCTCCGTAGAACCACTCCAAGGCTTTCTTGCGACATGGCCATGCACAAAAAGCCCATCATGCGTGGTGCGGCGGCTGACGTTTCCCTCCTGCAGTCGCACGCGATCACCGCACCGTGAGCGCAAACAGGGCTTTTTTGGCGCAAAGGGCGTTAAGAGCCTCTAGCGGGATAATGGATTGAGGTCCATCCATGACATCGTCCGTGGCGCAAATCCCACGGTGCGCCGGACCGGAGTGGCTGTACAAGCAGTCCGGCTTTGCGCAAGCCAGCACGTCCCGAGTGACCGTCCATTGAGGAATGTTGACTTCCTTTTCCTCAGGAGATTGCTCGCCGGCGAGCATGCTGCGAATCAACGTGCTGGCTTGAATAAAGTCGGCATCGCGGACGGCTTCCCGGAGGTCGGTGACGATTTGTAGGCGCGTTCCCACCTGTTCCGCACGACGTTTCCCTTCCTCCCAAATCTCCGCATTGACCGTTCGGGCATAGGAAGGCGGAATGGCGAGGGTCAGATTGATCCCCATGGTGGGGCAGACACGGATAAGCGAATGGAGAATCCCTCGGGCCATGCCGGTGTACACCAGGTTCAGCCCTTCCAGCCGGCCTTTGGCTTGTTTGATGGCCATGAGTTCGCCGATCGCGTGGGTCGAGTGGTCCAGGGGCGTGCACGCATTGAAAACCGGTTTGGTCATGGTTTTCGCGAATACGTCCATGTCCTCTTGCTTCCAGAGGCGCCCGGACAAACAGTCGAGATATTGGTCCATAGCGCGTGCGGTGTCGGCTGCTGTTTCCCCGCGGCCCATCTGGGTCTGTTCGATCGGCATGTAAATATTCGACCCACCAAGCTGGGCAAAGGCGGCTTCAAAGGCCAAACGCGTGCGCGTGGAGGGATAGACAAAAAGCAACCCTTGCACGCGGCCCTGGAGCCAGGTGGAAAAGGTGCGATCCTGCGGGTTGTTACGGAACCACTCGCCGAGACGGATGATAGCCTCCACATCTTCGCGGTTGAGAACTCCGATATGGGGAACGGAACGTCCTCGCAGACGGTCGGTGAGTTCCGGCACGCGCTTCCGAGCCTGGCGACCAGGCCGAACGGACGGTCGGCCACGGGAGGAGGTAGAACGCGCAGAGGAAGACCGCGACAAACGCGGTGGGACTTTTTTCTTCATGGGAAACCTCCAGGACTAGGTGCGCGGCGCAAGCGTCTGAGACGGTTAAGGCGTTCTGATAGGCCGGTCAGACAGCACCCCTGCTATCCGCGCACACCCTCGATCTCTGTAGCACAGCAGGCTGCAGACGACCAAGATTTTTTCTAGCCAAACCCCGCGCTTATAACTGAGCACGTTTTTTCGTGAAGCGCTTCTGTCGTTTGCCCTCCCCCGTTATCCGCGATCGATTTATGTGTGCGCCTCGAATACGGAAAAATGTTTCGGTGATTTCGCGATTGTCGGCGATGGCCTCTTGAGGTATGGTGTACACGCTCTGTCCCGCATCACGTCGAACGAGGATTGCTGCATGGGCAGCCGCACATCACAGGCGCGTCGGCCAGTATACCGGCGCATTCTTCTGAAGCTCAGCGGAGAGGTCTTCCAGAATCGGCAAAAAAAAATCAGCATTGACCCGGATCGTATTGCCGAGGTGGCACGGCGGATCAAACGCGTGTACGAATTGGGCGTCCAGGTCGGTGTCGTTATCGGCGGCGGCAATATTTACCGGGGAACGACAGGCGAGGGGCGCGGGATTGACCGCTGCACGGGCGATCACATGGGCATGCTCGCGACGGTCATCAATGGACTCGCCCTTCAGAGCGCCATGGAGCGAGAAGGCCTGGAAACACGCCTCCAAACAGCCATCGAAATGCAGAAAGTGGCAGAGCCGTTCATTTTGCGTCGGGCACTCCGTCATTTCGAAAAGGGTCGTATTCTCCTTTTTGCGGCAGGGACAGGACACCCGTATCTGAGCACGGATACGGCAGCCGCTTTGCGGGCAGCGGAGATTGGCGCAGACGCCTTGCTGAAGGCGACAACACGGGTTGACGGAATCTATTCCGCCGATCCTCTTCGCAACCCAGGCGCGCGCCGGTACATCCGGCTTACCTATTCCCAGGCGTTGATTCGAGGGTTGTCCGTCATGGATGCGGCGGCCTTCTCGTTGTGCCGAGAGAACAAGATTCCCATCGTCGTATTCAATTTTTTCGTTCCCGGAAGCTTGGAGGCACTGGTCTGCGGGCAACGCGTTGGCACTCTGGTTCGGGAGTAGTGAAGAATGACTCTGGACCGCGTGTGAATGAGGCAGTAAACCGGGAGGTCCTATGCAATCCTTGGAAGACGTTAATCGTGATACCGAAGACAAGATGTCCAAGTCGATCAGTTTGCTGCAGGAGCAATTTTCCGGAATCCGAACCGGAAAGGCTTCGCCGGCTTTGGTGGAGAACGTCCGCGTTTCCTACTATGGGAATCTCACGCGCCTTAAGGAATTGGGTTCGATTACAACGCCGGATCCCCGGCTGATTGTCATCCATCCGTATGACCCGACGAGTTTGCCCGACATCGAAAAGGCCATCCTGGCGGCCAATCTTGGGGTAACGCCGGTCAACGACGGACGTGTGATTCGTATTCCCATTCCCGAATTGACACAGGAACGTCGAGCCGAGTTGACCAAGGTGGCGCGCAATCTGGCGGAGGATTGTCGCGTGGCGATCCGGAATATTCGCCGGGATGCTAACGAAAGTATTAAAAAATTGGCGAAAGAACGGAAAATTTCGGACGATGATAGGGATAAGGGTCTCAAGGAAATACAGAAAAAAACGGATCTCTTTATTCAGAAGGTAGACGAAATGCTGAAGACCAAGGAGGCGAGTATTCTTGGAGGCTGAAGCCGTTGACGCTCCGTTTGTTTTGTGCTAGCATGACGACGAAAACGTGGGGATATTCACTATGACAGCAACACCGGAACAGCCTAATGGTCAAGCAAGCTCGGTTCCTCCCAAGATGGATTTGCGCCGCATGGCCGGAGCGAAAGACGCCAAGGAGATGGAAACCAAGGCGCCTCTTCCCAAAGTGGCTCCGGCGGACCCAACAGCGGAAGAGCATATCATCCAGCCGCAGGCGGGACCTCCGCGGCAGGCACCGTCCGTCTCCTCCACCACTCCCTTATCCGAAACCCTTCCGATGACCCCGCCGTCGGCTGCCGGTGCCGGTTTGAAGGTGCCGCCGGGGCCACAACCCCAAACGATCCATATCAAAATTCCTAAGGCCCCCACAACGCAAGCCGAACGCACGCAACCTATTGTCCCACAACCGACAGCAGGGAAGGCCGTGTCTCCGACGGCTGCAGGCGAAACAGCTCCTGGTGTTCCCGGCGTCCGCAAAAAGGAAACGACCAAAATCCCCTTGACGACAGGCCATGGACCCGGCCCGACTATCACCGCCGCTCCCTCTATTGAGGCTCCCAAGACTATCCGCATACGACCCAAATCGGCGGTCTCTACGGTTCCACCGTCCGGCGCAGAAAGCGGGCCGCGTGTATTGTCAGCGATCCCGGCAGATGCCATGCCTGCGGACAAGAGGAAGACATCTCGGATTTCCCTTGAAGCGGCGTTGATCGCGGAAGGCGAGCAGGAGAAACTTCTTTCCGCAAGGGGGCCGAAAACAATACGACTACACCGTCCGGCAGCCACTGCGGCCACTGTGAAAATGCCGCCGGCTCCTTCGGTGCAGGTCCCGGGAGCGGCCGCTTCCATCGCCGTTCCAGCGTCGGCATCAGAGAGCGAGGTGCCGTTGGCGCCAACGGCTGTGACATTTGAAGACACGGCCAGGTTAGAATCGCCACCCGCGCCGACGGTGGAACCGTTGCCCGCCGACACACGCCGGAAAACCATTAAGGTCAAGCGTCCGACTCAGCGCCCTGGAGTCACCGCCTTGCCGACGCACACGGTCGGCGTGACGCCGAGCGCCCACCTGCCTGTTCCGGTGGTGAAGGCCGATGTGGTACATGCCGTCTTTCCTGTATTTGCGATTGCCGGTCTGGTCGTGATATTGTCAGTCGCTTGGATGCTCTGTGCGCAGGCCTTCGGCAGGAATGCCTGCCTGACTCAGTACTCGTACGGAAACGATCCGGATCTTCCCTGGTACGGTAAACTGCCGGCGGCCCCGATGCGGTGAGAGGGGTTTCCATATTTTACCCCTTTGCGTTGGACCCTGCATTTTCCCGAAGTGGGCCTTTCCGCCTCTAACGCCCGACAGCCCGGAGCTTTGTTTTCTGTGTGCGGGTTATGCTCGCGTCCAGTGGCAGGGGAACACGGGTTAGTAGTGAAGAAAGAAAGGAGGAGATCATGGCAGGAGGATCTGTTGTTCCGATTACATCGGAAAACTGGCGGAGAGAGGTGCAGGAGTCCACTCTTCCGGTTCTCGTTGACTTTTATGCCACGTGGTGTGGCCCGTGTAAGGCCATGGGGCCCGTGCTGGAAAGCGTAGCGGCCGACATGGCAGGGAAGCTGAAAATCGCGAAAGTAGATGTGGACGCCAACCCGGAGCTTGCTGCCCAGTTTGGGATCCGATCGGTGCCGACTTTGCTTGTGCTCAAAGCCGGCGCTGTTCAGGAACAGATGGTAGGCGCCATGAGCAAAGCGGCTCTTCTTGACCGACTTGCTTCCTACCTGTGACGATGTTCCGGCTTTCCCAAGCACTGACCGCTAGGCGTCCGAAACCCGGTTGCTGTCTCATGGACCACGGCGTTTCTTTTTTCTTGGGTATCCATTTGGACTGGCGTTACCACAACCGGTAGCGTATCGGGGCAGGGAGGACTATCCGAAGAATCGGCGGGA
>FWPU01010232.1_pt1 | contig 14109 bp, 10 predicted proteins | sample 2228361 | NCBI WGS metagenome assembly FWPU01 (sample SAMEA103939777, study PRJEB20133) | metagenome
CTCCCTCACCTTTCATCCTCTCCCTCGCCCTAGCCAGGGCGAGGGAGAGGAGTCGACGTCGCTTGGCGCGACGGAGTGACGGTTTGCACATGCAGTTGCACGGGAGAGAAAAGACGCCTCTCCCTGCCAGGGAGAGGCCGGCGCGCAGCGCCGGGTGAGGGTGGATCGTGTGTCGTCGTGCGACATCATCATCCCGGGTACCCACCCACCACCGGCCCCGCCGGGCGACCCACCGGGTCGCCCCTGCATTGCCCGCCGGGGGCGCACAGCGCCGGGTGAGGGTCACTTGCGTCGTGGATCGACGTTCGACCCACTCCCTCACCTTTGATCCTCTCCCTCGCCCTGGCCAGGGCGAGGGAGAGGAGTCAACGTCGCTTGGTGCGACGGAGTGACGGTTTGCACATCGCAGTTGCAAGGCAGAGAAAAGACGCCTCTCCCTGGCAGGGAGAGGCCGGCGCGCAGCGCCGGGTGAGGGTGGATCCTGTCGTTGTGCGACCGCATCGTCCCGGGTGCCTGGCCGCCACAGCCCCGCCGGGCGACCCACCGGGTCGCCCCTACATTCCCCGCCGGCGGCGCGCAGGATCGTATGAACCACGCCCGTTCCCGTGTGGCGTCAGGCCGACGCCGTGCGTCGCCCCTACCTTTGAGTGCTCGCTGCTCGCGTTGACTGCCTCGCGCCGTGCTGTTAGGCGGCCGGCGTTCCTATGACTGCAGTGCGAACGCGTTTTGCCCCGAGTCCGACCGGGTATTTGCATCTTGGCGGGGCTCGGACGGCCCTGTTCAACTACCTCTTTGCACGCCACAACCACGGGCAATTCGTCCTCCGGATCGAGGATACCGACCGCGAACGCTCTACCGAGGAGTCCATCCGTGCCATCCTCGATGCGCTCACTTGGCTCAAGCTCGAGTGGGACGAAGGTCCGTACTACCAAAGCCAGCGCCTGAGCTTGTACATCGAACACGCCGAGCGGCTTTTGCAAACGGGCCACGCGTACCGTTGCTACTGCACGCAAGAAGAGCTGGAGGCCAAGCGCGAAGCGGCGCTCAAAGCGGGCCGCAAGCCCATGTACGATCGCACGTGCCGCGTTCGCACCGAGGCCGTGCCCAATCGGCCGTATGCCATTCGCTTCAAGGCGCCGACGGAAGGAACCACCGTGGTGGAGGATCTCGTGAAGGGCCACGTGGCATTCGAGAACAGCGAGCTCGACGACCTCATCATCGTGCGCAGCGACGGCAGCCCGACGTACAACCTGTGCGTGGTGGTCGATGACGCCACGATGCGAATCAGCCACGTGATTCGGGGCGACGATCATCTTACGAACACGCCGAAGCAAATCCTGATTTATCGCGCGCTCGGCTATCCGCTGCCGGCCTTCGCCCACGTGCCGCAAATTCTCGGCCCCGACCGTACTCGTTTGAGCAAGCGGCACGGAGCCACCTCCGTGTTGGCGTACCGCGACATGGGCTACTTGCCCGACGCGTTGGTGAACTATCTCGCACGGCTGGGATGGTCGCACGGGGACCAGGAAATTTTCACTCGCGAGGAACTCATCGAAAAGTTCACGCTCGAGCATGTGGGCAAGTCTGCCGGCGTGTACAACGCAGAAAAGCTGGAGTGGTTGAATTTTCAGTATCTCAAGGCATCGCCGCCCGAAGCCCTCGCCGAAGCGGTCAAACCGTTCATCGCGGCCAAGGGCTACCCGGTGCCTGGCGACACTGCGTGGCTGGCAAAAATGGTGGCCACGTTGCAGGAGCGGGCGAAAACGCTGGTGGAGCTGGTCGAACTCAGTCGATTTTACCTCACCGACGACATTGCCATTCCGGCCGACCTCGCACGCAAGTTCCTGAAGCCCGAAATCCTCCCGGCTCTCACCGAACTTCGCCAGTTGCTCGCGGCGCTCGATTCGTGGACCGTTTCCTCGATCCAAGCAGCCTTCGAGCAGGTGCTGCAAAAGTTTCACCTCGGTCTCGGCAAAATTGCTCAACCGGTCCGCCTTGCCGTAACCGGCGGGACGGTCAGTCCCGGGATCTTCGAGGTGCTCGACGTGCTGGGGAAGGAGCGCACGCTCGCGCGGATCGACCGCGCTCTCGAACTCGCACCGCAACTGGCGAGCACACCTGCAGGAGCAACTTGACTCGCCCGAGTTCTCCGCTTAATTGGAGGGGCGCTGAGCGCGTTGAGGAGTCGGCTAATTGGCAAGCCACCTGACTCTGGATCAGGCGATTGTAGGTTCGAGTCCTACCTCCTCAGCTCGAAAGCTCGAGCGGCCGGGCGGCAGCCAGCCGCTCGGTCGCGTTTTTGTGCGGAGTACGGTCCCATCGTCTAGCGGTTAGGACGCCGGCCTCTCACGTCGGTAACAGGGGTTCGAATCCCCTTGGGACCACTCTCTCCGCGACCGCACGACATCGAGCGAATTCTGCCCGCACTCCGTGCCTATGCCGGGGCGCGAACGAAGCGCCCGCGCCCGCAATACGGACGCAGCCCACAGGCTCGCACGGTGTTTCGTCGGCGTGTGCCGTCCTCACGCGCCGGTTGTGCGACCGGCGAGCTACTCCACGTACCCGAGGCTGCGCAAACGCTCGCGGGCAGCGTCGTCCAGCTCGCGGCGTTCGCTGGTATGCCCCGTCGCTCGGGCCACCGCTTCGATTTTTGCCCGCAACGCACCCTCGATGTCGGGGCGATCCTTTACCAGCCCCTTTTGCAATTCGAGTGGGTTCGATGGAAGGTGAAACAGCTCCGTGGTCGTGAAGCGGGCTACCAGCTCCGGCGGGATCGGTGGAGGGTTGCTCTCGTCGATCGTCGGCCACGGCTCGTTCAGGACAAGTTTCCACTCGGGCGTGCGCCAGCCACGGCGGCGAAACGTCAGGCGCATCGTTCCACCCTGACCATCTGGGACGGTCGCGGCAAACATCCCCGTGGCTGGCAGGTAGGTTTCGCAGTACATCTCGCGTTCCACACGGCCCTCGCGACCCTCGACGCTCGACCATAACGGCCGCAGGCTTTCCCCGTCGATCGTGTGACCAATGCGGATCCCCAAGAGATCCAGCACCGTCGGGTAAATATCGATGTTGCGCGCGAGGCTTTTCACCCGCACACCCGCAGGCACCACTCCCGGCCAACGTACGAGCAAGGGAATCCGCAACGTCGGGTCGTAAAGGTTTTTGCCGTGGCCGACATACAAATGCTCGAAGAGGCTCTGCCCGTGGTCGGCGTGGAGGACCACCAGCGTGCGCTCCGACAAATGCAAGTCGTCGAGACCGGCCAGGAGCCGCCCCAGTTGCCGGTCGGTCTCCTGCACTTGGCTATCGTATTGCGCCACGATTTGCCGCACCTGGTCTTCCCAGGACAGCCGCAAGTCTTGGAGTTCGTGCGGACCGAAGTAGTGCAGCCAGAGGAAGAACTTCCCCGTGCCTGCATGAGTTCGCAGCCACGCCAAGGCAGCGTCGGTCACCTCGCGGTCGGGCCGGTAAGCGTCGGCCCGTGACTTGAGAAGCTGAAACAGCTTCTGCTCCTCGACGTTCTCGGAAAATTTGTTTTCCACCGGGCCCTTGGGCGCATCGCCCCCAACGACGATCGGCGCGGAGAAATGGTCATCGTAACTCTCGAAGCCCTGGTCGAGTCCAAACACCGCGGCCACCGGAAACGAACCCACGATGGCAGCCGTACGATAACCATGCTGCCGCAGGACTTCTGCGAGGGTGACATTTTCCGGTGCTAGTTGTTGATACGTGGAACGCAATCCGTGCCGCGTGGCGTACGAACCGGTCATTACGGAACTCATCGATGGGGTGGTCCAAGTCACGTCGCAGTACGCGCGTTCGAACAGCACCCCTTCGCGCGCCAAGCGATCGAAGCCCGGCGTGGAAATCTTTTTGTAGCCGTAACAACTCAACCGGTCGGCACGCTGCGTATCGATGGTGATCAAAATTACGTTCGGCGCCTCCCTGCTCACGCCGGGACGGAGGCTCCAAAGTCGATAGGCACCAACACCAAGGCCGATCGCCAACAAGGCGATGCCCGCGAACACGGCAGTGCGCAACCGCGGCGACGCGCGAAAATCCATGGCTCCTCTCCTTACCAGCGCACCGTCGGAGCTGCCAGGTGCATTCGCGGCGTCATGTGCTTGCGATCGCCAAGCACGCGCCGCCTCGCTCCCGCTGAGCAACGTTTCGCCTCGCGAGTGAACAAGTCAGCCATGCTTCTCGCTCGCGCCAACGGCACCGGAGGTGGCCTCCCTGTTCGCTCGCACGCGCCCCCTGGACAGAATCACGCAGCGGCCACGTCATCCAGCATCGGTACCAACGCCGGTGGCTCCCGGCGCGTAATAGGGGCGTAGCAACTAGGACGACAAGCGAACGCGGCTACCGACCCAGCGCACACCACCGTCCACGCATCCGGGATCTGTTCGAAAGGAAAGCCACCGCAGTGAACCTCTCGGCGGCGCGGCGCCCACCGCTTCGCGGCCGTGAACGCGACGTCGTAACCGCTGCCGTTGTTGCCTTCCAAGGAAATTCCGGTACTAGTTGCACAGCGACATGCCAGCGAGCGAAGGTGTGGGATCAGCCAAGCTTATCGAGGCGAACGAAAGGCTCTACCCGCTCGACGTTCTCAAAGCGGTAAGCATCATCGCCGTCGTGGCAATCCACGCTTTCCTCCCTTGGGGGGAGAGAAATCGCCCTCCATTCCTCCTGTGGCTGGGGCTGGCCACGATCTTTGCCGTGCCCGGTTTCTTCTTCGCCGCCGGCTTCCTGGCAGGGCGATCCCGGACCGACTCGGTCAAGCTGTACTGGGCCCAGCGGCTGAGGCGCATCCTCGCGCCTTACCTTCTTGCCAGCGCCCTAACGTTGTTCCTGCCACACCCGCTCACAGGGGCCTCATGGAGCAGTGCGCGTGACGTGCTGTTCGCCCTCGCGTGCGGAAGCGCCTGGGGCCCGTACTACTTCGTGGTGGTCCTCGTCCAGCTCGTCCTCGTGACTCCCTTGCTGTGGCGTCTACCGACGACCCTACTGGCGGGACTGACGATTGTTTTCACCACCACGTCCTTTTGGTGTCGGGTCGATCCCTTTTTTACGGGATCCCTCTTTTGGGGTCTGAGACATCCGTTTCGGTGGTGGGGGTACTACCTTCTCGGGATGTGGATGGCGCGGACGGAACTTGGCCGGCAATTCGTCAGTCGGGGCACGGCGAACGCTTGGCTCCTGATCGCCCTTCCCATTGCCAGCGTGTTGCTCACGGCAAGCGCACTCTATCCGCTGCCGAAGCTCGCCGCCGCAACGGCAACCCACGCATATGTTCACCTCGCGGTCTTTGCACTCGTCGGCGTCGGTGCTGTCTTGCCGCGTTGGGCTCCTCTGGTTTGGCTCGGCGACGCCTCGTATCCCATTTACCTGTACCACTTGTTTTTCGTCCGCAGCATCGGAACCCGGGTGAACCAGTGGGGAACCATCACGAACCGGGCGCTGACGTTCCTCCTCGCACTGCTGGCGACCGTGGCGTTCGTCGCAGTGGTCCGGCGACTCCTGGGCCCGAAAGCCAGGACGTTGTTCGGTTGATGTCCCGCCGCGCCGAGCGGGACGGCGACCAGCACGCAAACCGCGGCAGCTCACTCGGCATCGATGCGGCGGTAGCCGCACCGGTCTTTGCGGTACAGTCGGAGGAACTCGGGCTGCGCCCACATGTCCCGTTGCGCAGGCAAACTCATGCCCTTCGGGTCCAGCTCTGGAACCAAGATGTACTTCGGACGCAAGGACAAGACGTACTTCGAGTCGTACTTCTCGTGACCGGCAATGCCCTTTCCCATCGGAACGTTTGCGTGTCGGGCGATGTGCAGATCGGTGAGCCCGAGCATGTCCACGACGTGCCGGTTGGTGCAATACTCGAGCCTGCTGATGCCTGGCGCCGAAATCCTGTACCGGCACGCGTCTACTTGGCCCAGACGCCGCAGTTCTTCGGGACAGAAATTCGGCGCCTCCGCAACGGTCGCTGCCTGCCGCCCGGTGAGTAACACCGCCAACCTCCCAGCCAGGGGTTCCCAAACCCAGCGCTAGCCCGCGCTAACGGCGCTCGACCACCAGCGGATGGACGTGCCCAGGTCTGTCGATTGAATGCTACCACCACGTCGTGGTATGCGGCTCGCGTTTTTAACTCCGGTTTTCGGCAAATTATGTCGCTCTGGCACTTCGGGCGCGTTCGAATAGGATTCGGGAAGCTGTTGGCACAACTTCGAATCAGGGGGTTTGGTCGAGCGGAGGACGCGGAACTGGCTCATCCCGCCGCTCCTGGCGGCTCTGTCCATTCTCTTGCCAAAGAGCCCTTTGGGAAAGTTGCGGAAGGCCTAGCTGTACTGTTTTTTTACGCGTCCGCCACTTTCGCGATCACCTACCCGTTGTTTCTCAACCCGGCCACAACCGTTCTCGACGCGATTCACGCGTATGGCTTCGCAGGCGCGCTGGTCGCTCCGGATATTTATTTCACCGCGTGGGTAATGGCTTGGGGCTGGTACGCGCTGACCTCCGCTCCGTCGAGCCTTTTCGACGCCAACATCTTCGCTCCTGCCCCCCGCACCCTCGCGGGCTCCGAGCACATGCTTGGGCATCTTCCGATTTTCGGGCCTTTCTTTGCTTTGTCCGGAAATCCCGTGCTTGCCTACCAGGCAAACTTGTTCCTCTCTTTCACGCTTTGTGGCTGCGCCATGTACGCCCTTCTACGCCACTGGGGGACCTCTCGTTTCGCCGCGCTTCTCGGCGGCTTCATCTACGCCTTTGCCCCGGTGCGCCTGCACATGATCGGTCATGCGCACCTGCTGGCAACTCAGTACCTTCCCGTCGCAGTGATTTTTCTCGACCGCACGTTGCGGCACGGACGTGTGCTTTCCGCCGTGGCTTTCGCGGCTGTTCTGCTGCTTCAGATGCTCTGCTCTTACTACACGGCCTACGGCACGGTCATCGCGCTGGCTGGCTATGTGGCCGGTGTGGCGTGGGCTACACGGTTGCGACTCTCGTGGCGGAACCTGGGTCTCGCGAGTGCGGCCGCGCTTGCTGCCGCGGTACCGTTCCTTGCCATCAGCATTCCCTACGTTCAGTTGAAAACCTCAGGAATCATACCCCAATACCAAGAGGGCTTTTGGAGCCTCACCGGCACATCGGCAGGTCTCTGGAGGAACTATTTGTATCCCCCGGGCCTGATTCGCCAAGGCTGGCGGCTTCCACACGGTGCTCCGATCTACGTGGGGATCCTTCCTTTGTTGACTGCGCTTGCTCTTGCAGTGCGAAGTTGTCCCCGCGCCACACGCTACTCTTGGCCGGTTACGGCTTGTCTCGGTAGCGCCCTTGCGTGCTACGTGATCTCCTTGGGTCCGAAAATTTCGGTCGCTGGCGTGACCGTTCCCCTACCGTACGCCCTAGCCCTTCGGCTGGTTCCCGGATTCGATTCCATGCGGGTAGTGAGCCGCATCGGTTTACTTTTCATGTTCGGGTTCGCCGGGCTTGTCGGACTGGGCGCCCAAAGGGTGATACGCAAGCTCGGTCCCAGGATGGAGCGGCCTCAGTATCGGGTGGCAGCCGCCGCCGTCTTCTTGGCCCTTGTAGCAGTGGAGTACGACTTCCCCTGGCGCCGCTACCTGGCGCAAGCGGTGCCGACGGCCCAAGGCGTTCCAGAGGTCTACCAACTGCTCAAGAGGCTTCCGCCGGCTCCCCTTCTGGAGATCCCTGGAGGCACGCCAGGCTTAATAGGGGCCAGACAAGAAAGCGAATACGTATTTCTGAGCATTTTCCACTGGCGCCCCCTATTGAACGGTTACTCCGGCTACCACCCACCGAGCTATCCTGTAACGATGGCTTTGGCCCGAGCCTTACCCGAGCACCGAGCGCTCGAATTGCTCCAGCGGACCACCGGCCTCGGCTATCTAATCGTGCATCTCGATCGACTTCCGCCCGGGAAGCGAGCACAGTGGAACAATCCCCCGGGGATGCGCGTCCTCTATCGATCGAACAACGCGCTCCTACTCACCCCCGCGCGCGAGTTGCCTACCGATCTCCTGCCGGCCCTCTTGGATTTCCATCCCCGCGAGACGACGATCCTCGGGACTCCGATCCAACCTGTAAGTGCAGACCAGCAACAAGTGGACTTGAGGCTGAACGGCTCTCCTCCCACCAGCGTGTTCACTGGACTGCCGCTCGACCTCGAGGTCGTACTCACGAACCGGTCCACCACTACCTGGCCGGCGCTCGCCTCGGTCGGCGAGCCGCTTGTATACTTGGCCTACCGGCTCGTCGGACCCGGTGGCCGAGTCATCCAAGAAGTGCAAAACGCTGCTCGCCTGCCGGACGACCCCCGTCCCGGCGTTCCGGTGCGTGCTACCCTCACGGCCTTCGCGCCAGGGACCCCTGGCGACTTTCATCTAGTGGTGGGGCTCAGCCAAGGAGGAAAGTGGTTTCCCACCTTGATCGAACTGCCGATCTCGGTCAAACCCTGGCCCAAGTAAGCGAGCGGAGAGGGACCGTAAATCAATGCCGGCCGGAAATCTTACGCGGAACTTCTCCCTGGTTGCTCCCCGAAGGAAATCGGTTCCTGTGCCCTATGCCGTTGTCGCATTGCTGTACGTGGTAGTCGGCGCACTTATCTGTTGGCAGGGGAACGCGATCCTTGGGGAAAGGCAGCACGCGCCCGACCTGTACAAGGGCGGATGCCAGTGCGCCATCATGTGGTGTTATATCTTCCACCCGTCCGACTTTAAAAACATTTCCGACGTGATCGCATATTTGCGAGACCTTCGAACTGGGATCCCCCCCTTACTGTCGGTGCTCGAAATTGGCATCTTTCACGCCTTCGGCAACTTGGACCTCGTGGGCAAGCATCTATACCGATTGGCAATTGTCAGCTCCTACGTGCTCGCCTTTTTCATCGCCGCTCGAAATCGGGCTCTAGGCATTCTCTCTATCGTCAGCGGTTTGATTTTCATGCGAGCTACCGTCGTAATCCATAAGGGCAATCCGGTGGTTTACGACGTTTTCTTCCCTTTTTTCCTTCTGATGTTCGTGACCTTATACCGCCGTGCGGGCTCAGCAACTGGGAGTCGAGCCCTCCTCGCGGCCGTCAGTGCGGGCTTTTTCCTCTCGATGCTGGAGCTTACCCGACCTTTCGTGCTCTATTTGTTGCCAGTGAGCATCGCCGGCGCTTTTTTCTGGTTGTGGCCTCTAGGTCGTAACGTCTTCTTGGGTTTTCTCATTCCCCTGCTGCTCTTATCCGGGGGCTGGCACGCAAAGCTCTTGTGGTTCAACGACGGTCAAATCTCCTGGTCGAACAACAGTGGTTTCAACTTGCATTCGGCGTGGAGCCATTGCCCCGTTCCCGCTCGGCCACCGCTCTATGGCCTCGCTCCGCCGATCGCGCCCGGGCGTTGGCCTAATCTGAACACACGCGAACGATTTTTTCGCAGCCAAGAGTTGGAACGTGCAGTTTTACGTTGCATCTTATCGGATCCCGTTGGCAGTGCGAAGCATGCATTCCGTCTTTTCCGAGTGTTTCTTGCGCCGCAAACGTGGCTTCATTGGAACTATCCGCGTGACTGGATCCTGACGCCATATCGGCTTGGCGTGTGGCTGTCGGCAGCTTGGCTAGGTGTCAACTTGCTTGTTTTATTCGCATATGTCGGCCGCACGGGACGGGTCCAATGTATCGGGCATCCTGAAAATTCGTTGCTGTTACTGACCGCGGGCTCTTTGTTGATGCTTGCGCTTGGAAACGGCATCGAACAATCGCGCCTTTTGATCTCTCTGCTTCCCTGCCTTGCCGCGTTTCCTCTCCCGCGCCTTCGTGGGTAGGGAAGCCAAATCGTTGGCCCGAGTTGCTCCTCGGTGCCTCGCCTTCTCACGCCAGCGGTTGGGAGCTCGGTTTCTCTCCGCCGCAGCACTGCGTTGAGTTCGAGAGACCTACGAAGTATGAACATGAGCCATGTCCGAAACGCCTCTCCTCTCGGTCATCGTCCCGGCCTACAACGAGCGGTTTACCGTGAAGAGGCTTCTAGAACGAGTGTGCGCGGTTCCCATCAAGAAAGAAATCGTGATCGTGGACGACGGCTCCACAGACGGGACCAGCGAGGTCATTCGCGAGTTTGCAGCCGCCCGCGTCGACGATCCTTGCAACACCATCCGCGTGCTTGTTCATGACCGCAACCGGGGAAAAGGAGCGGCACTGCGAACCGGGATTGCTGCGGTCACCGGGGACATCACCATTTTCCAAGACGCCGATCTGGAATACGATCCGTCCGAGTACCCGCGGCTGATCGAGCCAATTCTCTCCGGAGATGCCGACGTGGTCTACGGCTCGCGCTTTGCTGGCTGGCCGCGGCGAGTGCTGTTTTTTCGGCATACCCTCGGAAACAAGTTCCTGACCTTTGTTTCCAATTTGTTTACCGATTTAAACCTGACCGATATGGAGACCTGCTATAAAGCGTTCCGCACCGAAACGCTGCGGCAGCTCCATCTGACCTCCAATCGTTTTGGTATCGAACCCGAGATTACGGCTAAGATCGCCCGCCTGGGATGCCGAGTGTACGAAGTTCCTATTAGCTACCACGGACGCGAGTATTGGGAAGGGAAGAAGATTGGCTGGCGCGATGGAGTGGCGGCGATTTGGACCATTCTCAAGTGCGCGCTCGTGGACGACCAAGGAAACGCTGACCCGGGCTTCACGACGTTGAAGCGCCTCCGGTACGCGCGGCGTTACAATACGTGGGTGTGGAGCCAAATAGCACCGTACGTGGGCAACCGTGTGCTCGAGGTCGGCTGCGGCATCGGCACGTTCACGCGTTTTCTTCGCAACCGAGAGCGCGTGGTAGCCACTGACAACAACGACCAGTACCTTGCCATCGTCAGGCGCATGCTCGGCTCTTTTGACAACGTGGAGGTCCGACACGTCAACTGGGAGGACCCTAGCTTGGATGGCCTACGTGCCGAACGGTTCGATACCGTTCTTTGCCTCAACGTGCTGGAGCACATCGACAACGACGAAGCAGCGCTGGAGACGTTTGCCACCCTTTTGCAGCTGGGCGGGCGCCTGGTGTTGCAAGTACCGGCCCTGCACCGTTTGTACGGGGAAATCGATCGCGCCTTGGGACACTACCGCCGCTACGAGGAGCAAGAACTCCGCAGAAAACTGATCGAGCATGGTTTTACGGTGGAGGAGATGCGGTACTTCAACCTGCCTGGTGTTGTGGGCTGGTACCTGAATTCCGTGCTGCTGAAGAGACGGACCGTGCCGGGAATCCAAGCTCGAGTTGCAAGTCTCCTGGTTCCATGGTTGCGCCTCGAGAAGCACCTGCGCCCCCGGGCCGGCATGGCGCTCCTCGCGGTGGCCCGGAAGACGAGCGACCAGCCCCACTCCACGGTTCCCTTTCACATGACCGACACTGCCGATCACTAAAAGAAAATTCCGCCCTTCCCCGCTCACTGTATCTAGTGAATCGCCACTCGGGCTCGTGCTCGTCGTAGGCCGATTCGGATGCCACCTTTTCCGTGCGATGCGCGCGGTCGGAGCCCATTGCAGCCCCCTACGCGGACGGAACGATGTGGTCGCAGCGATCATGAGCGATCGGGACCGGCGCTGAGATCGCGCGACGCGACGGGGGCTTGGTACCACTGCGCAGCGATGGAGACGCGCCGGGTTATTGCTAGTCCGCGCGGCACGGGTTAAGTTGTAAAAATTTGCTTCGCTGTCGCTTGCGAAGAAGTGAGAAGCCGCGACGGGACGGTGGAGCGGCAGCGGTGCTGTGGCCTGGGAGTGGAACAGATCGTCAGGAGCCTGGCGGAAAGGAACCAGCATCTCGAACTGGCGGGGCTCCGCAACAAGCGCAAGCTGGGCCTGAATAATACCCTGCCAATGCCCTCCCGCCTTCCGACCCGCGGGTATGACCACGCCCACGAGGAGCAATGCCGGCTCACTCAGAATCGATGCGGCGGTAGCAGCATTCGTCTTTTCGATAACGCCGCTGGAACTCCGGCTGCTGCCGCATGTCGCGTTGGGCAGGAAAGATGACCAACTCGTCCCTCAGACAAATGTACCTCGGCTGTCGGGACAGCACGTAGACAGAGTCGTACTTCTCGTGACCGGCAAGCCCCTTTCCCATTGGAACCTTCGCGTGTCGGGCGATGTGCAGATCGGTGAGCCCGAGCATGTCCACGACGTGCCGGTTGGTGCAGTACTTGAGTACGCCGATTCCGAGAGCAGCAATCTTCTGCTCCCGCATTGACCGCGGTGAAGAAACGAAATACTTGTAGGGCCAACTCTCACGATGCGAAGCAGGTCAAGAGCCGCGTTGTGGCAGCGCGTATTGGTCACCCCCATTCTCGTTTTAGCCGGCACCGCAGCGAGCCTCGCAATCATCGAACTTGGCTTCCACGTTTACCACGCGCTCTATCCTACCAATACGCCCGGGTTCTTCTGGGAGCCCCATCCAGACTACGGCTGGCGCCACCCGCCTGCGCGTCGGGGACTTTGGTACGACAAACACGGCGAGTTTAAGACAACCGTCCGCATAAACTCCAAGGGCCTGCGCGATGTGGAGCACACGTACGAGAAGCCGCGTGGGGTTTTTCGGATCCTCATCTTGGGCGACTCTTACATGGAAGCGCTGCAAGTCGAGTTGGAGGAAACCTTTGCGCGACTGCTCGAGGAACGGCTCAATCAACAAACGACCACACGAGTCGAAGTGATCAACAGCGGGGTGTCAAGTTACGGCACCGACAACGAATTGCTGTACTTCCGCCACGAGGGTTACAAGTATCAACCAGACCTCGTTCTGTTGGCGTTCACCACCTGCAACGATGTACGCGAAAGCTACGAGCCGTGGAATCGAAAGACACCCCATGCCAACCTTGCCAAGCCGTACTTTACGCTCAATTCTGCCGGTCGGCTGCAGATGCATTCGGGTGAGCCGCCACCGCCCCCGCCACCGTGGTGGCGCAAAACGTACTTGGGGCAATATCTGTACCAACGTCTCGGCGGGCAAATCCTACTCCCCGGCCCGCACCGCGGGATTCCTCCGCCCAGTGACCCACGGATCCCGTACGTACCGTGGGACATGCTGGTATATGCTCCCGATTCCGAGGAGGTGAAGATGGCATGGCGGGTGACGCAAGAACTCGTCAAAACGTTGCGTGACGAGGTCACGGCACGCGGTGCCAAGTTCGCGGTCATGTTGGTCAACGGGCCTTGGGTTCACGATGACCGTTGGTGGGGGCTGATGATGATGCGGCATCCACTGGCGCGCAAAACTTGGGACCGGCAGCGTCCAAACCGCATCATCGGCGCGTTCTTGTGGCAAGAGCACATTCCTTCGGTGGACCTGTTCGATGCGTTCGAAGCCGCAAAGGACAAGGGGCCGTTGTTCTTTCAGTTCGATCCTCACTGGACCGCTGCGGGACACAAGGTCGCGGCTGAAACGGTGGCACAATTTCTCGTGCGGCAACGCTTGGTGCCCGTGAAAGAGCCGTTCGAGTCGCAAAACTTCGCACGCCCATAGGGGGATCCCGCAACAAGGAGGAGCGCTCGCGCGATCAGCCGGTCGTTCTGCTGACGGGTGAGGCGGTGTTGTAGCGCGTACCCTACCCCGACGGGAAATGTAGGGGCGACCCGGTGGGTCGCCCGGCGGGGCGGGGCAGGCGGAACAGGCGCGTCGGGGTTACATGGGACCGTGGTGCACCATGGTATCACGGCAACGCACCGCTTCGCCCCTACATCCACGACGCAACCCACCCTCACCCGGCGCTGCGCGCCGGCCTCTCCCTGCCAGGGAGAGGCGTCTCTTTGTTGCTTCGTTGGGAATACGCGGCAGCTTTGTGTCCGCTCAGTCCACCGAGGGAACCCTACCGGCGGGCAATGTAGGGGCGACCCGGTGGGTCGCCCGGCGGGGCCGTGGTGGGCGGGTGCCCGCGACGATGCGGGGCCGTCGTGCACGATCGCACCAGGGCGACGCACCGCGTCGCCCCTACATGCACGGGGCGTGGTCCACGTGATCCACCCTCACCCGGCGCTGCGCGCCGGCCTCTCCCTGGAAGGGAGAGGCGTCTCTTCTCTGCCCTGCAACTGCGATGTGCAAACCGTCACTCCGT
>FWPU01002386.1_pt1 | contig 14108 bp, 12 predicted proteins | sample 2228361 | NCBI WGS metagenome assembly FWPU01 (sample SAMEA103939777, study PRJEB20133) | metagenome
GCGCCATCGCCCCCCAGCGCAGACCACCGGCTCGCAGTACATTGGTTGCGCCAGGGTTGCCGTCACCGACGCCCCGCAAGTCTATTCGCAGCGCGTAGCGGGCAATAATTACCGAGAATGGCACCGATCCCACCAGCAGAGCGACTATTGCCCACGCCATACGCGCCACTCTCTTCGCCAGGCTGCCGCAGCCCAGACACCCATCCCCAGCAACCCGCTCAGCGCCGGGCCAGGTTGACCCCACATGATGCCCAGGCCCACCGCCTGGAATAGCCAAACCAGGGTGTAGATGGTCAGCAATGGGCGAAGGGGCAGATTGCGGGGGTTGACCAGCCAGGTGAGCGCCGTCGCCGTAGCCCACCAGCCGAGGAAATTGATCCAGGGGATGCCGAAATAACCGCCGGGCCGTTTCCACTCCCACAGGCCATGCGCCACCATCTGCGGATCGAGATACAGGTCCCAGGCTGTGAACGCCGCGCCGCTCAGCACGGCCAGGCGCAGGCGACCGCGCCAGTCGTCACCAACTGGTTGTAGCGCCGCGCCGACCGCCCAGGCAGGAGGTAACATCATGAGCCAGGCCAGGGGGATCAGTAGCGGCACGCTGAGCAATTGCGGCTGTAGCGCATCCGTGTAGTGGTAATGACCGAAAGGCACGCCTGTCGCCGCCCCTATGGCTTCGACAGCCCAGGTGAGGGGCAGCACGATGACCGCAGCACGCACCAAGTGCGACACAGGCCAGGCCCGCGCCAGAGCCACTATGCTGACTGCTGCCTGCGTCAGCACCCCCAAGGAAGCCATCAGCGGAAACAGGTCATCGCCCCATTTCCAGCCAACGACGGGCGTGGCGATCCACACCAGCAACCAGAGCGCCAGCAACGCCATCCAATACACTGGCCATCCCCGCAACGCCCCACCCTGTGGCCAGATTCGTTCACGGACAATCGTGATACGCACGACGTCTTCTCCACAGAACCATGGCCGCTTTCCACCACGCCTGCGCCCGTGACAGACTTTCTGGAGCCAGCATCAGCGTCATGCCACAGACGATCAGGGCCGTTGTCAGACTGAAGAAGATCGCCTCTTCCACCGGCAGCACACCAGCGATTAGCAATCCGGTTGACTGCTGTGGATCGATCGTCCAGGTGCCCGATCGGATGGCGAGCGCATCTACGGCGCACAGATACAGCGCAGCCGGGACGAACGTCGCCAGCAGCAGACCCCGCCGCCGCCAAAGGATATCTGCCCCGAAGGCGAATTGGACCATCAGCGGAACCAGCCCCCAGACCAGTTCCAGGCCGAGATAGGTACCGGGTCGCCAGCCTGCCAGTAGCAACGTCGCAGCGACCAGCCAGACGCACCCAGTAATGCCCGTTGTCCAGACACGTATCCGGCCAGATACCTGTGTTTGCACAGGGGCCACAAAGATCACCCGCGACAGCGTTAGCAGCCATAACCCAACTAGCAGTGTCTGCACCACAAAGAAGATATATTCTTCCAGCGGAACGTAACCCAGCGTCACGCCGGTAACGAGCGCCGGTTCGTACCACCATACGCCCCTGGCAATCAGATAGTTGTCCCAGGGCGTTGTATAAAGTAGCGCAAGCGCCACATGTGCCGCCAGCACCCGCCAGGCCCACTGCGCCCGCAGCCCTGCACCGCTGATACGTCCACGTCGCCCATCATAGAGCGCCCACCCAGCCAGTATTAGCAGAGGTGGCCCAATGAATTGTGCCAACACGCCTGAATAGGTCACGTCTGCGTTCGCCTCATGATGCAATGTTCGCTTGGGGCAAATCCATCACGGTAGATCATAATGAGCGCACAGCAGTCTGTCCATCACCGCTTTCCACAACCCGCCTCTTTCTTTATCATATTCTTATCTGTATTTCTGCAAGCTCTAATGCTGCCTCTCTATAAGCTATACATCTGAAAGTGATCTGCGACTACAGAGTATGAGAAGCCGTGTCGCTGTGGGGGGAACTCATGTCCAAGACACTCACCGTCATCATCATTGGAGCCGGAATGGGCGGCCTGGCCACTGCCCTACGCCTGCGCCATGCCGGTTTCGCCGTCACGGTGCTGGAAAAGCAGGAGCGCCTGGGAGGGCGAAGCAACGTCATCGAGGAAAACGGGTTCCGCGTGGACACAGGCCCGACCATCCTCGTAATGAAAGACACTTTCGAGGAGTTGTACCGTGCCATCGGGCAAAACCTCGACGAACGCCTGCACTTCACCCGCCTCGACCCCAACTATCGCATCTATTTTCACGACGGCAGTCATCTCGATCTATTCAACAGCATGGCGCAATTGGCCGAAGAAGTCGAGCGCGTCGAGCCGGGTTCCACCGCCCGGCTGTTCGAGTTCATCGGTGCATCGGCGCGCAAGTACCGCCTGGGAATGCCCTTCGTCATGCGCAACTTCGACCACATCACTGACTTGATGAATCCGCTGACCCTGTGGCATCTGTTTGAGACTCAGTCTTACCTGCGGCTCTACAGTCAGGTCGGGCGTTATTTCAAATCGGACAAGCTGCGCAAAGCGTTTTCGTTCCACTCAATGTTCCTGGGGCTATCCCCTTTCGCCGCGCCAGCCATTTACAGTCTGATTACGTATGCCGACCTGGTGCTGGGTATGTGGTATCCCACAGGGGGCATCTACAGCATCGTTGAGGACATGGCCGCGCTGGCACACCAGATGGGGGTTGAACTGCGCACGAATGCCGCTGTCGAGGAGATTTGCATCCAGGGAGGGCGTGTACGCGGGGTGCGTCTGGCTTCTGGCGAACAATTGCACGCCGACCTGGTGATCTCCAACGCCGACCTGCCCTACACCTACCAGAAGCTGATCCCTGCTACTCACCGTCGCCAGTATACCGATACCCGCCTGGCTCGCCTGGACTACGCCTGCTCCGGATACCTGCTTTATCTGGGCCTTGATAAGGTCTATCCAGGGATGCGGCATCAGGCGCTCTACTTCAGCGCAGATTATCGGGGTACTCTGGAAGCCATTTTCAATATCAAGACCCTGCCAGAAGAACCATCGTTCCACCTCAACACGCCCACCGTCACCGATCCTTCGCTGGCCCCGTCAGGACACAGCCTGCTCTATGTGCTGGCCCCCATGCCAAACCTGGACGGCTGCTCCGTTGACTGGGAAACGGCGGCCCCGCTGGTGCGCGAACAACTCTTGTCGCGCCTGGAACAGATCGTCGGACCCGACCTGCGTCAGCACATCGTGTGGGAGCGCCGCTGGACACCGCTCGACTTCCAAACCCGCCTCAATGCCGTGCACGGCACCGCTTTTGGTTCGCTGGCACAGGGATTCTTTCAATCCGCCTATTTCCGCCCCCACAACAAAGCACGCGACATCGAGGGCCTGTATTTCGTCGGACAGGGCACCTACCCTGGTATAGGCATGCCTATGGTCTTGATCTCGTCCCGCCTGGTCACGGAAAGGATTGTGCAAGAGTGGCGCTGAAACGACTCTCCCATACCCTGGTCGCGACCCTGCCCGGCTTGGCCACAGAAACCGTCTCACGCACCCTGGCAGCCGACTATCAGCACTGCCATGCCATCATGAGAGCGGCCAGCAAGAACTATTCGTTCGCCAGCCGCATGTTGCCCCCCAGCAAGGTGCATCATGTGGCAGCCCTGTATGCTGTGTTGCGTGTGGGGGACGATCGCGTAGACGTGCAACACACCGGCTTCGATTCCGCGCGCGCCGCCATCGAAGACTGGCAAACCAGCTATTGGCGCGCCTTCGAGACAGGCGATAGCCCTCACCCTGTGCTGCGCGCCTACCTGCACACAGCGCAGCAGTTCGGCATTGCCCCAGACCTGCTAACTGCCTACTTCCGCGCCATGCTCGATGATCTGACCATCACCCGCTACCCCACTTTCGCCGCCCTCCTGCATTACATGGATGGCAGCGCCGTCCCTGTGGGCCGCGCCATGACGCACATCCTGGGCACCACTACGCTCTCCATCTCTACCGCCTACCCCGCTGCCGACGCCCTCTCCATCGCCATGCAACTGAGCAACTTCTGGCGCGACATTGGCGAGGACTGGGTACGTGGGCGCGTGTATATCCCCCAGGAAGACCTGACCCGCTTTAGCGTCTCGGAAGACGACCTGTTGGCTGGCCGCGTATCCGAAAGATTGATCGCCCTGCTCGAATTCGAGTTCGCCCGAACCGAGCAATACTATGAGCAAGCCAGGCGGGGCGTTGCCCTGCTGGCGTCGGGGCGCATCGGCGTGATGAGTGCTCTGGAAATCTACCGGGCCATCATGGACGGCATTCGCCGCAACGGTTACGACGTGTTCACACGGCGCGCAGGCACCTCTCGTCTTCAGAAAATCGGGCTGGTGCTGCGAGCCTGGCGACAGGTACAGCACATGCCGCCGGCGATGTGAGCAACGGAGAGGAGCCGGCTGAGCGTGGCTGCGATCAAGCATTCGGGAATCTGTCTCGCTCAGGCCAGATCGCTGCGGAATACACTCTCAATGGCATCCAGCGTCTGATCCAGCGCTGACCCGGCATGGGCGAGCGAAGCAAACCCGGCTTCGAAGGCAGACGGTGCCAGGTAAACCCCACGCTCCAGCAACGCATGGAAGAACGTGGCATAGCGGCGGGCATCGCTCGTCCTGACCTCGTCATAATTGGTCACCGGGTGCTCGTTGAAAAACAACCCGAACATGGTGCCCACCACAGCGGTCTGCACCGGCACACCGGCGGCCCGCGCCTCCTGGTAGAGGGCGTCATGTACAGCCGTCGCCACCGCTTCGATCTGCTCGAAAACGCCCGGCTCGCACAGGGTGCGTAGCGTCGCCAGGCCCGCCGCCATCGCCAGGGGATTGCCGGAGAGCGTGCCAGCTTGATAGACCGGCCCGGCAGGCGCGACCTGCTCCATGATCGCGCGTCGCCCACCATAAGCGCCCACTGGCAGGCCGCCGCCAATCACTTTGCCAAGGGCAGTCAGATCGGGCTGCACGCCGTATTTCTGCTGCGCGCCGCCCAGGGCAACGCGAAAGCCTGTCATCACTTCGTCGAAGATCAACAACGCGCCATAGGCTTTGGTCAGATCGCGCAGTCCTGCCAGAAAACCGTCAGCGGGAGGCACAACCCCCATGTTGCCCGCCACCGGCTCGACGATGACCGCGGCGATGTCCTCCGGAAATTGCTCGAACAAAGCACGCACGGCCTGCAGATCGTTGTAAGGGGCGGTCAGCGTATCCTGCGTCGCGCCCGGCGGGACACCAGGGCTATCGGGCAGCCCCAGGGTGGCCACGCCCGACCCGGCCTGTACCAGCAGCAGGTCGGCGTGACCATGATAGCAGCCAGCGAACTTGACAATCTTGTGCCGTCCAGTGTAGGCGCGGGCCAGGCGCAGCGCCGACATCGTGGCTTCGGTGCCCGAATTGACAAAACGCACCATCTCTACGGCGGGCATTAACTGGCAAATGAGCGAGGCCAGTTCGATCTCCAGTTCGGTCGGCGCACCATAACTGGTGCCCCAGACGGCCTGCCGCTGGAGCGCTTCCACCACAGCCGGATGCGCGTGGCCCAGGATCAGCGGCCCCCAGCTCAACACGTAGTCCACGTAACGGTTGCCGTCCACGTCATAGAGATAAGCGCCTTCGCCGCGGGCGATGAAGAGTGGGTCACCGCCCACACCACGAAAAGCGCGCACCGGCGAGTTGACCCCACCGGGGATGACCTGCCTGGCTCGTTGGAAAAGTTGTGAAGATCGCGCGGTATTCATCCTAGAATCTAGCGCAGGAATCCCCCCTGGGGGAATAGAGCGCCCTCCTCCTCAACTGAATGGCGAATTGTGAATTGCGAATTGCGGAAGATTCAGATTCACAGTCCGCAATTCGAAATCCGAAACTTCATCCCTCTGCCATTACCCGCTGCGCTGTCGCCTGGCCCTGTTGAATGCAGTCGGGCAGGCCCACCCCCCGGTAGGCGCTGCCAGTCAGGTACAGCCCCGGCGGACACAGGGCCTCGATCTCCGCGACGCGCTCCAGGTGCCCTACGTCGTATTGCGGATTGCCACGCGGCCAGCGATAGACGCGCGCCAGGATGGGAGTGGCCGAAATGCCCATGATCCTCGTCAGCTCCTCGCGCACCAGGGCGATCAACGCCTCATCGTCCAGCGTCACCAGGTCTTCGCGGCGCGGCCCGCCGACGAACGCCCGCAGCAACACGGTGCCGGGACGGGCACGATGCGTGAACTTGGTGCTCGTCCAGGTGCAGGCCAGCAGACGAGTCGGCTCCTGGCGTGGCACCACGAAGCCAAATCCATTGATCGGGTGGCTCAGGTCGGCAGCGGCGAACCCCAGCGATACCGTCGCCGTCGAGACATAGCGAATGGCATCCAGCCGATCGGCCAGTTCTGGGTTAAGCGGGCGCAGTAACGCCGCGCTGACATAGGCAGGCGTGGCCAACACGACGGCATCCGCTTCTAGCGCCCGCCCATCGTCGAGCGTCAGGCGATAGCCGTCAGCCGTGCGGGCGATAGCCCGTACGCCCAGACCAGTGATCACGGTCGCCGTCAGCGCCCCTTCGATGGCGCTGACCAGTTCTTGCAGGCCATCCTGCAGAGTCATGAAGACAGTGGTGCGCCCGTGCCCGTTGCCAGAAGCAGAGAGCGCCCGCGCCTGCGCACGGCGTGCCGCGATCATGCCGCGCGTCAGACTGCCGTATTGACGCTCAATCTCCCTGTAACGGGGAAAGGTGGCCAGCAGGCTGAGTCGCTCCGCATCGGAGACGTGAATGCCCGCCATCATCGGCTCGGCCAGCACGTCCAGGGCCTCCTGTCCCAGCCGACGACGGATGAAAGCGGCCAGGCTCTCGTCGGCGTCGTCCTGGCGCGGCGGGATGAACAGGTCGAGGCCCATGCGCAGCTTGCCCGCCCAGGAGATCACGTCCGACGTGACGAAGGGCAGGAAGCGGGTGGGCACCACCAGCAACATCCCGTCCGGCATCTTGCGCAGCCTGCCCCGCCGCCACACGTAGACAGCGCGCTGTGCGTCGTTGGTACCCACCAGGCGGTCGGATAGCCCTAGTTCGCGGCATAGTTGTAGCGCCCAGGGCTTTTGAGTGATGAAGGAATCCGGCCCGCCTTCGATCACGAAGCCGTCTTCGATGGCCGTGACGATCTTGCCACCCAGACGCGCGTCACGCTCGATCAGGGTGATCTGCAAGGACGCAGCGTCCGCGGCGGCCATCTTCTGCAGATAGTAGGCGGTCGCCAGGCCAGCGATGCCCCCGCCGACAACTACGACATGCCTGCTCATTGCTCCTGCCTTTCGCTCTGCTGCACCAGATCGGCCAGCGCGGCGATGAAAAGCGGGTGATCGTTCAGGGAAGGCACGCGCTTCAACCGCGCCCCTGCTGCCTCGGCCACTCCCCGCGCCTTGATATCAATGTCGAACAGCACCTCGACATGGTCAGCCACGAAACCAACCGGGCAGGAAAGCAACTGCCTGTGCCCCCTCTCGATCAGGCCGAGCACAACGTCTTCCAGGGGCGGCCCCAGCCAGGGTTCCGGGCTGCGACCGGCGCTCTGGTAGGCGAACGTCCAGCGGTCAGCGGGCAGCCCGACCTGCTCGGCCACTAGGCGCGCCGTATGTTTGACCTGCGCGTCGTAGGGATCGCCGCCGTCCAGAATGCGGACAGGCAGGCTATGCGCGCTGAAGATGACCGCCGTGTCGGAGGGCAGGTCGGCAAGTTCGCGACGCAATCCGTCCGCCAGGGCCGCGATCAGCAGCGGATGGTCATGATAGCTCCGCACAGCCCGATAGGTGAACGGCTGTCCCTGCGTGGCCAGCACTTCGTCGAGGCGGGCGAAATAACGGGCGATGCTCATACTCGAATAGTGCGGGGCCAGCACCAGCGCCACGGCTTGCTGCACGCCGTCGGCAGCCATCTGCATCACGGCCTCGGCAATGCGCGGCGTCCAGTGACGCATCCCGACATAGGTTTTGTAGCGCCGACCTGTTGTTGCCTGCCGGTTGAGCAGGTCTTCCAGCGCCGCCGCCTGCCGACGGGTGATCTCCAGCAGTGGCGATTTGCCCCCGATCTGACGGTAGTTTTCGGTGATCTCGTCAATGAGGGCCTGCGGCGTAGGGCGTCCCTCGCGCACATCCAGCAAGAAAGCCGGGATGTCGGCCAACGAGTCCGGGCCGCCGTAGGCCATGAGCAAGACGCCGGTCGTGTTCATGAGACGTCCTCATTCAGGGCAGCGCTGCGTTCGTGCACATACTCGACCAGCCGCCGGACGTTGTCAACGGGCGTGCCGGGCAGAATGCCGTGCCCCAGGTTGAAGATATGGCCGGGGCGGCCTGCGACCCGCCGCAGGATATTGTCTACGCGGGGCTGAAGTTGTTCCCAGGGGCCAAAGAGCAGCGCCGGATCGAGGTTGCCCTGGACGGCCACTCCGTCGCCCAACTGACGCCAGGCGTCGTCTATTTCCACACGCCAGTCCACGCCGATCACCTCTGCGCCGGTCTCTGCCAGCAATCCCAACATCCCGTTGAGGTCGGTGCCGAAATAGATCACCGGCACGCCGGTGCTGCGCGCCTGAGCGACGACCCGCTGAACATAGGGCAAGACCAGTTGCCGATAGTCGGCGGGCGCGAGCACCCCTGCCCAGCTATCGAATACCTGCAAGGCCTGCGCGCCTGCTTCGGCCTGCGCCACCAGGTAATCGCCCACAACCTGCGCCAGCTTCTCCATCAGGCGGTGCCAGGCATCCGGCTCGCTGAGCATGAACGACTTGACCTTGAGATGGTGCTTGGAGCCGCCGCCTTCGATGGCATAGCAGGCCAGGGTGAACGGTGCGCCGCAGAAGCCGATTAGCGGCAACCGCCCCTCCAGTTCGCGGCGCACCAGCCGGATAGCCTCCAGCGTGAAAGGCACGTTCTCGGCTGCAGGCGGTGTGCGTAGCGCGTCCACGTCGGCAGCGCTGCCAAGAGGGTTGCGAATGACCGGCCCCTCGCCGCTGACAAATTCCAGTTCCAGCCCCATGCCGATCAGTATCGGCAGGATGTCGGCGAAGATAATGGCAGCGTCCAGGGCAAAGGCGCGCAGTGGCTGCAAGGTGATCTCGCAGGCCAGTTCGGGCGTGCGGATCGTTTCGAGCATGGAGTATTTGGCCCGCACAGCGCGGTATTCGGCCATGTAACGCCCGGCCTGGCGCATCAACCAGACCGGCGTCATGTCTACTGGCTGACGACGACAGGCGCGCAGAAAACGATAATCACTCATGCGGCTTTTTCTCCTGGGCAGACCGCGCGATATACACCATGCCTTCCTCGACCCGCACCTGGAACGTTTCGGCGTCGCGCGGAGACGGGCCGGACAGCCTCTCGCCCGTCTCCAGGCTGAACAGCGCTTCGTGCCAGGGGCAAAGCACTGCCGGGCCGTCGTCGGTCAGTTGCAGCGTCCCTTCGCAGAGCGGGCCGCGCGCGTGTGGGCAACGGTTGTTGAGCGCATACACATGACCGTTGGTGCGAAAGAGGGCCACCTGCTGACGACCGTAGGGCACGCACAGCGCCGTATCCTGGGGCAGCTCATCAACCATCGCAACGGCCAGCCAGTCGCCGCGTTCGGCGCTGTCCTCTTCCACCCTTTCGCCCACCGTCGCGCCGCCCAGGGCGTCCATCACTTCTGGCAGGCTCATGGCGATGGCAACGTGCATGGGCGTGTCCGCCTGTGTGTACATGCTCGCCGCCGAAAAGCGCAGGTCATTGACCAGGTCAATGAAGTCGTGCAGATTGTTGCCCTCGAAGGCCACGACGAATTCCTGATCGTCAATGCCGTATGAATAGGTGGTGTTGAGCCGTATCTCCGGATAGCGCCGACCGATGCGGATATGCTCCGTGATCATCTCCTGGCGTTCCTCGTGCGACAGAGCGTACCACGCCCGCGTCTTGATGAAGGGGTAGACGAAGAGGTAGCGCGAGTCGCCCGGCTCAATGCGAATGCGTTCTTCGTCAGCGCCGTGCCGCTCATCTTCGGGCAGGCTGATGTCGTACAGACTGCGCTTGGTGCCCGCCAGAAAGGAGCGGCTCACCGTCAGGTAGGGGCCGAGCGCGCTGTTGCGGATGGCCGTCTCCAGTTGCTGGAATGCCTCCACCTCTTCGGCGACCGTCCACAGCAAGAAATCTACATCGCGGCGCAGCCCCACCAGACAGTACGAGCGCAGCAGCATCCGCCGGTTGAATCCGCGCACGGTGGCGATGAAATCGAGCTTGGCGTTGCGTTGCCTGGTCTCTGGCAACCGTAGAAAAGCGGCGGTGTCGAGCTTGTAGAAGGTGTATTTGACCAGTTGTCGCCCGGTCTTTTCGGCGTCCATGTCCCTACTCCAATGACTGTAACCAATGTGCGGCATCCTTGGCGAAGTAGGTGATGATGAAGTCGGCACCGGCGCGGCGCATGGCTATCAGGCTTTCCAGGGCGGCGGCGCGCTCGTCCAGCCAGCCGCGCGCGGCGGCGGCTTTGATCATGCTGTATTCCCCGCTGACATTGTAAGCGGCAATGGGCAGGTCGAAGCGCTCGCGCACCCGTCGGATGATGTCCAGATAGGCCAGCGCGGGCTTGACCATGACCATGTCCGCGCCCTCCTGCACGTCGAGTTGGGTCTCGCGCAGGGCTTCGCGGGCATTGGCTGGGTCCATCTGATGCGTGCGGCGGTCGCCGAAGGCCGGAGCGCTCTGCGCAGCATCGCGGAAGGGGCCATAGAAACTGCTGGCGTATTTGACCGCATAGGACAGGATGCTCACGTCCTGATGCCCGGCGCGATCCAGCGCTGCGCGAATGGCCCCCACCATCCCGTCCATCATGCCGCTGGGAGCCACCACATCGGCTCCGGCGTCGGCGTGTGATACGGCCACCTGCCCCAGAATGTCGAGCGTTTCGTCGTTGAGAATGTGCCCCTCATGCACGATACCGCAGTGCCCATGATCGGTATATTCGCACAGGCACACGTCGGTGATGACCAACACATCGGGGTTGGCGTGCTTGATGGCGCGTATAGCCTGTTGCACGATGCCTTCGCGAGCGAAATTCTCTGTCCCCTGCGCGTCCTTGTGAGCAGGTAGGCCGAACAGGATCACCGCGGGGATATGCAGCGCCGCGATCTCCTCAATCTCGCGCGGTAGCTGATCAACCGACAGGTGAAAGACTCCCGGCATCGAGCCGATTTCCTCGCGGACATTGCGCCCATGGACGACGAACAGGGGATAGATCAGATGTGCTGGGCTGAGTATTGTCTCGCGCACCATGGCGCGCAGGGTCGGCGAGTTGCGCAATCGGCGCAGTCGTACCGTCGGAAAGGTCATGAAGCGCTCTCCCCATCGAACAGCGCGGTCAAAGCCATGATCAAGCCCTCTATGGTGTGCGCCTGAGCGACGGCGTGCACCGGCAACCCCAGGTCGCGCGCCGCCTGAGCGGTCACCGGGCCGATGCAGGCAACCATGGCCTGGCCCAGCGTCTGCGCGGGATCGCCGAACAGGGCGGCGAAACTCTGCACTGCCGAGGCACTGGTGAAAGTGACGGCGTCCACTCTGTCCGGCCAGAGCAGCGCCCTATCCTGCGCAGAGACCGTCTCGTAGGCCACTACAGCGCATACCTCCGCGCCCGCTGCGCGCAGCAGATCGGCCAGAACTGGTCGGGCACGGTCGGCCTGCGGCAGGAAGACGCGCGCCCCGGCCAACGTGGCATGTTGACGCAGCGCCTCGAAAAGCGCTTCGGCTACATGCGTCGCAGGCATCAACGCGGGCGACAGGCCGTACTGTTGTAGGGCCTTGCCGGTCGCCGGGCCGATGACAGCGATCCGTGGCCACCTGGGGACTATCCCCGCCTGGCTCAGGTCGTCGAGCCTGTCGCACACCGCTTCTACGGCATTGGCGCTGGTGAAGATCACCCAGTCGAATCGTTCCAGATCGCGCAGGGCGGCTTCCAGCGGAAGCGGATCGGCGGGCGGGCGAATTGTCACCAGAGGGACGATCAGCGGTTCGGCTCCCAGGGCGCGCAGTCGTTCAGCGAAGGGTGCGGCCTGGTGAGGCGGACGGGTGATCACCACGCGCTTACCTGCCAGCGGATGGTTGCTCATGCGGGCAAACTCCGACGGATGTCTTCCAGCAAGGCGGCTGCCCCCTCCCCCAGCGCATCGGCGGCCAGGCGCGCACCCAGATCGAGCGCGGCAGGCAGGGGAGCCTGGCCCTGCACGGTGATAGTCTGAGAACCATCCAGCGCATTGACGCGCCCCATAAGCTGGATGGTGTCGTCTTGGATAGTTGCCAGCGCCGAGACCGGCAACCGGCAACCGGCGTCGAGACGGCTCAGAAACGCGCGTTCTGCGCCGACCGCTGCCCGCGTGAACGGGTCGTCGAGCGGGCCTAGCAAGGCGCGGACGTGCTCATCGTTGGCACGACACTGCACGGCGATCGCCCCCTGAGCGGGGGCGGGCAACATGATCGCCGCGGGCAAAATCTGGCTGGCAACGCTCAGGCGCTCCAGCCGTTCCAGCCCGGCCACGGCCAGGACGATAGCATCGTAGGGGCCGCTGGCGTCGAACGCCTTGCGCAGGCGCGTATCTACATTGCCGCGCAGATCGAGGGTACGCAGGTCGGGGCGATAGGCGAGCAGTTGGGCGCGCCGCCGCAGGCTGCTCGTCCCGACTACCGCGTTGGCGGGCAGCGTGTCCAACGTATGTCCGGCGCGGCTGATCAGCGCGTCGAAGGGGCTGGCCCGCTGCAGAATCGCCGCCAGCGCGAATTCTGGCGCAAGCTCAGTCGGCAGGTCTTTGAGGCTGTGCACGGCCAGATCAATGGTGCCCTGGCGCAGGGCCTCTTCCAATTCCTGGGTGAACAACCCCTTGCCGCCGATTTCGGGCAAGGGCCTGTCTAGCACCCGATCGCCCGCCGTGTTCAGGTAGACGATCTCGATGTCGAGAGCGGGCGCGCTCTGCTGCAGCAGGTCGCGCACACGATGAGCCTGCCACAGGGCAAGTTGACTGCGGCGCGTCCCGATACGCAGTATGGTCATTGGTTCAGGTCTCCCAGGCCGAACAGGTCGCGAGCCATGGCGGCTATCCAGGCGCTGTCTTCCTGAGCGGCCCTGGTCTTGAGGTTGCGGGTGAGCTGATGCAACATTTTGTTCATCAGCCGATGGCTGAACTGATCGAGCAGGGCGCGTTCCCGTTCGCTGTGAGCAGGTAGGCGATTGTAGGCCCAGGCCAGTTCGTGCTGACGCAATCGTTCGGCCTGCTGACGCAAAAGCTGAATGGTTGGGGCTACGGCCCGCGCCTGATAGTCCGCCCAGAAAAGGGACAGTTCCTGCTCGATGATGTCCTCGACCAGCGGCACATTGGAGCGGCGCTCTTCCAGAGTCTCCTCGACAACGTGTTGCAGATCGTCCAGATCGTAGAGCAGCACGCCGGGGACGTTGACGACACTGGGGTCAACGTCGCGGGGGACGGCCACGTCCACGATGCACAGAGGCCGCCCAGGCCGTTCGCGCATGACGGGGGCGATGTCCTCAGCAGCCAGCAGCGTGAACGGCGCGCTGGAGGTGGTGAACAGCACGTCGGCAGCGCTGAGCATATGATGCAATTCGGTGATGGGACGAGCGTGCACGCCCCAGCGCCCGGCCAGATTGCTGGCGTTGGCGAAGGTGCGACTGACGATGGTAATGCGCTGTGCCCGGCGTTGCAGCAAGGCTTTGACCAGCGCGTCGGCCATCTCGCCCGCACCCAGAATGCCGATCGTGCGTTCGGCCAGTGGCCCGCAGACCTGCTCCGCCCTGGTGATGGCCAGCGAACTCACCGAGGCCGCTCCCGCGCCAATGGCCGTCTCGGACCGCGCGCGCTTGGCCGCGTGAATCGCCGCCCGAAACAGCAGCGCCAGCTCTGCATCGACTGTCTGGCAGGCCAGCGCCTGTTCGTAGGCGCGGGTAACCTGTCCCAGGATTTGCGGCTCGCCCAGCGCCATGGACTCCAGCCCACAGCTTACCCGGAACAGGTGCCGGGCTGCGTCGCGACCAGATAGCACCACAGTACAGTCGGCCACATCTGCCGCCGTCACCTGCCGCCGCTGCAACAA
>FWPU01006198.1_pt1 | contig 14107 bp, 15 predicted proteins | sample 2228361 | NCBI WGS metagenome assembly FWPU01 (sample SAMEA103939777, study PRJEB20133) | metagenome
GTGAGGATCGGATCGGCCTTCCGGCCGCCGCGGCCCGTCCGCGGGCGCGGCGCCGCGGGCCGGGTGCGGGCGCGGAGGGCCCGGACGGCTCTCGGTCGGGTGCTCATGACGCGCGCGGCCGGAACTTCGGCAGCGTCACCTCGTCGTTCACCTTCTCGAACACGACCTCGACGGGGAGCCCGATCCGCAGCGCCTCGTTCGCGCAGCCGACGACGTTGGTGTGGAGCCGGATGCCCTCCTCCAGCTCGACGATCGCCACGTTGTACGGGGCGTCGGCGAAGAAGGCCGGATGCTGCGGGCGGTGGACGACGATGAACGACCACACCGTGCCGCGCCCGGAGAGCGTGACCCACTCGGTCGCGTCGGCGAGGCAGCGCGGGCAGAGGGCGCTCGGCGGGAAGCGGAGGTGGCCGCAGGCGGTGCAGCGCTGCGCGGTGAGCCGCCCCTCCCGGCAGGCCGCCCAGTAAGGCGCGCCGTCTTCGGTGATCGCGGGCAGCGGCTTGTCGATCTGGAACATCGGGACCTCGGGTCAGGCGGCGCGCGGGCGCGGCCGGGGGGCCGCCTCCACGACGCGGAGGAAGTCGGCGAGCGTCTCGTTGAACACGTCGGGCCGCTCGAGCTGCGGGAGATGGCCGCAGCGGTCGAGGACGACCAGGCGGGCGTGCGGAACGTCGCGCAGGATGCGGCGGCTGCGGGCGAGCGCGATCAGGCGATCCTCGCGTCCCCACACGAGGAGCGCGGGCTGCGCGAGCGCGCGCAGCGGCTGGCGGTCCGCCGCGATGACGCCGGCGAGCGTCCGCGCCATCGCGCGCGCGAAGGCCGGGAAGTCCTCGGCGTCGAGCCGCTCGGCGAGGATGCGACGGCGCTCCGCGGCGGCGGCGATCGACGGGTCGTGGAAGCAACGGTCGAGCGTCCGCGGCAGCAGGAACCGGAGCACCTCCGGCCGCGCCCCCACGCGGACGATGGACGCGAACGGCCGGACCAGCGGCGCGAGCCCACCCGCCGGCGCGACCAGCGCGACCGCGCGCGTCCACGCCGGATACGTGAGCGCGAGCTCGATCGCGATCTGCCCGCCGAGCGAGTTCCCGACCACGATCGCCTCCTCGATGCCGAGCTCGTGCCCGAGGCTGCGGAGCACGCCGGCGTAGAAGTCGATCGTGTACGGCGCATCCGGCTTCCCGGAGCGGCCGTGCCCGGGCAGGTCGGGCGCGATGACGCGCCAGCGGTCGGCGAACGCCTCGACCGTGTGCGACCACACCGCGTTCGAGGCCGTGAAGCCGTGTACGAGCAGCAGCGCGGGCCCGCGCCCCGCCTCGCGGACGTGGAGCGGAATGCCGTCGACGAGGATCTCGCGTGCCGTCATGGCGCCCCCAGGATCGCGCACGAGTAGGCGACGGTGGGCGGCGGCTCGTGCGGGGCTCCGCCGTAGCCGGTGACCAGCGACAGCTCGACGTCCGGGACCTGGTTCACCGACGTGCCGCGCACCTGCCGCACCGCCTCGGCGACGTGCCCCATCCCCTGCAGGTGCCCCTCGGAGATGAGCCCCCCCGCGGTGTTGCACGGCAGCCGGCCGCCGACCGCGAGGCCGCCGCGAACGAGGGCGGCGACGCCGTCCCAGTCGGTGAACCCGTAGGCGACCAGGTCGTGCACGACGCGCGGCGTGAAGGCGTCGTAGAGCTGCGCCACGTCGATGTCCTCGGGGCCGCAGCCCGCCATGGCATAGGCCCGCGCCCCCGCCTCGCGGCCGCCGCCGCGACCGTCGTCCCACGGGCGGATCACCTCCGAGGAGTGGACCTGCCCGACGCCCAGGATCCGGACGGGCTTCTGCCGGAGATCGCGCGCCCGCTCGAGGCTGGTGACGATGAACGCGCCGCCGCCGTCGGTGAACAGGCAGCAGTCGAGCAGGCGCAGCGGCTCGTTCACGAACCGCGACGTCTGGTGGTCCGCGATCGTGATCGGCTTCTTCATCTGGGCGTCGGGGTTGCGCAGCGCGTGCGTCCGCCACTGCACGGCGATGTGGGCATAGTCGAGGCTCGTGATGCCGTGCTCGTGCATCTGGCGGCGCGCGAGGTGCCCCATGAAGGTGATCGCGCCGACGTCGCCGTAGGGAATCGCCCACGGTGAGCCGAACAGGGTCGGGATGATCCCCTGCGGATTGTTCTGCGTGCCGAACGTGCACAGGACCGCGCGGCACATGCCCGCCTCGAGCAGCGCGATCGCCGTCTGCAGCATCCCGACTGCGGTCGCGCCCCCCATGTCCATCGTCGAGCAGAACGCCGGCGTGATGCCGAGGAACGCGGCGACCCGCGACCCCCACCCGTGCGCCTCCCCCTGCGACGACGGGAACGCCACCAGCACGCCGTCGAGGTCGTCGCGCGCGATCCCGCAGTCGTCGATCGCGCGCTTCGCCGCCTCGAGGTTGAACGTCATCGCGCTGATGCCGGGCAGCTTGCCGAACCGCGACAGACCGATGCCGGCGATGGCGTACCGCCCGCGCAGGCGGGCCGCGTCGGTCATCGCGCCTGCGGCAGCGCGAGCGTCGCGCTGCCCACGATCTTCTTCTCGCCCGTCTGCGTCTCGGTCCAGACGTCGCAATCGACCAGCCGCACGCCGCCGTCGTCGCGCACCGCCGTCACGGTCCCCTTGCAGGTGACGACGTCACCCGGCCAGGTGAGCCTGGTGAAGCGCGCCCGCAGCTTCCGCACGTTGCCGACGCCGGCCGCGTTCACGAGGAACTCGCCGAGGAAGCCCATCGACAGCATCCCGTGCGCGAACACGCCGGGGTAGCCGGCGGCCTTCGCGAACTCCTCGTCCACGTGGATGGGATTCGGATCGCCCGCCGCGGGTCCGTACGCCTTCAGCATCTCGCGGGTGATCGGCCCCTTCACGAGCGGCGGCAGCTCCTGCCCCACCCGGACCGTCTGCGCGTCGATCGGCATGTCACGTCCTCCGCGAGATGAGGGTGTTGCGCGAGTAGAAGACGGGCGCGCCGGCGGCATCGCGCCCCTCGGTCTCGAGGACGACGAAGTCCATGACCCCGCTGGAGCCCGTCTTCTCGTAGACGTCGGCGATGCGCCCGGTGAGCGTGAGCGTCTCGCCCACCCGGATCGGGCGCACGTACTCGAACTCCTGCTCGCCGTGGACGAGGGTCATGAAGTCGAGCCCGAGCTCGAGGAAGGTGTCGAGGCCGCCCGACATCGCCTGCGCCATGAAGGCGATGGGATAGGTGAGGGGGGCCGTGGCGTTCGGGCCGCGATACGCCGGGTTCTCGTCGCCGAGCGCCTTTGCGAAGGCCTCGACGTGCTCGGGGGTCACCGTGGCGCTCCCGGTCGAAAGCACACGGCCGATCATGGCCTTGGAGGGTGGCATCGTTCAGTCGTCCATCCGGAAGGCCTTCCGCGTGCGCTGCTCCCACTCGAAGAGCGGGTGATGGCGCGCGAGGGCCTTCATCTGCGTGAACAGCGGCAGCCCCTGCCGCTGCTCCTCGGCCCACTCGGCCGCGAAGCGGCCCGAGCGGATGTCGTCGAGGTGCTGGAGGAGCCGGGGTTTGAGATCGACGTCGAGCACGCGCGCCGAGCGCGTCATCGAGCCGTACTGCGAGGTGTGGGAGTGGAACTCGTTCTGCGCGAACAGCCCCGTGTCGGCGGCGCGCTGGAACGCGTAGCCCAGCTCGCCCGACGCGTAGAGCTCGGTCACCACCGCCTCGGGCGGATAGCCCTCCTCGATCAGCAGCTCGATCGACTGCCGGAGCGCGAGCCCCAGCATCGGCCCGAACCCCTGCTCGGTGAAGAGATCGAGGTGGGCCTCCTGCGCGAACGTGAGCGCGAGGCACCCGGCCCGCGTCGAGCCGATGCCCTTGGCGAGCGCCAGCATGCGCGCCGTCGCCCGCCCGGTCGCGTCCCGATGGACGCCGACGAAGGAGGGGAACCCCTTGCCGGCGACGTACCGGTCGCGCACGCCGGGGCCGATCATGCGCGGCGCGACCATGACCACGTCGAGGTCCGCCGCCGGCACGATCTGCCCGAACGCGACCGTGTACCCGGACGCGAACGACACGCAGCCGCCGGCCCGGAGATGGGGCGCCACGTCGCGCGCGTACACCTCCGGCATGACCTCGTCGGGGACGAGCAGCATGACGACGTCCGCGCGTTCGACGGCGGCGGCGATGGCGAACGCCGCGAACCCGTCCGCCGCCGCCCGCTCGCGCGCCGCGTCGCCGATGTTGCCGACGATCACCGCCAGCCCCGAATCCCGCAGGTTGAGCGCCTGCGAGCGCCCCTGGTTGCCGTAGCCGACGACGGCGATGGTCTCGCCCGCGAGCGCGGCGAGGTCGGCATCCTCGTCGTGGAAGACCGTCGCCATTGGACGTACCGCTCGGTTCGTATGACCGCCCGCGCCGCGTCCTGTCAAGGCGGACGGGCTCCCCTCGGCCCGGGACGGGGTGCGGCCGGGACGCGGTGCTACCGTGGCGCCCCGATGTGGTTCCACGCGCTCGCCTGCGACTACGACGGCACCCTCGCGACCGGGGGGCGTGTCGCTCCGGAGACGGTCGACGCGCTGCGCCGGGCGCGCGAGTCCGGGCGGCGCCTCATGCTCGTCACCGGCCGCGTGCTGGACGATCTCCTCGCGGTCTTCCCGGCGCTCGACGTCTTCGACTTCGCGGTCGCGGAGAACGGCGCCGTCCTCTACGACCCGAAGGCCAAGCAGGCCGTCCCGCTCGCGCCGCCGCCCCCACCCCCGCTCCTCGCCGGCCTGGAGCATGCGGGCGTCCCCTACTCGACGGGGCGCGTCGTCGTCGCCACCGTCGTCCCCCACGAGACCGCCGTGCTGCAGACGATCCGCACGCTCGGCCTCGAGCTCGAGATCGTCTTCAACCGCGAGGCGGTCATGATCCTGCCGACCGGCGTGTCGAAGGCAAGCGGGCTCGCCGCGGCGCTCGCCCGGCTCGGCATCTCGCGCCACAACGTGGTCGGGGTCGGCGACGCCGAGAACGACCACGCCTTCCTCCGCTGCGTCGGCTTCGGCGTCGCGGTCGCGAACGCGGTGACCTCGCTCGCGGCCGTCGCCGACCACGTGACCGCGGCGCCCGCGGGCGCCGGCGTCGTGGAGCTGATCGACGAGCTGGTCGAGACCGACCTCGCCGGGCGCGTGCCCCGCCGCGGCGAGCCGGCCGTGACGGTGGGGGAGGACGCGGCGGGGCGTCACGTGCCGGTGCGCATCCGGGGGCCGAACCTCCTCATCACCGGCGGATCGGGAACGGGGAAGTCGACGCTCACCGGCGTCCTCGTCGAACGCCTCGTGCAGGAGGAGTACGTCGTCTGCCTGCTCGACCCCGAAGGGGACTACCGCTCGCTGGCCGCGCAGGAGGGCATGGTCGTCCTCACCACCGAGACCGGGACGGCGGAGCAACGCGCCGAGGAGGTGGACGAGCTGCTCCGCCACCGCGCGACGTCGGTGACGATCGACCTGAGCGCGCTCGACCGCGAGGAGCGCATCCGCGCCGCCGCGGCGTACCTGCACGCCGTGCAGCGGCTGCGCGCGCACACCGGCAGCCGCTGCTGGCTGGTCATCGACGAGGCGCACCACGTCTTCCCGCCGACGGGGGGGCCGGCCGAGCACATGTTCGACCGGCGCTGGTCGGGCGTCTGCCTGGTCACCAACGAGCCCGACCGCGTGGCGCCGCGCGTCCTCGCGTCGGCGACGCGCATCGTCTCGACCTCGCTCGCGGCGGTCACCGACCTCCTGCCGCTGGTGACGCCGGCGCAGGTGCCGGGCGGCGAGCTCGAGCCCGGGGAGGCGCTCGACGTCGTCTTCGACGGCGGCGCGCCCGCGGTCGTGACCCGCTTTCGCGTCGTGCGCCGCGAGACCGCACACCGCCGGCACGTGAAGAAGTACGCGACCGGCAGGCTGCCGCCCGAGCGCGCGTTCCACTTCCGCGAGCCGGACGGAGCGCTCGACCTGGTCGCGCACAATCTCGAGACCTTCGCCATGCTGGCGCGCGGCATCGACGATCGGACGTGGCTGCACCACCTCCGGTGCGGCGACGTGTCGCGCTGGCTGCGCGAGGCCATCCGGGATCCCGAGCTCGCCGACGAGATCGCGCGCCTCGAGCGCGGCACCGACGCCGACGCCACCCGCGAGGCCGCGCTCCAGGCGATCGGCCGCCGCTACACGCCGGTGTGACGTCCCGGTCCGGGCGCCTCAGCCGAGCCAGGCGTTCATCGCCGCGACGCGCGTCTCGGCCACCAGCAGGTAGTTCCGGATGGCGTCCCGGCACCGGTCCTGCACCGCCCGCGTCGTCGCGACCAGCCGGAAGAGGTCCGACGCCTTGTCGCCGTGGTCGGGCTCCGCGTAGGCGTGCACCTCGAAGTTGCGGACCGCGATGCCGTAGTGCCGCTTCAGCCCCTCGTAGAGCGTGCGGGCGTACCCGCTCCCGGCCGCGACCCGCTCCCCCGCGTACCCGAGGACTGCCAGCCCCTCCTCGTACGAGCGCCGGACGTAGTAGAGCATCGTGCAGACGAGGGCGATCGTCTCGGGCAAGGGCGTGTAGGCGCGGATGTCGTCGTCGGTCAAGCCGAGCTGACGGCAGAACTCGACCTTCATCTCCACGTGATTCGGATCGCGCAGGTAGCCGGCCTCGTCGGCGAAGTTCTGCGCCCAGTGGTGGTAGTGGGTCGAGTGCTCCAGCGTGAAGCTGTAGACGTCGGGGCTGTTCGCGATGAGGACCGCGAACTCGGGCGTCATCCACTTCCCCATGTAGTAGAATTCGAGCGCGACCCGCCGCACGACGTCGCGCGACGCCGTCCCCGCGCCGATCGCGGGAACGACGCGGTCTTGCCGGAAGTAGTCGTGGGCGGCGATCAGCCGGTCGAGGTCCGCCAGGTACTCGTCGACCGGCAGCGGGGGCAGCGCCTCGCGCTGCCGCACGACGTCCTTGAAGGTGCGCCCGGGCTCCGTCATCGCGATCGACCCCCTCCGGCGAGGGGCTTACCGCGCGTCCGGCGCACCTCGCAACAGGCGCCCCCGGCTTGTCGGCGGCCGAGGGTGGGGCTAGATTGGGGGTCGGCCAGCGAGAGGAGGGGGTTCGGATGGTCTCCAACTGCTCGCTCTACCCGCTGCGACCGCTCGATCCGGCCGTCGACCCGGCCTACCAGGACGGGCCGCCGCCGCCACCCCCGCGGCGAAGCCGTGCGTCGAGTGGCCCATCGCGCGCATCCCCGATCGCCTGCGGCGCCTGCAGACGATCTCGATCGAGGACCTCGAGGACGAGATCGAGCGCGAGGCGTGGAGCGAGGAAGCGACCTGACCCGCGTTCCTTGACCCCTTCGCCGCCGCGGTGTTAGGCGCCGCGCATGCGGCTCCAGGAGCGGGTGGCGATCATCACCGGCGCGGCGCAGGGCATCGGCCGCGCCTACGCGCTGCGCTTCGCGCGCGAGGGGGCACACGTCGTCGCCGCGGACATCCGCGCGGACGCGGCGGCCGCGGTGGCGGAGGAATGCGCGCGGTGCGGGCCCGCGGCGCTCGCGGTGCCGGTCGACGTCGCCGACGAGGCGAGCACGGTCGGGCTCGCCGAGCGCACGATGGAGCGCTTCGGCCGCATCGACGTCCTCGTCAACAACGCCGCGATCTACTACGACCTCGACCGCGAGCAGAACACGCTCGCGTACTTCAACCGGGTGCTGTCGGTGAACCTCACGGGCGCGTGGCTCATGAGCCGCGCCGTCGAGCGCTTCATGAAGCGGCAGCGGCGCGGGAAGATCGTCCATCAGGCGTCGACCGCGGCGTACATCGGCAACACCGGCCTGGTCGACACCGAGGACCCCGACCGGCACATGCCGCCCTTCCACTACAGCGTGTCGAAGATCGGCCTCGTCGGGCTCACCAAGTACATGGCCGGCGCGCTCGGCCCCTGGGGCATCAACGTGAACGCGATCGCCCCCGGCGTCACCATGACCGAGGCGACGAAGAGGATCGTGCCGGCGGGGATCGCGCAGATGCTGGTGCAGCTCACGGCGCTGCGCCGCGCGCTCGAGCCCGAGGACCTGACGGGGCCCGCCGTCTTCCTCGCCTCCGACGACTCGAACATGATGACCGGCCAGGTGCTGGTGGTCGACGGCGGCGGCGTCATGCTGGGCTGAGGCCGCGGCGGCGCGGGCGGTCAGACGCGCGTCGGGCGGGCCGCCCAGTACGGCTCCCGGAGCCGGCGCTTCGGGACCTTGCCGTTCGGGTCGCGCGGCAGCTCGGGGACCAGCTCGAAGCGCTTCGGGCACTTGAAGTCGGCGAGGCGCTCGCGGCACCAGGCGCGCAGCGCCGCCTCGTCGACGCCGCTGCCGGGCCGCGCCTCGACGACGGCGTGCAGCGCCTCGCCCCAGCGATCGTCCGGCACGCCGAACACCGCCGCGTCGACGACGTCCGGATGGGCGACGAGCACGTTCTCGATCTCCGCCGGGTAGACGTTGACGCCGCCGGAGATCACCATGTCGGCGCGCCGGTCGCAGATGTAGAGGTAGCCGTCCGCGTCCACGTACCCGACGTCGCCGACCGTGAAGTGGTCGCCGCGGAAGGCGGCCGCGGTCTTCTCGGGCGCGTTGTGGTACTGGAAGCGGCGACCGCCGATCGAGCCGAGGTAGATCGTGCCGACCGTGCCCGGCGGCACCTCGCGGCCGTCGTCGTCGAGGATCTTCACGGTGACGCCCGGCCACGGGCGCCCGACGCTGCCCGGCCGCTCGCGCCACTCGCGGGGCGAGATGATCGTCCCCGGCCCCTCCGTCGCGCCGTAGAACTCCCACACGGCGTCGGGCGGGAAGACCTCCATGATGCGGCGCTTCACGTCGACGGGGCACGGCGCGGCGGCGTGCATGACGAGACGCAGGCTCGAGAGGTGGTAGCGCGCGCGCACCGCCGGCGGCAGCTCGAGGATGCGGATGAAGTGCGCGGGCACCATGCCGGTGGTCGTGACGCGCTCGGCGTCGATGAGCCGCAGGCACGCCTCGGCGTCGAACCGCCGCATGATGACCGACGTCGCGCCGACGAAGAGATGCTGCCCGACGTACGCGTTCGGCAGCGTGTGGTAGCCGGGGCCGACCATCAGGTGCACGTCGTCGGGGCGGAAGCCCCACATCTCGACGATCCGCTTCTGCGCCTCGAAGCCGGCCTGGCCGTCGAGGAGCGGGTGCACGACCCCTTTCGGCCGTCCGGTGGTCCCCGACGTGTAGACCATCACGTTGAAGCCCGTCTGCGTCGCGGCCGCCGGCGGCGGCGTCGCGGGCGCCGCGTCCACCGCGGCGGCGAACGAGGGCAGCCCCCCGCCCGTGCCGACGACCAGGCAGCGGTCGGGCGCCGGGCGTCCCGCCTGCGCGAGCGCCGGCAGCGCCTCGGGGAGGTACGCCTCCTCGACGACGAGCACGTCGGCGGCCGCGTCGGCGAGCATGTACGCGATCTCGTCGCGGCGGAAGCGCACGTTCACCGGCACCGCCAGCGCGAGGAGCTTCGCCGCCGCCTGCGTGACGGCGAAGAGCTCGACCGAGTTCCCGAGCAGCAGCGCGACCCGCCCCCCGGGGCCGACGCCGCGGTCGCGCAGCACGTGCGCGACCCGGTTCACCAGCGCGTCCAGCTCGCCGTACGACACCCGGCGCGCACCGTCCACGAGCGCGGTGTGCCGGGGCCGCTCGCGGGCGTTGGCGGCGAGGCCGTACGGCACGCGGCGTCAGCGCGACGGGAACCAGCGCTCGAGCGTCCCGGTCGCGATCATCTGGACGTCCTCGGGGCGCATCCCGGCGGTCGCGCGGTTGAACCCGGCGAGCAGCTCCGGGGTCCCGTCGTAGTGCGGCCAGTCGGACGCGAGCGCCACGTGGTCGGCGGGCAGGAACTCGAGCGCGATCCGGAGGTCCGTCTCCTCGCAGGCCTCCACCGTCACCATCATCTGCCGCAGGAAGATCTCCATCGGGGGCGTCTTCCACTCCGGGGCCTTCACGCGGCCGAACAGCTCGCGGTGCTCCTCGAAGCGCTCGAACATCGACGGCAGCCAGCCGACGCCGGCCTCGAGGATCATGGTCGGCATGGTCGGGAAGCGGTCGAAGACGCCGCCGGCCATCATGTCGTAGAGCGTGTACATCATGTCCATCGGGAATCCGAGCGCGGAGGCGGCCATGATGTCGCGCAGCTTGTACCCGCGGGTCGTCCCGTCCTGGTCCCACATCGGCAGCGGGTGGAGGCCGAGCTTCATGCCGGTGTCGACGATCGCCTGCCAGAGCGGGTCGAAGCGCCGGTCGGAGTACTTCACGCCCTGGACGGGGTTGGTGCGGACGAAGGCGGCCGGGAACCCGAGCTCGGCCGTCCGGTGCACCTCGGCGACGGCCGCCTCGACGTCCGTCAGGGGCAGGGTCGCGACCGGGATCAGCCGCCCGCCCGAGCCGCGGCAGTAGTCGTTCAGGATCCAGTCGTTGTAGACGCGGCACACGGCGGGCGCGAGGTGCGGCAGCAGCGTGCCGCCCGCGAGCATGAACGTCGGGTAGAGGACGGCGCGCGAGACGCCGTGACGGACGTTGAAGTCGAGCCGCTCGCGGCCGTCGATCGCCCAGCGCGGGGCGTCGAGGATCGTGTGGCGCTCGCGCTCGCTCACCGCGAAGCAGCGCGCGAGGTCGACCCCCATCGCGCACGCGAGCCCCATGCTCTGCAGCATGTCCTGCGGGCGCATGCCGCCGTGCATCACCTCGAGGCTCGCGATGTCGAGGCCGTAGATGCGCGAGTGAAAGACGCCCTCGTCGTCGCGATAGAAGTGCGGGGCGAGCGGCCGCAGGTCCTCCGGCAGCCGCTCGACCCACAGGTCGCCGGGCTCGATCACGTGTCCGTCTGCGTCGCCGAGGTACTCGACCATGCCTCGGTCGTACCCCCGCGCCGGCCGCGCTGTCAATCATTCGACTTAATCACTTGCCCGCACGACCTCCCTCCTCTACCGTCCCGTGCATGCGCGAGCTGCCGCCCGACGCCACGCACGTGCAGCGCCTGAAGGCGGTCGGGCGGTACGCGCTCGGCGTCGAGTGGGGCGACGGGCACGACAGCATCCTCCCCTACCGCACGATCCGGCGCGTGTGTCCGTGCGAGGAGTGCGCCGCCCTGGCGCCCGACCGCCCGTTGCCGACGGCGGCCGAGCAGCCGGCGAGCGTCGACGTGCTCGGCGGCCGGAGCGTGTTCTTCCGCTGGGCGGACGGGCACGAGACCGTGCTGTTGGTCGAGGAGCTGCGCGCGATCTGCCGCTGCGCGCGCTGCGCCGGCGAGCCCGACTATCCCGTCTCCGGCCGCTGACCCGCCCGCTCGACGGCGGTCCGGTAGTAGAGGACGCGCTCGAGCGACGAGAGCAGCGCGGTGCCCAGCTGCAGGACGCGCGGGTCGCCGTCGCGGCGCGCGTAGAGGCTCGCGCCGTCGACGGTGAGCGCTCCGAGCGCGAGGCGTCGCGGCCCGCGTCCGGTGACCACCTCGATCGTTCCCCGCGGCCGGTCGAGCCCGAATGCCGCGTCGCCGTGGGCGCGGAACGCCGCGATCGGGCGCAGGTCGAGCAGCGCGGTGAGGAGGTCGTCGAGCGCCGCCGCGGTCTGCGGCGTCGGCGCCCGGCCGTCGAGGCGCCAGCCCCCGTCGGTCCGGGTGGCCGCGAAGCGCTGGGCGCCGAGCGCGACTTCGAGGCCGCGGACGGCGCCGCGGGTGAAGCGGAAGACCGGCTTCCCGCGCACGGCGTACCAGCCGGTCCGACGGAGGGGCGGGTCGACCACGGCGACCAGCACCGCGCCGACGGCGACGCACGCGGCGAGCACGAGCGTCCGGCGCACGCCGTCACCCCCGCCGGCGCCGGATGCCCACGACCACGAGCCCGGCGAGCAGGACGAGGCCGGGCTCGACCACCGTCACGGCCACGAAGATCGCCCGCGACTGCGGCTCGGTCAGCACGAGCGGCGACAGCGGCCGCAGGATCTCGGGCACCTCGTTCTTCCGCCGGCCGACGAGCCGCTCCTCGCCCGCGAGCCAGCCGACCGCGTTCATCGCGAAGTCGCGGTTGCCGAGGAGGTCCAGGTAGGCGTCGCTCGCGAAGTCGGCGTCGCCGACGACGACCAGGCGCCCGCGTGGGTCCTGGCCGACCTCCGCGACGACGGCGACGGAGGCCGAGCCGGGGACGTCGCGCTTGGCCCGCGACGGCTCGTCGCCGCGCCGGGCGCGGGCGGGGTCGGCCACCGTCCACGCGCTCGGGGAGGTCCGCGCGATGCTCTCCGCTGCGACGCCGGGCACCGGCGCGACCACGTCGACGGTCCGTGCGGACGGCAGGACGACGCCGCTCTCGATCGGGTTCCCGGGCGCGTCGGAGATCGGGTTGCCGCGCTTGAACAGCTCGACGACCGCGGCGAGCCCGTCGGTCCCGAGCACGCGCCGCGCGCGGTCGACAACGAAGTCGTCGCCGAGCCGGACCCCCATGCCGGCGAGGAAGCGCGTCACGTTCGGCAGCGGCTCGGGGTCGAGCAGCAGGAGCACCGCGCGGCCGCGCTCGAGGTGGCCGGTCAGCTCGTCCAGCTCGCGCGGCGCGAAGTCCTGCCGCGGCCCGGCGACGACGACGACGTCCGTCCCGTCGGGCACGGGCCCCTCGAGGAGCGAGACCGTGTCGGTCGTGAAGTTCTCGGCCGCGAGCGCCGCGGCGAGCCGGCCGAGGCCGTCGTCGCCGCCGCCGGGGGGCCGCTCGCCGTGGCCGGTCGTGAACGCGATCCGCCGGGCGCGGCCGCGCACGACGTGCAGGATCGCGCCCGCGAGCTCCTCCTCGGGGAGCGCGGGCGCGACGGTCCGACGGCCCTCGTACTCGACCGCCGCGCGCCCGTACCCGGTGACGCCGAGGGCGCGGGCGCGGTCGGGGTGGCGGTCGAGGTCGAGCAGCTCGAACTCGAGCGCGGGCGCGAACCGCCGGAAGCGCCGCAGGAGGTCCAGGTGCGGCGCCCGCTCGCCGCGCCGGTGGAAGACGGTCACCCGCAGCGGCGCGCGGACCTCCGCGAGGATCTGGCGCGTGACCGGGGCGAGGGTCATCTCCCGGCCGGGCGTCAGGTCGACGCGCCGGTTCGTCCGGTCGGCGACGACCTGCACCAGCCCGAGGGCGCAGACGAGGAGCGCCGCCTGGAGGCCGAGCTGCCCCCACCCGCGCGCCGTGCGCGTGAGCCGGATCACCGGAGCCCCCGCCACCGCCGCGCGTCGAGCGCGAGGACGGTGAAGCCGAGGAACGCCGTCGTGAAGAGCACGAGGTACGCGAGGTCGCTGGTGTCGATCGCGCCGCGGGTGAAGGTCTCGAAGCGGTCGAACAGCGAGAGCGGCAGCAGCACGCGCAGCATGCCCTCGCTGATCGCCGCCTCGTTCCAGGTCATGATCCAGAAGAAGAACAGCACGCCGTACGTCGTCGCGCCGGCGACGAACTGGCTGTCGGTGAGCGACGAGAAGAAGAGCCCACAGGCGACGAAGGCGGCGGCGAGCAGCCACAGCCCGAGGAACGCCGCGGCGACGGGCCCGACGTCGACCGGGTGGACGAGTGCGAGGATCGCCGGGTACGCGAGCGCGGGCAGCAGCATCAGGGTCACGACGGCGACACAGGCGAGGTACTTCCCGGCGATGATCTCGAGGTCGCGCACGGGGTACGTCCACAGCAGCTCGAGCGTGCCCAGCTTCCGCTCCTCCGCGAACAGCCGCGTGGTGAGGAGCGGCAGGAGCGGAAAGAGGACGTTCTGCATGTCGAAGGCGAGCCACTGCCAGAGCCCGCGGTTGAGGTCCATGCCGCCGAACCGCACGAAGAACTCGAGGCTCTGGTGGAAGTTGAGACCCGAGACGACCAGGAACACGGCCGCCAGCGCGTAGAAGAGGAACGAGCCGAAGTAGAGGACCAGCTCCTTCTGCGCGATCGCGAGGATGGTCATGCCGACTCGCGGACGAGCCGGAGGAAGACGTCTTCGAGGTCGATCGGCTCGCGCCGGAGCTCGAGGATCGGCCAGCCGCCGCGCTGCATCGCCGCGCCGACCAGCCGGCCGATGTCCTCGGGACCCTCGACGACGAAGCCGCCGTCGTGCCGCGCGACGTCGAGCGCGCCGGGGAG
>FWPU01010233.1_pt1 | contig 14107 bp, 12 predicted proteins | sample 2228361 | NCBI WGS metagenome assembly FWPU01 (sample SAMEA103939777, study PRJEB20133) | metagenome
CGGCGGCTATCACCGGCGGCCTGGCGGCTCACCTCCGCAGCCGAGCGCAGCGCCGGAGGTAGCACCAGCGCCAGGACCAGGGCTACCAGGGTGAACCAGCGCATGGCTGTCGAGCGCGGGGCCAGCAGGCGCGGTTGGCGCCGCAGGCGCGCGGCCCAAGGACGCAGCAGACGGCGTGCGGCGGCCAGCGCGTGGGCATCGAACAGCGCCGATGCCAGACTGGCGGCGTGCTGGGCCTGTTCGTCGTATGAGGCCGGCGAGGCGGCTCGTGTAACCTGGTCGTACAGATGTCGCGAGCCTTCCACAGCCCGCTCATACCATCCCAAATGGCGGCACTGGTCGACTCGGAAGCGCTGCAGCCATTGGACGTCCTCCGGGGAGACCGAATCGTCCTGCGGGTGCTCCATCAGCGCACTGGCCAAGTCCAGGGCGTCTCGGTAGCGATGCTCGTCGTCGGCCATGCGCTGCAGGCGGCCAATGGCGCGCTGCAGGGCAACCTTCGTTAGCGGAGCGTGGCAGCGGAAAGCCTGCAGCAGGTTCTTCTCCTGCAGGCGATCGGCCAGGTCCTTCAGGGAGCGTACGGGCCACACGTGGTCGAAGTCGCGGTGGTAGTCGCGGGACTCCCGGCAATCGGGGTGCGCCACCAGCAGCGTGCCGCGGCCGATCTCGCGGCGGAACGCCGCAAGCTTGGTGCGGACTTTTTCGACGGGGCGCAAGGGGACGTCGTTGGAAAGCGAAACGTCCGCAGCCTCGTTGAACTCGACCGTGCAGGCCACGGCGCGGAACGCGTGATCGACCGGCGCTGTGTCCCCCGAGGACGCCACGCTTTGCTGCGCCAGGACGATGGCCAGCAGGGCTGCCACGGTCATCGACGAGCCGCTGGTGCGATCGCCCACGCTATCGGCCACGTGGAAGCAGTACAGTTCGGAGGCCAACTCCGCCAGGTCGAAGCCGGCGACGGCCAGCAGGCACGACAGCGCACGCCGCAACTGGTCGGGCGAAAACGGAAGATTGCGCTGCACGTGCCAGTCGTCGCTGGATTGGGCCCTGAGGTAGGAGATCAGGCCGACGTCGCAATTAGGGTGGTAGAGCAAAGCCACAACGCCCGGCAACTCCGGGACGGCCGGCAGGCGGTCCCGGTGCGCGAGCAGGTCATGACGGCAGGCGAAGTACCATAGTTTCTCCGTGATGATGAAGTGGTCTTGCTGAATGAGCCTGGACCACACTTTCCGCAATTCGCGCGACGCGGAGCTGAACTGCTCGAGCACGAGCAGGGGATTGCAACGGATCTGGCCTTCGCTGAAAGCTGCCAGGTCGAGATTCCCAGAGTGCCCGGCCCCGGATCGCTGCGTGGGCAAAGGTGAAGCCGGCCGCGGTGCAACCTGCATGTTGCGGCCAATGCGCGATCCGTCGGTCGGCGACACTATCGCAGCAACACGATGGGCCGAGCCCGTTTTCCGAGTCGCAGCACGACGCGATCGCCGGACCATGGGATATCTGCAGCGGACTGGGGCAAGCGCGCCGCGGGACCCACCGGCTGCCACCGTACACGCTGTAACTGGTCGCCCTGCTGATACACGACCGGCGGCTTCTGGTCCCGCGCGGTTGCCACCCAGCATAGCTCGATGCGGTCGCGAGTCCAGATTGCATACAGCCCGCGGCTTGCGTCGATCGAGGCATAACGAGGAGTGGCAGCCTCGCGCTGCCAGGCTACGATATCCGCGAGCGGCCCGGAGCCTTTGGCAGCCAGAGCGGGCAGTGAGTGTTCAGTCTGCGGGAAGAGCCGTCGTAGTTTGGGGAGCACGCGCCGCAGCACCGACGGAGGTTCCGCCTGGGTGTCCTCGACGCGGATGACAGTGCCCAGCATTTCGTGCCATTGGAAGGCGGCCTCCCGGCTCCGCTCGACGACGCCGCACCATTCCATGTAATCGTCATCATAGGCCCAGGCTTCGTGCTCCTCGGGCGATGCGATGCTTTCCCCGGCGAAGAGTTTGTGCAGTAGCTCCTGCACGCGCGCCACATCGGTGCGCGTGGCGACGTCGGCGCGCGGCAGATCGCCGACGAGGACCTGTTCGAGCCACAGGGAAAAGTTGCACCGGTAGACATACTCCGGCGTCCTGAAACCCGGAGCGACACAGTCCAACTTGATGGTCCGAGTGGACTCGACGTCCAGCGGACCCACCTCAGACACCCTCCAGGGGTCGGCGGGCACCGCCAGCAGCAACCTGGGATCCTCGGGGTGCTCTTTGGCAATCAGCCAGGTGTCCAACTCAACGCGCAGCGGGAGCGTGACAATATGGCCTACGCGGAGTGGGCCGTGCAACTTGGCCATCCGCTGGCAATGCTTGTCAGCGTCGACAGCCGCAAGCTGTGCCTGTTTGATCAATTCAGCGCGGGACAGTCGGCGAGTGGGCATATGCGGCGTAGGGGTTGCAGGCAAGTGGCAGTGCCGCAGGGGATTGCCGGCACCGCAGGATCGGCTATTGCATGGGGGGATTGTCGTCGTCCTCGTATCACTAAGTTAACGGGACCTACCACCGGATGTCCGGGTCAATCTGCCGGACGATGTCTTGCAGCCGGTTGAAATCCTCGCTGATCCGGCGGCGATCGATCTCAAGTCGTTGTGCCAGCTCACTTTGCGACATCCAGCTCCCGGTCTGCTGATAGCTCGTCCAGAGGGTGTGCCAGATAAGGAGGAGCCTCTCCTTGGTGCCCTTTTGTAGTCCGCGAGTTTGCTGGATGCGCTGACGGATCTGCGCGTCGAGGTTGTGCAGGTACTCATCGTGGTCGACAGTTCGATCCGGTTCGATTGGCGCGATTGCATCGGGATCGGTCGGACCATCCTGACGGTCGTCATCGTCGCGGCGTTGAGGACGGATTGGGAGTTGGCGGCGAGAAAATGGATCGAGCGCATCCATTAGCTTGTGAACCAGGTCGCTCACGATGCACGGACCGTTCAGTCGGCACAGGAGTTGCTTGATAAGCGTGGGGCCTTGACGGTTCTTGGTGGTCAAGCGGCTCAACGCCTTGCGGTCCCACTCCATCGCGGCAATGTGGTCGCGCAGTTGGTAACAATCCAGCAGCCTGCCGTCAAGCTGGCCCAGGGGGGCGATGCGCGTGGAGTTGCGAACCTTGCTTGCGGGACGCTTTGCGAGGACCTGCGACGCGACCAGGGCGTCGACGGCAATCTGTACGTTCTTGAACACATAGTAAGCAACCGGGTTGTGTGCTCGCTCCTTGTCGGTGATGAATTGTTTCGCCAATGCGACGACGCGCGCGTGGGGCGGTATCTGGGAGTCGCGCGACGCTAAAGATTTGCGGCGATCGATGAACGCGTACACGAAAAAGTCGTTCACCAGATAGTCCAGCACATCCGGTTGGAACCAGGATTTGCCCCGGTAGCCCAAAGCGGCCGGTGAGCGACCCAGCGTCCCGCGGCGCCGCATCGCACGCACAAGAATTTTTCTTAGGCATTCCCAAAAATCGCGCGAGATCTGGCCCCCGGGCTTGTCCAGATAATTGCGGATCTCGTCTTCGCATGCCATCACCAAGGGCTCCCGGCAGCGTACTGGTTGGGGATCTGTAGGCCGAACGTGCGAACGTCCATCGGGTTGCAGTGCGAGTGGTACTTCCTGCTGCGGCGATCCGTTCACTGCTTTGCCGCGACGTTGCTGCGTAGTGGGGATTGGCTCGATGCTGCGATCCGTTGTGTTAGCCTCTGGAAGTCGTCATGGTCCATTCGGCCCATGTAGCGCTCCGGATACAGTAGCCGCACGCGATGCAACGGCATCACCCGAGGGGTCAACTCGAACGCCGTGGGCTTGGTCAGTCCGTTGCCGCGTGTGGGCTCAATGGTCACGACGCGCAGTCTACTGCCGCGGCGGGTGGCGGCGTCGCGCCCTTGAACGAGCCGAGCGGTTCCGTCCGCGGGATGGCAATCGACACAGACGCCTGGGTGGTCGACCCGGCCGGCGGCGTAAAACCCCCAGAACTTGTCGGGCACCGCGAAGATGGATGCGGGAAACTCCTCGTCGAGCAGCGGTGCGGGTTCAATTTCCTGCTCGTCGGGAGTTCCCCAATCGCGATCGTACTCGCGTTTGGACAACGGGCCGCGGCGCCGGGCAGTCGTCTTGCGTCGTCGGCTGGGCACGGGCGGATCTCCCCTGCAGGCGTCGATTAAATCCGATCCACGCCCGCCCATTTTAAGAACTGGCAGCGGCGGTTGCCAACGCTGTGCCGGCGCTGCTCGTTCCCGTGGGGCGCTGCCGACCTGGACAACACCCGAGCTTCGGTCACACCGATCGCTGCGCAGCGCTGCAGCCGGCAGTTGCCGGGCAGGAGTACCGGGGACTTGCGCGCCGCGGCAGGCGGCCGCCCGATGCGACGGCGAACTTTTTGTCCGCAACATTGCAGTTGACGTTGCAAGACGATACAACACAAGCGGACCGCGCGCCGCAGCTCCTGTGCATCGTGTTGCACAGTGCGCAGCGCCGGACGGGTGCGTTGGACGCCGGTACGGCTTTGCGAGGGTGAAGCGCTTCGCCCGACGCGGAGAGGGTCATGGCCCGGAATCGCGTCTTTCTTGTCGTCTCCACCGGTCAGAACGTGGCGAACCTGCCTCCCGTGCTGGAATATGCAGCGCCGGAAGACATCGTGCAGTGGATCGAGAGTGCGGAGGCCCGTCGCGGCAACTGGTCTCAGGGAGCCAAGGAGGTATTCAAGCAGTTCGGCCTGCGGTTCAGCCCGCCGATCAACGTCGACTCGGTCAACGATCCCACCGAGCTGATGCGCGCGTGCGCAACCGCGGTCGCCAACTGGTCGCGGCAGGATGTGGAGGTATATTTGGTGGCCAATGGCGGGAACAAGCTCGCGCCGCTCGGGCTGTGGCTCGCATGGCGCGGACTGCATCCGGTGATTCTTTATGGAGACGACCGGCCTGCTGTGTGTCACGAATATCGTCTGGACGATACACCGCACGCGACGTGGGCACCCTATCGGCGTCATCGGCTCGACCTGCCTGAGATTTTCAGAGCCAGCGGCCATCGCATCGTTAGGGGCGAGGCTGAGCGCTTCTGGCCGGGGGCGTTGCCCGACGAGATCGTTCACGAGCCTTATGGTGTCGACCGAAACGAGACACGGCAGTTGCATGCGGCGTTTTATTGCGGAGAACTGCCTGACTTAGCCGCGTCTGGCGAGGACATACCATACGACCGACTGACGGAGTTGTTGTCGTCAGAGCGACTCCTGAGGTGGAAAAGCGGGTTGAAGCCGCTGCAGGTGAGTTGCGGACCTCCCAGCGAAGGGTTGTACAAGCCCATTTATCATGCAACGGTGAATCTAGCGCGCGAGGCGCGCGAGGCCGCTGCCCGACAACCGCCGGTCCGACGGCGCCCACTGGGTCCGGCGTTTGAGCGCGCCGTGGTACGCCGCGTGCACGCTTACCTGCAGGCGCGGCGGCCAGGCTGCGTGCAATCCGCGTGGCGCTGCGTATCGGTCGCCAACGAATCCGAGCCGAACCGCATCGTGGCCGAGTTCGACGTGTTGCTGGTGCTGACCAACGGCATCTTGCTGCATTTGGAGTGCAAGACTGCCAGTGACGTGGAGCAAAAGGACCTCGACGCGCGGCTCCTCAACCTACAAGCGACGGGATCGCGGCTGGCACAAATGGCGCTGTGCATTCCATTGTACACGCAATTCATCGGCGAGCATTGGGCGGAGCGCTACCACAAGATGCGCCTACGAATGCAGAAAACGGGGCGGTTCCCGCTGGTACTGCTGACGCTCTCGGGACAGCCTTGCCGCTATCAGTGTACTGACGAACAAGGGACAGAACAGGAGTTCGACTGTCCGAGCTGTGAAGATGGGCTGCAGCGGCTCCTGGCACCCTATGAGGCGCCGGACGACGGCGTACCCAATTCCGGTCCGTGAGGTCAGCCGGGCAGCCCGCAGCGCCGCGCCGGCAAGGCCGTCTGGGGCCGGCCGCCAGCGCCCGACGCGGCCCATCACCTCCTAGAGCGTGGGCTTCAGGGGCGTGCCTCCCGTGTCGCCGGCGAACCATTCATAGCTGGGATAGCGAAAATCGCGGCGCGGGTCGTCCGGCGAGTAGACCAACATGGCGCGCAGGTGTTGCATGGTCGCGTCGGTTCGCTGCCGAATCCGAGCAGTCCGCTGCTCGATCTCCTGCTGCAAGGCCTCTCCGGTCCATTGCTGTTGCTGACCGCTCTGGCCGCAATAGCGCAACCGGGGATCCGCGTAGAGCTGCATCAACGCCACTTGAATGTGTACGCTGCCTCCCCCCTGGGGTTTGCAAGCGCCCAGCTTGTGCCGCATGGGACCGGAAAACGTTCTTGGTTCGTGATAGCCAGGCCCCAGCGCGGCAGGGCTCAACGTCGCGGTCACTTTCTCTTCGAGCACGAGGCAGTAGAGCAGCAGCGACAGTTCATCGTCGCGCAGGTTCTCGAAATCCACACGAAATCGGAACTGCGTGCCGGGCGGAAGGGGCCGGGCAACACGCGTCTGTGTAATCTGCCGCGGCGCAGGCAACAACGTCGTGGTATTGACGTGGTGATGATAGAACTTGCGCGCGTTCTCGCCTTCGGGATAGAAGACGCCGTGGCTTTCCGGATTCGGTCGTCCGACGACTACGTTGGTCGGCGCCAGCGGCCGCAGGTTGTTGTTGACCGGATGGGCATCGCTGATGCGCACCAAACCGGCAAACACCTGTCCGCCCCTGAGGTAGCCGAAGATACGCGCCGCGATATCGAGCTGCCAGTCTTGTCCCTGCCCGCGGCTGGCCTGATCAAGCGCGTGTGCCGGGTCGGCGTACCCATTGGGAAAAGGGATGCAGGCATTGCCGACCAGCTCAGCCAGCGAGCGGAGCATGCCCTTGAGCGAAGTGCCTGGAATGAAGGGCTTTCGGGTCCATTGGCTCTGGATGAATTGGCCCTGGTTCTGGCCGTCGCCGATCAGCAGCGGAGTCAGCGCGGTAAGCGTGCACTCCAGCCAGCCGGCGTTATACTGCCAGCAATGCCGGTACGCGGGCGGAGCATATTTGATGGGATCGCTGCTGACCGGCACCCAACGGTAGGGATTCCAGAATTTCTCTCCCTGCGGCATGGCTAGGGCTCCTGTTGTATCTCGAGATCGCAGAGGCGCACGTACTGCGGCTCGCCGCGTGGATCGTCCCAAATCTCGACTCTCAAATACACGATCATGCGCCCCGAAGGCGGCTGCACAACGTCGACCGGATAATTCAAGCGGTGAGGGATCCGCAAGTCGATCCAGCAGTCCGGCGTGCGGGCCGTCCGCTGGCCCCACAGCGGGTAGCGCTGCTCGCGGCTGGTCCAACGGTCGCGGCTCAAGTCCATCTGCGGCTGGAGAATCGACGATGCCGGTAGCGCGTCGTCGCGGCCCAAAAAGACCGTCCGGCAGCAGCTTTCGCCCAACGCAGGCAGGACACGCCAGCGCAACTCGCCGGCGGGAGAGAAGATCCTGCCTTGCAGCAGTCGCGGCAGCAGATCGTCCACACGGCATGGCGACGCGCGCTGGCCGGCGCGATACCAGCGCACGCAGCCGGACCGCACGGGCCAGCGGTCCAGCGTCCATCCCTCGGCGGTCTCCAGCCAGCAGTACCAAGAAGCATCCGGCGCCGACGGCCAGCCGTTGAGCAGTTCATGCAGTTGGACAGGCGCTAAGTCGCCAGCCAGCAGGATGGTCATAGGCGGTCTCCTCAATGAACCGGCTCTCCCAGGGGCTGGTGCCATTGCAAGAATGCGTCGAGGCTCGGGACCAGAGGCTCCAACCGCTGCGACCAATCGGCCGTCACGTCATACACCTGCCGCAAGCCGCGCGTGGTCCCCGTAGGCAATGCGATTTGCTGCTGCGGCTGCCACGGGAACAGCCGGTAGGTTTTGCGCTCTTCGTCGGTCGCAAGTTCATACAGTCCGGCGACCGTCTCCACCGGGGGAGTGCGGCCGATGTAGCTCAACGTGTAACTCTGTACCGTACCGCGGATGCGTCCCAGCCCGCGGCTGCGTCCGGAGCCGAGGGCGATCAGCTCGTCCTGCAGGTCCAGCAGCAGGAGATTGACCGCCGCCAGTTGCCAAAGCTCGAAGTTGGTGATGCGGATGCTGGCGGCGAACTTCCCTCCTTCAACGACCGTCAGGTCGAACAGCACGCCACGGACCGTGCCGCCGGTAAAGCGGTCGATGCCCACGCCGTTGCGATTGGAGGTCTTGGGATTGTGGCCGGGCAGGGGATAGGCATCGCCGATGCTGAAGCGTCCCGCGAACCGCAGCGAGCCGAACAGCCGGCAAGCAGCGCACGATTCGTAGTACGCCGTGGCCGAGTTGTCCAGGCGATTGTTGGCGGCCATGCGCGATCCGCAGGAGTAGCTTTGCTGCTCGCTGGGCACAGGGACGGAGATCTTGTCTTTGCGCTTGGGATCGTAATACGGCAAGCATACCGAGCCGGGCCGCAACGTGCGGGCAATGCGTTCGAAGTGACTGCGGAGCACGCCCTTGAGCGACGAGCCGGGAAAGTAATAGGTGTGCTCGCCGTTGCGCAGCGTGGAGACCGGCACCATGTCGGGGCCGTCCAACGTGGCGTAGCCGCTCTTGATGAGGATCGGATCCTTGGGTTCGAGATGGATGTCGATGTCCGCCTGGCAGAGCCATTTTCGCAACATAGGGCACCTTTGCTGGCTAGGACGACGTTGCGACGGAATTCAAAATCGCGTTGATGCGACCCTGGAAGTAGGTCTCCCAAGGGCCACGGGAGGCCCACTTCTTGCTCGGGTCGGCCTGCGTGAGATACGTCTTGCGCTCCTCCGGTCGGGAAAAGTCCACTCCGGACACTTCGAGTTGCTCGAGGTGGAACCGCCCCAAGCCCCGGCTGGTAAAGCCGCCCAAGCTGCTGCCTGAGGACCACTCGAACAGCGCTGCGCCCAGCAGCGCCTCGTCGCGCGGCGCAGGGTTGTCCAGCTCCAGCGCGATCTCGAACTCTGCGCCGGCGGCCACGGTCTCATAGTCGTACTTCAGGCCATCGACCGCCGTATGACTGTCCCGATCCAGTACCACGCCGTCGCGCACGCGGACGGCCGCGGCTTGCGCGTCGACCAGCCGCCCGTCGCTGCATCGCAGCCGTGCGGCCTGCACCGGCGATCCGAACAGCTTGCACACATCGCAGGTGTAGCGATCGATCCATTGCAGTTGATCTTTCGGACCGCGCTGGATGCTGCTTTGATACTCCTCGCGATGCTTGCGGTACCACTGCACATCGCTGGCGCATTTGATCCCCGACGCCGCGCTGTTGAGCAAGCAGGCTGTCATGCCGAGCACCGGAGCCAGCGACTCGCAGGTGCTGCGCAGCCGCCCTTTGAGCGAAGAGCCGGGCAACAGGGGCTGTCCGGACGCATCCAGCAGTACCCCCAGGTCGGAAGCCTCTCCTTCGCGGCCGGAGCCGATGCGCCAAGCGGTGTCGAACACCAGATGGGCGGTGACCCGGAGGCGCGAGTTCCAGGTTCCCAGGTGCGGCGAGGGGCTGGTCATGATGTTCGGTCTCCTTGGCGTTGTGTCATCCGTGACATGGCGTACAAATAGTGCGCGCAGAACCGCTGGAAGAACGCAGGATAGTAGGCAGCCTTCCATTGCTGCTGGAATTCCTGCCGTTGCTGCCTGCGGCGATTGCGTTCCTGGCGCTGCTCGGGGGTCAGCTTTGCATTGGGCGTTTGATCGTCCGCGCGGTACTCCGCCGGCGTGGCCGCATCACAGGCCTGTTGCAGCGACCAGGAGCCTTGGCCCTTCGTGCTCGAAGCGCACAGTTGCTCCACAAGTTCCCAGAAATCAATGAAGATCGTACTCTTGATGTCGCGCTCGCTGTCTGGGGGCTTTTCGCGAGCGCCGCGTTTTTTCTGTTCGCGCTCGCACTGCCTTCGGGCAAACTTTGCGACGCAGTCCGGCTCGTTGGTCGCAACCAGCCGCAGGCCGGCGATCTGCGAGCGGCGGATGGGCCAGTCGTCCTCCTTCCGGATGGTAAGTTTGCCGCGCACGCTTTGCTCGACGAACTGCTCCGCAGCGCGGACGGCCTGCTGTCCCAGGTCCTCGTCCAACTCGGCGGCAACGTTGACCGGATCGATGGTCATCGCTTCATCTCCCAGACCGCCTTGGCGTACATGTAGGCGCCGACGACGCCGCGAATCCAGCCGCGCACCAGATGGAGGCGCACTTGCAGCCGCTGCCGGTTGTCGTTGGCGATCTTATTGGCCTCATCGCGCAGCCGCTGCAGGGCCTTGAGGATCTCCTCACCAATGGCATGCCACCTGGCCTTTCCGTCGGCGCCGACCTTCTCTTTTCCCATCTGGTTCTTGACAAAGTCCTCGACGTCCGCCAGGCGCGACGCCGTAACGGCTATCTGCTGCAGGTTGCGGACCTGGGTGCTGACGCGCCCCTTCTCGTCGGAGCGGAACACGTCGAACAGCTTTTGCCCCAGTTGGCGCATTGCCTGTTGTTGTTCCTCGCCATCGAGGAACCAGTCCGCGCGTTGACGCAATTCTGTGAGCGTTGCCGCAGTGGTCATGTTTGGTCCTGTAGAACATGCGGGGGAAATCTCAGTGGGAAGTCGTCGCATACGGCGACCAGGCCGAATCCTTCGTTCCGCCGGGCACCGATTCCGTCGCGCTGCAACTGCGCGAGGCGCTGGATCAATGCATCGCGTCCCGCCTCGTCGCCGTCGTAGACATAGGCATAGACACTGCCCCGCGCTACCATCCATTCGTCGTGCCGCGGCAGACCGTGCGCCGCGTTCCAGCCGCGTAAGCGTTCGTGCTGGGTTACGGCGGCTGCACACCGCAGCACGCCTCCGTCGAGCGACACCGCAGGTGCGTCCTCCAGCATGCCAGGCCGCGGCGGCGGCAACGGGGGAAGCCACGCGACCATGCCGGCCGGATCCAGCGTGTAACGCAACAGCCGGTCGAGCAGGATGGCACCCGTCGGAAGCGTGAGGGTGAACAGAAATCGCGCTGACGCTCGGTCGGCCCCGGCTGGCGCCGGTCCCACCGTGTCCAGCAACTGGCGGCTGAAGTCCCGCCACCCTGCGGCCTGATCCGCGGGCGCTTCCGCTGGGCCGGCGCCAGTGGTTGCACCTGCCGCGGCTGGCGGATCGAAGACAAGACGCACCCGACCATATCCGCGGGTGCGGGCATGTCCGATGCGGATCACCCCATGCTCGGCTTGCAGCAGTTGGCGCAGGCACGACCAGCCGTCATCGCACGTCTGGATCCAGCCGACCAGCTCGGGAGGATGGCCGTTGTGGGCAACTTCCGGCTCCAGCACGGGCAAGGTATAGAAAACGCTCGCGGCGGCAGTCGCCGTCACGCGGTCGATACCCACGTGGGCCGCCATGCTGCGCCGCCAATGCCCGCGCGGCTCGACCGGCTGGCCGTCGTGCACGCTCCAGAAGCCCACATGGGGTTTGAGATCGTGTCCGCAGAGTACGCCATTTTCATTCCAGGCACAGCGAAGCGGCGAGCCGAGCGTGCCGGTGAACCGTTGTCGCAGCAGGGGGACCAGCAGGTCGACGACGCCGTGCCCCTTGGGCGGCAGGCCGGGGAAACGCTTGCACGCGTGGGCCGAGCGCGGAAAGACGCGCGGCGCCGGATCCAGCGGCCCGAAGCGGCAGAACCGCTCGTCCAGGAACAGCCGGCGAAAGTTGGCATCGGCCGCGCCGTGCTGCTGCAAGTACAGTTGCGCCAGCGCGCCGCGCACGAGAGTGCCGGGGAAGTAGTCGACGCCCTCGGACCGCTGCGACTGCCGTTGCCGGCGCACAACCAAGGGGGTTTGTAGCGTTGCGCGGATGGCGTATCGATTCACTGTGCCCCTCCCAAGCTGTCGTCTCCGGCGTGGGCTGGTCCAGGGATAGCGTTTCGAGTCGCGATCGCCTGCCAGGTGACGATGTTTGCCGCAAGGACTTCAGGTTGTTGCCTCATCTCGCACCATCGTTAGCCAATCGAGCCAGTCGGCCTCTTCAAAACTCGCCAGCGCTTTGGACAACGGAAACTCTGGTTCGTCGTTCCAGCGCACGTGCCCTTGGGGCACTTCGATCCGGCAGCGCCCCAGGCCGGCGCTCTTGTCGCCCCCCAGTGCGTCGATCGACAGCAGCCCGGCCAGCAACAGGGAATACTCCATGGGGAAGCCGCTGTTTCCATCTTTGAGCGTCAGCACGCCAGGCCCATGGCGAGCCTGCAAATGGCCTACCAGCACCGCGTCGCGAGCCATGACCACTTCCGTAACGAAAAGCGTGCGGTGGCGCACCGTGCCCGTCAGGCGATCGATGGAGGTGCGTCCCATGGGCATGGTCGGCAACGTCGTTGGCAAATCGCCGGTAGGCTCCGGCGGCAGGGCATCTTCGACGAACAGGCATTCCCCCTGATAGCGCGTACCGAACAGCCGATCGATCACCAGCGCACTGTCGCGCAGCGGCCGAAAGGCCTCCAGCAACGCATCCGGCGGTTCGGCCCCCGGCGCGACATGGGGCGATACGAAGTTCCCCTTCAGTGCGGTCAGCAATCGCTCGCACTGATGGCGGAGCACGCCCTTCAACGCGCTTCCCGGGACGTAGGGGAGCCGAGCGCCGCGCCGTCCGCAAGCACGGCGCCGTACCAGGCGATCGACCCCGGCGGTCCCCTGCCCGCTCCCCACGTGCCAGGGGGCCTCCCAGTGAATGCAGAACCGGACATCCAATCGCTGAGTCATGCCTCCGATTCCTCCGTCGTTCGGCGGGCGATCAAGTCGTACACCTCGATGAGGTCCGCCAGCGCCGTGGCGCGAACCTGGTTCGCGCCGGGTGCCCCAACGCGCTCAGGCAGATCAATCCAGGGATACCGATCGAGCGGGCCGATGCTCTCAAGCGCCTTCCAGAAGACCTCGCGCTCGGGACGATGTGCGTTCTGACGCAGCCGGCCGAACAGTTCCTCTGCCCGGAGTTGCGCCACCTGGTGCCGTGGTTCCAGCGCGGCCTCGAAGAAGTCGTGCAGCTTGCTGTGCGCGATATTGGCCCGAGCCAGTTGCTCAGCCGCCTCCACCAGCCGCCGCAACATGTCCACGCTGCAGGGTCGCAAGGTGCGGCGGTAAGGGGTGTCCACCTGGTAATCGTCGACCCGCAGCGCCTTCAGCTCCAGACCCATCGAGCCGCCTACGAGATGGAAGTCGACATACGACGGCGCCCAGTAGTGAGAACGTCCCGGGTGGCCGGTTCCCCCCTGTTTGGCCGACTTCAGCAACTCCTCGGCCAGATCCAGCAGCAAGTAGAACGGATAACGTGCCCGGGCCAGGGCGATGCCGCACGAAATGGTCAACCCGCGCTCGTGCAGTCCACGGTTGGCGAAGAACTGTCTGGTTTGTGGCGACAACGAGCCGTTCCCCACGCCGCCGGCGATTCGCTCTCGGGTGAGGTCCTGGAAGCGAGTGCACAGATCGACCGCGAAAGGCAACGCCGCATCGGCGGGGAGCAGCACCAGCAGGTCGTCGCCCCCCAGCAGCAAAATATCTGCCGGCAGCGGCTGAGGACGCTGTCCCGCGCGCAGCGCCTCCCGCGCATCGTTGGCGGCGCGGCGGCACACGTGCTCCAGCGCTTCGAAGCACGCCAGCCGCAGACTGTCATCCACCAACTGGCTGAACTGGCTGCACACGTCGGGCGAATCCAATTCCTGCACGAGGCGGCCCATCGCGTTGCCGTCGGCGTACACCAGCGCGACGTAGCCCCGTTTGCTCGACCGCTCGCCGAGTTCCTCGGCCCCCTGGCAGCGCAGGTCGCGGGCATGCGGCTCCAGTTGCTCCTGACCGTTTGCGTAGTCGTGCTCGTCGAGCCAATTGAGCCAGTCATGCCACACGGCGCGGTGTTGGGAAGCGGCGCCGGCGCTCTCGTGGTACTTCAGGCGGCAGGCGCGCGAGATCAGCCGGGTCTCGCCCCCCCAAGAAAAAGGTCCTTCGGCCGGCAAGTGGGAGGTGGAATCGCACTCGAGCACCAGCGGGAACGTGGGCACGGTGGCATGGCCGGCAGCCCAGTTACGCTGCGCCTGCAGCCGATGAAACGACGCCTGCACGGCTTCCTG
>FWPU01010236.1_pt1 | contig 14102 bp, 9 predicted proteins | sample 2228361 | NCBI WGS metagenome assembly FWPU01 (sample SAMEA103939777, study PRJEB20133) | metagenome
GGGGCGCTTCCGCCATTCATGAGCGTGCACCGCATCTTAGAGGAGCCCCTGCGCATCAACGGCATGAGGGATGGAGCAGAAAGGGAGCTGCGGATTCAAGAGGCATTAGAAGAGGTGAAGCTGACCCCAATAGAGGAGTTCATTGGAAAATTCCCTCATATGCTGAGCGGGGGCCAGCAGCAGCGCTTGGTGATCGCCAGGGCCATGATCCTGCGGCCGAAGCTGATCGTAGCCGATGAGCCGGTATCGATGCTCGATGCCTCGGTGCGCGTGGAGATTTTAGAGCTTTTGCGGGGGCTGCAGCGCACCCACAACCTCACCGTCATCTACATCACCCATGATCTTTCTACGGTTCGCTACTTTTCTGAGCGCATCTTTGTGATGTACGCGGGCAAGATCATAGAGAATGCGGAGGTGAACGAGCTTTTGCGCAACCCGCTTCACCCATACACACAAGCCCTCATCTCGGCTATCCCCGATCCCGATCCCGAAAATGCCGCCACCTTCAAGGAGGTGCCGCCTGGGGAACCCCCCAGCTTGCTCAACCCCCCTTCGGGGTGCCGCTTCCACCCGCGGTGCCCCGCCGCCATCAAGGGTCTGTGCGAGATGGAGGAGCCCCCGGATTTTGAGCCGAAGCGGGGGCATCTCGTGGCCTGTTGGCTCTACCGCCTATGAAGCAAAGAACTCCTCTGAAGCTTATCTCCCTTGGGGTGATTCTGCTCCTCATTGGTTTTCTTTTGCCCTTCTTGATGGTCATTCGAGTTCTGCAGCCAGGCTTCGCCTTGAGTTTTCTCTCCTACGCGTCGTCGCTCGTGGGGCTTATTCTCGGGCTTTTCGGGGCCCTTCAGCTTAAACGAACAGTCTGAAGTCCAAAGTCCAAAAGCCTTCATTGACTTTTGGACTTGCGACTGGTAGACTTGTGACTGAATGCTATTTGGAGAGGTGCTGGAGCGGACGAACAGGCACGCCTGGAGAGCGTGTGTCGGGGAAACTCGACCGTGGGTTCGAATCCCACCCTCTCCGAAAGATACGGCCTTGTGCTAGGTGGGGGGCTAGCGGTCCCCTGTTATCTGCAACCCGCTATAGCGGAGCCGAAGGCCTTCGAAGAAGCTATTCGGGCGAGAGCGCCTCGGGAAAGCGGCGATGAAGGCTGAGCCCTCCACGGCGCATACCTGTGAACCCCGCCAGGTCCGGAAGGAAGCAGCGGTAAGCGGGTCCCTGCGGGTGCTGGAGGAACCCTTGGCCGGAGCCGGCTGCCTGGGAAGCGGGCCGCTCGAAGGCCCCGACGAAGGCCGCGCACAGGCCGTATTTTTAGTTGCAACTCAAAGCCACAAAACTTAAAATCGAGTCACTATGAAAGTGTATATCTCTTGTGATATGGAGGGCATCAGCGGCATCGTTCACGTGGATCAAACGAGATCCAATGGGCAAGATTATCCGCGCTGCAGGGAGCTCATGACGGAAGAAGTAAACGCCGCTGCTTTAGGAGCTTTCGACGCCGGAGCCAAAGAGGTGCTCATCAACGACTCGCACGGCGATATGCGCAGTATCATCATCGAGAAACTAGACCCGCGCGTCCAGCTTATCAGCGGTAATGTGAAGCCATTGAGCATGGTTCAGGGCGTTGAAGGGAAATACGATGCAGCGTTCTTTGTTGGCTACCACGCGGGCATGGGCGCCAAAGCGGGCATTCTCGATCACACATACTATGGGGCGGTCGTGTCTGAGGTGAGAATAAATGGCAAAGTGATGAACGAGGCGGCCATCAATGCCCTTATAGCGGGCTCTTACGGCACGCCGGTGGTTCTTGTCACAGGCGATGACAGAGTGTGCGAAGAGGCCAAAGAGCTTTTGGACCCTGTGGAGACTGTGACGGTGAAATGGGCGATCACGCGATACAGTGCGCGCTCGCTGCATCCTAAAGAGGCGCAAAGGCAAATCCGCGAGGCGGCCGCAAGAGCGCTCAAAAATATCTCCAAATACAAGCCATTCGTGCTCCCGCCCCCATATACTTTACACGTCAAGATGCTGAATGCCGGGATGGTGGACAACGCAGAGATGATGCCCGGGGTACGCCGCGTGGATGCCCTGACTTTAGAATATCGAACGGATAAACTGATGGATCTTTTCAAAGCGCTCTTGACTGCCGTAACTCTGGGCAGTCAGAGCATCCCTCAAGTCAGGCCAAAATGATAACCCTTAGAATCGAGCCGCCCCTGATGAACGCCTCCGGCCCGGCCTCTGTCACTTATGAAGAACTCCAAAAGCTTGCGAAGTCTGCGGCTGGCGCGATCGTCACGAAGTCTATGACTCATTGCCCGCGGGTGGGCAACCCCGAGCCGCGCTTGAAGGTGCAGCTCGATAACGAACTGGGCTCGCTCAACTCCATGGGCTTAAATAACTTGGGCTATCGCGAGTATGCTAAGCTCATCCCGAAATTAAAAGTTGCCTCAAAGCCCCTGATTGCCAGTATTTCTAGTGCGCCGTGCGAGCACAATTTGACTCTAGAAGAGCAATATCTCGAAGCCGCTGAAGTGCTAGAGAGAAGCGGCGCCGACATGCTCGAGATCAACCTCTCAACGCCCAACTTGACGGGTATCCCCATCGCGATGGAACCTGAAAATATTAAAAGAATTCTGAAACCCCTCAAAAAGACGATTAAGATCCCAATTGGTGTGAAGCTGCCGCCTTATAACAATACCCTTCCGCTATTTGAAGAGGTCGCCAGAATTCTCATGGAGCTTGAGATTGAGGTTGCCGTGACGATGAACTCGGAGCCTAACGCACTCGATATTGATTTAAAGACGAAGACAAAAGTCATCAAGCCCCGCGATGGCTACGGGGGCTTGGGCGGCCCTTGTATTCTTCCAATCGCGCTTTCAGAAGTCCACCGCTTCTATAAGTTCTTTAAAGAGCACGGCAGCACCATTAAAATATGGGGCTGCGGAGGCATCATGAAGGCGGAAGACGCGATCAAGCACTTCTTAGCAGGTGCCTCTGCTGTTCAGATCGGCACGGCTTTGCTCTGGCACGGGCCAAAGATTTTTGAAAGGCTCTGGGAGGGCGTGAAGGCTTGGCTGAAGGAGAATGGCTATAAAAGCTTAGAAGAGATCATCGGGGCTGTGAAAGAGCTTTAATAATCCCATGAAAGTTCTGATAAACGGCCGAGCCTTCATTGACAATCAATTAAGAGAGGTCGAGATCGGCTTCGATGAGAAGATCCGCGAAGTAGGCGCCCATTTAGCGGGCGAAAAGATCGACTGCTCAGGGAAGATTATTCTGCCCGCCCCGATCGACGTGCATGTGCACTTTCGAGATTTTAATCAAGCTTATAAAGAGGACTGGCAGAGCGGCTCGCGCGCGGCCATTAAAGGGGGCGTGGCGACTGTGATGGAGATGCCCAACACCGATCCGCCCACCATAACTTTAGAGATGGTTCGCAAAAAGAGGGCACTGGCAGAAAAGTCGCTCGTCAACTTTGGCCTCTACGGGGGGATTGCGAAAGCTGCTATCGAAAAAATTGAAGAGCTAGCCCGTGAAGTTGAAGCCTTCAAGCTCTACATGGGCGAGACCACCGGTGGTCTGCATGTTACAGACCCAAAGCTGCAAGCGAAAATCTTCAAACTCGTGGCGCAAACGGGCAAAGTTTTGACTGCACACGCCCAGCGCGGCGGGCGGTACGACCGCAACGCCAAAAAGATCACAGAAGCCGAGGCATACGATTTAGAGAAAGCGATCGATATGGCGGTACGCTACAACACAAATCTACATCTGGCCCACGTCACGACCCTTAAGGGCGTCGAAACGATTGTTGAAGCAAAGAAAGACGGCATCGACGTGACGTGCGAGACCTGCCCGCATTATCTCTTCTTCACCCAAAATGATTTAGAAAAGCGCGGGGCTCTTTTAAAAGTCAACCCGCCTCTGGCCACAGAAGAGGATCGGAGGTTTCTCTGGGAAGAAGCCATGCCAAAGGGCTTCATAGACATCATAGCGAGTGATCATGCGCCCCACACTCTCGACGAAAAATCTCAAGAGATGCAAAGGGCACCTGCGGGTGTGCCAGGCGTAGAAACCACTTTGCCCCTGCTGCTCGACGCTGTGAACCATAAAAAGCTCACGTTGGCTAGGCTCATCGAGCTATGCTGCGTGAATCCCGCCAAGCGCTTCAGTTTTGCCCGAAAGGGTAAGATCGCATTGGGCTGCGATGCAGACTTTGTCGTCATCGATCTGGCACTCCAAAAAAAAGTTGAGCGGGAAGAGATCATCAGCAAATGCGGTTGGTCGCCCTATGAGGGCTTTTTAATAGAGGGCTGGCCGGTGATGACGATTGTGAAAGGAAGCGTTCACAAGTTGGCAGGTTAGCACGTTTACACGCAAATTAAATTATACCCCTCAAATGATAGGTGTTATTCAGAGAGATGATCCTTAAGCCCTCTTTGGCATCGTGGCTCAGCAGGCTCACAGAGCAAAGATCGGCATCGATATGCGCTTGAGAAGGATTCGGCGCTTGGATGCCAAGCTCCAGCACGATCACGTAATTGATCATCTGACGAATCGGCCCCCCATGTGAGACGATCACAACGCTTTCGTCGGCGTGCGCAGCGAGAATCTCATTGAGTTTTTGGGTCACGCGCTCGAAGAGCGCTTTTCGGCTTTCGCCCCCGGGGGGTGCAAAATCCAAAGGGGCCTGCCGGAGCTGCTCATATTCTTCGGGAAAGAGGCTTTCGATCTCTTCGGCAAACTTCCCCTCCCAATGGCCGTAGCTGCGTTCGCGGAGTTCTTTAGATAAAATCACGCTGAGCTTGTGCTTTTCGGCGATGATCTGTGCGGTCTCGGCAGCGCGCGCGAGATCGCTCGCATAAACTGCCGCGATGAGCTCATCTTTTAAAAGTTCGGCGGTCGCCTGCGCCGGAGCGCGGCCAAGCTCATTTAACGGAATGTCTAACTGCCCAGCAATGCGCTTTTCGCGGTTAAAGTCCGTTTCGCCGTGGCGTACCAGAAAGAGTCGAGTCATGCGTGCCCCAGTATATCACAAAAAACGGAGGGGCGGAGACTGTGCTTCAGCCTCCGCCTCTTGCTTCAAGCGCTTACTAAGCGCATATCAATTACGGCAAGAAGTCTTGAGTCGACTCGGCATTGCGCTCGATCTCCTCTCTCTCGAAGTAGACGGGGTGGAAGTCGTTCGCCAGCCAAAGCGGGAGCAAATCGCCGAAGTGCTGCTCGCCTCGCACTCCGCTTGCCCCTCCGGGGATGACATTGCGCGCGATGATGCGAAGCCCGGGGTCTTCCTTAAGCCCCACGGTGGCCACTAAGCGCTGAGCTGGGCCGCTTGTGAAGACGAAGCTCTCATCGCCCTGCTCGGCCCGCGCTGAATAACCCGAGTTATCCACAATGCCCAAGCCGCCATCGGTCGGGATGCCGCGTGCATACTCTGCTCTATCAACGAGGGTTGCTGGAATCTTGAGCTGGGCTAAGATTCTGGGGTCTGTAGGCACATTGAGCGGCACGCCTAAGATGTGCCCGAATGTGACCCTGTGCAGCTTGCCCCAGCGGTAGTCTCTTAAGTTAGTAGATCTATTGAAAGCCTTGGCATAGGCATCGCTCTTCAGCTGATCGAGCGCCTCCTTGAGGCTCTGCAAAATGATAATATCGCGCTCGATCTCGGGAGCGAGATTCAGTGTAGGCACGTCGAAGAAGTTCAGACCCGACAAGCCACGTCCCTGAGTGGCTGGGAACCTCTCCAGTAGATTAATGAGGGCCGTCACCACTTGGCGGGTGCCGGGCCGTCGAGCAGGGCCAGAAAGGGGCACGCCCGTGAGCTTTGCTAGCCCATCTAGAGTGGCGTCAATTGTGTTCTTCACCAACTGACTGCGCCAGACGTTAAAGATCGTCGTGGCCACGCTGTCTGTGATCTCCGTGTCCGAAGGCCCGAACAGGACAAAGTTTTCTCGGGTGGCCACATCGAGCTCGTCGAAGCCCTCGGGAAGCCCCGTTGGTGTGTTGAAACTCCAGTCCCTAAGGAAGAAGTAGGCTTCGAGTATTCGGCGGTCTTGCAGAAACTTTGCCAGCTCAGGCGGCGCCCCGCTGGCCCACGTCGCCTCAATCGCCGCGAGCAAGAAGGGGGTTAATTTTCGAGCTTCCAACTGCATCACATCCGCTTGAATCTTTTCGATCTCGCTCAGCCGAATGGGTTCACCGCTTTTGAGCTTCTGCTGGATGAGTTCCGTGATGCGCTGGGCGCGGAAGCCGAAGTCGTAGCCGGGGCTTAAATAATAGATGCCGCCGCCGGGACGACGTGAGTTGAACGCATTGTTATCGAGCGAGGTGCCGATGGGGTCGTTGTTGGCGTTGACCACAAATCCGTTTTTGGGGTTGACCGTTTGAGGCATCTCTTCAAACGGCAGAATCTCAAACGGTGTGGCTTGATCGGCGGGCTTCGGACCCTTAAGAGCCAGCCACTGATGGGCGGTGACGCCCGTGCCGTCTCGAATGAAGATGGGCGGGTTATTATCGGCCACGAAGCCGCCTTGCAAATCTTCTCTCAAAGGCAGCTCGCCGCTGGTGAAGTATGCAATGTTGCCTTCGATGTCCGCATAGCTCCAGTTCTGCGAACCGAAGTCGAAGAACTTTAAGCCCTCCTTGAACTCGGCCAAGTTCTTCGCACGGTTCCAGATTCTAAAAGTCTCTAATTCTCGCGTGGCGTAGAAGCCCGTGTACTGAATGGTGAGCGCCCGCTTAGCCTTGAGATCAATACTGATGACGGGCCCGTTGCGCCGGGGCACGATTAACGTCACAGCCGGGATCTTTTCCGAAGGCGGCACCGGCACGATATTATCTATCACACCGTCGCCAAGCACGTTCACTTTGAACGCTTGAGGGATGGGCAGAATCGGCTCGCAGCCCTTGCCGAACACAAAGGTGCCCACGGGCCAGCCGTCCGCCAGGCAGAGCGTCTCTGCGAAGGTGTCCGTGACGTCCATAGGGTTCGTTGTAGCGCCCCAGACGATGCGATCGTTGTGGCCCAAAATCACATACGGGATGCCTGCGAAGCCAACACCAGCTACGTTTAGTTCCTTCTCTACGTTCTGATGCATCTCGTAGAAGATGGCCGGGGTGCTCAGGCCCAAGTGGGGGTCATTCGCTAAGACGGGATACCCGTGCTGGGTGTGCTTGCCCGAAAAGATGAACCAGTTGCTGCCAAGCTCAAAATCGCTATAAAGAATGGGCTTAAAGAAGTCTAAGTCTTTAATTTTTGCGTAGTAGTCGGCGGCCAGCTTGAGCACCTCCTCTTCAAAAGCGAGCTTCGAGTAGTCGAGCTTGAGAGCATTTGTAGCTTTCTCAACCTGCGAACTTGCCAACTCTTTTGGCGAGATGCCTTCTGCATCGCACACGGCGCAGGCCTTTTCAGCGGGGGCCGTTCTAAAGAGATCTTCAAAGAAGAGCGCCGCGCCCGCTAAGCGGCCCTTCGCCGGATCTTTTAACAGCGCTGACATCGCGGCCTGATAAGCACCGATCGTCAAGGTGTTGTCAATGTCGAGACTGAACGACAGCTGAAACGCAATCGCCTTGCCGATGACCAAACTGTCTACGGGGTCCCAGCGCTGGATTTTCGTGATCTCGAGTGCCCCATACTCCGGAATGGGCCGACCCGCTTGCTTTCCGATTAAGACTTTTCTTAGCTCAGCCTCCGCAAGCTCGATGAACGCATTCACTCCCAAAGCATATGCCTCTAAGTCCGCGCGCGCCTCAGGCGACGCAGCTTTTAAAGAAGCCTCCGCGGCGCGCCTGAGCCCTAAGGTGCGTAGCTGAACATCACCAGCTAGAGCGTCCTTGCCCAGAAGTTCTGCTAAGGTGCCGCTCGCCTGGCGGCGAGTGACGTCCATCTGAAAGAGCCGATCTTGGGCGTGAATAAATCCCGTGACCATATAGAGATCGCGCGGGTTCGTCGCATAAATGTGGGGTATCCCGAACACATCGCGAATGACTTGAACCCGCCCCGTCAGGCCCTTGAGCACCACCGGTGGCAGCTCTTGAGTCGTGCTTACTCCCGCTTGTTGAGGTAGAGAGAGCGCCCAAAGAATCACCGCCGCCAGCACCACCGCAACCGCTTTTCTCATAAACATCCTCCTCTGTATTTGTTGATGAAAGATTATAGCACGCCCAGTAGATGGTTGGCAAGTTTACAAGTTGGCAAGTTCTTGGTATATTAAGGCCGACATGGGCGCTCAGAAGAAGATCGCTGAAGGCTTGTTAGAGACTGGCTCTGTGCACGTGAATATCGAGCCGCCCTTTAAATTGGCGTCGGGGCGGCTGGCGCCCGTGTACGTCGACTGCCGCCGCTTGATCTCTTTTCCCAAACTTAGAGAGCAAATCACAAATCAATTTGCGGCGATCGCTGAGAAAGAGATCGGCTTAGATCAAATTGACGTCATCGCAGGCGGGGAGACGGCTGGAATCCCCTTTGCGGCGTTCTTGGCCCAGAAACTCCATAAAGCAATGATTTATGTGCGCAAGGAGCCCAAGGGCCACGGCAAGGCCTCACAGATCGAAGGCGTCTTAAAAGAGAAACAAAAGGTGCTATTGGTGGAAGATCTGGTCACAGATGGGGGCAGCAAGCTCGTCTTCAAAAGGGGCATAGAAGAGGCGGGCGGAATTATAAAACACTGCTTGTGCGTCTTCGAGTATCGCTGTGAAAGGGTTCACTTGAAAGAGGCGCGCGAGAAGCTAAACAAGCACGGCATCACGCTGCACAGCTTAGTCACATGGGATGATCTGCTCGACATCGCCATGGGAAAGTATTTCACGCAAGAGGAGTGCGCTCAAGTTCTAAATTTCTTAAAAGATCCCGAGGGTTGGCAGGAAAAGTTATTGGGGTTTTGACTTGTCGACCTGCGCCCTTGTTCACTATAATATAATTAAGTGAGGGGGATGGCGGATGAAGAGGCGTGCAGTTATTTGGCTGGGAGTGCCCCTAATAGCAGTGGCGATTGTAGGGGGTCTTTCTCTACTGCGCAACCGGCCGGAGGAGGCACCGCAGCGGCCCCAGCTCCAAATTCAAGAAACGGTGCTCGACAACGGGCTCAAAGTGCTGGATTACGAGGAAGACACGGAGCCTATCGTCTCGGTGCACCTTTGGTATCTGGCGGGGATGCGCCATGAGCCCGAGGGCAAGGGCGATATAGCCCATCTTCTGGAGCACCTGGTCTTCGAGGAGCCCATGCGCCTCTTTGACCAAGCGGGCGGGGCGGCAAACGCCTTCACGGGCTCAGACATGACCGGCTACTTCGTCACGCTGCCGGCGGAGAACTTAGAATTAGCGCTGCGCTTGAATGCGGAGCGCATGCAAGAGCTCATAATCAATCAAGAGAAGGTGGACACCGAGCGCGAGGTGGTTAAAGAGGAGTATCGGCTGCGCTTCGAGAACGATCCGGTCTCTAAAGCGTTCGAGACTTTCCGGGCCATCGTCCTTAAGGGGACACCCTACCGGTGGTTGCCCGGCAAAGATATAGATAAGATCACCGTGGAGGATCTACAAAATTTTTATCGGGCGTATTACGCCCCCAATAACGCCGTGCTGATCGTGGCCGGGGACGTGAAGGCTGAGGCGGTCTTTGAACTAGCCCAGAGGTATTTCGGGCCGATCCCCAAGAGGGAGGTGCCGGCTACTGAGGCTATTAGCCCACCGGCAGGGGAGGCCATGCGGGAGGAGACGTTAGAGCTGCCTGTGCGGCTGCCGGCTATTTTAGTGGGCTATCGGCTGCCAGGCGCCGCTCATGCCGATATACCCGCGCTTGAGCTTCTGGGCTATATTCTTTTCGAGGGCGAAAGCGCGCGCCTCTATAAGCGCTTGGTGCGCGAGCAGCGGATTGCTGTGAGCGCAGGGGGTGGCCCGTTGCTCTTTAAAGACGCCGGGCTTCTACTCTTCTACGCCTTCTTCGATCCCGATGAACAGGAGGCCGAGAAAGTGAAGGAGGCACTTCTCAGCGAGATCGAGAGGCTTACGATTGAGTCCGTGCTCGACCGCGAGCTCCAGCGCGCCAAGAATCAGCTCTCCTCTCAATACACCTTCGATCTGGACTCCCTGTCATCGGTGGCCAGTGGGCTGGGTGGCGCGGAGGTGCTCGAGGGCGACTGGCGCGAGTTCCTGAAGTTCGAATACGATGGCCTCACGGCGGCAGATCTGAAGCGCGTGGCTCAGACGCATTTTAAACGCGAGAACCTCGTCGTTGTCACTATTAAGCCCCAAGAAGGAGGTGGGCGATGAGAGTTTACAAGTTCGCAAGTTTACAAGTTGGCAAGTTAAAAGATAAAAGCCGTCTGAAGCTCTTTGCATGGCTAATGGTGATAGGGCTCGTCGCCTCGACAAGTGGGGCTCAGTCTGCCTCAGAACTCATCCCGCTGCCCCCCATCACGATTACTCAACTTGACAACGGCCTTAAAGTCATCGTCATCGAGCAGCCTCGGCTGCCGATGGTGCACTTTGAGCTGTGGATCGGGGCGGGCAGCGCTCACGATCCGCCGGCAAAGGCAGGGCTGGCGGCCTTCGTCGCCCGGATGCTGACCCAAGGCACAGAGAAACGCACGGCCGAACAGATCGCCGACATGATCGACTTCATCGGCGGAGAGCTAAGCAGCCGAGCCGAGGTGGATAAAAGTATTATCACGGTCCGTGTGCTCAAGAAGGATTTTCAGAAGGGGCTGGATCTTCTGGCGGATATCATCCAGCGCCCTAACTTTCACCAAGGGGAGATCCCGCTGGTGCGCAGTCAGCTGGGCTCAAGCGTGCGTCGAACCCAAGATGTGCCTCAAGCCCTGATGATGGAGCATCTTAAATTTGCCCTTTTCGGCGAAGCCCATCCCCTGGGCCAAGTCATGAATTTAATGGCGCTGAGCACCCTGAGCCGCTACGACTTAGTCAACTTCTATCAGGCTTACTATCACCCGAACAACGCGCTCCTTGCTGTGGCGGGAGATATTAAGCCCGCTGATACTCTAAACAAGATTAAGAGAGCCTTCGGCGGCTGGGTCAAGGCAGAGATTCCCCCTCTTTCGCTTGAGGAGCCCACGCTTTCGGGTTACAAGGTGCGCTTCGTGCACAAGGCCGATTCGACTCAACTGCAAATCGGCTTGGGCCACTTTGGGGTAGCCGTGACAGATAAAGATTTCTTGCCCACTTTGCTCGCAAATTATGTGCTGGGCGGCGGAGCCTTCTCCTCGCGGCTGCTGACGGTTGTGCGCTCTCAGGCCGGCAAGACTTATCACATTTCCAGTAGCTTCCCAAGCTACGTCTTCCCGGGCTACTTTCAAATCTGGACATTCGCTCGAAATGAGCAGGCCCTGAGCACCCTGCAGCTTGTGCTCGAGGAATTCAAAAAATTTAAAGCGGGCGGCATTATACCCGAAGAGCTTAAGGCGGCCCAAGATAATATCGCTGGCAGTTACATACTTCGATTAGAGACGCTGGCCGGGCTAACGGCCACTGTGCTGGGTGCTGAATTTTACGGCTTCGGGCTCGAGCGTATTCGCAACTATCGCCAGCTGGTGCGTTCGTACACGCTTAAGCAGGTCAATCAAGCGATTCAAAAGCGCTTCGATCCCGATAATTTAGTCATCGTGCTTTTGGGGGATAAAAAAGTGCTCGAAGGTCACAAGGAGTTAATCCCAGGCATCTCGCTGGAGCAAGTGGGCCTCGTAGACTGGCGCGACCCGGTCATGAGCGAACCGATCCCTTATAGTGAGTTCAAGTGAACGGCTTGATTCGCGCTCCCATCACTATGCCGGCCAACACGAGCGCCGAGGCGGTTCCGAAGGCCACAACAATAGTAGCCCCACTGACCTGGGGCATTTGACTTTCATATTGACTTAAAGCTATACTAAACATTGGCAGCCGCTTGATAATTTTTATATTTGTTTGATGCCCTTTTCATGACACGCCAGTCGCCGCAGCAAAAAGGCTGCTCAGAGAGGGGCGACTATGGGGCTAAAGATTCAGCTCTTCGGCAGTTTTCAGGTCTGGCGGGATGAGGAGCCTATCGAGGCCTGGCAGAGCGAGAAAGACAAAGCGCTTCTGAAAATCTTAGTTGCGAAGCCGGGACGCACTTTCGCCCATGATGAGCTGATTGACAGACTTTGGACGGAGGCTGATGCCGACAAAGCTGAGACAACCTTGCGCAAACGGATCAGCGAGCTGCGCCAGACACTGGAGCCCCGCCTGAAGAGCGGCGCCCGCTCCCAATACATTCTTACCCACCATCAAGGTTATTGCTTCAATCGCGAGGCCGACTGCGTTATTGATCTTCAAGAGTTCATCCGTCACGCCAAAGCAGGTGAAACTGCCGAGCAGGCTGGTCAATATGAGCAAGCCGTTGCCGCTTATGAGAAGGCCCTGAGCTGGTGTGAGCCCGGCGAGTTACTGGCCGAAGACCGCTACGAAGACTGGGCCATTCCGTTGCGTGAGGAGTGGGAGCGGAATTACTTAGAGCTGCTCTCGCACCTGGCCGAATGTCATGCCCGCTTGGGACACTACCGTCGAGCTGTCGCGCGCTGCCAGCAAATCCTGCAGAAAGAGCCGTACCGTGAGAGCACCTATCGCCAGCTCATGCTCTACTGCTATCTTGCGGGCTTCCTGGGGGAGGCTCTGAGCGCTTATGAGGAGTGCTGCCGGAAGCTAAAAGAGCTGGGCAAAGAGCCCGCGCGCAACACCAGAGAACTCTACGAGCAAATTAAAGCAGGGCGGATCCCCGGGATTGACAAGCTCTACAAGCCCGCGCCGGTGATCCGCCACGAGATCCCCTACACCCTCTCGCCGGGGAGCGTGCCGTTTGTGGGCCGGAAAGAAGAATACGCGCAGCTAGTCGGCCATCTGGAAGAAGCCCGCAAGCGGCATGGGCGCTTCGTGCTGATCAGTGGCGAGGCCGGGGTGGGCAAGACTCGACTCATTCAAGAGCTGCTTGCCTATGCGCGCAAGCGTTTCAAAGTGAGGGTCTTTCAAGGGCGCGGCGATGAGCTGAGCCTCCAGCTCTCCTACCGGCCCTGGGCCGAGGCAATCCGGGATCAGTTAGACGGGCTGAAAGGGGAAGATCTTCATCTGATTCAACCGCTCTGGCTCGCAGAAGTCGCCGATCTCGTCCCGGAGCTACGAACTAAAATTCTTGATCTTCCGGTGAACCCCGAATTGCCGCCCCAGCAGGAGCAACTGCGCTTCTTTGAGGGCCTCACCCAGTTCTTTTTGGGGATAGCCGAACCCAAGCGCGCGGCTAAGCCATTGGTGGTCTTTTTGGACGACCTCTGCTGGGCCGACCCCGCAAGCCTGGACTTCTTGAACTACTTCATCCCGCGCATCGAAAAGAAGCCCGTCTTAATTTTAGGAGCCAATCGCAGCGAAGAAGTCGCCGAAGGCCATCCGTTGCTTAAGCTCATACGAACTTGGGAGCCCAAGGGTCTCTTGCATTCCATCCCGCTGGCGCGGCTGACAGGTCAAGAAGTCGAAGAGCTGCTGAAAAAGCTGCCCTTGGCGGTCAAGCGCCCGGATCTCTTCTGTCAGCGATTATACGAAGAGACCGAGGGTATCCCGCTCTTCCTGATCGCGACCTTACAGCACTTCTTCGAGGATGGGGCGCTGCGCGTGGAGGGCAAAGCCTGGGTCACGGACATCGAAGACATCTCGGCCAATTACAAAGAGCTGATGATCCCGCCCACGATGAAGGACTTGATCACACAGCGGGTGAGGCGTCTGGGCGAGCCGGAACAGAAGCTGTTGCGACTGGCGAGCGTGATCGGTCATGATTTTGAATTCCCGCTGTTGGAGCGATCTTGGGAGGGCAACGGAGAATGTCTGGAGGCTTTGGAGGGCTTGGCTGGGACTCATTTACTCGTCGAGCTGCAGGGCCGCTACGCGTTTAGCCATGACAAGATCAGAGAAGTGGTCTACGAGGAGACAAGCTTACCCGCGGCGGCAGCGCATGCATGGGCGGGTAGCGCAGGCATTGGAGCAGCTCCATGCCGGGCGACTGGAGGAGTGGGCAGGGCTGCTGGCCCAGCATGCGTATCAGGCCGGGCAATGGAAGAAGGCGCTGGACTATGCCGTACAAGCCATCAAG
>FWPU01010249.1_pt1 | contig 14097 bp, 10 predicted proteins | sample 2228361 | NCBI WGS metagenome assembly FWPU01 (sample SAMEA103939777, study PRJEB20133) | metagenome
GAACGGCGCCGCGAGCTCGCGCAGCAAGCCGGCGACGCGCTCGCTCGCCCGGGCGGCGGCGTCGCGCCGCGTCCGCTCGAGCAGCGCCTGGCCGCCGCGCAGCGCCTCGCGCGCCGGCTCCCACTCGCTTCCCGCGACCAGGCGCTCGATCGGTCCGACCAGCCGCTCGAAGGCCTGGGTCGCCTCGCGCGGTACGAGCTCCTCGCCCTCGGCCTGGAGCGTCCGCCACGCCTCGGTGAGCTGGCTCGCGCTGCTCGCGATCGCGCTCGAGAGCCGCTCCTCGATCTGCGCGTTCAGCCGCTGGATGCGGTCGGAGAGACCCTGCAGGTTCGAGGCGGCTTCCTGGTATTGACCCTCGCCCTCGGCCCGCTCGACCCGGTGCAGGATCTGGCTCATGTCGTCGAGCTGGCGGAAGTCGTCGCGCGGCAGGTCGAGCTCGATCAGCTCCTTGAGCAGGCGCTCGAACTCGCCCGCCTGGTCGTCGACCGCGCCGCGGAGCCCCTGGAGCAGCGCGACCCACTGGCTGCGGGTCTCGGTCGACGGTCCCGCCGCCCCGGTATCGGCGGGCACGGTCGCCTCGAGCGAGCCGCCCGCGGTGGGCACCGTCGGCGCCGCGGTGGGCGCCGCGGCGAGCGGCGCCGCGCTCTCGCCCGGGGCCGCGCCGCCGCCGATCTCGATGGGATCGAGGCGACGGCACTCCTCGAGCCGGCGCATGAGCTCCGCCGCCGTCGGGATGCGCTTGTCGCGGTCGGGTGCGAGCGCCTGCTCGATCAGCGCGCGGAACGCGGGCGGCGGCTCGTCGGGGAAGTCGAGGATCGGCTGCCAGTCCTCCTGGTAGCCGACGCAGCTCGCGATCTTGAGCTCCGGCATGCCCGCCAGGTACTTGCGCCCGGAGTAGAGCTCGTAGAGCACGACGCCGAGCGAGTAGACGTCGGCGCGGCCGTCGATCGGCACGCCCTTCTCGGCGCGGATCTGCTCGCGCGAGGAGTAGCGGTACGTGCCGACGAAGCTGCCGGTCCGGGTGAAGCTCTCGTCGCCCGCGCTCTCGATCTCCTTCGCGATGCCGAAGTCGGTCACCACGGGCCGCCCGGTGCCCTCTTCAATCAAAATGTTGGCGGGCTTGATGTCGCGGTGGACGAGCCCGGCGCGGTGCGCGCAGTCGAGCGCCGAGGCAACCGCGATGCCGATCCGCAGCGTCTCGGCGTACGAGAAGCGGCCCGCCTGGCGCAGCAGGTCGCCCAGGTCGCGGCCCCGGATGAACTCCATCAGGAGGTAGGTGCCGAAGCCGGGCTCGTGGTCGATGTCGAACACCCGCACGATGTGCGGGTGCTCGAGGCGCGCCATCATCTGCGCCTCGTGCAGGAAGCGACGCTCGATCTCGGGGTTGTCCTGCAGGTCGCCGACGATCTGCTTGAGCGCGCGGGTGACCCGCAGGCCCTCGTGGAAGACTTCGTAGACGTACCCCATCCCGCCGCGCCCCACCTGGCGCACGATGCGGAGCTTGTTCTTGATGAGGCGCCCTTCGGTCATCGACGCAGGGGGCGGTCAGTCCCCAGTGGCTTCGACCAGCACGACGCTCGCGTTGTCGCGGCCCGACGCGTCGAGGGCGAGTCGGATGAGGTTTTTCGCCTTGTCGTCGAGGGACGACGACGGGGCGGCGAGGGCCTGCTCGAGGACGTCGGGCGGGATCATGCCCGAGACGCCGTCGCTGCAGAGGAGGAACAGGTCGCCCGGCAGGATCTCGTCGGAGCCGATCGACGGCTCGACGTCGCGCGCCACGCCGAGCGCCTGGACGAGCATGTTGGTGTGCGGCAGGTCGAGCGGCACGCTCGTCGCGTCGCGGTAGGCGGCGCCGGCGAGCGTGTGGTCCGCGGTGAGAAGCCGGAGCCGTCCGTCGCGCACGCGGTAGAGCCGGCTGTCGCCGACGTGCGCCCAGTACGCGCGCCGCGCGCCGGCCGAGAGGCGAAGCGCGACGATCGTCGCGCCGATGCGCGCCCGCCCGGCGCCCTCGCCGCGCACCTGCCCTTCCTCGAGGATGCGCTCGTTGGCGGTGGCAATCGCGCTCTGCAGGATGGTGAGGTCGTCCGCGTCGCGCGTCCCGTTCGCCGTCCGGACGTGCTCGGCGATCACCTCGACCGCGAGCCGGCTCGCGACCTCACCCGCGGTGAGCCCGCCCATGCCGTCGGCGAGCAGAAAGAGGCTCAGCTCCGGAAAGCAGCCAACGGAGTCCTGATTCGTCTTCCGAACGCGCCCGATGTCGGAGACCGCCGTGGACCTGAATCTCATCGTCTCCACTCTCGTGCCACGCGCACGCTCGCTCTCTGCCGGGCCGTCAGGCCACATCGCTTGCAGGCGAAGAAAGCTAGCGCAGGTGCCGGGGTACCGCCAAGCAGATCGGCACGCTGCTTGCGCCTCGCTACGGCGAATTCCGGGTCGAGTCGCTCGGCAGGCGCTCGAAGCAGGTCTCGCCGCGCGCGCAGCGCACCGGCGGATCGCCCGCGCCCGACACCGCGACGCGCACCCCGCGGGCGACGCGGATGCCCTCGGGACAGGAGAGCGCGACGTCCTCGATCCGCGTCCCGGTTCCCGCCTCGACCCGGATGCACGCCTCGCTCGACGTGATCCGCCCGCCGCGGATCGTGGTCGAGGACGGCGCCCCCGAGCCGAAGCGACGATCGTCCTGCTCCTGGAGGACGATGCTGCCGTCGCGCACGGTGTTGTCGATGAGCGTCGTGCCGCGCGACCCGCCGCGGATCTGGATCACGCCGCCCTCGATCGTGTTGCCCTCGAGCACCGTGCCGGACGCGAACTTGACGTACACCGAGGCGTTGCCGACCCCCGAGCCGCGCATGGTCGAGCGCTCGAGGCGGTTGTCCGTGCAGCCGAGGAAGTAGACGTTCTCGCGGCCGTTGTCGTGCACCCGCGCGTCCGAGATGCGGTTCCGCGCCGCGTGGGCGCCGACGTGGATGCCCTCGTCGGAGTTGTGGTGGACGTTCACGCGCGTGATCACGTTGTCCGACGAGCCGCCCGCCACGTCGATGCCGTAGCCCTCGCGCTCGCCGGGGTCGCCGTTGCCGTGCGCCTCGACGTCGGAGACCTCCGAGCCGCGCGTCTCGACGAGACGGACCCCGTGGAAGAAGCCCGTCACCACCAGGTTCGAGACCCGCGAGCCGCTCGCGTCCTCACCGATGCGCACCCCGACGCCCTTCGCGCCGGAGCCGCGGATCGTGTGCCCGCCGCCGTCGAGCACCACGCGGCGGCCGAGCCGCAGGCCGTCCTTCGGGCACGGCCCGAGGTCGGCGGGCAGCCGGTAGTCCTGGACCACCTTGTCGCCGCAGGCGCACGGGCGGTTGCCGCCGCAGTTCGCCGCGGCCGCGGGCGCGACGAGCGCCCCGAGCAGCACGGCGAGCGCGAGCCCGGGCACCGCCCGGGCTCGCTGCCCGATGCGACGCGCGCTCAGAAGCCGCACGCGATGCTGACGTCGTCGCAGCAGTCCTGGAACTGGCGACAGGCCTCGTCGCAGAAGCACGCCGCACCCGGCGGCCTGCACCCCGGGTCGAAGCCCGGACAGCAGCGGCCCTCGCACGAGATCGCCGAGACGCACTCGGTGCAGTCGTTCGTGCACAGGAAGCCCGAGCTGCAGCCGCCGGAGTCGCCCGGCGGGTCGCAGGCCTCGCCCTGCTCGACGCGTCCGTTGCCGCATTCCGCGAACACCTCGCAGCTGAAGGAGAAGGTCTCCGGCTCGCTCACGTTGCCCTGCTGATCTTCGAGCGTCACCGCGACGACGTAGTCGGCGACGTTGCCGTTGCAGTTGACGAAGAAGCCGAAGCTGCCGCTCGCGCGGCCGAACACGCCCGGGTCGAAGGTGAACGGCTGGAGGTTGCCGCTCACCGGCTCGAAGCGGGCGCGCACCACGTCGCCCTCCGGGTCGCTGAACTCGACCGTGCCGGGAACCGGACCGCCGTGCGGGTCGATCACCGGCGGGAAGTCGATCGCGACGATCGTCGGCGGCGTGTTGCTGCCCTGCGTGCAGCCCCGCGTGTCGAAGTCGCACCTCGGGCCGCAGCCGAGGAAGCCGCCGCCCGGGAAGCCGAGCGACTCGCAGCTCTCGCCCGCGAGGTCCGAGCCGTCGCACGCCTCGCTGCCCTCGCGCCTGTTGTTGCCGCAGAACTGTCCGCCGGGCGCGAGGCACTGACCGCACTGCTGCACCGCCGGGTCGCAGCCCTCCGCCGCGACGCAGACGCCGAAGCAGCCGGCGTTGCCGGCGAGCGGGTCGCAGCCGTCGCGCGGGTCGTCGACGCAGCACCGGTCGCCCGGGCAGCCCGCCGCGAGGGGGCCGCCGCAGCTCTGCAGCTCCTGGCCCTGCCGCTGCGCGCCGACCGCGAAGCACGCGCAGTCCGACGAGCCGCGCGAGAACGGCAGGCACACGCCGCGGGCCGTCGAGTCGCCCACCGGGAAGGCGCACTCGCCGCCGCACTGCCCGCTCGCGCCGTTGCCGCAGCCGACGCAGCCGCCCGAGACGTTCTCGATGAAGCAGCCGCAGCCGATCGACTCGACCTGCACGACGCGCCCGCGCACGTTCTGGCAGCTCCCGAGCCGCGGAACGAGGCAGCTCGCGCCCTGCGGGCAGCCGCCCGCCACCCTCTCCGCGTCCGCAGCGGATGCGTCCTCGAGCGTGAAGTCCGAGGTGATGATCGAGGGCGGGTCCGAGGTCCGCCCGATGATCACGATGTCCGGGTCGGACTGCGCGGTCGCGGGGAGCCCGCCCGGCGGGAGGAAGAAGCTCGCCGGCAGCGCGATCTCCTCGGGGACCTGGACCCAGGCGTTCGCCGCGCAGTCGCGCGCCGTCGACGTGCACGCGCTCGTCGCCTGGCACGAGAAGCGGAACTCGCTCGTCGGGTCCTCGAGCGTGCCCGTCGAGCCGGGCGTCGTCGTGCAGAAGACGAAGCTCGGCGGGCTTCCGTCCGGCTGGAAGACGTTGCCCGTGACGCTCTCGAGGCGCGTCGTGACGCCGCCCTCCGCGGTCGGCACGGGCACGAAGTTGAGCGACATCGACCAGCGCTCGTCGCCCACGTCCTTGTTGACCAGGAAGTTCAGCCGGTCGAGCGACAGCGTCGCGCCGCGAGGCGTGCCCTGCGCGTGCGCGGGCCGGGGCGCGACCAGCTCGGGTCCGCCCGCGAGCCACGCGAGCACGTTCGACCACGCGCCCGCGACGACGCGCAGCACGCGCTCGAGCGAGCCGGGCGCCGCGGTGCTGGGCGCGACGGCGTCACGCGGCGCCGCGACCGCGGCCGAAGCCGCATCGCCGAGGCCCCCGGGCGGCAGGAAGAAGCTCGCCGGGATCTGCACGTCGTCGTCGATCGGACGCCACGAGTCGCGCGCGCACTGCGAGGCGGTGGTCTGGCAGGCGTCGGTGCCCCGGCAGGTGAAGCGGAAAGTGCTCGCCGGGTCGTTCAGCGTGCCCGTCGAGTCGGGGCGCACCTGACAGAGGACGAACTGCGGCGGCCCGCCGCTCGCATCGAAGATGTTGCCGGTCGCGTTCAGGATGCTCGCCGGGTCGTCGGACGCGAGGTTCAGGTTGATCGTCCAGCGCTGCGCCTGGATGTCCTTGTTGACCATGAAGTTGTGCCGGTTCGGCGTGAGGGTCGCGCCGGTCTGCGCGTTCGCCGCCGATGCCACGAGGCCGAGGGCGGCCGTCGCGAGCACCAGCCGGGAGAAAGCCATCCTCCACATGTCGTCTTCCTTTCGCGCGGGTCGACGGACGCGGGCGACTCTATCCCAGGCAGAGCCGGCGAGAAAAGGGACTTCCTCCCGCCAACGCAACGACGAAAAGCACAAAAAGTTCCCGGCCCCGAGCCGCCCGCGATGCACCGCCTGTCGGGCGAGCGCGGCGGTGTTCGATCGCCTGCGCGTGCGCGCTATGACCTGCTGCACGCGCCGCCCGAGCAGGCGCGGAAGGAGAGCGCTGGATGGACCAGGTACGTTACGAGGCCCATGGCGAGGTCGTGGTCGTCACCATCGACCGCCCCGAGGTGCGCAACGCCGTCGACGGCCCGACGGCGGCACGGCTCGCGGACGCGTTCCGCCGCTTCGAGGCGGACGAGGGCGCGAAGGTCGCGATCCTCACGGGCGCAAACGGGACGTTCTGCGCCGGCGCGGACCTCAAGGCGGTGAGCGCCGGGCGGGGCAACGCGGTGCGCGAGGAGGGCGACGGGCCGATGGGCCCGACGCGCATGCTGCTCTCGAAGCCGACCATCGCCGCGGTCGAGGGCTGGGCGGTCGCGGGCGGGCTCGAGCTCGCCCTGTGGTGCGACCTGCGGGTCGCGGCGCGCGACGCGGTGTTCGGCGTCTTCTGCCGGCGCTGGGGCGTGCCGCTGGTCGACGGCGGGACGATCCGCCTGCCGCGGCTGATCGGCATGAGCCACGCTCTCGACCTGATCCTCACCGGACGCGGCGTCTCGGGTGACGAGGCGCTGCGCATGGGGCTCGCGAACCGCATCGTCGAGCCGGGTCGCGCGCTCGACGAGGCGCTCGAGCTCGCGCGGCGCCTCGCCGCCTTCCCGCAGCGCTGCCTGCGCAACGACCGGCTCTCGGCGTACGAGCAGTGGTCGCTCGATCTGCCCGCGGCGCTGCGCAACGAGACGCGGCTCGGCCTCGAGGTGATCACCTCGGGCGAGACGCTCGAGGGCGCGACGCGCTTCGCGCGCGGCGCCGGGCGGCACGGCCGCTTCGAGTGACGGACGAGCCGCCGCCGGCTCAGGGACGCGCCGTCGACTTCGCGCGCGGAGTCGGCGCGGGCGTCGCGGCTAGCGGGCCGGTCGCGCGCAGGTACTCGATGATCGCGCGCGTCTGCCGCTCGCTCAGGTCGCGCTCGAAGTGCGGCATCGCGGGCTGCTCCCACTCGAGCATGTGGAAGACGTTGCGCCGCAGCACCTCGGGGTCCTGCGCCTTCAGGTAGGCGCGGTCGAAGACCACGTTCGGCTTGTCCTCGTTGGTCGCGTAGATTCCCTCGCCGCGGCCGTCGTCGCCGTGGCAGCCCGCGCACCACAGCGAGTAGAGCTCGAAGCCCGGCGAGAGCATGCGCAGGTAGGCGAGCAGCGCCTTGCTCTCCTCGGGTGTCGCGAGCGGCGGAATCGCCGGCATGCCGGCGCGTCCGTGACGCGCCGCCTCGAGCAGCTCGGCGTCGCTCACCGACTTCTGGAAGGCGGGCGACGAGAGGTCGCGCGGCGGCCGCTGCACGCCCTGCGGCAGCGGCATGCCGGGCGCGGGGCGGCCGAACGGCCCGTGGCACGCCTCGCAGCGCTGCGCGTAGACCTCGGCGCCCTGCCCGATCAGATCCCAGTTGGCGCGGGGCAGGCGCTCGATGTGCGCGACGATCTGCTCGACCATCTGCGCGCGCCGCCGCATCGCCTTCGGGTCGATCTCGATCATCAGAGGACGGCCGCGCCGGATGCGCTCGACCAGCTCCTCGGGCGGGTAGAGCTGGAGGAAGCCCTCGTGCAGGTCGCGCGGCGGCGGCGCGAAGTAGACGCCTTCCGGTCCGTCGCCGCGCCCCTGCGGGCCGTGGCACGGCGCGCACTCGCGCTGGTAGAGCAACGCGCCGCTCGCCGCGCCGCGGTGGACGAGCGCCTGCGCCGCGTCGCTCGAGAGCGCGAGCGCGAGGCAGGCGAGCAGCAAGACGAGGAGAGCCCGCAGCGTCACGGCCGGAACCTGAGGCAGCCGAGCCGGCCGAGCAGGCCCAGCGTGTCGACCGCCGCACCGAGGACCACGCCGACGTCCGCGGCGTCGAACGCCGCGGCTCCGTCCGCGACGATCTGCGCCAGCCGCGCGTCGACGTCGCGGATCAGCTCCTGGTCGGACGGCGGAAAGAGCCCCAGGTCGACCTTGCCCGCGGCGATCGTCTGGGCGAGCGCGACCGCGTCCTCGAAGGTCGCGAGCTGCGCGCTCGGCGCGACGAACGACGGGCGGCCCTCCGCCTCCGCCAGCGCGAGCACGGTGCGGAACGCGATGCGGCTCTGCAGGCGGAGCTTCGCGAAGTCGACGACCTCGATCGTGTCGCCGACCGTGTGGTAGCAGCCGCCGGTCGCGTCGCTGAAGAAGACCGTCGGCACGCCGGCCGCGGCGAAGCTCGCGTAGTCGCTCCGCGTCTGGCCGAAGACGTACGAAAGCTGCTTCGTGTCGAGCGCCTCCGCCGCGATCGCGTCGGCGACCAGCGTGCGGAGCGCGTCGCCGCCCGTCTCGGCGGCGATCGCGAAGCTCGTGCGGGCGAGGCTCGGCAGCAGGACGGCGCCCTGGATGTCGAGGTTCACGTAGGCGACGGTGTCCTCGAGCGGGACGAGCGGCTCGCGCACCCAGTAGCGCGAGCCGCGGAGCCCGTCCTCCTCCGCGTCCCACAGCGCGAGCACGACCGAGCGCCGCGGCGCGACGGGGAGCCCGCGGAGCGCGTTGCCGACGGCGAGCACCACGGCGACGCCGGTCGCGTTGTCGGTCGCGCCGGGGCACGGCGTGCCGCCTTCCGGCCCGTCGTCCGAGCAGCGGCCGCCGGAGCTGCGCGTGCCGAGGCCGTCGTAGTGCGCGCCGACGATCACGTACTCGTCGGGCAGCTCGCGCCCGCGGATCACGGCGAGGAGATTGACGCCCGAGAGCTCGCCGTCCTCGAACGGCTGGCGGTAGGCGGCGCTGCCGAAGCCCGGCGCGAGCCCGGCGCCGAGCCGCGCGAGCTGGCGCAGGAGGTAGGTCCGCGCGAGCTCCGAGCCCGGAGTCTCGTTGTCGCGCCCGGCCATGTCGCGCTGCGTGAGCCGGGTCGTCACCTCGCGCAGGCCGACGCCGGCCAGCGCGGCGCCGCGCTCGACGTCGCGCGGCGTGAGGCCGACCCCGCGCGCCGCGGCCTCGCAGGCCGAAGCGAGCAGCGCCGTCGCGAGAACGAGAAGCGCCGTTCCGCGCGCGCACACGCCGTCAAGCTTCCTGCCGGGCCATGAGCGCACCGATCTCCACGAGCTGCGACTTCGCACCACCGAGCATCAGCTCGATGTGCTTGGACCAGGTGTAGTACCGGTGCAGCGGGTAGTCGACATCGACGCCGATGCCGCCGTGCAGGTGCTGCGCCGCGTAGGTCACGCGGTGGCCCGCCTCGGCGGCCCAGAACTTGGCGATCCGCACCTCCTCGGTCGCCGGCAGCTCCTCGGCGAGGCGCCACGCCGCCTGCCAGGCGGACAGGCGGATCGCCTCGACGTCGATGAACGCGTCGGCGGCGCGCTGGCCGACCGCCTGGAAGGAGCCGATCGGCTTGCCGAACTGCTCGCGCTTGCTCGTGTACTCGGCGGTCATGCGGAGCGCCTCGGCGGCGACGCCGAGCTCGGTCATGCAGAGCCCGGCGAGCGCACGCTCGACGAGCCAGGCGAGCGCGCCCGCGCCCCCGGCCGGGTCGCCGAGCACGTCCGCCGCATCGACGCGCGCGCCGGTCAGGACCATGCGCGAGAGCCGCTCGCCATGGGTCGCGGTCTGGCGCTGGAGCTCGACGCCCGAGGCGTTCGGGTCGACGAGAAAGAGGCCGATCGTGCCCGCCCCGGTCGACGCCGGGACCAGGACGCGCTCGGCGATGTGCGCCGCCGAGACGCAGGTCTTCACGCCGTCGAGGCGGTAGGAGGTGCCGTCCTTCCGCGCCGTCGTCGCCGGCGCGAGCGGGTCGTCGTTCGCCTCCTCGACGAGCGCGGCGGTCAGCACGCTCTCCCCCGCGCAGACGGGCAGGATGAAGCGGCGCCGCTGCTCGTCGCTGCCGAAGCGCGCGATCGGCATGCCGCCCAGCACGACGGTCGCAAGGTACGGCACCGGTGCGACGCAGCGCCCGATCTGCTCGAGCACGAGCGCCGCCTCGAAGAACGAGAGCCCGCCGCCGCCGAGCTCCTCGGGGAACGGCACGCCGAGCAGGTTCGCGCGCGCGAGCGCCGACCACGCCTCGCGGTCGAACCACTCGGTGCCCGCCTCGACGACCTTGAGGCGCTCCTGCGTCACGTGGTCCGCGAGGATCTCGTACGCGAGGCGGCGCAGCGCCTCCTGCTCCTGGGAAAACGCGAAGTCCATCGGAATCCGTCCTCTCGCCTGCTCGCCGTCCGGCGGGCTCAGCGCAGCGAGCGGGGCATCATGAGGCCCGCCATCGCGATGATGTCGCGCTGCACCTCGTTGGTCCCGCCGCCGAACGTCAAGATCAAGCTCGACTTGTACATGCGCTCGAGCCGCCCCGCGATCACCGCTCCGGCGGAGCCGCGCTGCAGCGCGCCCGGCTCGCCGACCACCTCGAGCAGGAGCTGGTAGGCCTCGACGTTGAGCTCGCTGCCGTACACCTTGACGGTCGACGCCTCGGCGAAGTCGAGCTGGCCGCGCGACATGCTCCAGGCCTGGTTCCAGTTGAGGAGCTTCAGCACCTCGAGCTTGGCGCGCACCCGGGCGAGGTTCGACTGCACCCACGGGTCGTCGATCACGCGCCGTCCGTCGGGGCGCTCGGTCTCGACCGCCCAGCGGCGGACCTCGGTGAGCATGCGGTCGATCCAGCCGACCGGCATGAGGGCGATGCGCTCGTGGTTGAGCTGCGTCGTGATCTGCGCCCAGCCCTCGTTCTCCCGGCCGACCAGCATCGACGCCGGCACGCGGACGTCGTCGTAGAAGGTGGCGTTGGTCCGGTAGCGCGCCACCGTGTGGATCGGCGTCACGCGGAAGCCGGGCAGCTTCGTGTCGACGATGAAGATCGAGATGCCCTTGTGCTTCTTCGCGTCCGGGTCGGTGCGCGCGGCGAGCCAGATGTAGTCGGCGTACTCGGCGCCGCTGGTGAAGACCTTGCTGCCGTTGATCACGTAGTCGTCGCCGTCGCGCACCGCGCAAGTGCGCAGCGACGCGAGGTCCGTGCCCGCCGACGGCTCGGTGTAGCCGATCGCGAAGTGCAGCTCGCCGCGCAGGATGCGGGGCAGGAACTCGCGCTTCTGCTCCTCGGTGCCGTACTGCATCAGGGCCGGCGCGACCGAGTTGATGGTGAGGAACGGCAGGACGACGCCGCTCCGCGCCGCCTCGTCGAAGAAGAGGAACTGCTCGATCGGGCTCCGGTCCTGGCCGCCGTAGGTCCTGGGCCAGCCGATGCCGAGCCAGCCGTCGGCGCCGAGCTTGCGCAGGACGCGCGTGTACTCCGGTCCGCCGCCCTCGCTCTCGGCGAGCTCCTGCTCGTACGCCGGCGTGACCAGGCTCGCGAAGTAGGCGCGCAGCTCGTCGCGCAGCGCCCGCTGCTCGGGCGTCAAGTCGAGATGCATCCTCGGGATCTCCTGTCCTTCACACCGGCGCGTCGCGCGCCGGCGCGCGGCAACTTCTAGTCCGCCGCCTGCGGGTTGTCGACCACACCGCTCGCCCGACGCTCCTCGCGCGTCACGGGGAGACTCGCCTATACTCGCCCGGGCTCGAACGGACGGTGCGCGCGACGCGCGGGAGATGGCCATGGCACTCGACGGACGGAACGCGATCGTGACCGGGGGCGCGTCGGGGATCGGGCGCGCGATCGCGCTCGAGCTCGCGCGGTGCGGCGCCGACGTCGCGGTCCTCGACCTGCGCGCGGAGCCTGCAGCCGAGGTCGCCTGCGCCATCGCGCGGCTCGGGCGGCGCTCGATCGCGCTCGAGGTCGACGTCGCGAGCCCGCGGAGCGTCGAGGAGGCGGTGTCCCGCGCGCGCCGCGAGCTCGGACCGTGCCACATCCTGGTGAACAGCGCGGGCATCGCCGACTTCGTGCCGTTCGCCGAGCTCGGCGAGGAGCGCTGGCAGCGCATGATCGAGGTGCACCTGAACGGGACCTACCGGATGACGCGCGCCGTGGTCGCCGACATGACGGCCGCCGGCTGGGGGCGGATCGTCAACATCGCGTCCGCCGCCGCGCTGAACGGCGGCGGGCCCGGGCTCGCGCACTACGCGGCGGCGAAGGCCGGCATCCTCGGCTTCACCAAGGCGCTCGCCCAGGAGCTCGGCCCGTCCGGCGTGACGGTCAACGCGATCGCGCCCGGGCTGATCGACACGCCGCTGATCCGCGGCGCGGGCGCTCCCGAAGGGCTCTACGACCAGGTCGTCGCGCGCCTCCCGGTGCGGCGGATCGGGCGGCCCGAGGACGTCGCCGCCGCGTGCTCCTACCTCGTCTCCGAGGAGGCGAGCTTCTGCACGGGACAGGTGCTGAGCCCGAACGGCGGCGGCAACCTGTGAGGATGCGCGTCGTCATGCGCTGAATTCGATTGCCGAGCACCCGGCGCACGCGCTATGCGTGAGCCCCCGCCGAATGTGGCGGGGCACCCGAACTGAACCGAACCGGAGGACCCATGCCCCGCCTGCTGCCCGTCACCTCCATCACGGCCGCGTTGCTCTTCGCCGCGCAGGTCGCCGGCGCCGCCGACCTCCTGAACGGCGTGCGCCTCGTGCTCCGCGACCGGCCGAACCCGAAGCAGGACTCGGTGACCTTCAACTACCGGAAGGACCCGGGACTCTTCTCGCTCGTCGACCCGACCTGCGCCTCGGGCAACGAGAGCTCGATCCAGATCGTCACCTCGGAGTTCATCGGTCCCGAGGTGGTGCTGCCGTGCGCCAACTGGAAGGCGAACGCGACGGGCTTCCGCTACTCGGCGAAGGCCGGCAACCCGGGAGGCGTCCGCTCGATCATCTACCGCGCCGGCATCCTGACGCTCCGCGCGGCCGGTCCGCCGTACGTCGCAACCGGCGGCCCCGTGTCGTTCGTCGAGACGCGCTTCCGGGTCGGCTCGACGATGTACTGCGGGCGCTTCACGAGCCCGCCGTCGAAGCTCGTGAGGAACCAGGGGGACAACGTGACGATCAAGGGGCCGACGGTGCCGTGCGTGTTCACCTGCGGCAACGGCATCGTCGAGAGCGGCGAGGCGTGCGACGACGGCAACACGACGAGCGGCGACGGCTGCGACGCGAACTGCACGCCGACCGGCTGCGGCAACGGCGTCGTCACGGCCGGTGAGGCGTGCGACGACGGCAACACGTCGCCCGGTGACGGCTGCCGCGCGGACTGCACGATCGAGGCGTGCGGCGACGGCATCCTCGATCCCACCGAGGGCTGCGACGACGGCAACACCGATGCCGGCGACTGCTGCTCTCCCTCGTGCAGCCCCGAGCCTGCAGGCAGCGCCTGCGAGGACGACGAAAACGTGTGCACCGACGACGTCTGCGACGGCGCGGGGACCTGCACGCACGTGCCCAACTCGGACCCGTGCGACGACCGCAACGGCTGCACCGTGAACGACACCTGCTCGGGCGGCACGTGCAGCGGCACCCTTCTCCCGCCCTGGGTGAACGAGTTCGACTACGACTCGAACGACGGCTTCCCGAACTTCGACCGTGACGAGTTCGTCGAGATCGCGGGTCCGGCCGGCACGGACCTCTCGGGCTACCAGATCCTCGCCGTCGAGGGCGCCGGCCCGCAGTGCTCGACCGGCTTCTTCGTCAATGCGGGCGACGCGCACTTCATCGCGACGATCCCCAACGGCACGGTGCTCGGCGACGACACCGGCACGGGCATCGGCTTCTTCGTCGCCTGCTTCTCGAACACCTCGATGAACGTCGTCGCCTCGGGGCGCTGCGACGTCGTGCTGCCGGCGCCGTTCAACGACTCGAACCTGAAGAACGGCCACCTGACGAACGCCGACGAGTTCTCGTGCCCGGACGGCCTCCTGGTCCTGGACCCCGAGGACAACCTGGTCGACGCGATCAGCTACGAGGGCCTGGTCGCGAACGCGGGCCTGTTCGGCGCGTACTTCCACGTGACGCCGTACGTCGCGCCGCGCGACGAGGGCTGGCTCTCGGGCGTCTCGATCGAGAAGGTGACGAGCACGCTCGCGCGCGCCACCTCGGCCGCCGAGTGGCGCGATCCCACCGAGATCGCCCCGCTCGTGTGCTCGGGGCAGATCGGTCTCGCCTGCCCGAGCAACACGGCGACGCCGGGCTCCGAGAACCCGCTCCAGAACCTCGCATGCGGCTCGCCGTGCGCGGCGTTCCTCGACATGCCCGAGGGGCTCTTTGACTAGGCACGGGTGGGCGCGCGCCGGCCGCGACGCCGGC
>FWPU01008439.1_pt1 | contig 14092 bp, 15 predicted proteins | sample 2228361 | NCBI WGS metagenome assembly FWPU01 (sample SAMEA103939777, study PRJEB20133) | metagenome
TCAGAAATTATGAAAACATAAATCTTGAGTGCAAGAACTTTAGGATTATTAAAAGATGTAGAATACTTAAAATCAAAAAGATTAATTAAACTGCCTGATTTTAAAATTGACGCCGGGGGCGGGCTTATTTTGCACCAACAGGGCTGCCGCTCCGTCGGCAAACAGGGCGTTAGCCAGCAGGTTATCGTCTGTACCTTCGCGCTGAAAGTGCAGGCTGCAAAGCTCCGTGCACACCACCAGCACCCGTGCGTTAGATTGGGCTGCACAAAAGGCATGGGCGGCTTTTAATGCAGTAAAGGCCGCATAACAACCCATAAAGTTTATACACAGCCGGTTAACTGATGCAGGTAACGACAGCGCCTGCACCAGTTCAATGTCCAGTCCGGGAGCATACATGCCGGTACAACTCACCACAATCAGGTGGGTAATGCTTTCGGGGGGTATGCGTTGCAAATGAAGGCTGTTGGGTATGGCCGCCAGGCTTAACCGAAGGGCCTGTTGCCGGTACACCTCCAGCCGTTGTGCAGTGGACGGAAAGGGTTCGAAGTCTTCAGGATAAAAAGTCGGGTTTTGTGGTTTACCATAGTCGCTCAACACCGAGTGTCGCCACTGTATGCCGCTGGCACGAAAAACAGTATGCAGCTTTCGGGCATCGGCAGGTGTTAGCTTCATGGCGCGTACCATAAAATCGGCCAGGGTAGTTTGGCTAAAGCGATGCTCGGGTACGGCGGTGCCGATACGGATTAGGTAAGCCATTTTAAGTTATCGGGTAAAATACGGTATTTTACGGTATTGCCTATGTGGTCTACATTGCTGCATCTTCGGTTTGCCTTCTCGTGGTTTTTGTTGCCGGTGTTTTTGTTTAGCCTGAGTTTCGCTCCTAACATCAACCCGCAGCGCTTGTTATGGGTTTTTGTTATCCTTCATTTGCTGGTGTATCCGGCCAGCAACGGTTACAACAGCTATTTCGACCGCGATGATAAAAGCATCGGACTGCTTAAAAATCCTCCGCCCGTTAACCGAAGTCTCTACTTTACCGCTTTGTTGCTCGATGCCCTGGCCGTATTTCTGGCAGCCTGGTATATTAACATCACCTTTGCGGTAATGGTTTTTATATATGGCCTGGTTTCGAAGGCTTACAGCCATCCGCTCATTCGGCTGAAGAAATATCCCATCGCTGGTTGGTGGGTTACCGGATTTTTTCAGGGCTTTTTTGTATTTACCAGTTGCTATGTGGGGTTGAATGATTTTTCCATAACCCAGGCACTGCGCCCGGTGGTTTTAACGCCGGCCATTATCTGTACCCTTATGCTTTGGGCCAGCTATCCGCTTACGCAGGTATATCAACACGGGGAAGACAGGCAGCGGGGCGATATAACCCTGAGCTTACGACTGGGCATACAGGGCACCTTTGTTTTTTGTTTGTTCATGTTTTTGCTTGCCGGTGTCGCTTTCATGACACTCTTCTATGTTCAGTTTAAAGGAAAATACCTTGCCTCTTTTGCCGCGGCCATGGTGCCCGTGATGGCATATTTTGGCTATTGGTTTTACCGAGTAAGGCAAAATGAGGGTCATGCTTCTTACCGGCATGCCATGTGGATGAACGTCATTTCATCTACCAGCCTGAATGCATTCTTCGTATATCTGTTTCTGGATTCCACCCGGGTGATGAGCGCTTTTGGGTAAGCCCGCTACGCAACGACGTTTCAAAAAGGCTTTCCGTGCGACATCCGCACGAGCAGGCGGGCCAGAGGAGGAAGGTGCAGCGCCATGTTCACGGCCACCGCCGATGATGCATCTGAGCCGAACAGATGGTGCTGCACCAGCCGCCCGTAACGCAGGCGCCATGCAAAGTTTGCCTTCCACATCCGTGTATATGTCTGTTCCAGCCATTGACGGCTCTTGTTTTGATTGATGTATGTGGTAATTAAATCGCTAATCAATTTACCGGCCCTTATGGCCATGGCCATACCGTTTCCGCACAACGGTGTAATAAGGCCGGCCGCATCGCCTGCCATAAGCAAGTGGTTATACACCGGCTCGCGGCTGCTGAACGACACTTCGTTAATGGTTTCGGGTTTATCGAAAAGAAAATCAGAATTACGGAAAATATCCTTCAGCCACGGATTTTTGCACAGCACCTGTTGCTCCAGCCCCTGTATGCTTCCGCACCTGCGAAGAACCTGGCGGTGGGTTAGGTAGCAAAGGTTGGTAATGCCGTTTTCCACCCTACTTATGCCGCAGTAACCTCCTTCAAAATTATGCAGAGCAATAAGGTTGTCGGGAAAGTCGGTGCGGAGGTGGTATTTCACCCCCACATAGGGCGATCGTTGTTGAATAAACCTGCGCCCCAGCACGGCATCCAGACGAGCACGTTTGCCATAGGCGCCAATAACCACAGAAGCTGTAAAAGAACCGGCAGCTGTGGTAAGCCGGAACCGGTTGTCGGCAAATGCAACATCGCTTACCTCGCAGTTTTCGATTACTTCAACTCCGGCCTCGCGCGCTTTACCGGCCAGAAAATGGTCAAACGCGTACCGGCTTATGCCAAAGCCGCCCAGGTCGAGCGGTAAAAAAGCATGTTTGCCGTTTACCGCACTTAGTTGAAACCGATGTATATCCGGCGGGCGGAATGCCACGGGGAAGAGCCCCCAGGCCTGCAAAAAAACCCGCGTTTCGTTAGAAACGTATTCGCCACAAACCCGATGAAACGGATATTTTCGCTTTTCGAACACCGTACAGGTAATACCATTCCGGGCCAGTCCAATGGCCGATACCAGGCCGGCAAGCCCCCCGCCTATAATGGCTACGTTTTGACGCATCTGTATCAAAGGTTAAAAAACTTCTGTTGAACCAGTAACCTTTTTTCGGGAAAACCTGTTTTAAAAATTACAGTTGGCTATATGGAAACCGAAGTAAAACAACCCGTTACCGAGCAACCCCTGCACGTTTTGCTGGTGGGCAACAACCCCATAGAGTTAAGCCGTTTGCGTGAAGTGCTGGCGCAAATTCCGGGCTACCGCGTTATAGCCGAAATTGCTTTTGATGTGCGCAGTGCCTGGCAGCGCATGATGCGCTTTACCCCTCAGTTTATTTTGATTGACGATAATATTGGCCGGAAAGAACTGGCCGAAACAGTGCACCTGCTGGCCTCCAGACGCAAAACCCGCGATGTGCCGGTAGCTGTGTTAAAGAACTCCAACTATTCCGAAGCGGTTACCACTTCACTGGCGCTGGACTATCTGCTAAAGCAAAACCTCACCGCCCGGGCATTGTATGTAGCTGTAAAAAATGCGCTTAAGCTGCAGCAGGCCCGAAAGTACCTGTGGCAGGCTTATGCCCGGCGTAAAAAACAACTGCTTAAGCTTATTCATTAATAGCCTTTAGGAACCAAAAACTGCAACCACATTGGCGATGTCTTGAGGTATAAGTAACGAAAGACAACGTGAGCCATTTACCTAACAGCTGACTTACAAAAAAGGCACCAAATCAAATTATCTTATCGTAAACGATAAGTAAGTTAAACAGATTGATTCACACAGTAACCCCTTGGTTTTGTATTGCGGATTTAAATTATCTTTTCATGCTCTTTTTCAATTCTTTCACAAGCCGGTTCAGGTCGGCCTGGTGGTTGTAAACATTAACCGACACCCGGATAAAGTCACCCCGATAGGAAACGTAAATTTTATGTTTAAGCAGATGGGCCTTAAGTTTTTCCATATTGATGCCGGCAGGCACACCTACGCCAAAAAGGTGGGCGCTACGCCAGGGTTCATCCTCAACCCAAAAGCCCAGTTCTTTTAGTTTTTCCAAAGGGCCGCGGATAAGGTGTTGGTTATAGGCTTCAATGCGGACGGGGTTCCAGTTATTGAGTTGTTGTACGGCCCGCAGCAGCATAGGCACCAGAATAAAGTTGCTGTGCTCGCCTACTTCGTAACGCAGCGCTCCCGGACGGTATTCGTTCTGGTAGTTTACCAGGTTGGTAAAATCTTCGCTAAAGAGGCGGTTAATCCAGTTTTCTTCAACGGGCATGCCGTTATCAAAGTATTCGCCATAGTATGCCAGGCCTATGCCGTAGGGGCCGAGCAGCCATTTGTAGCCGGCACATATCAGGGCATCGGGCTGCAGCTGCTGTACATCGAAAGGCATGGCACCAATAGCCTGTGTACCATCTAATATTAACAGGGCACCTACTTCATGTGTGCGTTGGCGCAGGGTTGCCAGGTCAAACCGGGTGCCGTCGGCCCAGTGAACGGGCGCAAGGGCCACCACGCGGGTAGAAGGGGTAATGCTATCCAGAAGGCGCTCGTTCCACAACCGGCCGCGATGGGTAAGCGTTTCGGGCGGAGAAACGATTACAAGCTCTGCACCGGTTTCGTGGCACAACCGGTGCCACGGGTAGTAGTTGCTGGGAAACTGCCGGGCCGCGACCACCACCTGTTCACCGCGCTTTAAACGAATGTTGCGCGTAACGTTGGCCATGCCATACGATACCGAGGGGATGATAGCAATACGCGAGGGGTCAGAAGCATGAATAAGAGCGGCAAAAGCTTCGCGCAGGGTTTGGCTGTCGGCAAAGAAATCGTCAACGGCAATAAGCGCCGGATTGCGTTTGGCAAGCAAACCGCGGATACCGGCCTTTTCCACCACCTTAAGCAGGGGCGACATGTAAGCGCAGTTGAGGTAAGTAACCGATGGGGGAAGTGTAAACTTATTTCTTTTGCAGGCCAGCATGTTTGGGGTTCCAGGCAAAAGTATGAATAAGGTGCATGATCTCTTTCTTCATATACTCAATAGCCGGTTTGAGCGAGTCGTTGTGCACGCGGGTATTGAAGTACAGGGCTCCGCGCACGAAGTTGCGCACCGAGTCGGTAAGGGTAAACTGCATCTGGCTGGGTACTTCGCCTTCAATTTCGGCTATTACGGCTGTTTTTCCTGAAGGGGTCTGCACAATGGTCTCGTCAATGGCGTGGGCTTTAATCTGGTGTTTGGCAGTAAGGGTGTAGGCATCGTTTAAAAATTCGCGAAGCAACTGCTCGTTGTTTTTAATGGGCTTATAGGTTATGTGAATGGTTGAACGAAGTGCAGGATAGTATATTTCTACCCAGTAGGGTTCGTTAAAGCCGGTGGTATCGGGCAGCAAACGGGCGTGTTCAGAATATTCGAAGGCATAGGGAAAGGTATCGGGCAGGGGCCGGTAACGGGGTTCGGGCAGTTCCAGCCGGTTATAGCCAACCGGGCGGGGCAGGTAGTTGCGCCTGCAGGCGCATAACAAGGCAATAAGCAATAACAAAAATATCCTCGGCATGGAGTTTACGGATTAGGGGCAGGGTTTGAGGGCAGAATAACTTTAATGCGCCGGATGCGCCTGCGGTCAACGTTCATGATGATGAAGTCAAAATCTCCGAATCGGATGTGCTCACCTGCTGCCGGAATACTGCGGTGCAACTCCAACATAAGCCCAGCCAGCGATTCACTTTCTCCGCGGGCTTCGTCAAAGGTATTGGGCGGAAGGTTCAGGGCCTTGCACACATCGTGCAGCGAGGTGTTGCCCTCGAATAAGTAAGTGTATTCGTCTAGTTTCTGATATTCCAACGTGGCTTCATCAAATTCATCATTTATCTCACCGATGATTTCTTCCAGCACGTCCTCAAGCGTTATCAGGCCGGCAACACCTCCGTATTCATCTACCACCATGGCCAGGTGCACACGTTTTTCCTGAAAGTCTTTTAACAGGGCATCAACCTTTTTGGTTTCGGGTACAAAAAAACCGGGTCGCAGCAATTTTTGCCAATTAAAAGAGGGCCCCTCGTGCAAGTGGGGCAGCAGGTCTTTAATGTATAAAATGCCTTCTATTTTATCAATAGTATCGCGATAGGCCGGCATACGCGAAAATCCGTAACGGTTAATATCTTCAAGCAGTTGATGAAAGTTGTGCTCTACGTTTACTGCGGCAATATCTACGCGTGAGCGCATGATTTGTTTTACCGTAAGTGTACCAAAATTTACTATACCTTTCAGTATTTTCTTTTCTTCCTGCGTAGTGGGTTCGGCAAGGGTGGCCATTTCAAGGGCCTGGTTCAGTTCCTGCATGGTGGCCTGGTAGCCTTTTTTTTCAAATCGCTTTTCTACCCAGCGGGTCATTCGGATAAGCGGGGTACTTACAGGTTGAAACAACCATAACAGTACGGTCCACATGCCGGCCAGCCACCCGGCCAGTTCCATGTTATTTTTGGTGGCATACACCTTGGGTAATATTTCGCCAAAGAATGTAATGAGCAAAGTTACCGCCAGGGTTACGGTAGCAACTACTATTTCTTCCGGCCTTCGGGTTTGGGCAACATCCCACATCATAAACGTGGCCACGGTAACCACGGCTACGTTTACGGTGTTATTGGCAATTAAAATGGTAGCCAGCAACTTGCGGGGGTTGCTTAGCAGGTTAATAACTTGTCGGTCGGAGCGGTTGTTGCGTTTTCGGCAACGCTCCAGGTCATCGGGTTTAAGCGAAAAGAAGGCGACTTCCGATGCCGACACCAGGCCTGATAAGAATAGCAAAACGAGAATAACGGCAACACCCAACCCTACCATCGGGCTTAAGCCCATAAGAGCATCTAACCACGCTTGACTAGGAGGTTCGTCCAAGAGGATTGCGGTTTACAGAATCTGGGTCTCAAAATGGCAGGTCGTCCGTAGCTCCGGTATCCGGAAGCGGCGTAATGTCGGTTGCCGGTTTGTTAGCGGTTGTGGCCTCACCGGCTGCCGTTGTGTTGCTGCCGCGCGGTGTTAACATGGTCATGTTATCGGCCACCACTTCGGTGGTATAGCGGGTAACGCCATCTTTCTCCCACGAACGCGTACGCAGCTTGCCTTCAATATAAACCATGTCGCCTTTGCGCAGATATTTTTGAGCTACCTCGGCAAGGTTGCGCCAAAGCACTACATTGTGCCATTCTGTAATTTCCTTTTTTTCGCCGGTGGTACGGTCGCGGTACACTTCGGAGGTAGCCACCGAAAAATTGGCCACCATTACGCCACTGTCGGTGCTGCGCACTTCGGGGTCTCTTCCCAGACGGCCTATGAGAATTACTTTATTAATACCAGACATAAATCAACATTTCGGTTCCAGCCTAACAGGCAATAATCTTCTGTAAGTTCAACAAAATTAGCCATTCTGCAGCAACTATAAAAAGCCCGTATCGGTAAGATAACGGTTTATCAGGATGGGTTTGGGCAGTTTTGCGGCTTGCCATGAGCTGTATGGCCGCAGGCCAGCCCTTTCAGGAACCTTGTTCGGATTAACAATTTTAATAAAGCGGGCCACTATTTTCTGATGGGTAAGCTGATGGCGATATGCAGGGCTGACGTGGGCAGGATGCCCATGCAGCGATTTTAGAGAATGAACAATTCTTTGTGGCTGCTGAGGCTTGTAGTATTCCAGGCAATAAAAATCGTATAAACCCTTCCAGATGTCCTTCCCTGTGCGTTTGCGCATATATATTTTTTTGTCCAAGGTAAACACCAGGTAGTACAGATAGCGCGTACGGGATTTTCTGCAGCCGGCCTTAACCGGAAGTTTGTGCCATAGGTGCTGATGGAAGGCGCGGCAACCGGACCGCACCGGGCAGGCCGTGCACGCGGGATTTTTAGGGGTGCACGTCAGGGCTCCCAGTTCCATTACGGCCTGGTTATACTCGCCCGGCTGATGCGGGTCTAACAGTTGTTGGGCCAGTTCCTGAAATGCCTTTCTGCCGGCCGGGCTGTTAATTGGCAGTTCCAGGCCGAAATGTCGCGCAAGCACCCTGTACACGTTGCCGTCAACGGCAGCCACCGGCTGCCGGTAGGCAATAGAGGCAATGGCTGCTGCCGTATAGGGGCCAATACCCGGTAGGCGAAGCAGTTCTTCATACTGCCCGGGGAAGGTACCGTTATATTGCCGCACCACGTGCCGGGCGCAGGCATGAAGGTTGCGGGCACGGGTATAGTAGCCCAGCCCCTGCCACAACCGCAAAATCTTATTTACCGGAGCCGAAGCCAGTTGAAACACATCAGGAAAGGTGTTTAAAAAATTGATGTAATAAGGAAGGCCCTGCTCTATGCGGGTTTGCTGCATAATGATCTCCGCCAGCCAGATGCGGTAGGGGTCGGTTGTGTTGCGCCAGGGCAAGTCCCGTTTGTTTTCGCGGTACCAACGCAACACATTGGTCGTGAAAAAACGGGGGTCCATCTCATTGATAATCAAATTTTTCAATATTCATTTTTAATTCAAGGGGCGTAAGTTAAATTTGGCGTCCCAAAAAAACGAACCTTAACTTTTTTCAATCGTGACCAAAGCAGATATCATCAACGAAATTGCTGAAAAAACGGGCGTAGATAAGGCGGATGTTACGGCTTCTATCGAAGCTTTCTTTGTGGTAGTGAAAAACAACATGGCCAATGGCCACAACATATACATCCGCGGTTTTGGCAGTTTTATCAATAAAAAGCGTAAACGAAAAATTGCACGTAACATATCGCGGAACACGGCTTTGGTAATAGAGGAGCATTTTGTGCCCAGTTTTAAGCCCGCCAAGATTTTCGTTAACAAAATCAAAACCAGCGAAAAAGTAAAACAAATGGCCGGCAAGGCCTAAGGCACCCTGACATGTGGAAGAAACGGTTTTTTTTATTGGTTGCCGGGCTAATTCTTATTATCGTGTTGTTTTTTTTACCTCGCTCGGTAGTGCGCAATGCTGATAGTGCCGCCTCGGCCGATTCGGCAGGCCGACCTGCAGACCCCCACCAGGCACCAAAGGAACTCAAAGCCATGATAAGGCAGGTTCGGCAATTCTGGATGCTGGCCGCCTCAGCCGAAAAAAATGCTATCTTTGCCGACTCGCTAAGCGGCCTGTACCGCAAAGCGGGGGTTTACGACAGTGCCGCTTGGTTTGCCGATACAGCCGCGGCCTTCTTTAACCACGCTGGGGCATGGAAAAAGGCGGGCGATGCTTACTACAGGGCGTACACCTTTGCCGTAGACGAAAAGAAGCAGGAACAACTGGCCGAGCGCGCCCGGCATTATCTTAATAAGGTATTGGAAAAGGAGGCGGATAACCTGGAGATAAAATGCCAACTGGCCATGACGTATCTGAGCACGGCCCCCATGCAGGGCGTAAACTTATTGCGCGAAGTACTGGCGGCCGACCCGAAAAATCAAATAGCCCTGTACAATCTCGGCATGCTGGCCGTGCAGTCAGGGCAATACAGCCGCGCTGTCGAGCGGCTTGAGGAGTTGGTGGGTATTAACCCAACCCATATACAGGGCAGGCTGTTGCTGGGTGTGGCCTATCTGAACCTGGGGCAAAAGCAAAAGGCGCGCGAGCAATTTGAAATCATTAAACAAGCAGATTCGGATCCTGCCGTTCAGGCTACGGTAGATTCGTATCTGAAGGATTTAAAATAAACAACCTCCTTTCTTTAGCCTGCCGCTTAACGCGGAGAAAGGACATAAACATAAACCTATATGCCTAGCGGAAAAAAAAGAAAGAAACACAAAATGGCTACCCACAAGCGCAAAAAGCGCTTGAGAAAAAACAGACATAAGAAGAAGAACAGATAACCTTAAGCTATACGTTATAAACCATCTGTACCGTGAGCAACGAACTGATAATCAGTAATGCTCAGGACGGTTGCCGTATAGCCCTTCTTCGAGACAAAACCCTTGTTGAATTTCATCAGGAAACAGAGGGAAGCAAGTTTACCGTAGGAGACATTTACCTGGGCGTAGTTACCAAAGTAGTCCAGGGATTAAACGCCGCCTTTATTGATGTAGGCTATCAGAAAGATGCTTTCCTTCATTACCTGGACCTGGGGCCCCAATTCAGTTCATTGCAAAAATTTACCAAACTGTTAAGGGCCCGGAAGATTTTCGGCAAGCTTGAAAAGTTTACACTCGAACCGGATATTGATAAGCATGGCAAAATTGGTCAGCAATTAACCAAGGGCCAGGTTATTCCGGTACAAATTGTAAAGGAACCCATCTCTACGAAGGGCCCGCGGCTGTCCTGCGAATTGTCATTAGCCGGGCGCTACCTGGTGCTGGTGCCTTTTTCCAACACCATCAGCATTTCGAAAAAAATTACCAGTAGCGATGAGCGCAAGCGCCTGCTCAGGCTCATTCAATCGATAAAACCAGAAAATTTCGGAGTGATCGTCAGAACAGTGGCCGAAGGTGTTGAAGTTGCCGACCTGGACCGCGACTTGCGCCAGCTATTGAAAACCTGGGAGGAGGGCGTTGCACGCCTGCCCGAGGCCCAACCCCGCGATAAACTTATTGGTGAACTGAACAAAACTTCAGCCCTGCTGCGCGACCTGCTGAACGAATCGTTCGATAACATACTGGTTGACGATAAAAAACTGTACGAAGAAATAAAAGCGTACATCCGCACCATAGCCCCCGAGCAGGAAAAAATTGTTAAACATTATGCCGGCAAAACCCGGTTGTTCGAGTTTTACGGAATTGAAAAACAAATTAAATCGGCATTCGGGCAAACCGTTAGTCTTAAAGGAGGCGGTTATCTGGTTATAGAACATACCGAAGCCCTGCACGTAATTGATGTAAACAGCGGTAACAAATCGAACCGCGAAGAAAACCAGGAAACCACTGCGCTTTCGGTTAACACCGAAGCGGCCCGCGAAATAGCCCGCCAGCTGCGTTTGCGCGATATGGGTGGCATTATTGTGGTGGATTTCATTGACATGAAAAACCACGACAACAAGCGCCTGATTTACAAAATCATGAAAGAAGAACTGGCGCAGGATAAGGCCAAGTCAACCGTGCTGCCGCTGTCTAAGTTCGGGCTCATGCAAATCACCCGAGAACGCGTACGGCCTCAGGTTAACATCACCACCAAAGAAGTGTGTCCTACCTGCAATGGAACAGGCAAGATAGGAGCTGCTATACTGGTGTCTGATCAGATTGAACGCGAGCTGGACCACCTGGTGCGCAAACAAAACGAACGGCACCTGGTGCTGGCGGTTCACCCGTACCTGTATGCATATTTTACCAAAGGGTTCCCGTCCATTCGCATGCGCTGGTTTTTTACCTACAAGCGGTGGATAAAACTGGAGGTAAACTCATCGCTGGCTATCACCGAATTTAAATTTTTAAACCACGAAGGTGAAGAAATACAGCTGAACATGTAAATTGCTACCAGTGTGTAGGTTTATGGGGTCTCTCTAAAAGGAGATGACTGCTGATGAAGACGTATGGCCTTTCGCGATAAGAACATGGCAACAAATAGCGATAAAATAGCTCCGGTCCAAATGCCCGGTACAAAACTTATAAACCAGAAATAGTCATAGGCCCCGTGAAAGACTGTGGCCGTCAATAAAGCTAACACACTGTAAAGAAATTCATGCCGGTGGGTAAACTTTGCCCTGCCCAGGTAGTAGCCCATAAGTATGGCAAAGCATCCGTGTGCCGGTACGGCCGTAAACATGCGAACAATGCCGGTAGGAATACCGTATTGAAACACATACAATACGTTCTCTACTGTTGCAAAGCCTAATCCTACCATTGCAGCATATACAATGCCATCAAAAGGTTCGTTAAAGTTTTTGTTATGGTAGAGAATAAATCGGATAAAAATAAACTTACTAAACTCCTCCACCAAGGCTACTTTAAAAAACGCGTTGGTAAACTGGTCGGTTACACTGTCTTCGCGCAGTACTAATATGGCTTCCAAAGGCCAGCTTATCAACAGGGTAACCACGGTGCTTGCTCCGCCATAAACAAAACTTATAAGCAACAACCCCAGTGGTTCGCGCTCGTGGTGGTCCTTCAGGTAAATATAAACACCAATGGCCAGTCCGGGAGCAAAGGCAAGAGCAAGAAGCAACAATATATTCACGGTAAATGAGGTTATTCCAAAACAGACTCAATAGCATCCATTTTGGAAGGGGTATATCGACCGGTGGTGGCATACCGTATTATACCATCGGCATCCAGAACAAAAAAGTAGGGCACATCGCGCTTTTCAAAGTCTAAAGCATCCTTGTAGGGTTTTAATTCGCCTTTGTAGAAAAGAATATACGGATGAAGCTGAGGGTCGATGTTCTGCAGGGCTTTTCGTTTGGCCGTGCCCGTTGCGGCCGCGTTAACACCGGTAAACATGGGTATAAAATAAACGTGCACATCATAACCAAACCCCTCGAACAAATCCTTGTTTTTTTGGATGAATTTTTCAAAAACAATTTGAAACCACGAATTCAGTTCGTCTTCCGATTTTTTGGAATAGGCCAGCCCCAGCAAGGTGTACTTGCCACGCACCGCCTCGGGTAACACAATTTTTTCATCCGAAAGGTTTTCGGTTTCCATTGGCGGAAAAGTTTTGCCCACAACCTGGGCCCAGGTGGCCTGCCCAAGGCAGTAAAAAAGAAAAAACAACAGCGATTTCATACCTACAAGTTGCAAAAAAATTTCAAAAAATCCGGCCTGCAGGCCAATGCATTTCTGCATAAATTGCCCGGAATATGGAACATCCGGTTATTGGCATTTTAGGAGGAGGACAACTGGGGCGCATGCTCGTGCAAAAAGGACTGGATTACGGGCTCTCCTTCCGCATACTGGACCCCGACCCTTCCGCACCCTGCAGGGTATTCAATGGATTTGTGCAAGGACCAATTACCGATTACGATACTGTGGTGGCCTTCGGGCAGTTGTGCGATATGCTTACTATTGAAATTGAAAATGTAAATGTAGAAGCCCTGATGACCCTGCAAAAACAGGGCAAGAAAATCTATCCCCAGCCCGAGGTTATTCGCTTAATACAAGACAAGCGCAAACAAAAATTATTTTATAAAGAAAACCAAATCCCTACGGCAACATTTGTACTTAACGAAAACCGAAATGATGTAAGTAAACATGCAACCTTTCTGCCGGCCGTGCATAAACTGGGAAGAGAAGGATATGACGGACGCGGTGTTGTTATACTGAGAACTGCGGCCGACCTGCCCAAAGCTTTCGATGCCCCGGGCGTTTTGGAAAAACTTATTCCGCTTGAAAAAGAAATTTCAGTAATCGTTGCCCGAAGCGCTACCGGCCAACTTAGCACCTATCCGCCCGTGGAAATGGTATTTCACCCTGAAAAAAATCTTGTAGAATACCTGTTTGCCCCGGCCCGGATTCCACTTGAAGTAGCACAACAAGCCGATGCCCTTGCCCGTACCGTTGCCGAACTCCTGCAGTTAACCGGCATACTGGCAGTTGAAATGTTTATTGCCGCCGGAGGCGAAGTTGTAGTAAACGAAATGGCACCGCGCCCGCACAACAGCGGCCACCATTCTATTGAAGGCCACGTTACTTCGCAATACGAGCAACATCTAAGAGCCATACTGGGCTGGCCACTGGGCGACACTTCGCTTTTACAGCCCTGCGCCATGATTAACCTGTTGGGTGAATCTGGCTTTGAAGGCCCGGCCCGGTACCTGGGGCTGGAACAGGTATTGAAAGAACCGGGAGTACATGTACATTTGTATGGAAAGAAATTTACCCGTCCCTTCAGAAAAATGGGACATGTAACCATTGCAGACGCAGATCTTGCTCGTTTACAACAGAAAGCCGATTTTGTAAAACAAACGCTTAAAGTAGTGGCATGAGTAAACCACAGGTAGGTATTATCATGGGCAGCCAGTCGGACTTAGCCGTTATGAAAGACGCAGCCGAAGTGCTGGAAGAACTTAAGATTCCCTATGAACTCACCATCGTATCGGCCCATCGGACACCCCTGCGTATGGTTCACTATGCAACCGAAGCACGTAAACGCGGACTAAAGGTCATTATAGCCGGGGCCGGCGGAGCCGCCCACTTGCCCGGCATGGTAGCATCGGTTACCTCACTGCCCGTAATCGGGGTGCCGGTTAAGTCGGGCAACTCTATTGACGGATGGGATTCGGTACTCTCTATCCTGCAAATGCCAGCCGGTGTGCCTGTGGCTACGGTAGCTCTGAACGGTGCCCGCAACGCCGGAATACTGGCCGCCCAGATTATCGGATCGACCGACTCCAAAACCGCACGCCGCCTGGACTTGTTTAAAGAAACGCTGAAAAACAA
>FWPU01010250.1_pt1 | contig 14092 bp, 14 predicted proteins | sample 2228361 | NCBI WGS metagenome assembly FWPU01 (sample SAMEA103939777, study PRJEB20133) | metagenome
AATCCAATTTTGGTTTGAAAATTGTTGCTAATTTTGCCTTGTTGTATGCTAAACAAACATCTTTCCAATGCGATTGTTTGCCCAAAAGCTTTTTATACTCCTCTGCTGTTGTTTTTCTTTGGAAAGCCTTTCGCAAGATATTTTTCCAAATCAGTATGGCTCGGGACGTTTATTTGTAAATCCTGCTTTTACAGGCACAAGTGTTTCGGGAAGGGCAGATTTTTTGTATGCGGTACATTATCCGAGCCTTACAGGCGGGTTGGTAACTAATTTCATTGGCTACGACCATAGTTTTGATGATGAACGCAATGCTTTGGGTGTTTTTATCAAAACTGACCGCATTGGTATTGCTTCGGGGGGAAATTTTAGAAATTTACAAGCTAATCTTGCTTACGCATACCTTTTGCCCGCAGGAGAATATTGGCGAGTCCGAATGGCACTAAGTTTGGGATATGGAAATAAAAATCTGAACACCTTTAATTTAATTTACGGCGACCAGCTCACACAAACAGGTGTGAGTGGGAATGCTACCCAAGAACCTCTGCTACCTTCTCAAAGCATTGACTTTCTTGATGTTTCAACAGGAATACTTGCTTACAACGATTATGCTTGGATAGGTTTTTCAGTTTTTCATCTCAATCAGCCACAAAGAGACTTTTTAGGGAGCGAGTTTCGTGTTCCTTTGCGTATTTCGGGGCATTTAGGTATTAAAATTCCTCTCAACGAAAGCGAAAATTATCATCTTTCACCTGCTATGTTTTACAATTTTCAAAATAGCTTACATTTGCTTGATATGGGACTTTTTTTTGAAACAACTCATTTTCAGGCAGGCGTTTTGGGCAGAAACATTCCTCTGCAAACTCAAAATATTACACTCAACTTTCAGACAGCTTTCAAAATGGAAGGGTTTAGAGTTGCTTACACCTATGGTTTGCCACTTTCGCTGAAAGGCATAGGCGGCTTGCACGAAATAGGGCTTTCTTTCGCTATATCCAAAGAACCTGCCGAAAGAAAATGGTCTTATAGGCAGATTTCCATTTTTTGATGAAATTTCATAAATTTTCAAAAAATAAAAACTCATTCCTTCAAGAAATCGTTTATTCGTTAGACTTTAACATTGCAATCAAAATTAAATCTTATGCGAGAACCTAACTTATGGATTGGTAACCTTGGACATCTTTTGGTGCTAATCTCTTTTGCCAGTGCTATTCTTGCAACTATTGGCTATATTTTGGCTCAAAATAAAAATTATGATGAAAGCAAACAAAAGTCTTGGGCTACTTTTGCCCGAAGAGCCTTTTGGGTACATAGTATAGCGATTACAGGAGTAGTCGTTACGCTCTTTGCGATAGTCTATAACCAGATGTATGAATATTTCTATGCCTACGACCACTCTTCCAATAGCTTGCCTGTTCAATATATGATTGCCTGCTTCTGGGAAGGACAAGAAGGTAGCTTTCTGATTTGGATTTTCTGGAATGTACTCATTGCTTTCATCTTGCTTCCCCGACTAAAATCTTGGGAAAGCAGTGTGATGTGGCAATTCAGCCTTTTGCAAGTGCTTCTGACCTCAATGATTTTGGGTGTTGTATTCGCCGATACATTCAAAATAGGTAGTTCGCCTTTTGTACTCACACGCGAGGTTTTGGATTTGCCTGTCTATAATCCCGCTTTTCGCGAAACCTACAATCCAAATTTTATCCCTGCCGATGGCGGCGGACTTTCGCCACTTTTGCAAAATTACTGGATGGTCATTCACCCACCAACTATTTTTTTAGGCTTTGCCATTACTTTTGTGCCTTTTGCCCTCGCTTTGGCGGGTTTACAAAGAAATCAACTCAAAGAATGGATAAAACCTGCTTTGCCTTGGACGCTCATCAGCGTTGCCATTTTAGGTTTGGGTATAATGATGGGTGCTTATTGGGCTTATGAAACACTCAATTTTGGTGGTTATTGGAACTGGGACCCCGTAGAAAACGCTGTTTATGTACCTTGGCTCACGCTTGTAGCCGCCCTACACACAATGCTTACTGCCAAAAATAGTAGCAGTTCGCTGAAAAGTTCTATTATTCTGCTTGCCGTAACCTTCTTTTTAGTGCTTTATTCTACCTTTCTCACACGTAGCGGGGTGCTTGGCGATGCCTCTGTACATTCATTTACCGATTTAGGTTTAAGTGGGCAACTTATATTTCTGATGGCTGTTTTTGTGGTGCTTCCTGCTTGGATAATGGTAAAAAATTGGAAAAAAATACCTGCTGATACCAAAGAAATTACCACTTACACACCCGAATTTTGGACATTCACGAGTGCAATGCTTTTGAGCCTTGCGGCATTTATTGTAATATTTTTTACTTCTCGTCCTGTTTGGGGGCAAGCCCCGCCTACCAATCCAATGGATTTGTATGGTATTTCACAAGGTTTTTTAGCTCTTATCATTACTATTGCTTCTGCTTGGGGGCAATATTATTGGTGGCGTAGAGGCACAAAAGAAAAAAAATTTTATCAAACCTTGTCTTTTCCACTTCTGCTATCGCTGATAGTTTCTGCTATTTTTATTTTGCTTTCAGAACCCAACGAAGTTTGGCAAAAAGAACTTCAAAATTTTAGTCAAGATTGGAAAAAAGCAGGAATTGTTTATATCAAATACGCTCTGAGTTTTCTTATCATTTTTGCTTCTTGGTTTTCTATGATAGCCAATTCAATCCTGATGCTTGATGTTTTTCGTAAAAGACCTTCACTTTCAGGCGGGGCAGTGGCTCATATCGGGTTTGCTGTAATGATTTTAGGCATAATGTACTCGGCGGGCTATTCTAAAATTATTTCCGACAACAATTCGGGTTTAGTATTTAGTAAAGATGCCCCCGAAGAGTTCAATAAGAAAAATGTTTTACTTTGGCTAGAAGAACCAACAGAAATGAGAAACTATCAGCTTACCTACAAAGGAATGTATGTGGAGGCTGAAAATTATCCGGGCTATATCAATCAGAAATACGTGAGAAGTTTGATAGATAAACCCGAAAAACTCGTGGTAGTCAGAGATATTTTTTACAACGGAAAATTGTATTTCAAAAAAGGAGATACCATTCGCACACGCCCCGAAAATATCTATTACCGAGTAGAATATCGCCACAAAGAAAGTGGGCAAGTGTTCAATCTTTTTCCAAGAGTGCAGATGAATGGCATCAGGCAAGGAGAAATGGTAGCCTCGCCCGATATTTACAAAATGCTTTCCAAAGACCTCTACACACACGTAAGTAGCATTTACCCCGACCCCAGTAAAGGCAGAGAGTACACCGAAACCGAAGAGATGCGAGTGCGTGTCAAAGATACTTTCCTGCTCAACGATTTTGTGGCTGTTTTGGAAAATGTTGAGCCAATCCGTGAAATTGACGCTCAAAAACTCACCCAAGATGAACTTGCTGTGAAAGCTACTATTAAAATTTTGGGTAAAAATGGGCAAATTCACACTGCTGAGCCTATTTTGGTTGTCAATCAGGCTACAAGCCAAATGGCAAATGTAGCGGACATTCTGCCTGAAATTGGAGCCAGAATTACCTTCCGAAACATTGATACCCAAAAAGGAGAAATGATTTTCTCGGCTGATGTAGGTGAAAAAGACTATATCATTATGAAAGCTATTGAACAGCCACAAATCAATTTGCTTTGGGGAGGTTCGCTCATTATTGTTCTTGGCTTGATAATTGCTCTGACTAGTAAGTTCAAAACCCGAACAAAAACACCTCAAAACACCGAACCCCTTGAAATGACGGCTTAACTTGAAATTCAGATGATAGAAATTTTTTTTTGCAAAAAGCAAAATGCAGTTGGTAAATACTTGTTTTTTGTCTTAGTGTTGAGCCTTTTTTTTGCTTGCAAAACCCGTAATGAAATTTTCACCAATAGTCCCCAACCTTTGTTATTTTCAGACGATGCTATCGTTTTTGATACCATTGTAGCAGGTGTGCCTGTGGCAAGCAAAAGGCTCAAAGTCTATAATCCTAATGCCCAAGCGGTGCAAATCAAGAGAATTTTTTTAGGCGGAGGCAATAATGACGACTATGAAATTATCGTAAATGCTCAGAAAAGCGAAATTTTTGAAAATATCAATATTTTGGGCAAAGATAGCCTGCTCGTAATTGTTTCTGCACGCATACAAAATCGTAACCAAGACGAAATTTATCAGGCTTACGACTCTTTGATGTTTGAGCTGAACAATCAAACCCAAAATGTGAAACTACTCACTTGGGCTGAAAATGTAAATGTAATTTCAGGCACTTTGCCTTGCTATACCACTTGGACAAAGCAACGCCCCTACCTTTTGAAAGGCAACGTAGAAGTACCTTTGGGTTGCACGCTTACCATACAACCTGCTACCAAAATTTATGCCTTCAATAATGCCAAAATAGAAATCAAAGGCACTTTGAAGGTACAAGGCACAGCAGATAGCAATGTAGTTTTTCGTTATTTTCGCAAAGAAGCAGGCTTTGAAAATCTTTTAGGAGCTTGGCAGGGCTTGCGTTTGCGAAAAAGTAGTACCAACAATCAAATTCGTTTTGCAAAAATTACCAACACAAGAGTAGCCGTTTTTTTAGATAGCTCGGAGGTACTTTTGGAAGGCTCTACTTTACAAAGTGCTTCGGAAGCAACTTTGGCAGGTGTGAGTTCTAAAATTTTTATGCGAAATTGTTTGCTCAATAATGCGATTTTACGTCTTTTTCAGGCAAGTAACGGTGGCGAATATGAATTGGTGCATTGTACACTTGCCAACTATGAATTTTTCTTCAACCGACAAGACGAAGCAGGGAGTTTGTTTTTCAATGAAACAGGGGCAGGTGAAATGCAAATCCGTTTGTTCAATAATATTTTTTGGGGCAATTTACGAGATGAAGTGCTTTTTGCAGGCGAAAATATCAATCTTTCTGCCGCCAACAATATTTTTAGAACACAAACCTTCCGAGAGGTACTCAATGTAAATAATAATTTGCTCAACGTTCCTGCCGATTCGCTTTTTCGCAGTCCTCGCCGATTTGACTACCGCTTGCCCTCTACTTCGCCTGCCATAGGCAAAGGGATTGCTACTTCTATAACCACTGATATTTTGGGCAAAACTCGTAAAAATCCGCCTGATATAGGAGCTTTTGAAAGATAAACCAAGAGTAATTAGTAGTAGAAGCAGGAAACAGGATTTAGAACAAAGGATATTTAGACGGAGTAAAACTTTTACCTCAAACGCTTGAACATTTAAACTTTTTGAACGTAAATAATTACGAAACTTTTTGAACTTTATGCAAAAATGGATTTGGTTTTCTTTGCTTGTTTGGGCTTGTGGCGAAAAATCTACCCAAAAGCCTCAAAATGCCCCAAAAGTACAAATCAATGAGGTAAAAACTTCTCATCACGATACCACCACCAAGAAGCATAAGCCTATTTGCGATAGTTTGCAGAGCTTTCAAACGCTCAAAATTGCAGGTAGGCTCGTAGATGTAGCTTTACCTAACCCCAAAATACCTATCAAGGGCAATCTGCTGATTTTGCAAGGTTTTGCCTTTCCCAAAGATGATTGGTGCAAAAAAAGTTCGCTTTGCCAAAAAGCCCTTGCCGAAGGATACATTCTCATTATGCCCGAAATGGGTAAAAGCAACTATATGAGCAAATTATACCCCGAAACACGTAGCGACTGGCGAAAAGAACCTCAAAAACATTGGCTTACTGATAGCGTGTTTCAGTTTTTACAAGAAAAATACTGCCTCTTGTTGCCCACGCAGAAAAACTTTATTGTAGGGCTTTCCACAGGGGGGCGAGGCGTAGCCGTTGTAGCTTTGGAAAAACCCGAACTTTTTACAGCCGCCGCCGCCCTTTCTGGTGATTACGACCAAAGCAAAATTCCCCAAGATAGAGTGCATATCGGATATATGGGGGCGTTTCAGCAGTTTCCCAAACGCTGGAAAGAAGAAGAAAATATCGTCTTTCAAATTCAGAAATGGAAAACTCCTATCTATCTCGGGCACGGCAAACAAGATAAAGTTTGTCCTTACACGCAAACACAAGTTTTTTATGAGGCTTTACGCAAAAACCACCCTACCCTTAAAGTAAAACTCAACCTACCTGCCCAATACGCCCACGACTACAAATATTGGGATTATGAAGTAGATAACATTCTTGCCTTTTTCAGGGAGTTCTGATACCTGATATTTCAACTTTTTTCAACCTGCGAAAGCAAAACACCTAACAAAAGCCCTTGCAAGGTAGTTTATTCATAAATCTTTTTCAACTTATGGATAAACCAGTCGTTACGCTTACATTTTTTCAATACAAGGGCTTAAAAAATCTTTGGTGGGCATTTGTGCAAATGGGAAGGCTACCCAAAGTCCTTCAAGAAATGAAAAATTTATCTTTTGTAAAAATGCTTGGCAGTGGTGGTAGAGGTGGTTTTAGCATCTTTCCGAATTTCAGTTTGTACGGATTGCTATGCGTATGGAAAAATAATGAAGCCTGTGAGCAGTTTTTTGAGCTTTCAGATATTTTTTTCAAGTTCAAAGAAAAGGCTCAAAAGCACCAAACTTTGTTTTTGGAAACGCTTAACGCCCACGGCAAATGGGACGGCACAGAACCCTTTTTACCCCAAAAAGCAAAACACTATCATCAAGGAAAAATAGCCGTTATTACCAGAGCAACTATCAAATGGAATAAAATTTGGCATTTTTGGCGTATGGTTCGCCCTGCAAGCAAAAATATACAAGCCCGCCAAGGACTTATTTTTTCGGTAGGAATCGGCGAATTGCCGCTTATTCAGCAAGCTACTTTTAGCATTTGGGAAAATTTGGAGGCAATGAACCATTATGCCTACAAAAGCCCCGAGCATAAAAAAGTGATTCAACTTACTAAAAAAATCGGTTGGTACAGCGAAGAGCTATTTGCACGTTTTGCGATAGAAAAAATAGAAGGTGAAGGTATTATTCCTCTCCCCAAGAATACTACACAAAACGAATAGCCTTTACAGGCGGAATTTTCACCACAAAACGTATCGGAAGCCACATCACAAAGCTGATGAGTAAAAAAGTGCCTGCATTTGCCAAAAGCCAAGTAAGCCAATCCCATTGTACAGGCACGTAACTTACCAAATAGTTCTGCGTATCTAGCGGAATAAACTTTCCGTAATATTCAAGCAAATACAGCAAATATGCTACAAGGTTTCCCCACAGAAAACCTCTTGCTACAATATGCCAAGCGTGTAGCAAAAAAATTCGCTCTATTTGTTTGTTTTCAGCTCCCAAAGCCTTCAAAATACCTATCATATTGGTTCGCTCCATCATCATTATCAGCAGTACCGATATGATATTGAAAGCTGTAACCGCCAAAATAATGACCAAAATAATGACAACGTTGTTATCCAAAAGTTCCAGCCACTCAAAAGTATCAAAATGCTTGGCAGTAACGGGTTGCTGACTTAAATCGTATGGTAATAGATTTTCCAGCTCTCGCGAGTTTTCAACGAGTTTATCAAAATCCTTTAAGAAAATTTCATAACCACTCACTAGGCTATCGCCCCAGTTATTCACTTTTTGAATGGTTTTCAGGTCTGTTATCAAAAATTTTTCATCAAAAATTCCTACACCTGTTTCGTAAATCCCTACTACGGCAAGTTTTCGGAAGCGAGGTGGCTCTTGTACAAAAATTACAATGAGCGAATCGCCCAATTTCAGATTGAGCTTTCGGGCAATGGTTCGGCTAATCAGGGTTTCTTTGCTTTCGGCATCTTTTTTGAAATTGAGCCAACGCCCTTCTTGCAAGTTTTCTGTAAAATCTTCTTTTCGGTAGTCTTCACCTACCCCCTTCAAAACAACCCCTTGCACATTTTCTTTCACCTTTATCACACCCGGTTTTTGGGCATATACTTGCAAATGTTCTATAAAAGGAATTTTTTTCCTTTGCTGATAAATATCTGTCTGAATAGGTACGGCAGGCTCTTCCAAAGACTGGTTGTTGCTGGTTTTTACGATACGTATATGCCCTGTAAAGCTGAATATTTTGCTTTTGATAGCATTTTTGAAACCTAATAACACCGCAAAAGAAAGCAAAATCACCACTATCGTAATAGCTACACTCACCACTGCCATTTTACTGACAAGTGCCGAAAAGCCCAAACCTACACTTTTTTGTGTTTTAGGATTGGCTATTCTTTGGGCAATCAGACGATAAGGTGAATGAAAGTTCAAGGCTTTACAATTTGGTTCATAAAGTCAGTACCCAAATTTTAGCGAATACCATTGAGAAGCCTTCCCCAACGAATTTTCTTGTACCATTTGGCACGGCTTTCCCAAGACATCCATATAAAAAGGGCTTTCCCTACGATATGGTCAGCGGGAACAAATCCCCAATAACGCGAGTCTAGAGAATTATGACGATTGTCGCCCATCATAAAGTAATAATCCTGCTTGAAAGTATAGGTTTTGACAGGCTTTTTATCAATCAGTAGCTCGTTGTTGTTGGTGATTTCAATTTCCCCTTTGTCATAGCCTTCAAATTCTTGTATAGTAAAGCCATAAAGAGCAAGGGTATTTTCATTGATAGGAATAGTTGCCCCTTTTTTAGGCACCCAAAGTGGTCCGAAATTATCTCTGTTCCAGTTAAATTTGGCACTATGCGGAAATACAGGATATACATTTTCCCCAAAAATAGTTTCGCCTTTGCCTTTATCATTCAGAATGGTCTGCCCTGCTTCTTCTTTTTTGCCTGCTGGCATAACTATTTTTTCTACTTTTTTCACTTGTGGAAATTTTTGGATTGCTCTGGCAGTTTCTTCGCTCAAAAAACCAACATAGCGATTTTGTGCAGGCAGGTATTCAATATCAGGATTTTCTACCTCTTCGCCTACAAAAAGCCCCAAATCCTCTAAATCCTCTTGTGGAATTTCGTCTTTTACCTCAATGCTATACGAAAACTGCGTTTTTTCGTGGTTGGGGAAAGGTTTGCCATTCACATATACATCAGCATTACGAATTTCAATGGTATCGCCTGCAATCGCAATGCAACGCTTGATATAATTGGTGCGTAAATCTACGGGGTGGCGAGGCTGTTTCTCCTCAAAACCGGGATAGTTGAAAACCACAACATCTCCATTTTTTACTTCTGAAAAATGAGGCAAACGATACTGGGGCAGTTGTATCCAGTCCAGATAAGAGGGGATATTGGTGAAAAATATTTTCTGATGCGTAAGCGGTACTTGCAAAGGAGTTTTAGGGGTTCGGGCACCATAGTGCAGTTTGCTTACAAAAAGGAAATCGCCTGTGAGTAGCGAACCTTCCATAGAAGGGGTGGGAATGGTATAAGCTTCAAGCAACAACCAACGCAAAAATGTAGCCACTACCACAGCAAAAACAATAGCGTCTATCCATTCGCGAAGTTTGGACTTTTTGGGCTTATTAGGGTCTTTTTTTCGGAAAAAAGAAGGTATAAAACGCATTTCTTTCAGATTTGAGTACAACTATTGCAATTAACGCTTGCAAAAATAAAGTATTTTTCCAAATAAAAGAAAAAAAAATAAAAACCTTACAAGTTTAGCCTTGCAAGGTCTGAAAAATAAGAAAAGCTATCTTTATGCTAATCCTCTTTGTTCATTCTGCCTACTGCACAACTCACAAAAGATTTGGCTTTGAGCCAGAGATTATTGTTACCTTTTTCGGGATAGCCAAGTTCTGCGAGTTTTTCTACAAGTTGTGTTTGCAAATTTTCTGCTCCCCAAACACTCACGGTTTCAGTTTCTTTGCTAACTTCAACTTTTTCAACACCCGCAATAGCCGCAATAGCTTTTTTGATGCTACTCATACAGCCACCGCACTTGATATTTTCAACTTGAATATGATATTCCATAGCAATACTTTTTTTAGATTTACAACTAAAACAAATATTTTTTAGAAAAAATTCAATTTTCTGCTAATTTGCAAGACAGATTTGAATTGCAGTATGAAAAAAGCCGTTTTCTTGGATAGAGATGGGGTTCTGAATGTTGAGCGTGGCGAATATACCTACAAGATTGAAGATTTCATTTTAGAGTACAAAGTTTGCGAGGCATTACGGAAACTCAAAGAGGCGGGCTTTTTGCTGATTGTTATTACCAATCAGGGGGGAATAGCCAAAGGGCTTTACACCGCCCAAGAAGTTTGGCAGTGCCACCATTTTTTGCAAGAAAAATGCGGAAACTTAATAGATGACCTTTATTATTCCCCTTATCACCCCGATTTTACAAATTCTTTGAGCCGAAAACCCGAGAGCTTACTCTTTGAACGAGCCATAGCCCGCTACAGCATAGAACCTTCTGCCTCTTATATGATAGGCGATAGCGACCGCGATATGATACCTGCCCAGAAATTAGGCATAAAAACCATAAAAATAGGCACTCAAAGTGCCTTACCTGTAAATTTTTGTGCCGAAAGCTTATGGAAAGCAGTAGAATGGCTCTTGAAAAAGTAAGACTTCAAGCCTTTTCTCTCACCGCAAACTGCAAAAGTATATCCATTGGAATTATTTCAAGGCATTTTTCATTGGTTGCCTCTAAATCTATCAGTGGGGCTTTCCCTGCCCGATAGGCTTCCAGCCAACGAGAAGCACACAGACACCATTTATCACCCGGCTTCAATCCTTCAAACTGATACCAAGGTGCAGGCGTAATGAGGTCGTTGCCTTGTTCTAATGAAAATATCAAAAAATCTTCGGTAACCACCGCACATACCGTATGCGAACCTACATCGGTTTCGTCAGTATTGCAACAGCCATCGCGAAAGTAGCCTGTCAGTGGCTTTTCGCTACAACTTTTGAGCGGCTCTCCGAAAACATTTAGCTGTCCCATTTTACTTTTTCTCTTGATTTTCTTCGTAAGTGTAACCCATTCTGTTTCTTACCAAAAACTCCATATAGGTTGTTTTGATAAACTCATCATTTTGCATTTCAAGGGCTTTTTCGTAGCAAAAAAGAGCATCAAATAATAACTTTTTCTCCTCAAAGAAACGAGCCAACAAGAGATAATCTATGGCTGTTTCGGGGCGAAAATCCTTTATTTCTTTCTGTATATTACTTCTGTTGCGAGCTTCTAAAAGGCTAATGCTAAAACTGCCCTTTGCATTTTCGTTTTCTGCTTCATAGATAATCACTTCATAATTTCCCAAGCCGTCTTTATCTTTTTTGAGCAAGCTAAAATCAAAAGTAAATTTAGGCTTACTTGCTTCCAAAAGAGCAACTGTTTCGCCGCTAAGCATTTTTATTCGCACATAGTATTTTTTTCCTTCTTCACCTATCCAAGCAATGGTTGCACTATTTCCATAAAGATAAGAATTTTCACTTTCAGGAGGAACAACAAGCGGTATAGTTTTATCTATAACAATGGATTTCCTCTCACGAGAAACTGCCCCTGTAATTGCCATATATTTCCTATGATTTTTGTTGATGTCTTGCTTTTCGGCTTTGGTCATTTCGCCGAGCACAAAACTACCATATTTGGCAAAGGTGGAAGAACCCTGTGCAGGAATTTTGAAATTACTAAGCAGATACTCCCCTTTTTGTCGGATTTCAAGCGTTTTCCCTGTTTTTTCGTGCATCAGGTTGATATAGCTATTTTCGCCAACTACAACAACATCGGAGTTTTTGAGTGAAGTACCAATAAAAATTTTCTTTTTGGTAGCTTTCAAGGTATTGTTGCCGTAGCTATGCAATACTTTGAAATCTTGTGCCAGTAGTAGATGCGTGCAAGCAAGAAAGATAAATGAAAAAATTTTAGCCATAGTTTTAATAGTTTTGATTAGCGATATAACTTGAATTTACTCTTTGATTTCCCCAAACATAGGCTTATTTTTTAGTTTTGGGCTGGGGCGGTCCGAAGGCATCAGCAAATTCTTTCTTAATCCTATCATCAACGAAATCCGCTGTTTCGCTGATTTCTTTCATCATATCTACTACCTCGTCAGAATCCAAACCTTCCAGATAACGCGAGGCAGTCAGATAAATTTCGTTATCAAAAATTTCAAATCTTTCGGTAATAAAAGAGCTATTCATTTCCAGCAGGCGGCGATAAAATTGCCTTTGCTTACGGCGAGGCATTTCAGAAATATGTGCCATCATCGCAAGCGTTTTTTGCTCACCTTCGGAAGTAGGTGTAGAATTGAGCATTACTCTGATAGTAGCTGAGCCTCGCTTGAAAATCCAAGCACCCTGAATGGGAGCTTTGGCGTCATTAGGGTTAATTCCCAACTTTTTGAAAGCATCTTCTACGGTTCTGATGTAATCTAAATGCGACATAAGCCTAAAATTTTATGATAAATGTACTAAAACAAAGCTGTTTTTTGAAAATTTTTCACTCAAAAAAATCTTTCAACATCAAGAAAACAATTCCTGAAAATCATTTTTACTTTGATATAAGTTGCTCAAAAATAAGTTTTTTTCAAGAAAAAGCAAATTTTATACCTTTTTTTCAAAAATCTAAAAAAAGAGGTAATTGTTCAGGTCTAATTTGCAGTGGGGAAACAGGAAACAAGAGGCAAAAGCAGGATTTTAGACAATTGAAGTCAGCAAAAAAGACAAAGAAATGCCCATCTAAGCTTAACTTTTTAAGCGTAAATGAAAGAGAATAAAAACACGAAAAAACTACTTGCTTCTGATAGCTTCCACGGGGTCTAAGGTAGAGGCATTCCAAGCAGGAATGATACCCGCCAAAAGCCCTGCCATAGCCGAAACCCCAAAGCCTACAAGTACATTTTTTAGGCTCATTTGCAGTTCAAGAGAATCTTGGGGAATGAGTGTTATCAAAAATACCAACCCTATACCAATAGCTCCACCTATTAGGCTTAAAAATATAGCTTCAAAAAGGAATTGCAAAAGAATAAAATAGTTTTTTGCACCCAAAGCCTTTTGTATGCCAATAATATGTGTTCGCTCTTTTACTGAAACAAACATAATATTAGCAATGCCAAAAACGCCAACTAATATCGCAAAAGAGCCAATAATTGCTCCTGCAAAACTAATTACGCCGAAAATACTACTTACCTCACGGGCAATCATTTCAGGACGATTGAGAGCAAAGTTATCTTCATCTTTGGGTTTTAAGCCTCTTTTAATTCGCATCAAACTGCGGGTTTCTGCTTCAAGATTCATCAGGTCTTTATCTTCATCAAAACCCTTCAAAGAAATTGTTGGCTGAATACCAAAAATGCTGATTTTATACATTCTCGTAAAAGCACTATACGGAACAATGCACTGAATATCCCGCCGAGGTGCTCCTAAAAAATTCTCCCCTTCTCTTTCCATTACACCAATAATGGTAAATTTTCGTCCCTTGATACGAATTTCCTTGCCCAAAGGGTTTTGCCCTGTAAAAAGTTTTTTAGCGACTTCATCACCAATCAGCACAACATTTCTGCCCGCTTCTACTTCTTTTTGTGAAAAATATCGCCCTTCACGAATTTTCACCTCCGAAACCTTGGAATAGCCATACGTTGCCCCTATTACACTCACCCCCTCCATACTATTGCCCAAGTATTTGGTTGTAGCATTAGGACGTACCACATACAAAGCTACTCCCGATGCTGTTTTCAGGTTTTCCTCCAAAAACTTCATTTCCTCTAAATTTGCCACAGGACGATTGATGTACCGCCACCAAGGGTAGTCGGGACCGAAAATCCAAGGCCATTTTTGTACATAAATCACTTTATCACCCAAAAAAGCCAAACTCTGCCTGATGCTTCGTTCCAAAGAATCTACCACCGTGAAAATAGTGATAATGGCAAAAATCCCTATTGTTACCCCCAAAAGCGATAGAATAGTACGCAAAAGATTAGCCCGCAAGGCTTGCAGTGCAAAAGAAAAACTTTCCCAAATCAGACGAGTAAGCAATAGCATAGATAGCAGAAAATATACACATTCAACGCAAAGATAAGCAAAATCTTGTATTTGCTCTTATATGTTTAGAGATTGACAAAGATAAAAACACAGACGCAAGGCGTGAGAAACAAGAACAGGAAAAAAAGCAGGAAACAGGATTTTTAGAAAATTGATTCAGATACCCAAAAGCAAACTTTTGAAATTTCAAACCTTTAAGCCTTATCAA
>FWPU01010253.1_pt1 | contig 14089 bp, 14 predicted proteins | sample 2228361 | NCBI WGS metagenome assembly FWPU01 (sample SAMEA103939777, study PRJEB20133) | metagenome
CCAGGCGCTGCCACTGCTTATCGGTGAGTTCGTGTCGTCGTACCATACCTCCAGTTTACCACTTTTCAAACACGCCCTAGTAGCCGGGCGTCAGAGGCCGAGATACCTGTACAGGCCAGCTCTCGGCCCATTGTAGCCTTGCGCAGCAATCGTTCAGATGGCTGATGGCCGGGTGCCGCTGGCGTCACTGACTGAACAGTCGCTGAGGCGTAAGCCCTCATAGCGCCCGCGTGATGAGGCCCAGTGCCAGTGTTGCCAGGCCAAGGTAGAGAAAGAAGCCTACTACATCAGGCACCGAGATGATACCGGTGTCCATTATACATGCATGTGTGGCAAGGTGCAGCGCTCGGGGTGGAGGTCAGCCTCCCTTGTTCTTTGGGGGACTTTGGCCTGCCGCCGTTCCGATATGGTGCATCACGAGTTGGACGGGAGTGGGCATAACCGCCACTTTCAGGCAGAGTCGGTATAATAGCAATTGTCCGTGTCGGTTGCCACCGACACCATGAAAGATGAAAAAGCCCTTACTGTCATTCCGGGCCCTTCGGCTGCGCTCAGGATAAACTCCGCGAGGAATCTAAAGCGCAACGCCTTGGATTCCTCGCTCCCCTCGGAATGACATTTGTAACGTCTTCAAACACAATTGGTACAACTCGGAGCAGGGGCAGGAAGGAGCTAATGGCAGAAGTTGGCTTCCGCGAGGTACAGAAGTTCAGGCAGTGGTGGCTGTGGCTGCTGCTATTGCCGGGCGTTGTGGCGGTAATCGGCGTTATGGCCTACGGGATGGTCGTGCAGTTGGCCCTGGGCCGCCCGTGGGGCGACGACCCGATGTCCGACGCCGGGCTGGCGATAGTGGGCAGCCTGACCATCGTCCTTTTGTTGCTGGTGGTCCTGGGCCTGTACAGCATGAAGCTGGTCACCGAGGTACGGGACGATGGCCTGCACATTGTCTTTTTCCCCCTCTACCGCCGCAGGATCGCCTTTCAGGACATCTGGCGGTGCGAGCCGGTCACCTACAGCCCGCTGGGCGAGTACGGAGGCTGGGGCATCAGGTGGAACCCCAGGAGAGGCATGGTATACAGCGTCAGAGGCAACGCAGGGGTCAGGCTGGAGCTGGTGGGCGGCAGGCGTGTGCTCGTGGGGTCGCAGCGCGCCGGCGAGCTTGCCCGGGCTATCCAGGAAAGGCTGGAGCGCTAGGCCAGGCAGATGATGCGAAAGGCCTTGATGACCAGCGTTGGCAGAGGCTCCAGCAGGTCCCGCAGCTTGAAGACCAGCCAGGCGACCACGATGCCTATGAGGGCGCCGGCGGTGACATCCAGGGGGTAGTGTACCCCGGCGTACACTCGCGAGAAGGCGTATATGGCGGCCACGATGTACATGACCGCCCCTACTCTTCTGTTGACGCCAAAGACCGCGGCGGCTATGGCGAAGGTGGCCGCCATGGAGTTGGCCGGGAAAGAGGAGTCGGTCGGCTTATAGAACAGCAGGGACACCTCGTGCTCCGCGAAGGGCCGTGGCCGGAAATAGAGGGCGTTAATTATGAACACGGCCAGGCTGGCGAAGCCCATGGAGCTGAGGGCGACAAACACGCCTATCTGGTGCCTCTGCCGCTCCAGCTTGTCGCTCCCGGTGAACCACAGGCACAGAAGCACCAGCGCGAAGCTCACAGGAATGAGGTAGTCGCTGACTATCCACTCCATAGCCTGGTCGAAGACAGGAAACCTGCCGACCCAGCTATTTATCCAGAGAAATAGCTTCGCATCTGCCTCCGCCATTCTCTCCACCAGCGGCCAAGATTGCTGGTCGCCGCCTTCAGGTACGTGGTGCTCCTGAGGGCGTCCAGCCCGTCATCTGGCGAGTGCTCCTCGCCGCCCATGCGGGCGTTGACTATTGATGATACCACGAAGGTGGCCAGCACGGCAGCCACGGCGCTAAAAAAGCAGAAGAAGGCCTGCACATTGGCGTCCAGCCCCCCGGCGTAGTCGTTGATGTTGCGGGGCTTGGAGGTGAAGAACCACACGAAGGCCCCCACTGTCAGCGTCAGGCCAAACAGGCGCGCTATGAGGGGCGACTTGAATATGAGCAGGCCCTTCAGCCGGTTGATGGAGGCAGCTATCTGTATGACGCCGATGCTGGCAAGGAAGACGAGTATAGAGTAGTCCAGCGCGAACTCTGACATCGTCCGCCTTTCACAGGTATGGTGCCCGCTACCAGCTCTCCAGCGGGACAGCGCTGCACCAGTGCATGTACTTGTCGTTGTTGCCCCTGATGACCTCTATATACAGCTCACGCAGGGACCTGGTTATCGGCCCGATTTCGCCATTGCCAATGGGCCGGTTGTCCAGGTGGCCCACCGGGGTGATGTGCGCCGCCGTGCCCGTGAGGAAGACCTCGTCGGCCAGGTAAAGCTCGCTCCGGCGAATGCGCCGCTCCACCACCTCCAGCCCCAGCTCGTCCCTGGCTAGCTGCCAGGCCGAGTCGCGGGTGATGCCCGTCAGATTGTTATCGGACACCAGGGGCGTATGGAGCACACCCCTGGACACCATGAACAGGTTCTCGCCGCTGCCCTCCGAGACGCTGCCGTCCTGGTTCAGCATTATGGCCTCGTCGAACCCGGCCAGCACGGCCTCCGTCTTGGCGAGGATGCTGTTCACGTAGTGCCCTGATATCTTGACCCTGGGCGGGATGATGGTGTCATCTATCCGGCGCCAGGAGGAAGTGCAGCAGCGTATGGCGCCCTCGGCGTCAATGTAGGAGCCGAAGGGGACTATTATCAGCGTGAAGTCGCTTTGCAGCTCCTGGAGCTTCAGGTTAGCCACCCGCTCGGCGCTCTTGTAGGCCAGGGGCCGGATGTACACGTCCTCTTTGTAGCCGCAGCTATGGACCAGGTCCGTGGTTATCTGGCACAGGTCGTCCACCGTATAGGGAATGTCCAGCAGCATGATGCGGCAGCCCTGGATGAAGCGCTCGTAGTGCTCCCGCATGCGGAAGACGTACATAGTGCCCTTCTGCGCGTTCCAGTTGCCCCGGATGCCCTCGAATACAGCCGTGCCATAGTGGAGCGCGTGGGTCATTACACTCACCCTGGCCTCCGAGAGCGGGACAACCTTTCCTCGGAAGAACGCTAGGGCCTGAGGCATAGTCTCCTGGTCTCCTTTTCTGCTAGAGGCTGCGGCTCATTATAATCAAATCCAGCTTGGGAAGACAACATCTGCGCTTACCAGGCGGGACCTTTACCTCGCTGCCTGACTTCCTGGCCCCGGGAGGCGTGGCCTGTACGGCCCGGTGCGCATGGCGTGGCGAGGGCGGAGCACATCTTCGCTCAGCCGGCCTGGCCGGCAAGCCCATCAAGAAAGGCCATGACCTCGGACACGAACCGCTGAGGCTGCTCGGAGTGGACCCCGTGGCCGACGTCGGCCCACTCCACTATCCTGGCCCCCTTGAGCAGCCGGGCCAGGCGGGGGCGGTCGGCCAGCCGGACCACTCCTCCCCTGTCAGGGTTGCCCAGGATGACCAGCGCCGGGCAGGATACCCTGGGGAACCAGGCGTCGGCCTGGTAGGCGGTGTTGCCCTCCATCAGCTCCACCAGCACCTGCTCGCTCATGGCCTCCAGGTTGTCGGCCCGGTACACCGCCACCTCCCTGCTAAGGCCCATGGCCAGCAGCTCCTGTAACCGCTGCTGGTAGGGCATGCGCTTCAGTTGCAAGGTGGGCTGGAACCGCTCCCGCCTGTCCACGCTGGGGAAGGCGGGCGGGTCTTCCAGGACGATGGCGCGGACCATGTCCGGGGCGCCCACGGCCACCGGCACCGTTACCATCGCTCCCAGCGAGTGGCCGACCAGGAAGGCCGGCTGTTCCAGGTGGCCCTTCACGAAGGCGACGACGTCCGCCGCGTAGTGGTCGGCCCAGGTGTAGCCGCGGGCGGGCTTGGAGGACTGGCCGTGGCCCCTCAGGTCCAGGGCCATGACACGGTAGCGGGAGGCGAACTCCGGGGCGATGTGGTCCCAGGAGGTGCTGCTGCTGGTGACGCCGTGCAGCAACACCAGGGGCGGCCCCTCCTCTGACCATTGCCTGTAGTGGAGCTTCTGCCCGTTGACTTCCACGAAGTGACTGCGAGGCTCGATGCGCTGTGCCAAGTAGGACCTCCCTGCTGCGCAAGGCTCAGATGGCGGCATGGGCAAGTATAGAGTCGGCCATGTAGGGTGTCAACCCGACCGGCTGCCGCCGGACGCATCACCAGAGTGGTAGCTAGCAGCCAATACCCATGAAGCCGCCACCGTAAGGCATAGCGTCTGGGCCCAACGACGTCCGCCTCACGCAGAGGCCCCGCCCGTCCGGTCACCTTTACAGGGATTTCCTGGATGGCTTAAACTCAAAGCAGAGCTATCAAAGATGGCTTGTTCAGGGAGGTTGGCTATGGCCAGAGGCGATTACCCGAGGCGAGAAGCCAAGAAGCCCAAGAAGAAGGAAGACAAAAGGCCAGTCTTGACGACGCAGCCCACCGAGTTTGTCCCGGCAGAAGTAGAGGTCATCAAGAAGCGGCGCAAGCCACGGGAAGAAGAGTAGGAACGGGCGGCTGACCGCCGCCCGTACATCGTGTCTGCCATCTCCCTGTCACAATAGCAGGGGCTCTTGTGGGGTTGCCCAGCTAGGCCTGGGAAGGACTCTGGTCAGGGGTCTTGTTTTTGTTACCGTTACTCTCCTGGGCTGGCTCCGGGACGCGGGTAATGCAGTAGGACTCGGAGTGGTCCAGCAGCCGCTGTATGACCCTCGGCGAGATGTCCCGTGGGTTGGCGGTCATCGCCCAGCGCTGGGAGAGCTTCTGGCTGATCTCCTCTGCCGTCATGGGCTGGTTCCCATTGGCCAGGAGCACCCGGAAAATAGCCTCTTTTAGCGGCGTGTCTGGCAGCAAATAGTCGGGGTCCTGGGCGCTGTCTTCCACGATCTGCCGGATAAGCTCCCTGGGATCGGCGGTCAGCAGCGTTTCCACAGGCTCGGCACCCTGGTACTTGTAACCCCTCCTGCTGGCTATCATGAGTGGCAGGGAGCGGCTGCGGGCGCATGGCCCTTCCAGGTCAATAAAATACTTGGGCGGCTGAGGTCCCTTGCCATTGTGGTCCATCATAAATGTCTTACCTCCTTACCTGAGGCGGCGTTGCCCTTGCCCCGCGAGGCTGTGTCCGGGGCCAGGCATCTGAAGGCTTAAATGTAGCCACGGCGCTGGTGCTCGGCGGACTCAGAATACCTCTTCCGGCCAGTCCAGCATCTGCACCCTGACCACCTCCCCGGCGTCCTTCCTGGGCAGGTCTTCGGGGCAGATGGCCAGGCCGTTGGCCCTGGCCATGGAGGTGAGCAGGTTGGAGCTCTGGTTGCCTGTGAGGCGGGCATAGTAGGTGCCGTCGCGCCTGGTGACCACGACTCTAGCATACACCCTGCGGCCATCGTTGTTGTAGATAGGCTCCTCCAGGACGGCCTCGATGACGGGCTTGGCCAGCGCCGTCTTGCCTAGCATCTTCAGGATGGCCGCCCGTCCAAACTGCTCGAAAGCCACCAGGGCGCTCACCGGGTTCCCTGGCAGGCCCAGGTGCGGCACCGAGCGGCCGTCGGGCGCGCGCAGCACCCCGAAGGCCAGGGGCTTGGCCGGCCGCATGCGCACCGACCAGAAGTCTATCCTGCCGTGCTGCGCCAGCACGTCCTTGACCATGTCGTAGTCGCCCTTGGAGACGCCGGCCGAGGTGATGAGCATGTCGCATTTCAGCCCCTCGCCCAGCCTGGCGTTCATGGACTCCAGGTTGTCCCTGGCGATGCCCAGCAGCCGGGGCACGCCGCCGTAGCGCAGCACGCCGGCGGCCAGGCTGTAGCTGTTGCTGTTGTATATCTTGCCCGGCCCGTACTCGTCCCCCGGCTCCACCAGCTCGTCGCCCGTGGCCAGGATGCCCACCACAGGCCGACGGACCACCTTTACCCTGCCGTAGCCCAGGGATGCCAGCACGCCGATTTCGGCGGGGCGCAGCACCGTGCCCCTGGACAGCACCTTTTCGCCCTTCCTCACGTCCTGCCCGGCGGGGCGCACCTCCGCGCCCCTGGGCACTTCGATATGTATGGCGATCTCCGACAGGCCCCTGCCCGACCGGCGGCGCTCCACCTCGTCGGTGTCCTCAAAGGGCACTATGGCGTCGGCGCCCATGGGGACGGGCGCGCCGGTCATGATGCGTACCGCCGTGCCTGGCGTGACCTCCTGCTGGGGCAACTGGCCGGCGGCCACCGAGCCGACCACTCGCAGCAGCACCGGCGATTCCCTGGATGCGCCGACGGTGCTGCTGGCCTGGACAGCGTAGCCGTCCATGGCTGAGTTGTCCAGGGGCGGGATGTCCAGAGGGGACACGACGTCCTCGGCCAGCACCTGGCCCAGCGCCTCCAGGATAGGGCTCTCCTCCGGCTCCAGTGGATGGAAGAAGCCCAGGATGCGCTCCAGCGCCTCCTCCACGCTGAGCATGGACTCATCGTAGTGCCGGTGCACGTGTGGCTCTCTCATGGTGTCACCCCCTCAGTTGCGCGCCCACCTCCCGCTGGAGCCGGCGCAGGATTTCATCGCGGGCCTCGTTCACCTGCTCGGCGGTCAGCGTGCCCTCGTGGGACTGGAAGACGATGCGGTAGGCCAGCGACTTCTTGCCCTCGGGAATGCCGGGGCCGGTGTAGACGTCGAACAGGGCGCTGCGGGCCACCAGCCTGTGCTGGTCTATGATGGCCTTGAGCCTGGCCGAAGGGATATCGGCGTCCACCACTACCGCCAGGTCGCGCTCCGACTCCGGGAACCGGCTGATGCTGCGGTAGCGCCGCCGTATGCCCTGCGCAGCCTGGCCCAGCACCTCCAGGTCCAGCTCGAAGAAGGCCACGGGCCGGCCTTGGAGGTCGTACCGCTCCAGCACCCGCGGGTGCACCTCGCCTACCACGCCCACGGCGAAGTCGCCGCAGCGGATGTGCGCCGTCTTGCCAGGGTGGAGGATGGCGTCCCTGGCAGGCCCATAGCTGGCCTCGATGCCCAGCTTGCCCAGGGCGAACTCCAGCACGCCCTTGGCGTCGAAGAAGTCCATGTCGCCCCTGGGGCCGAGCCAGGAGTCAGGCGCCCTCGGCCCGGACAACACGCCCACCAGCATCTCCTTCTCGTGGGGCAGGTCGCGCTCTTTAGCCTCCTCCCTGGGCAGGTAGACGCGCCCGGCCTCGAAGATGCGGATGGCGTCGCCGGCCAGGCGTGCCCTGTTGGACGCCAGCGTCTCCAGGATGCTGCCCCGCAGGCTGGTGCGCATGTACGCCTGCTGGCTGCTCATGGGGTTGGCGATCTTCAGTGGCCCCACGCCGTCCGGCAGCGCCTCGGCCCGCGCCAGCGACTCCAGGTCTGTCAGCGAGTAGGAGATGGTCTCCTGCATGCCGGCGGCCACCAGCAGGTCCTTCAGCCGCTCCCGCAGCTCTCGCAGCGGCTGTGCCGCGTGGTAGGGTATGGGGGTCGAGAGCATGGTCGTGGGCAGGGTGTCGTAGCCCAGGATGCGGGCCACCTCCTCCACCAGGTCGTCCTCTATGGAGATGTCCGAGCGCCAGTAAGGGGGCTTCAGCCACAGCGTCTCCCGCTCTGGGGTGGGAGTCCCCTCCACGGCCTCGATGAGGTCAATCAGCCCCTCTGGCTCCCTGGCCCGCTGGAAGCCCAGGGAGGTCAGCACCTGCTCCACCTTCTGCATGCTGAAGTCCACGCCCAGTACCTGCTTTACGCGCCCCCGGCTTATCCTGACCGATGGCTCCTCTTTGCGGCCCGGGTACAGGTCTATGATGCCCTTCGCAGCCTTGCCGCCGGCGACCTGGACCAGCAACTGGGTGGCGCGGCGCAGGGCCAGCGGCGCCAGTTCCGCCCGGATGCTGCGCTCGAAGCGGTAGGACGCCTCGGTCTTGAGCTGCAGGGCCGAGGCGGTGCGCCGCGTGTTCAGGGCGCTGAAGTTGGCCGACTCCAGCAGCACCGCCGTGGTGCTCTCGTCAATCTCCGTGTTGGCGCCGCCCATGATGCCCGCCAGCCCGATGGCGTCGTGGGCGTCGGCGATGACCAGCATGGGCGGGTCCAGCTTGCGGGCCTGGCCGTCCAGGGTCACCAGCACCTCGCCGGGCCGCGCCGCCCGGACGATGACCGTCCGCTCCTTGACCTTGTGGAAGTCGAAGGCGTGCAGCGGCTGATTGTACTCCAGCATGACGTAGTTGGTGATGTCCACCACGTTGTTGATGGGCCTCTGCCCGGCCCTGGTCAGGGCTTCTTGAAGCCACCTGGGCGACGGGCCGACCTTGATGCCCGTGACGAGGCTGGCCGTGTACCGGTGGCACAGCTCCGGGTCGGCGATCTCTATCCTTGCCAGGCTTTCAATGGCCGGCCCCTCCTCGGAGTAAGACAGGTCAGGCTCGGTGACGCGCTGCCCCGTGAGGGCGGCCACCTCGTGGGCGATGCCCAGCACCGAGGCGCAGTCAATGCGGTTGGGAGTTGGCTCTATCTCCAGGATGGCATCACCCAGGTAGTCGGCCAGGGGCATGCCCACCGGCGCGTCGGGGTCCAGCACCAGGATTCCCTCGTGCTCCTCGCTCAGGCCAAGCTCCAGGGCGGAGCACACCATGCCGGCGGAAAGGACGCCCCGGATGCGCGCCGCCTTCAGCGTCTCCACCTTGCCGGTGCGCGGGCTGAATAGCCGGGCGCCCTCTCTGGCGAAGGCGATCTTCTGGCCAGCCGCGACGTTGGGCGCGCCGCATACCACCGTCGCCGTCTCCCCGTGGCCCAGGTCCACGGTGGGCAGGCTGAGCCTGTCGGCGTTGGGGTGCGGGTCCACCCGCAACACCCTGCCGACGACAATCTTCTCCCTGTCCCAGTCGGCGCCTATCTCCTCTATCCCGCCGACCTCCACGCCGGCCATGGTCATGCGCTGGGCCAGCTCCTGCAGCGGCACCGTCATGGGGACGTACTTCTTGAGCCAGGACACGGGTACTCTCATAAGGACCTCTGGGCGATGTTCATTTGGCGACGCGGGCGGCCCTCACCCCGGCAGCCCTGGCCCCTCGTGCTCTGGCATGCCCTGGGAAGGGCCGCGCCGTGGGCGAAGGGCAGGTCCTGACTCTCCCCTGCGACGGGGGGAGGAAAGTCCCTTCCCCTTGACGGGTGAAGGCCGGGATGGGGGTGAGGCCCCAGCCCGGTGCCAGGTCTTGTCAAGCACTCAGGGGCGGCGCTTTGCCTTGCCCACGTGGGCGATACCAGGCGTCCGCCGGCGCAGGCCTCACGCCTGTGGGGCTGCACACACCTGAAAGTATACCATCGGGAAGGTCGGCCCTGCGCGGGGTATAGCTATCAGCCATCAGCTATCAGCGCCCATCCCCTCTCGGGTGGCGCGCTTACTGCACGACACTTTTTCAGGAGGGGCGAAGGCGTCGTGGCAGCGCCTGCGCTGCTGTCCGCTGCGTTTCCGAAAACTGTCGTGTGGCAAGCGGGTGGCGCGGGGCAAGCTGACCGCTGAAAGCTGATAGCTGACAGCTACCTCACACCTGCCGCAGGAAGCGCAGGTCATTGGCGTAGAACAGGCGGATGTCCTCGATGCCATATTTGAGCATGGCGGTGCGCTCGATGCCCATGCCGAAGGCGAAGCCGGTGTAGATGTGCGGGTCGTAGCCGACGCCCTCCAGCACGCGGGGATGCACCATGCCCGCGCCCATGATCTCGATCCAGCCCGTCTCCTTGCACACGCGGCAGCCCTGGCCGCTGCACAGGAAGCAGTCAATGGCCATCTCGGCGCCCGGCTCTACGAAGGGGAAGTAGTCGCAGCGGAAGCGTACCTTGCGCTCCTGGCCAAAGACCAGCCTGGCGAACTCGTAGAGCGTCCCCTTCAGGTCGGCGAAGGTGATGCCCCGGTCCACGGCCAGGCCCTCCACCTGGTGGAAGTGCCACTCGTGGGTGGCGTCGGTGGCCTCGTAGCGGTAGCACTTGCCGGGAATGACCACCCGCACCGGCGGCTTGGTCTTCTCCATGATGCGCGCCTGCATGGGCGAGGTATGGGTGCGCAGCAGCATGGGGCGCTCGCCCTGCTCGTCGGTGTAGTCAATCCACAGGGTGTTCCACATGTCCCGCGCCGGGTGGCCTTTAGGGATGTTGAGCATCTCGAAGTTATAGTGGTCCCACTCCACCTCCGGCCCCTCCACCACCTGGAAGCCCATGGACACGAAGGCATCGCAGATCTCGCGCATGGTGCGGGTGGTGGGGTGCAGCCCGCCCGAAGGCACCGGCCAGCCGGGCAGCGTCACGTCAATGCGCTCGCGCTCCAGCAGGGCCGTCACCTGGGCCTCCTTCAGGGCCTGCTCCCGCTGGGCCAGGCGCTGCTCCAGCAGGGCCTTGGCCTCGTTGGCGACGGCGCCCAGGGCGCGGCGCTCCTCCGGCGGCAGCGAGGCCAGGCTGCGCAGCACCTGGGTAAGCTGGCCGCGCCGGCCCAGGTAGGCGACGCGCCACTCCTCCAGCTTCTCCAGGCTGGCGACGGCCTCCAGCTCCTCCAGGGCCTTTGCCTTTATCTCCTCGACGCGGCGATTGCTGGCGTTTTCGGTCATCGTAACCTCGTGAAAAAGGGCACACAGTCAAGCTTCGCCCAATTATAGGTTTGGCCCGCCGAGGGGTCAAGGACGGGGGTGGGGGTGCCCAGGCCCCCCGCTTGACATCGCCGCCAGCAATCGCATACCCTCACCCCACAGGGGCCACCACCCCGACAGCGGGAGGCACGCCATGCCGCAAGCCCAGCCTGCGCCATCGAAGGAAGACATCGCCCGCGCCCTGAAGCAACGCGCCATCGAGCTATGGGGCCGCCAGCGGGCCGAGGCCATCGGCCCCACCATCGAGCAGACCGCCGCCAACATCTGGCGCATCTCCCAGCACCTGCCAGATGAGCAAGAGGAGCCAGCATTTTACTTGTAGCTGTCAGCTATCAGCCGTCAGCTATCAGCGCCCATCCCCTCCTGGGGGCGCGCTTACTGCACGACACTTTTTCAGGAGGGGCGGAGGCGTCGCGGCAGCGCCAGCGCTACTGTCCGCTGCGTTTCCAAAACTGTCGTGTGGCAAGCGGGTGGCGCGGGGCAAGCTGACTGCTGAAAGCTGATAGCTGACAGCTAAAGGAGCGAGGACATGCCGGAACTGGACGTGCTGACCTACGGTTTCTCCTTCACCTCTGACCAGGGCGGCTTCGGCTGGTCCACCATATCCCTGGTCACCCTGGGCAGCAGGCACATGCTCATAGACACCGGCCCGGCGTCGCGGCGCGGGCTGCTGCTGCAGGCCCTCCGCAGCCGTGGCCTGGGCCTGGAGGATATTGATAGCGTCATCCTGACCCACCTGCACTGGGACCACTGCCAGAACACCGACCTCTTCAGGAACGCCCGCATCCTGTTGCACCCCAGGGAGCTGGACTACGCCCGCAACCCGCGGCGCGGCGACCTCAGCGCGGCCTGGTACATCGCCGACATGCTGGGCAAGATGAAGGTGGAGCCGGTGTCCGACGGCGATGAGATTGACGAGGGCCTGTCCATCATAGACACGCCGGGCCACACGAAAGGGCACATCAGCGTGCTGGCCCAGGTGGGCGGCGAGAAGGTGCTGGTGGCCGGCGATGCCCTGCCCGACAGCGGCACCGTCAAGCGCGGCAAGCCCTATAACATCTTCTGGGACATCAACGACGCCACCCAGAGCGTCGAGAAGATGGTAGCGGCGTCGAAGGTGTTCTACCCCGGCCACGACCGCCCCTTCCGGCTGGACGGCGGCCAGGTGAGCTACCTGCACGGCCCCAGCACCGTCGAGTTCGCCACCAGCAACGAGGGCGGCGGCGTAACCACCGTCAGCGTCAAGGTCTACTCCCAGCGCCCGGTGAACATAGACCTGGTGCAGAAGGGCTAGCCTCGCCAGCCCTCACCCCCGCTCCCCTCTCCCCGCGCGGAGAGGGGGCCATAGATAAGCCGACGCTTTGCCCTCAAAAGCCGGGGTGAGGTCCGCCGGCCCTACAGGCTGGCGATAGCCTCCTTCTGCAACTGGAATAGCTGGGCGATGCCCTTCTCCGCCGAGGCCAGCAGCGCGTCCAGCGTAGCCTTGGGGAAGCTGCGGCCCTCGGCGGTGCCCTGGACCTCCACGAACTCGCCACCGTCGGTCATGACCACGTTGAAGTCCACCTCGGCGCGGGAGTCCTCTTCGTAGCACAGGTCCAGCAGCACCTCGCCGTCAATGACACCGACGCTGGTGGCGGCGACGGCGCACTTTATGGGCAGCGCCGCAAGCTGGTTGCGCTTTTTCAACGCCAGGAGGGCCTGGTACAGGGCCACGTAGGCCCCGGTGATGGCCACCGTGCGCGTGCCGCCGTCGGCCTGGAGCACGTCGCAGTCCACCGTGAAGGTGCGCTCCCCCAGTTGCTTCAGGTCCACGGCTGCCCTCAGCGACCGGCCTATGAGCCGCTCGATCTCGTAGGTGCGCCCTCGGGGGCCGCCCATCCTGGACTCTCGCGGCGTCCGTACCACCGTTGACCTGGGGAGCATGCTGTACTCCGCCGTGACCCAGCCCTGGCCGACGCCCTTCAGGAACAGCGGCACCCTGTCCTCCACCGTCACGGCGCAGAGCACCCGCGTCCGGCCCGTCTCTATGAGCACCGACCCCTCGGCGAAGACCTGCACGCCGGGCGTTATGCTGGTAGCCCTCAGCTCGTGGGGCGCGCGTCCATCTACACGAATCAAAAGCGTACCTCTGTGCAAGCTATAGCTGCGAGTATAGCCATGCCTTGCCATCTTGACAACGCCGCCGTGCCGCTCTACATTCCGCCGCGTAGCAGCCAGACAGGAGGAGAGCATGGGCAGGCGCATTCTGCTCCAGGTGCCACAGGAGCGCCAGTACGGCGCCAGCGCCGCCGTCGAGGCGGGCGACAGGATTTTCCTCTCGGGGCTTACGGCCGAGGGCGGCGACCTGGCCTCCCGGTTCCGCGCGGTGGTGGCCAGGGCGCAGGTCGCCCTGTCGGGCCTGGACGCATCGCTGGAAGACGTGGTGCGCACGCGGGTGTACTGCACCCATCCCCTGGATATACCCACCCTGGGCGCCCTTCACGGCGAGGTCTTCGGCCCTGTCAGGCCGGCCATGAGCCTGGTGCAGATGCACTTCCTCCCCGGCGGCGCACGGGTGATGGTGGAGCTGGAGGCCGTGCGGGGGTCAGCGTCGTCCCGGCGGGCGCTGCCCCTGGACATGCCCAGCGCTGACGCCTGGGGCTACTCGGGCGTCGTGCAGGTGGGCGACGAGCTTTGGGTCTCCGGCGTCACGGCCCTGCGCTCCGATGGCGGCGTCACGGCGCCGGGCGACCTGGAGGCCCAGTGCCGGGCCATTTCGGCCCGCATCATCTCCATGATAGAGGGCTGCGGGGGCCGGGCCACCGACATCGTCAGCACCCGGCACTACACTGCCGTGGCCTACGTGGGCCGCGCCAGCGCGGCCAGCAGGCAGGCCATCATGCATCCCCACCATCCCACCTCGGCGGGCATCACGGTCCAGGGCGTCGGCCCGCGCCAGGCCGGGGAGCTGATCGAGGTGGAGGCGGTCATCGGCGCCACCAGGACGCGCCGCAACCTCAACACCGGGCGGCCCTACGAGGAGGAGCACCACTACTGCCGCTCCGTCAGGGTGGGCGACGTGGTCTACGTCTCCGGCACGACCTCGGTGCAGCTTGACGAGGAGGTCGGCGCGCCCTTCGACGCCTACGGCCAGACGCTGAAGACGCTGGACTGGGTCCGCTGGGGCATCGAGGGCCAGGGCCTGGCCTTCGGCGACCTGGTCCGCACGCGCTCCTACGTGGTGGGCGAGGAAAACCTGGAGCACGTCGCCCGCGGCCTGCGGGAGCGGCTGGCCGAATTCCAGCCCGCCGCCACCGTGGTGGGCGTGCCGGCCCTGGGGCGGCCCAGCATACTGGTGGAGATCGAGGCCACCGCCGTCCGTGGCGCGGGCGTGGCGAAGTCCTAGTGGTGTGTCACCTGTGATTTGATGGTTTAGCACCCTTACCCTCGGCAGGCTCGGGGCA
>FWPU01010254.1_pt1 | contig 14086 bp, 11 predicted proteins | sample 2228361 | NCBI WGS metagenome assembly FWPU01 (sample SAMEA103939777, study PRJEB20133) | metagenome
CAAGAAAATCCCGAACAGGGTCGGGATTTTCTAAAAAAGATTGGTTCGAACTTCCGTTTGAGCGGGCAGAAATTGTTTTTGGATTTCAAAAATCCCTATAAAATCACGACTTTTGCCGAGCGGCGGCGTAGCCGCCGCGAGGCAATACCTTCTGAAAATGCCGAAATCGTAAATTGGCGGTACCTTTTGGACAAAATCCGAACTTACTTTGACGAAAACCCGACCTAATTGCCGCCCCATGGAACATCTTCAGCGACTTGCCGCCTGACAGTGGAGATATTTTCAAAAACAGACGTCGCCAGTTAGGAATACTTTTGTTGAGCCTCCCTATAGCAAGGCTCGCTGCCCCCCTGCGGCAGGCAGGCGTTTTTGCCGAACCTGCAAGTTGTTTTGCTCCGACAGAAATATATATCGCCAAAATTTTCAATTTGTTTTAATTTCTGATAAGATTTTCTTATTCAGATGCAAGCCGTTATTTTGGCCGCCGGTGAAGGGATACGATTGCGCCCGCTTACGGACAATATCCCGCCGTGTCTTCTTAAAGTCGGTAAAAAGACGATTTTGGAACACACTTTTTCTCAGCTGCCGCTGGAAGTAAAGGAAGTGATTTTAGTGGTAGGTTATCATAAAAATCAAATTAAAGATAAAATCGGCACAAGTTTCGCTGGCCGGCGGATAAGATACGTAGAACAGACAGAAAAGCTCGGCACTGGCCACGCCCTTTCAATTTGCAAGAATATTCTAGACGATTCCAAATTCCTGGTGCTTATGGGCGACGACTTATATGTAAGAAGAGATATAGAAAATTGTCTCCGCCATAATTTGTCTATTCTTGCTCAACGTCTTGAGTCGCCAGAACGTTTTGGCGTTTTGAAAATTGAAAATGGAGTGTTGAAAGATATCGTGGAAAGTCCGCGACTTACAGTAGGAACGCTTGTAAACTGCGGTCTTTATGTGTTAGATAAACGGATTTTTAACTATCCGCTTGTGCCGATAGGTCAAAATGAATATGGTCTGCCGCAAACAATTGTAAAAATGTCGAGAGAGCATCCTATAAAAATTGAGCGGGCCACTTTTTGGCTGCCGGTAAACACTATTCAGGACTTAAAACAAGCTGATAAATATCTTAAAAAGATTTATCTTTAATTTGTCGCAATGGCTGTTAGTTATGATAAATTCGGTCCTGAATATGTTGTAAAAGTTTACGATCCTTCTCTTCGCATGACCGGCTTTTTAGTAATTGATAATACCGCCTTAGGGCCTGGCAAAGGCGGCATCAGAATGGCACCTAGGGTTTCCGAAGAGGAAGTTTTTCGACTGGCCCGCACAATGACTTGGAAAAACGCCCTCTACAATCTTCCTTTTGGCGGAGCCAAAGGAGGAATTATTTGGAAAGGTGGTTCTCCAAAACTTAAAAAAGCGTTTGTTCAGAGTTTTGCCAAGGCGATTAAAATGTTTACGCCCCAAAAATATATTGCCGGTCCCGATGTTTCAACCGGCGAAAAAGAAATGAAATGGTTTGTTGAGGCAACTGGTAATTTTCTTTCAGCAACTGGAAAGCCAGCAAATCTCTGCATGAAAATTTTTGGCAAGCCCGGCGAGCGATGTGGCATTCCCCATGAGTTTGGAAGCGCCGGCTTCGGCGTTGCCGAAGCGACCAAAGTTGCCGCCTTAGTTGCTGGTCTTGATATTAAAAAGACAAAAGTTGCCATTGAAGGATTTGGTAATGTCGGTAAGTTTACTTTTAAGTATTTAAAAAAACTTGGCGCAAAAATAGTTGCTGTTGCCGATAGTAAGGGTACTGCTTTTTTGCCGACTGGTCTTAAGTACCAAAACTTGAGTCGGCTCAAATCCAAAAACCGTTCAGTTTCAGATTATAAAGGTGCGAAAAAGTTAAAACACGATGACATTCTTAGCTTGGACGTTGATGTTCTTATATTAGCTTCAGTAACTGATATTGTAAACGAAAGCAACAAAAGAAAAGTTCGGGCGAAAATTATTGTTGAGGGAGCTAATATTCCAATTTCGGAGAAAATTGAAGAGGAATTTTTCCAAAAAAGAATTCTCGTGGTACCTGATATTGTTGCCAATGGGGGCGGCGTCATTTCTTCCTATGCTGAGTATCGCGGTTACAATCCTAAACAAATGTTTGAGGTTGTTAGAAGAAGAATTGCTAACATCACAAGAAAAATTCTTTTAGAAAGCATAAAAAATAAAGAAAATCCGCGTAAAACGGCGATGAAAATTGCTCGAAAAAGGATTCTCAGAGCGCTTGCAACAAAAAAATAATTTGTTGCTTTCAAAAAGTTATCCACAGATTTTGTTTTTAAATGGTTTGGTTTTCATTTTATAATTAAATTGCAAGACATTTTTCTTTTCAAAATTTAATGACAGCTTGGTCGACTGTCATAAGAGAAAAACTTTTAAAAATTAAAATAAATTAAGTTTTTCTCAATTATTAAGATGGCTGCACGAAGAAAGAAAAAAGCAGCAAAAGCAGCGCCGAAGAGAAAGAAAAGAAGATAGATTTTAAGCGCTTGCTTCCCTTACTCCCCCCTCAAAATAAGGGGGGTTTTTAGTTTTTTTTGATTATTTGTTACTATATAGGAATAATAAAAAAGAAAAGATTGTTATGGTTTATTCCCTTCAAACCGTTGATCTTCAAAGGTCGTAAAATTATATATAATCAATTTTATGTCTAAAAAATTAGTTGTTTTTATTGTTTTGCTGGTTGTGGTTTTGTTGGGTATTATATTTTTATCCCGCGGTGGTCAGGAGATAAAAGAAGTAACGTCAGCTCCGGAAGCGACTCTTTCACCTCCAACTCCTTCTGCGACCCCTTCTCCAACTTCTTCCCAAAACACAATTATTTACACCGAGAGCGGTTTCTCTCCCAGTTTTCTTACTATTCAAGGCGGTGAAGCGGTTGTGTTTGAAAATCAAAGCTCGGTAGATATGTGGCCAGCTTCAGCCTTTCACCCGACCCATACAGTCTACAGCGGCACTTCGCTTGCGGATCATTGTCCTGACGAAGCTGGGGTTGCTTTTGATGCCTGCGCCGCTATACCTCCTGGGGGCTCGTGGACTTTTACTTTCAACAAAGTCGGGAGCTGGAAGTATCATGATCATCTGAATCCGGGCCACACCGGTACCATTACGGTAGAGTAATGTTGGGAAAAAGCAGGAAATGGACGTTTGCAAGACGCGGCCATTGATTTTTGTTGCTTGCCGCACCTCTAACTGCCCCCCTGCCTTTAAAGGTTAATCAGTTACAGCTTCTGCTTTCTGATGGTTTGATTTCAAACTCACAACGAAGGAAGCTTTGTTAAAAACGATGTGTCAGGTGGTTAATAACTGCATCTCTTGGAAAAAGGCCTCTTATGGAGTAAACTTAATTACTAATGACCCGGGAGATCGACCTAATTAAAGAAAGGTTAGATCTGGTTGATTTTTTGCGCTCCTATCTTAAGCTCCTGCCGGCCGGCAAGAATTTTAAAGCCCTCTGTCCCTTCCACCAGGAAAAGATACCGTCTTTTATTGTTTCCCCAGAGAGAAAAATCTGGCATTGCTTTGGCGCCTGCAGTGAAGGCGGCGATATTATTAAATTCGTTATGAAGTACGAAAATCTTGCCTTTCCCGAAGCCCTTCGTTTTTTAGCCGAGAAAGCCGGCATAACGATTAGTCCTTTGAGCCCCGCTGAACAGAAACAGTTTGGAATTCTTTATGATATTCACGAGGCAGCTAAGGATTTTTACAAAAAAGAACTTTCAAAAAATAAAGCGGCTTATGAATATCTAAAAGAAAGGGGACTTTTGCCCCAGACAATAGAGGAGTTTGAGCTCGGATTTGCACCAGGCAGCCTTTCAATGAGTTCAGGACAAAGCGAAGCCCTTACTCTCCACTTAATTAAACTTGGCTTTGATGTGAGCGATATTGAGCGGGCCGGTCTTGCTCATAAAAATACAAAAGGTCTCTACCGGGACCGATTTCAGGGACGGCTCATTTTTCCGATTTTAAATTCGGTCGGCAAGACCATAGCTTTTACTGGTCGGTTACTGGAAATATCAACATATCAAAATGGCGAGTCGAAGGATCAAAATACCCCTGCCCTGCCTAAATACCTGAATTCTCCGGAGACGCCGATTTTTGCAAAGTCCAGGATTTTATACGGCTTTAATAAGTCAAAAAGCGAAATTGCAAGAAGCCGCACGGTTTTTATCGTTGAAGGTCAGATGGATTTTTTGCTCGCCTGGCAGGCAGGAGTGAGAAATGTCGTTGCTCTGTCGGGTACAGGGCTAACCCATGACCATCTTACTACCCTTAAGCGTATTGCTGATACGGTTATTTTGAGTTTTGACAATGACGAGGCAGGGCTCCGGGCCCTGGAGCGGGCCCTTGACATATTCAGTTCTTATGATTTTCACACTAAAGTTATTGATTTAGGTGATTTTAAAGATCCGGCGGAAGCAGTAAAAACCGATAGAGACTTTCTTCGTCGGGCAATTAATGCGGCAAAACCGGCCTTTAGTCGTCTTTTTGAATATTATTTTGACCCAATCTCAGTTAAAGAGAAATTAAAAGAAGATATTGTTTACAAAAAAAGAGTTCTGCGCAACCTTCTTATTAAAATCAGAAACATTAAAAGCGAAATTGAACAAAATATCTGGTTAAAAGAACTTTCTCGCCATTCTGGAATCTCTGAACCGGCACTGCTTGGGGAATTGGAAAATTTGCCGAGCGAAAGTGAGACTCAAACCAAGGAACTGCCAGTCAGTCAAGTTCCTGAGAGGGTAGAGGTCATTAGCGCCCGCCTGCTTGCCCTTGTTTTTTCAAATCAGGAGTTAAAGACTGAACTTGCTTCTTTTAAAGAATGGTTGCCGCAGAAATTTCAGGAAATTTTGGATAAGCCGGAGCGGGAAGAGACAGGATTTTTGGAACTTCAAGGTAGTTATGAATTTGGAGAGAAAGATATTCTGACTTTAAGGAAAGAATTTGACGAGTTGGTTAAACAACTTCAGATCGAGTCGTTAAAAGCTGAGATGGAAAAACTTCGGCAAGAGATTCGACTTGCTGAAGGTCGGGGCAATGAGCAGGAACTTGCCGATGTTATGGTTAGATTTAACGTCCTCGCCCGCAAAATTAACGAGCTTAAATAGAGTTTATGGTGAAGAAAAGACAAATTCCTAAAGGCAAAAAACAAAAAAAAGTCAATAGGAAAAAGCGAAAAGCGACGCTTAAAGGAAGAACCTTGCAACAGAGGAAGCCCGCTAAAAGAAAAATTCTTTTAGAAGAGAAATATAAGGAGATGCTGGAGAATTTGGTAGCCCGCGGCCGGGTGAGAGGTTTTGTTACTGATGCTGAAGTGTTAAATTACTTTCCTCAAATTGAAAAAAACCTCCCTTTTTTGGAAAAGATTTATGACTGTTTGGATAAAGAAGGCATTAAAGTGAGAGAATCTGGTTCGCTCATTAGAGTGGGTGCTGATGAGGTAAGCGCTAAAGAATTGATGGATGCGACAAGAATTCAGCCAGAGCTGCCGGACGCTGTCCAGATGTATTTAAAAGAAATAGGCCGCACCCCCCTCCTTACTTCCAAAGAAGAAAAAGAGTTAGCCAAACGCATTGAGAAAGGAGATGAAGCTGCCAGGAAAAAACTTATTCAAGCCAACCTCCGGTTAGTTGTTTCGCTTGCTAAGCGCTATGTTAATCGCAGTCCTCACTTGAGTATTCTTGACCTTATTCAGGAAGGTAATATTGGACTCTCGCGGGCGGTTGATAAATTTGATTATCGAAAAGGTTTTAAATTTTCCACTTATGCCACCTGGTGGATTAGACAAGCGATAACCAGAGCTTTAGCTGATTATTCCCGAACTATTCGGATACCAGTTCATATGGTTGAGACAATTACTAAATACGCCCAGACCAAGCGGCGATTAATGCAGGAGCTTGGCCGGGAACCTCTACCCGAGGAGATTGCGGTTGAGATGAGCGTGGATATTGATAAAATTCGCTATATTCAGAAAATTTCTCAAGAAGTGATATCCCTTGAGTCGCCGATTGGCGACGAAGATGAGGACTCCACCCTTTCCGATTTTATCAAGGATGAAGCGAGCTTAAGTCCGGGTGAGCTGGCAAGCCAAGCTCTATTAAAAGACCAGATTCGGGAGATTTTGGGCGACTTAACAGAACGGGAGCAGAAAATACTTTCCATGAGGTTCGGCCTTGAAGATAACATCACCCACACCCTTGAAGAAGTTGGTAAGGTTTTTGGCGTAACCCGGGAGAGAATTCGTCAGATTGAAGCCAAAGCCCTTGAGAAAATCAGACAGCATGAGAAAGCAAGAAAGCTTGAAGGATACTAGTAAAATAACTAATGACAAATTACTAATAACTAATCAGGCGAAACGCTTGGTTTTATTTGTTCTCCTCTTCTGGTTTTTACTCGCCGCTCCGGCCCAGGCGGTAGAGGTGGGGCTTTCGCCTACTAGTCCCTTTTATTTTATTAAGGAGTGGCGCCGAGGTTTGTCACGGCTTTTTACTTTTGGTGCTTTAAACAACGCGATTCTTGACGTTAAATTTTTAAATGAGAGGGCAGCGGAAATTAAAGTCCTCCAGCATAAGAATGAACCCGCAGCGATTCGAAAAGCCCTTCAAAATTACGATCATAACCTTGACCATTTTCAAAAGATGATTAGAGATGTTCATAATAAGTCAAGCGAAAGTGCTAAAATAAATCTTCTTTTAGATATGCTTACAGAAACTCTTTTAAACCATGCTACTTTCTTTGGAGATTTAAAAGCTATTGAAGATCTTAAAAAAGACGCTGAAGAGACAACAGATAAGTTAGAAGAAGTAGCTGGGGAGATGTTCGTAAAATTTGATGAGCCGGCGCAGTTTAAAAATCGGTTTAAAAATGCGGTTTATAAAAAGAGCGAAGGTATTTTTAAGGATCTGGGGGCGCTTTATGTCTTGAGTCGTTTGGAAAATAAACTCTCTCAACAGTTCGAGGAGGAGATTTTAGAATTGAAAGATGACCTCACCTTCAAATTTGAAGGATTCTTCAGGGCTCGTCCGGCAGAGGTGTTGTCTTATTTAAATTCCTTTTCTATAGAAAGGGCGGAGGATTTGATGATTTTCGATGAAATTCGGGAGAAGATAACTGATTCCGATTTAAAGAGTCAGCTTAACTTTATCCGTCAGAACGCCCTTAAAAACATGGAGGGAAGCCGCTTTACCGAAGAGAAAGAGGTAACTGAAGTGATAAAGCTTGCCGAAGATGCTTTAAAAGAACTTAAAGAGAGGATTTTATCGGGCAAGTATTTAGTTTCCCGAGGAGTTTCCGAACTTTTGGAAAGAGCCGATTTTCACCTTGAGCAAGCCAAAAATTTATACCAGGAAGGGCAGTACGGCGCTGCTTTTGGCCAGGCAACGGTAGCGAACGCTGAAGCAAAAAACGGCTTAAGTCAGCTTGTCCGCTCTGACGATGAAATTGAAAAAGATAATTTTTCTTTGCGGGTTCAGTTTGATGATTTAGCGGCAAAAGCAAGAGAAAAAAATCTAACAAGAGAAACAAGCCCTAAACTTTACGAGCTTTTTGACAGAGCTGAGAAAGCCGTTCTTCAAGCCGATACTGTGGCTGAAGTTAGAGATGCTAAAATTATTCTTGCTGAAATTGAAATTTTGATAAATAATGGCGAATAATATGAGCTCTGAGGACATAAGAAAAAATTTTTTGAACTTCTTTAAGAAACGCGGCCACACCATCGTGCCTTCTTCGTCTTTAATCCCTGATGACCCTTCCGTGCTTTTAACCACAGCCGGTATGCAGCAGTTTAAGCGGTATTTTATAGGCGAACTGGACCCCTTGGAGGATTTTGGAAGTAAAAACACAGCCTCAATTCAGAAATCGTTTCGCACCTCTGATATTGATGAAGTTGGTGATGAATCGCACTTAACTTTTTTTGAAATGCTCGGTCATTTTTCGTTTGGAGGCTACTTTAAGGAAGAAACTATTAATTGGACATTTGAACTTTTGACGAAAGTTTTTGGCGTTGCTCCCGAAAGAGTGAGGGTGGCAGTTTTTAGGGGTGATAACGAAGTGCCGTCTGATGAAGAATCTTTCCGTGTCTGGAGTAAAATTCTGTCGCCAGAGAAAATTAGTAGAGGTTCGCGCCAGGATAATTTTTGGGGTCCTGCCGGCACTGAAGGACCATGCGGCGCTTGCAATGAAGTGTACGTTGACAATACCGAGGTAGCTACCCTCGTGTTTATGGAGTACCACTGCAGGCCAGACAAGAGTTTAGAAAAACTTAAGCAGAAAGGAGTGGATGTTGGGTGGGGTTTTGAACGAATCACCGCCCTTCTTCAAGGAACACCTAGTGTCTTTGAAACCGATCTCTTATACCCTCTTGTTTCTAAAATTAGAGAACTAGCCCCCCATCTTGATGAACGGATAGTTCGAATTTTAGCTGACCACAGCCGGGCAACTGTTTTTCTTATCGGCGATGGTCTTTTACCTTCAAATAAAGAAGCAGGCTATGTTCTGCGCCGACTCATTCGTCGGATTTTAGCTTATCAGATTAAATACGATATTCATGCCAATGTTTTCCCCACACTTTTAGAGCTCGTAAGTAAAAAATACTCCCCTTTTTATCCCGAACTTAAAAATAAAGATGATATTTTTAAGGTTTTTGAAAATGAAAGATTTAAGTTTCAGCGGGCAATCCAACAGGGCATTTCAGAAATTGAGCGTCTCGCTGCGAAAAGAATACCTATTGACGGTTTACAGGCTTTTAATCTTTACCAGACATTTAGTATACCTTTTGAACTAACTTTAGAGCTCGCGCCAGTCGAGCTTACCAAAAATTTAAAAAAAGAAGATTTTGATCGGGAGTTTAAGAAGCACCAGGAAATTTCCCGGACCGGAGCTGAGAGTAAATTCAGGGGGGGGCTGGCCGACACTAAACCTGAGACAATTCGTCTGCATACTGCTCACCATCTTTTGCTTAAAGCCTTACAAGTTGTGCTTGGTCCTCATGTAAAGCAGCGGGGTAGCAATATTACAAGCGAGCGCTTGCGGATGGACTTCGTCCACGGAGAGAAAATGACTGAGGAGCAAAAGCGGAAAGTAGAAGAAATAGTTAACGAAAAAATAGCCGAGGACTTGCCGGTGATAAGAAGTGAAATGGCTTTGGAGGAGGCAGAAAAGCTCGGGGCAGAGCAAGAATTCGGACAAAAATATCCGGAAAGGGTTTCTGTTTATTCTATAGGCCCTAAAGATGCCACGCCGGAGAACCCTAAGTTTGATGAAGCCTTTTCTATTGAATTCTGCGGTGGCCCCCATGTTGAGCGGACAGGTGTCATCGGTAAATTTAAAATTTTGAAGGAAGAAGCTGTCGCCGCCGGCATCCGCCGCATCCGCGCCACCGTTGAGTAAGTGTACACTTATTAGAATTATTAGATTATGATGATTATATAGGTTATTAAGGTTATTATTAGATTATATAAGATTATATTTTAGATTATATTAAATATTTTAGATTATATTAGATTTAATTATATTTAGATTATATTATTTATTATTAGATTATATTAGATTAAAATTGTTTCTCTTTTATAAGATTAATCTTATAAAGCGGAAAGATTTGATATAAAGATATAAAGAAGATATAAAAAGATAAAAAGATATAAAAATATAATAAAGATATTAAAGAAAGAAGATATAAAGATAGGGAAGAAGGTATTATAAAGATATGAAGATATAAAAAATCTGTATTCTGATATTAAAAAATCTGTTAGAGACCAAAAAATTTTTTAATTTCTTTTTCTTTGGGAATTTCTAAGGTTTTAAAGTAATGAACATGATTATCCATATTAATATCAAAAACGCTGCAAAGGAATTCAAGTTCTCCTATACATTCGTAAGGTGAGACCCAAACGCTTTTTTGAAGTTGATAGAGACCAAGGTCTTTTAATTTTCTTCTAAAAGCATCACTAGCTTTTCTTTGATAATCAGGAATGTCGTAAATTATTAGTCGCCATTTTCTGTCCCACTTTTTAGGTTTGATTAATTTCATTTCTTCAAGTTTGTATTGCCGTACTAATTTTTTACCCAAATGAGATAAAACAATTTTTAAAGAACCATCCGGCATTTCTTTAAATTCTAATAACTTTCTCTTTTGTAATTCTCTTAATTTTTTGGCTCTTTTTCGCACGAGTTCTCTAATTTTTTCTCGGAAATAATGTTTTGCTACAGCGTGTAAAAAGTAGGGGGAAGTAGAAGCAGCGATTATTATTACTCCGAGGGCGGCAATTTTAATAAGGGTATCTTTAGTAAGATTATTTCTCAGATATAAACCTCTAGCCATTGTTTCCATTTTATCAGATTAATCTTATAAAAGGGAAAGATTTGGTTGACGGTAAAACTCTTATGAAGCTACCAAAAAAACTCCTATGAAGCTACCAAAAAAGCTCTTATGAATCTACCAAACCAACAACTTAACCTGTTTTGTAAAATAAAAATTGTGAAATCTGTAGCAATTCAACGTTCGCCACGCCCTTCTTAGCTTATGAAGGAAAGAAAGGTAATAGGCTGATTTAGTGATAAATAACCTCGTTTTCTTTTATCTTACGGCGGTAAGCGGGACGTCAGTTTCTTCCTAATGGTCTAATTTGTTAAGATTTTTTACGGTATGCTTATAACAAGTGAGGATTTATATCAGTGTCAATGAGGGTGGCTATTAGAGATTTAATAAAAATTTTTAAAAAAGGCGGCATTGGGGTGATGCCAACGGATACTATTTACGGACTGGTGGGGTCGGCGTTTAGCAAAAAGGCAGTAGAGCGGATTTATAAAGTAAGAAAGCGGGAGAGAAATAAGCCCTTTATAGTTTTAATAAGTTCGCTGAATGAGCTCAAAAAGTTCGGCGTGAGATTGCCGGCGGCGCACTTGGAAATCTTGAAAAAACTTTGGCCCGGTCCCGTCAGTGTTATATTGCCGGTCTGTCAAACTTCGAATGTCCAATGTCAAAAGTTTAGGTACCTTCACCGCGGCAAAAATACCATTGCTTTTCGCTTGCCTAAAGCTCGGTGGTTAAGAAATTTGTTAAAGAAGACCGGTCCGTTAGTGGCCCCGAGTGCGAATATTGCAGGCCGCCCCCCCTCATTTACCATCCGCCAAGCTAAAAAATATTTTGGTAATAAAGTTAATTTCTATCTTGATAAAGGAATTTTACGAGGGAGGCCTTCCAGTATTGTAGAGCTTAAACGTTAGCGCTATACTCAAATTATGCTTGCGACCCTCAGAAACAAATTAAAATCCCTCCTTACAGGCGGCTGGGAGAGGTTTTTAGTTATTGAGGAAAGCGAAGGAGATTTTGAGTTTACTAAAGCCAAAGTTAATAATAAGACCAAAAAAATTTATATTTCTGATTCTCATAAAATAGCGAGTCTTGAAGATTTAAAAAAACCACTCTTTTCATTTGATAAAATAGTTTTAGCGTTGAGTGCTAAGCGGGCTCTTACTATTGAAAGCGTGGTGCGTCTCAAGCGATCCGAACCAGAAGAACTTATAAGTGAAGGTGAACTTGACACCCTTCTTTTTCGCGGCCTTTGGGAGTTTTTAAATCATTACCGAAGATGGGTGGTTAAAAAGCTCAAAATCACTGACTCAGATTTAGTGTTAGCCAGTGCGGAAATTCGAGAAGTACTTTTAGGTTCTTATCGGGTTTTCAATCCCTTAGGATTTAAGGGCGCAAATCTTATCCTTCGCTATCGGGGCACTTTTATTTCAAGAGAAGTAAAAGGTGTTATCGGAAAACTTGAGCATTGGAGCAGGGATTTTATTTTAGTTGAAGGAGGTCAGGTACTGGCGACGTCCATTCCTCGAGAGGTTGATTATCTTGTCAATGTCGGCAGCAAAATTACCAATGTTTTTCTGGTAAGTAAAGAGGAATCTCTGCACATCAAGGATTTACCGTGGGGGAGCGTTCATTTAGTAAAGCGCATTGCCGAAAAGTTTGGGGTGGAAAGCGAGGTAGCCGTGGGCATCCTTCTTCGTAAGCTAAAGGGTGAGGTTTCAAAAAAGATATTTCGGCTTATAGTAAATGAAGTCAAGGATGAAGTTGCTGTCCTCCTCCGCTTATTAAAATCGCTTTTTAAGACCGCCCCTCGTCCTCGTCCGATTTTCTATTTCAACTTCCCTTTGCCCCAAGGGCTCTTCCAGCCTTTATTTAAAAACCGTTATAGTCAGCTTATAAATTTCAAAACTTGGTTAGAAGAACAGGATTACGGTGTTGTAATAAGTGAGAAACAAAAGCGCCTCATGAAAAATTACGAGAGCATTTTAGCGCTTATTACTCATATTTATTTTCCTCCTCAGTATCAATTTTTAAATCAGCTCTTAGCCCGACGGGCAAGATGGCTTATAGCTTAAACTTAAAATGAGGACCGAAAAAAAAGTTTTTTTAAATCGGAATGACGACTTAGCTGTCGCGGTAGATCGCCTTATTAAAACGCAAGCCCCCGTTGTTATTTTAAACATTCCCCGCGATTCAGTTCTTGCCACCACCATAAATAATTTTCATGTTTTGCGTAGAGAAAGTGTGGCCGCCCAAAAAGAACTGATTATAGAATCAGTTGATGAGAGAGTACTGGAATTAGCAGCTCTTGCTAAACTTGATGCTGTAAACCCTGTTTTCCGACAAAAAGAACGGCTTATCTCAGACATTTTGCCCAAACCTAAATTTAAGGAAAAAGAGACAAAAGAGAAGGGAGAGGTTTTTGAAAAAAAGGTCATCCCTCCAGCACCGGAAAAAAAGGTTTTCAAAAAACCTAAAAAATTGAGGGTTTTAAAAGGGGTGGCTACTTTTCTTATCGTGGCATTCATCGTTTTTGGGGGTTTTCTTTTAATGAATACCGTTCTACCTAAAGCCACAGTAGAGATGATTTTAAAGAAATTTCCTGCTAATTTTCTCTACCAAGTTGAGGTCGGCACCACCACTCAAAGCGTAAAGGTAAACGAAGGAAAAATTTTACTGCCCGGGGAGCTTCTTCAAGCTAGTGGTAACCTTAGTTTGAGTTTTCCAGCAAGCGGTCAGAAGGAAGTTCAAAGAAAAGCGACGGGAACGCTTACGGTTTTTAACGCCTACAGTTCTTTACCTCAGGTACTGGTAGCTACCACGAGATTTCTTTCGCCTCAGGGTAAAGTTTTTCGGCTTGACCGTCAGGTTACCATTCCTGGTGCAAAAGTAGAGGATGGCAAAATTGTTCCTTCTCAAATTGAGGTTTCGGTTACTGCTGACGAGCCGGGTGAGGACTACAATATTGGTCCAGCTAAAAATTGGCGAATTCCCGGCTTTAAAGGTTCTCCTCGGTATGAAGGATTTTACGCCGATTCTTTAAGCGCCATGACCGGAGGGTTTGTAGGTGTTGAGGCAGTGCCAACAGCCGAAGATATTGAAAAGGGAAGGCGAGAACTTTTAACTAAGTTGGAAGGAGCACTGGAGGGTCAAATATTGGTTTTGCTTTCAGATCGGTTTAAAGTCTTTCCTCAAAGCCGCGAATTCAAGGTTTTAAAAGAGGAGATTGAACCCGCTTCAAGTGAGGGGAATTTTCGGATTTTCATTGAGGCAGAGCTTAAATACTTAGTCTTTGATGAGATAATACTCAAAGAGGCGGTGACAGCTGAGGTTAAAAATTCTTTTGCCGGAGACCTAAAAGTTAAAGATTTTTCCTTAAGCTACAGCGAACCTAAAACGGCTTTAGACCAGGGAAAGATGACTTTTTCCATAAGCGGTTCTATTATTTTTGAACCCAATATTAATGTGGCAGAGCTGAAGCAGGAATTTATCGGTCGAAACGAACAGGAGCTCCGAAAAGCAGTATTTTTTCTTACTGGTCTTGAAAGGGCAAATATTTCCCTCTGGCCCTTTTGGGTAAATAGAGTTCCTAATGACCCGGAGCGGCTTATCGTTATCCTTAAATAAAATAGGGGGGGCGCATAAGATCAAAAACATTTTGGAAAACTCCAAGGCTTAGAGCTTATGGAGTTTTTTAATCATATTCATTGCAAGTATACTGGTATTAGA
>FWPU01010255.1_pt1 | contig 14083 bp, 9 predicted proteins | sample 2228361 | NCBI WGS metagenome assembly FWPU01 (sample SAMEA103939777, study PRJEB20133) | metagenome
TTCGTCAACTACCTGAAGGGAATATTCCTCTTCGAGCGAGTCAAGAGTGTCCGCGCCAATACCCAGCCTCTTTTTCATCTCCCTCTGAATGGCTTCGCTGGGAGCAAGAACTGGGATCAGCTTCATTCCGGTAAGTGTCTTGAGTGTATCCAGTCCTTCCGTGGCGAACAGCCGGCTGACAGCTACCTCGACCGATCCGTCAATTCGGCGTAGCGGGAGGATCTCTTCCTTCAGAAGTATCCGGGCCGGGAAAAGTGACAGAAGCTGCCGGTCCGGTTCAATATCTTCCAAGTCGGTGTAAGACAACCGATACTGTTCCGCCAACCAACGGAGGACGTCCTCTTCCGAACGAATCGGTGGTGCATCTCCCCGCTCGATCTGCCGCTGTAGTAACTCGGCGTCCATTGGCGAGAGCTGTTTGGACTGGACCATTCTCCCGAGCAAGTCGTTCATCTGTTACGCTCCAGCTGTAATTATTGGCGCGAAAGCTCTGCTATATATCAATCCAGCAGACCCATCAGCACCAAGGTCGCCTCCTGGCGTACGGTTAGAACCTGCCGGAGCTTTTCGCGTGCTTGCGACAGGTCCTTTTCTCTCGCTGCTCTTGCCTGACGATAGGCGTCCAGCTTCGCTTTGATCTCAGCGGGAGATGTGGTTTCAGAGTCGAGTGCCTGTTGAAGGGCAGTTACCTCCGGGACCTCTTGTCCAGGCGGCCCGAAGCCACCTCGGCCGCGGGGTCCGCCAGCGCCTGCGAAGCCCCTGCCTCTGAACTCGAACCCCCGTGCCTCGCGTTGCTTCTCCATCACATCGGTTATTAGCGGGCCGATCACCTTCCACTCCTCATCCGTGCTCTGGAGAGCCTCCTTGATGCGTTCCAGCATTCTTTGTTGCATTTGGGCGAAGTCAAAACGTCCGCCTGCACGCTGTCCACGCCGGTCTCGCGGGAGGGCGCGAGCCCGCGACCGAGCGCGGACATGCCCATCCTCGCCCCCTGGCCCATTCCTGCGGGTCCTCCGGACCGGGACCGGATCGGCACCAGGATCCTCCGGATGGAGGCGAGGTCCGCGCGGTAGTCCCGGGGATAGCGCACGTTCACCGTGTACCGCTCGCGACCCTCGACCGTGCGGGTGACCACAAGCCCGCCCAGGGACGCTTCGATCACGTCCTGCACGTCCCCCACGTTGAGGCCGTACCGGGCAATGGTCTCCCGGTTCGGGACAATGTCGAGGTAATAGCCGCCCGTTGTGCGCTCCGCGAACACGCCGCGAGTGCCGGGGACGGTTCTGAGAACCTCTTCCAGACGGCCGGCCACTTCCTGGATCCGCCCCAGATCGCCCCCGTACACCTTGACGCCGATCGGAGTCCGGATGCCGGTCGTGAGCATGTCGATGCGGGTCTTGATGGGCGGCGAAAGGGAATTCGTCCAGCCGGGCACATCAAGGGCCCGGTTGAGCTCCTGGGCCAGCTCCTCCCAGGTCAGGGGCCTTTCCTCGGGCCAGATCTTTCGCAACGGCCTCTTGAGCCACTTCGGCGCCCAGGCCGAGTACCAGCGCGCTTCGGCGACCTTGCGCCACTCTTGCCTGGGCTTGAGCAGGATCGTGGTTTCGACCATGTCGAGCGGCGCGGGATCCGTGGGCGTCTCGGCCCGGCCCACCTTGCCGAAAACCCGCTCCACCTCGGGGAAAGACGCAATGATGCGGTCCTGAACCTGAAGGGACCTCCGGGCCTCCTCGATGGAAATGCCGGGCATGGTCGTGGGCATGTACAGAAGGGACCCTTCGTTGAGGGGCGGCATGAATTCGCTACCCAGCCTGAGCCCGAGAGGCACGGCAGAGGCCAGGGCGGCTGCCGCAAGAAGAAGCGTGGTCTTGGGATTGTGAAGGGCCACGTACACGAAGGGCCGGTAAAGACCGATGAGGATGCGCGAGACCGGGTGTTCGCTCTCCCGGTAGACCCTGCCCCGGATGAGAAGCGCCATCAGGGCCGGGGCCAGGGTGATGGAAAGCAGGGCGGCGAAGAACATGGCCGCGGTCTTGGTGTAGGCCAGCGGCAGGAACAGGCGGCCGCTCTGCCCCTCGAGGGTGAAGACCGGCAGAAAGGAGATCGAGATGAGAATCAGGGAGAAGAAAATCGGCCGGCCGACTTCCTTGGCCGCGGCGATCAGCACTTCGAGACGGTCGGCATCGGGCGGCGCGTGCTCGAGCTTCTTGTGGGCGTTTTCGATGAGAACGATCGAGGCGTCCACCATGGCGCCGATGGCGATGGCGATCCCGCCCAGGCTCATGATGTTGGACGTGAGACCCAGGAAGAGCATGGGGATGAAGCTCACGAGAACCGCCACGGGCAAGGTCACGATCGCCACAAGAGCCGATCGAACGTGAAGAAGAAAGAGCACGATGACCGCGGAGACCACGAGGGCCTCCTCCAGGAGCGTGTCCGTGAGGGTTCGGACCGAGGCCAGGATCAGACCCGACCGGTCGTAGGTCGTAACCAGGCGCACGCCCTCGGGAAGAGAGGGGATGACCGACTCCTCGATCCTCTCCTTCACCCGCCCGATCACGTTGAGAGCGTTTTCGCCGTGCCGCATGACCACGATCCCGCCCACGACCTCGCCCAGGCCGTCGAGATCGGCAGCCCCCCGGCGGATCTCCGGGCCCACCGAGACGCGGGCCACGTCGCGGAGCCTCACGGGCGTGCCCCGGCCGTCCTCTCCCACCACCACCTGCTCCAGGTCGGCCGTGGACCTCAGGTAGCCCAACCCGCGCACCACGTACTCCCGGCCGCTCATTTCCACAACGCGGCCGCCCACATCGTTGTTCGAGCGACGGATGCTCTCCACGATCGTGGCGATGGGCATGTTGTAGGCTCTCAACCTCTCCGGATCGAGAACCACCTGATACTGGCGCTGGAACCCTCCCACAGAGGCGACCTCGGCCACGCCGGGCACGCTCTCAAGGGCATACTTGATCCAGAAATCCTGCAGGGACCGAAGTTCGGCAAGGTCGTGGCGGCCCGAGTCGTCCACCAGCACGTACTGGTACACCCATCCCACGCCTGTCGCGTCCGGGCCGAGCACGGGATTGACGCCCTGAGGGAGCCGGTCCCGGATCCGGCTCAGATACTCGAGCACCCGGGACCGGGCCCAGTACAAGTCGGTCCCGTCCTCGAAAAGAACGTAGACAAACGACATGCCGAACATCGAATAGCCCCGGACCGTCTTGACCCGGGGAGCGGCCAGGAAGCCGGACACGAGCGGATACGTCACCTGATCCTCGACCAGCCCGGGCCCCCTTCACATCCACTCGGTCCAGACGATCACCTGGGTGTCGGAAAGGTCGGGGATCGCGTCCAGGGGAATGTGCCGGATAGCGTAGACCGACGCGAGCACAAGCCCTGCCACGGTGAGCAGGACGAACCCGCGGTTGCGGGCGCACGTTTCGATGATCTTGGCGATCATGAACCCGCTCCTTCCGCCCGATCCGGGGCCCTGCCCTCGGGCCGCCGGAGGAGTGCGGGCCGGTCAGGGAACCCCGTGAACGCCATGGCCAGGCCCAGGTTCCAGGGTCGAAGAGCCGGCTCCTCCTGCCTGGGCCCGGGCGGCCGCGTCCAGCATCCGGCTTTCGGAGTCGAGCAGGAAGTTTCCGCTCGTCACCACCTGCTGGCCTTCGGCAAGTCCGGAGAGAATCTCCACCTCCGCGGGCGTGGCCAGCCCTGCCCGCACCCGGACCGGAACAAAATGACCAGGCCCCTCGAACACGAAAACGTACTGTTCGGTCCCGTTGTCGATGAGCGCGTCGGCAGGGACAACAAGCGCCCGGCGCGGCTCGACCGCGATGCGGGCCCTGCCGTACATGCCGGGCTGGATGCGTCCGCCGGGGTTGGCCAGGACTGCGCGGGCCTTGGTGGTCCGGGTCCGGGCGTCCATGAGGGGATACACGTAGTCGACAGCCGAGCGGAACGTCTCGCCGGGAAGACCGGCCAACTCGATCTCGACCGGGTCGCCGGTCCGGACCCGGCCGATATCATACTCGTAAAGATCCAGGACCGCCCAGACCTGGGACAGGTCCGCGATCGTCATGAGGGTGGTGCCGGGCTCGACCTGATGGCCCTGGACAACGCCCAGCGACAGGACGTATCCGGCGGCCGGCGAAAAGATCTCCAGGCTCGGCCGCACATCGCCTGACGCGGAAAGAAGATCGATTTCCCTCTCGCTCATCCCCCACAAGGCCAGGCGGTTTCGGGCTGCGCTCACGATCGTTTGGGCCTCTGGGCCGACCGTGCTCTGCAGGACCTGCGCGTTCCTCTGGGCCGCCAGAAAATCCTCCTGGGCCGCCACGAGTTCCAGGCTGTGCAGCCTTGCCACCACCTGGCCCTTGCGCACGTACTGGCCGACCCGCGACACCGGAAGGTCATCGATCCACCCGGGAACCTTTGTGTGAACCATCGAAAGCCGCGACTCGTCCGCCGTGACGACGGCCACCGTGCGGATCTCTCCGGAAAGCGTCCGGCTTTCCACCGGTGCCGTGCGGAGGCCGATCATCTGGACCCGCCTGGAATCCAGATGCACCTCTGCGTGGCCGGCCGGCAGGGTGTCCGGGGCCGCGGCCGGGCCGTGCGCGCTCTGGGGCTTTTGCTGGACCGGGACCAACTCCATGCCGCAAATCGGACAGCGTCCTGGGTGGTCCTGCACGATCTCGGGATGCATCGGGCACGTGTAGGTTGCCGCCGGCACCTGCATCTGGGCCGATTCCTCGACCGGAACGAGGGCCATGCCGCAGATCGGGCACGAACCGGGCCTGTCCTGAACGATCTCGGGATGCATCGGACAATGGTAGAGGACACCCTTTTCCCGCTGGATTTCCGCAAAGGGCCCCACGTGGAAAAACCAGAGGATCGTGCCTGCGGCAAAGGCAACCAGAACGAAGAGCAGAGCCCAGCGCAGGCCGGCCATCCACCGGGTGCCGGGGGGAGGCGGATCGCCCGCGCGGAAGGCCCCTCGAGCATGCGACCGGGTTTCCTCTTCCTTCATGACCCTGTCCCTTCCTTCCACGGAGAGAGCGCTCCGCTGCGATCGTTTCAGTGTTCCTCTCTTTCGATTGGACGCGCGGATGGTTCGGACGGATGCTGTTGCTCCCCGTCGTGGGTGCGGCCCGCCACCCTCATCAGCCGGGCGTACCGCCTGCAAACGTCAACCCGGGCCCGCTCGGTCTCAAGACGGATTTCGTAAAGAGCCCGCTGGGCCTCCACGACAGCGACCAGGCTCGAGGCGCCCGAGGCGTAACCGGCGAGAGCCGCTTCCGCGGCCGCGCCGGCCCTGGGAAGAACGTCCCGAAGCAGGGTTTCTCTTGCAACCATGGCCGCCTTCAGGGCTGCAAAAGAGGAAACCACTTCTTTCTCGATGTCGAGCCTGAGGCCCGTCAGTTCGAACCGGCCGGCCTCGGCCCGAGCCCTGGCCTCGGCGGCAGCGTCGTTTCGCCAGCCGACCCAGAGCGGCACGCTCACGCCCAGCATGCCTTGATAGGAGTCGGTGCCCATGGTGCTCAGCATATAACCCGAAAGAATCTGGGCCTGAGGATAATACTGCGCTCTCGCAACCCGGCCCGAGCCTTCGGCTTCCTCCACGGCCGCCCGGGCGCGTGCGAGCTCGGGCCTTGCGATCCCGGCTTCGCGCAGAAGCTCGCTCAGCTCGGGCAGCGTTTGAGGTTCGGACGGAGCCTGCACGCGAAGGGCTCCGGGATCTCGCTCCGCAGGAGAGACGCCCATGGCCGCAAGGAGAGAGGCAGCCGAAGCGAGGCGGCTCTGCGAGGCCATCCGGAAAGAGGCCTCCAGGCTTGCCTGTTCCACGCCGGCCCTGAGCACGTCTGTCTGGCTCCCCGCGGCAGACCGATACCGGGACAGGGCCACATCGGCCGCTGCCCTGGCCAGATCCAGGGATTTCTCCGTGGTGGCGATCACGAGGTCCCATTCCCAGACATCGAAAAAAGCCATCCGCACCTGCAGGGCCCGGTCCAGTGCGACCGAGGCAAGAGTGGCCTCCTCGGCCTTCACGCGGGCCCGCTCCACTTCCGCCCGACGTCCGCGGATGCCGGAGAGCGGAAAGGACTGGATGACCTGGAACATGTAGTCCGCTCCCTCTCCGTCGAGGAGCAGCTTGTCCACTCCGGCCATAACCATCGGATCCGGAAGGGCCGCCGCCTGACGGGGACGCATCCGGGCAGCGTCGATCCTGCGGCTCTGGGCCAGGATCTCCGGGTGGTTCTCCAGCGCGGTCCGGACCGCCGTGGCCACGTCCAGCGCGCCCCCGTCGTCCGGTCGAGACACGGCGCCCGGGAAACCGGCGCCCCCGGCCTGCCTCTGAGCCGGACCCGCCTCGCTTCCGACAGGAGCCGGGCTCACAAGCAGGAACGCAAACCAAACAAGAAGAAAGACGGCACGAGAGATGGCCCCTCGTTCTTGCGCCATGGCTTCCTCCCAGTTCATGGCCGCTCGGCGGGCGTACAGAAAAAGCATACCTTCAAAGTATGTTTCGTGTCCACACGGAAGAAGCGACACTGGGGGCGCGGGACAAATCAGGAAGGACGGGGTTCGATCCTCCGGAGGTACTCGCGGGCCGCTCTTTCCCAGGAGAAGGAACGGCGGATGTGCTGGATTCCCTCGGCGAGCATGGCGCAGTAAAGGCCCGGAGTCTGAGCGAAGAGACGGATCCCGTCCAAGAAGGCGATTCGAAGCTCTTCGGCCATGGCCCGGAACAGGCGCAGGCCCCTGCGCCGTTCCAGCCTGCCTCGACTCCGGTTTCCGTCCCCGCAGGAGTCCTCGTGGATCGCCCGCCAGTCTTCGAGAGCGTGGGGCAGATCGTCCGGCTCCCTGTAAAGAATTCCTGTGGGCGAGGCCGAAGACGCGTGCCAGCGGGACGCGCGCGACTCCACGGCGCGGCTGAAGCTCGCGGCCGCGCGCAGGGGGATGATCTGCAGAAGGATCCCGCCGGTGGCGCGTCCGATCCCCGCGGCGCCGTTCAGGTAGAACTCGTTCGCCATGCCGAACGGTTCGTAAAAAGAGGGCATCACGCCGAAGGCAGCTCCCCTCAAGGCCCAAAAGTAGCCTTCCCGAAACCGAAAGGGCATGGCCAGAACCTTTTCCGGGAAGCGTTCGGCCAAGTCCTTGAGGAATCCGAGACCCTCGACGCCCTCGTCCCCCGGAATGGGAAAGAACAGAAAACGGGCCTCCGCTCCCTGCTCCAGCACCGACGCGGCGGCCTCCACCGCCACGTCGTAGCCTTTCTGCCGTGCGTCGTCTCGGCCTGCAAGGACAAACCAGGGAGCATCGTCCTTTTGAAAGCGGCCAGGCTCTCCCCAGACCGGCCCCTGACCGCCCGATGCCAGACTCTCCAGCGCTTTCAGGAACTCCTTTCTGCCGGCTTCTTTCCATGAGAGCAGGGCGCCGAATTTCCCGCAGGCCGCCTCGGCCACGATTTGTTCCGGCACGGCGAGGTCGGCAAAGGGACCGTTGTTTACGCCGACAAGCCTCGTACGGAGCCGATCCTTGAGATGGGGAGCCAGAATCTCGGCCTGCAGGAGGTCCTCGGTAAGTTCCAGGGAAAAGGGCTCCGAGACCGTGAAGACGGGCCATTCGACCCTGTTGAGCGCTCGGTCGAGGACGGTTTCGCCCGGGCAGGCGTCGGGGTTCATGCCGGCCACGAGAAGGTCCCAGTTCGAGGCAGGGCTGTCGTAACTGTTGTGGAGGGTGAGGTAACAGCGGTGCCGCCGATCCTTGCCCGCCAGTGCCAGAGCGGCGGTGGCCGCTTCCCAGTCCTGAAGAAGCAGAACCCACCGGGCGTGGGGGTCCAGGACATCGAGCGCCCGTGCAGCAGCGGCTCCGAAGAGCAGAGAATCCCGCAGGAGCGCAGATCCCGTCTCGCCTGGCGACGCGGCCACGTCGTAGGGATGGCGCACGCCCGCAAAGAACCTCGGGTCCTCGACCTGCACGAAGATCCAAGAACCCTCTTCTCCGTACCGAAGCAGATCCACGCGAAGAGCCGTTCCACCCCAGGGAAGACCGAAGGAACCGGCGGGTTCCATGGCCAGGGAAGAGGTCTTGGCAATCCGGTGGTGAAAGGGAGTGATCACCGCGACCGGGAGCCCGGAAGCCTTCGCCACATGGGACGGGAGCCTGGCCATGACGGCCGCGATTCCGCCGCAGGGCGCGTACGGGGTCTCATAGGTCACAAACGCGATCCGCACGGTCATGCACGCTCTTTCCTTGCACAGGAGCCCGCGACGAAATCTGCTGCGGCGCCCTCCGGCCTCTCGACTCCATCCCGGCTCTTTCCTGTCCCGGGTGCGAAAATCTACACCACGCGGCCGGTGTTCTCAACCCGCAGGCCACCAAGCCAGGACCCGCAGGCCGAAACCCGCAAGGCAAGACAGGCCATCCGGTGACTTGGTTCTGCGGTTCGTTCATAATGACGACGAGCGGCGTTTTCCTGCAACGCGGTCGAGACCCCGAAATGAGCCAGACAAGTTTCGGTTCCGTATTCGTGTCTCCAGGGGTCGCCTCGGGGAAAGGGGACCCTGCGTCCTGGAGCGACTGGCGATGGCAGTACGGCCACCGGATCACGGGCGAGGCCGTCTTGGCCGCTTTAGCGCGGCTTCAGGAGAACAGGAGAGCCGAAACCGCCCGGGTGATTTCCACGTATCCCTGCTCTATCACGCCGTACTACCTTTCCCTGGCACGGCTGGAGAACCCTGAAGACCCGATTCTCAGGCAGGTCCTGCCGGACCCGCGCGAACTCGAGGACGGAGAGAATGCGGCAGAGGATCCGCTTCAGGAAGAGCACCATGCCGCCGTGCCCGGTCTCGTCCACCGGTACCCGGATCGCGCCCTGGTGCTTCTTACGAACCGATGCGCCGTGTACTGCCGGCACTGCACGCGAAAGAGGCTCTGGCGCCTGGGGCCCCAGGACTTCACGAGAGAAGAGCTCGATCAGGTTCTCCGGTACCTCCTGGAGCATCCGGAGATCCGCGACGTCCTGCTCTCCGGAGGGGACCCTCTTGTGCTGGATGACGAACGGCTGGAGGAAGTCCTGGCCGGGGTGAGAGCCATCCCGCACGTGGAGATCATCCGGATCGGAAGCCGAGTGCCGGTCGTCCTGCCCCAGAGGATCACCCCTGCCCTCTGCCGGATCCTGGAGAGGCACGGCCCGTTATGGCTCAACACGCAGTTCAATCATCCGAGAGAGATAACCCCCCAGGCCGCAGAAGCCTGCGAGCGGCTCCTGCGGGCGGGCGTGCCCGTCAACAATCAGAGCGTGCTGCTGAGGGGCATTAACGACGATGTGGAAACCATGAAGGCCCTGTGCACCGGGCTTCTCCGCATCCGGGTGAGACCCTACTATCTCCACCAGTGCGACCCGGTGCGGGGCGTGGCGCATTTCAGGACCTCCCTCCACCGGGGGCTCGAGATCCTGGCCGCGATGCAGGGCAGGATCTCCGGGCTTGCGATCCCGCGGTACATGGTGGATCTGCCGGGCAGGACGGGCAAACTCCCCCTTTCTCCGCGCTTCCTGGTGGATCTGAACACCCAGCGGGCCGTCCTGCGAACGCCTTCGGGAGAGATCGTGGAGTACGAGAACCCTCCCGACCTGGACAGCCTAACCGTAAAATGAAGCACTGACCCCTGTTGGGAGAGCCCCCGAGCTCATGATCAGCCGGGCAAGGGCTCTGGAGAGCCCTTCCAAGGTGGACGTGTCTGGGAGCGTGACCTTCATTCTGATTCTTCCGTCCTCCCCTCTTTCCAGGCATTCGAACAAGCGTTTCTTGATCGCTGCCTCGACCTGCAAGCTTTGCTCCGTCTCTTCCATCCCCGAGAACAGTTCGCCGATAAAGGTAAAGGCCGCCGATACCAACTGGCCGCCGGCGGAGGCTATCCTGTCTTCGCGGCCAAGCGCTTTCGCTTCTCCTTCGACTTTCTCCTTTAAGCTTTCGTCCTGAGCAGCCTCCGGGCCCTCCCCCAAAAGGGTCTCCAGTCGTCTTTTCAGCTCTTCCATGCCGCTGAATAGATCAACTTCGGTCGCTTCCGCTTCTGGGTCAAGGACGGCTAAGGCCAACTCGTGTTTCGCAGAAAGCGTGCCAAGAAGGCTCTCCTCCAAGGTCGATTCCGTCACGAGGAGAAATACCTGGACCGGCTTCCTTTGTCCCATTCGATGGGCTCTGGAAATCCTCTGCTCGAGGACAGCCGGGTTCCAGGGAAGATCGACGTTGATCACCGTATTGGCCGCCTGCAGATTGAGGCCGGTGGACCCTGCGTTGGTGGTCAAGAACATTCGGCAAGCCGGGTTCCTATTGAACTGCTGGATCAACTCCTGGCGGCCCTTCTGAGGCACGGATCCGTCCAGGCGCACGTACAACACGCCGCGCTTCTTCAGCGACGGTTCAATGATATCCAGCATGGTGGTCCATTCGGAAAAGAGAAGGATCTTCCGCTCCTCCTCGGCCAGCAGGGCGTCCAGGAGCGCGTCAAGCTCCTTGAGCTTGCTCGAATATCCCGGAGGCGTTTTGTCCACGAGAAATGTGCTGTTTGCGGCCATTCTGCACGTGAGGAGAGCCTTCTGCAAACGCAGGAAATCCATCTCCGTAAAGTATTTCTTGTTCAGAATCGCACGGATGATCCTCTTCTGCCCGTCGTGGATCTGCAACTGCTCTTCCGTGGGCGGAATCCTTCGGATCTCGGTGGTCCGTGGCGGCAGCTGCTCCGCCACCATCTTGCGCGTTCTCCGAAGCAGCACAGGCCTGAGCTTCTCCCGGAGATCATCGAGGTTCCGGTATCCCAGGACTCTTCCCCGCTCGTCAGCAGTCCGGTAGCGGTTGTAAAAACGGAAGGCGGGTCCCAAACGTCGCTCATCTATGAACTCGACCACCGAGTACAGCTCGTCCAGCCTATTTTCGAGAGGAGTACCAGAAAGGACGAGCGCGAAAGGGGATTTGAGCGCCTTGATCACCCGGCTCGTCTTCGCCTCCCAATTCTTGATCCGCTGCCCTTCGTCCAGAATGATGAGGTCCCATCGAACCGCTTCGACGGCCTTGATGTCTCGAAGGACTTGTTCGTAGTTGCAAATCACGAAAAAGGCGTCTCCCCTGTACTGTCGGGCTCTCTCGGAGGCGCTCCCCAGGACAAGTTGGCAAGACCGATTCGAAAAACGGGCAATCTCTGTGCGCCACTGGGACTTGAGGGAGGCAGGACAAATCACCAGGACCTTGGAAATTCCCTCGTTTCGGGCGAGAAGTTCGGCAACGCCGATGCCCTGAATGGTTTTGCCCAGTCCCATATCATCCGCCAGCACGGCCCTTCCGGCTCCTACGGCAAAGGCGATGCCGTCGAGCTGATAGGGCAGTAGCTCCGTCTTGAGGAGAGTCTTCCGCAAAGGGTGCCGCACCGGATCCTTCCGAATCTCCTCCACCTGGTTTCTCACCCGGTCTGCATAAAGCAGCCTTTGAATGTACTCATCGGCATCTGGATACACCGTCACATCGATCCCAGCATTCTGCACTTCCCTGATCACCCGCAGCAGCCCTTTCACGTCCTTCACCGGTTTGTCCGCAAAGGGCCGCAGGCATCGTGACGTTTTGGAGTCCAGACGAGACGGCAAAAGGAGCCGTAGATCGAGTGTTTCGCCGTATCGGAGGTATACGCACACACTGGAAGGTTCGTAGGGACGCTGCCAAACGGACCTCTCGTACTTTTTCTTGAGGACGCGAAGAGCAAACAGGATATGTTTACAGGTGCCCAACGTGTTTTTTCGGTAATCTGGACAAGAGCAGTACGACTCGCCCCGCTCACATCCCCGCAGGGCCACCCGATAGCTTTTCCCGGACAGACGATTCGTTACCCGGTAGTCCGTCCAAGGGCCTTCCCCGTTCAAAGGATGTAAATCCATCTTTTCCGTTCTGGCTCTCTCCTCCCGCTCCCGGATGGCCTGTCGAATCAAGTCTTGGTCCGATAGGTGCTCGACCGGCGTCTTTTCCGTCGGCGGTGCCGACAAGCCCAAAGCCAGTTTCTCTTCCAAGATCAGGGCGAGAGCAGCACCAATATGCTCACAGATCCTCGAGCACGCGCTGCAGGCGACGAGCAAACCTTGGTCCCGGCCAGAATCAAGCCGAATCGTGACCGCCGCCTCCCTCAACTGAAGCCTGAACATGTCCTCCCGAACGGATACATCCTGGGTGAGATCGATTTCGTATCTTCCGCCAACCCTCAGAAGCCTTTCTCCCTGGGGCCCCAATAGCTTACATGCCTGTCTGTAGGAGAGGCGAGAAAGCTTGTCCCTCAAGGTCATCATCGCACCTTCTCCCGCCTTCGGCAGGGCCCGGAGCCCGGCACGAGAAAGCCGTGCCTCCGGGGTCTGCCTCACGATCGGACGACCCGCCCCAAAGAAGGATGCCCCGGATCCAAACCCATCCATGTCCTTGGAGCGCCCCGCTGCAGTACCCGGTCGGGGCGTCCTCTTTAGAGCCCCATCATCTTGCCGATGTAGTTCTTGAGAACCTCGGTCGTGCCTGCGGCGATGTTGCCCATCCGGACATCCGTGAAGGCCCGGCAGATCGCGTACTCCTGCATGTAGCCGTACCCCCCGTGGAGCTGCACGCAGTGGTAGGCCACCCGGTTGGCCAGCTCGGCGTTGAACCACTTGGCCATGGAGACCTTGAGGGTGATGTCCTCGCCGTTGACGTAGTCCTCGATCAGATTGTAGGTGAAGGCCCGGGCCATCTCGATCTCGGTCTTCATCTCCACGACCTTGAACAGGTTGTGCTGGAACTTGATGATGGGCTTGCCGAAGGCCTCCCGTGTTTTCGCGTATTCGATGGTCAGGTCCAGCATGAGGTCGCAGCTCTTGATGGAGCCGATCGCCGAAATCAGCCGTTCCTGCTGGAAGTTCTTCATGATCGGCACGAACCCCATGCCCTCGCCGCCCAGCAGGTTCCACGCGGGCACCCGGCAGTCCTCGAACACCAGCTCGGCCGTATCCGAGGCATGGCACCCCATCTTTTCGAGCTTCCTGCCCCTGCGGAATCCCGGCGTGCCGTTCTCGACCACGATGAGACTCACGCCGGCATGGGGCGGCACGGCCTTTGGGTCCGTCTTGACCGCCAGGACCACGATGTCGCAGTTGTATCCGTTCGTGATGAAAGTCTTCTGGCCGTTGATCACATAGAAGTCGCCCTGCCGGACCGCGGTCGTGCGGATCGCGGCCACATCCGAGCCTGCGCCCGGCTCTGTGATGCCCAGGGCGCAGATCAGATCGCCCGTCGCGCACCCGGGCAGCCACTTCTGCTTCTGCTCCTCGTTGCCCAGCATGTGGATGTACGGGACCGCAATGTCGTTGTGGACCCCCAGGGCCATGGTGAGCCCCGCGGAACCGCCTTCTCCCAGGGTCTCCACAAAGACCACGGAATACAGGAAATCCGCGTTGGATCCGCCGTATTTCTCCTCCATCCAGAATCCGAGAAATCCCTGGGCCCCGAGCTTTTTCCAGATCTCCCGCGGAATGTTCCGATCCCGGTCCCATTGCTCTACGTACGGCCTCACCTCCCGCATCACGAAGTCCCGAAGGGACTTCCTGAAAATCTCGTGTTCTTCCCGAAACAACTGCCTGGCCATGTTCCCCCCCTTTCTTTGCACCCCGTACAACAGGATGAACCCTATCCGCCGCCCGGCAGCGACGGCCGCCCGCGCGGGCATGCCCCACCCGCGAATGGCCGGAGCATAAAGGGGACAAGAAGACGTGTCAAGGACCGCCGCCGGGTCACCATGGTTACGTCAAAGTTTGGGGTGGGGGGCAGAAGCCAGCGTGGGAGTGAGGGGACGGGGGAAGGTTTGGCCGACCGGCATACCCTTGAGGGAGCGCGGAAGGAAGACGAGGAGGCGTTTTCCTTTTGAGCGCAGACACGGGGAGCACAGAGGGAAGGGAAACCGAGGGGGGAGAAGGAGCGGGAACAGGAGTGCCAGTAGCCGAGCAAGGACAGGGCCAGGCGTCTGGAGCGCTGGCAGGCGCGAAGCGCCTTGGCGATGTTGGTGGCTCCACAAAGGCGCA
>FWPU01003424.1_pt1 | contig 14080 bp, 8 predicted proteins | sample 2228361 | NCBI WGS metagenome assembly FWPU01 (sample SAMEA103939777, study PRJEB20133) | metagenome
GCTGATGCTGCCCCCGCCCTTCTGCGGCCTCCGGGCTTTCATGGGGCCGGCATAGCCCTCGCCCTGGTCGGCAAACACCTTCCGGCCGCGGATGTTGCCCGACCACGTATCTATTCTTCGCGCACCAATACCCGGAGCTTTGCCCGGTATGGGTTGCTGGCGGTTGTTCCACAACCGCCCGCTTATACTGCCCCCGCCCTTCTGTGGCCTTCGGGCCTTCATGGGGCCGGCATAGCCCTCGCCCTGCACACCAAAAGCCTTACGGCCGCGGATGTTACCCGTCCAGACGTCTATGCCCTTTGCGCCCATGCCTGGAACCCGCGGTGGAAGCGACCTGTTGTAGGGCCGTTTTTCAGCCGGCCGGGTAGCGGTTTTATATCCTCCGCCAGGAATAGTACCGCGGTAGGGGCGGTCGCCCGGCCGCAAGCGCATGCCGCGCGGCGGATTAACCGGCATGCCTGCCTGCTCAACGGCAGGCTTACTCGAGAAGTTTCTGCCTCTTATTTTCCGGCCGGCAATGTCACCTGTCCAGGCCCGGCTGGGACGTGTTCGCGAAACATAGCCTCCGGCAGCCGGACCCTGATAGGGCCGGTCGCCTTCCCGCTTGCGACCATAATAGGGTGTGGTTGTCGGTTTAACTACCCCGGGTGAAGGCGACTGGTAGTTTTTAGTGCGAAGCCTGCGACCGGTAATATCGCCCACATAAGGGCGCTCGCCCTTTTGCTTTCGGTTCCAGAAGCCGGCATATGGATTAATGCTTCTACGGCTTATAAAGGGGCGCGAAGCCGAAGCCGGTACTACTCTTTTTTTCCCGGGCCGGGGCTTATCCAGGCTGACTGACGACCTGTTTCGGGCAATAATAGATTCATTGGAATGTACCTGTTGACCCGAAGGCCGGGGGCTGCGGGATGGGTTGTGAACATAACGACCCGTTTGCGGAAAAACGTTCCGGGTGCGCCCCGTAGCTGTTCGCACCGTTACCCGCGTGGCCTTAACCGCACGCCATCGCTGCTGAGCATTATCCGGGCCGGCAGAAGGATTATGCACGAAACGTCCGCTTTGGGGATAAATGTTCCGGGTTTGACCGGTTGCCGAACGCACCCTTACCCGATTACCGGCTGCATTGCCCTTCCATGCCCTTTCCTCCGATGGCCGGTTGCGATATACGGTGCCGGCTTTACCTGGTGGTACCGTGCGCAGGCGGGTGGCCGGCATCCGTCCAGCCGGGCGTTTTATTTTTTTGCGGGTGCCCCCTCCGGATTGAAGGCGGTTTTCGCGTTGCTGACGCATGGGCTGGTCGCCTTTGGTGTTTTGTGCCAACACAGGCGTCAGCCCCAACAAGGCAACAACCACAACCCATCTGGTTGTATTAAGCGCAAATCGATAAGGGCAACCTAAACGTAACACCGGCAAGCGAACAGCTAAGGTAAGCAATTTTCCGGCTTCGGCACCGAAGTGCCGACACCTGACTAAAACGACAGCAGTTTTTCAATAGCTTGTTTCAGGCGGCCTTTGGGTAAAAAATTCTGTTCGAGGGTAGGTGCAAAAGGCACCGGTGTATCGAGCGCGGCAACGCGCATAACCGGGGCGTCCAGGCTGGTAAAACAATGTTCGGTAATCCAGGCACTTAGTTCGGCACCTATTCCGCCGGTCAGGGTATCTTCATGTAAAATAAGCACCCGGTTGGTCTTTTTTACGCTTTCGGCCGCCGCCTCATGGTCCCACGGCAGCAAGCTTCTAAGGTCGAGCACATCGGCCGATATTCCGGGAAGGGTGTCGAGTATTTCCAAAGCCCAATGTACACCCAGGCCGTAGGTAATGATGGAGCAATCGTTTCCTTCGCGAACCAGCCGTGCCTTGCCGATTGGCAGGGTATAATAATCATCGGGCACAGGGCCACGCACGGAACGGTACAGATATTTGTGTTCGAAAAACATAACAGGGTTGGGGTCTTCAAAAGAAGCACATAACAACCCTTTAGCATCATACGGAAATGCCGGGTAAACGATTTTTAAACCCGGCGTATGAAAGAACCAGGCTTCGTTGCTTTGCGAATGAAACGGGCCGGCGGCCGTACCGGCACCGGTGGGCATGCGTACTACCACATCGGCCTGCTGTCCCCATCGCCAGTGTACTTTGGCTAAGTTGTTAACTATCTGGGTCATGCCCTCCGATACGAAATCAGCAAACTGCATTTCGACCATGGCTTTCATGCCCTTTACCGATAAGCCCAGGGCGGCACCGAGTATGGCCGACTCGCACAGCGGGGTATTGCGCACGCGCTCTCTGCCAAATTGCTGCACGAAACCTTCAGTAACCTTAAACACCCCACCGTAATCGGCTATATCCTGTCCCATTAATACCAGGTTATCATACCGTTCCATGCTCTGCCGCAGGCCTTCGCTTATGGCATCCACAAATCGTTTTTCAGATGTCCGGCCTGTTTGGGGCTTTATCTCAACGCCGGCATGCGGGGCGTATACATCCTGAAGTTCTTTTGCCGAATCGGGCTCGGGATAGGTTTCGGCAAAGGCTTCTTTCAGGCCGGCCTCAATTTCTTTTTTTATCTGTTTGCGTATCTTTTCCACTTCGGCCTGAGTAAGCACCCCTTCGCGCAACAGATATTGCTCGTAGTTTTCTACCGGGTCTTTTTTAGCCCATTCTTCCATGAGTTCTTTCGGCACATACTTCGTGCCCGAAGCCTCTTCGTGCCCCCGCATGCGAAAGGTTTCGCACTCCAGCAACACAGGGCGCGGCTGCTCTCGGATGGACGCAGCCAATTGCTGCACGGTGTGATACACTTCAAGAATATTGTTGCCATCAACCCGTAAACCTTCTATGCCGTAACCCTCGGCCTTATCGGCAAAACTTTTGCATCTGAATTGCTCATGCGAAGGAGTAGACAACCCGTAGCCGTTGTTTTCAATAACAAAAATTACCGGTAAATCCCAAACGGCTGCCACGTTTACAGCCTCGTGGAAATCGCCCTCGCTGGTGCCTCCGTCACCGTTAAACACGGCGGTAACCTTTTTCTCTTTTCGCAGCCGGCAGGCAAGCGCAATGCCGTCGGCCACGCCATTTTGCGGCCCCAGGTGTGAAATCATGCCCACAATGTGATGTTCGGTGGTACCGAAATGAAAGGAGCGGTCGCGGCCCTTGGTATAACCCCTTAAGGTGCCCTGCCATTGGGCAAACAACCGGTCCAGAGGCAACCTGCGGGAGGTAAACACCCCCAGATTGCGGTGCATGGGCAGAATGTATTCATCCGGTTCGAGGGCTTCAGTAATGCCTACGGCTATAGCCTCTTGGCCTATGCCGCTAAACCACTTGCTGATTTTATTCTGCCGTAGGAGAATGAGCATCTTCTCCTCAACGAGCCGAGGCTTTATCAACGCCTGATATAAATGCCTGAGTTGGTCGTTGGTTAGTGATTTACGCTCAAAATTCATGCAGCCAATTTACACCTAAGGCCCTATTCGCAAACTGTTATGAATCTTATTTTGCTAATCTGTTGTATTGGTAAGTATCTTATGGCCCGATATGATTCCCTTTTCAGAATTTACGCTGGATAACGGACTGCGGGTAATTGTGCACGAAGACCCCCAGGTGGAGGTTGCTGTGTTAAACGTTCTGTACCATGTAGGTGCCCGCGATGAACATCCGGAAAAGACCGGGTTTGCTCATCTGTTTGAGCATCTGATGTTCGGAGGGTCGGTTAATATTCCAAATTACGATGAGCCCCTGCAGATGGCCGGAGGCGAGAACAATGCTTTTACCAACAACGATTTCACCAATTATTACGTGGTTCTTCCCGCCTCCAACATCGAAACCGGGTTCTGGCTGGAGAGCGACCGCATGCTGGGCCTTTCTTTCGACCCCAAGGTACTGGAGGTACAGCGCAAAGTGGTGGTAGAAGAGTTCAAACAACGCTACCTGAACCAACCCTATGGCGATGCCTGGCTCAAGTTCAGGCCTCTGGCCTATCGCGTACATCCCTACCAGTGGGCTACCATTGGCAAAGACCCTTCGCATATTGAAAATGCCACGATGGATGATGTACGATCGTTTTTTTACAACCATTACCTGCCCAACAATGCGGTGCTGGTGGTGGCAGGAAAGGTAACGTTTAAACAGGTTCGGAAACTGGCTCAAGAATGGTTTGGGCCCATTGCTTCGCGCCCGCGCATGCCGCGGGTGCTGCCGGCTGAGCCGCCCCAACTGCAGCGGCGCTCACTTCGGGTAGAGGCCGCAGTTCCTGCACATGCCTTATATATGGCCTGGCACATGCCCGGACGTTTTGACAAGCAGTATTATGCCGCCGACCTGCTGAGCGACCTGTTAGGTAAGGGTGAGTCCAGCCGCCTGTACACCCAACTGGTAAAAGAAAAGGAGTTGTTTACCACCATATCCTGTTATGTTACCGGGTCTATTGACCCCGGCTTGATGGTGGTAAGCGGCCGGCTAAATCAAGGCATCACCCCCGAGCAAGCTGAAGAAGAAGTGGAGCGCGTCATCCGTCAACTGCTACAACAGGGGCCGCAGGAAAGAGAATTGACTAAAGTAAAAAACCAGATGCGCATGATGATGGAATTTGATGAGTTAGAAGTGCTGAACCGCGCCATATCACTGGCCGTTTGCAGCCTTTCGGGCAGTGCCAGCCTGGTGAATGAGGAACGGCTGTATTACCAGCAAGTAAGCGGGCCGGAACTGTTGGAAACAGCACGCCTGATTCTAAGCGAAACGAACTGCTCGGTAATGCATTATTATTCTACCCTTTCGGTATGACCCTGCGCATTGGTTTTGGATTTGACGTACACCCGCTTCAGGAAAATCATCCTCTTTTCCTGGGAGGCCTGCAACTCGAATCGTCCAAAGGCGCCATAGGGCACTCGGATGCCGATGTGCTGATCCATGCCCTGTGCGATGCCCTGCTGGGAGCTGCCGGCTTGCGTGACATTGGTTATCATTTTCCCAACTCCGACCCGCGCTGGAAAGGAAAAGACAGTAAATACTTTTTGCAGGAAGTAATGCGCCTGCTGCAGGAAAAAAACTGGAAGGTGGTAAATGTAGATTGTACCGTTTGTCTTGAAAAGCCCAAACTCAATCCACACATACCGGCTATGCGGAATACACTGGCCGGGTTGTTGCGGGTATCGCCCGAGGACGTTTCCATCAAAGCCACCACCAACGAAAAACTCGGTTACATTGGACGCGAAGAAGGCGTATGCGCATATGCTGTCTGTCTTATTGCTCGCCAAGTGACATGAACCTGGAAACATTGTTAACGGCCGATGGCACGCTGACGCTTTATGTGGCCGAACTGGACGAAACCTATCACTCGCGCCATGGAGCCAGGCAGGAATCGCTGCATGTTTTTATTCAAAACGGATTAGAAGCGGTATTGGCCCGCGGCATAACCGAAGTGCGGATACTGGAAGTAGGGTTTGGTACCGGACTGAACGCCTGGCTTACAGAAAGACACACGCAGAAAGAGAAAACAGAAGTGAAGTATGTGGCGCTTGAATCACATCCGCTGGAAGAAGCCATCTGGTTGAAGCTGAATTATGCCCATGATGCATTGGATAAGCAAATGTTTGACGCACTGCACCTCGCACCATGGAATCGGTCAGTGCTTATCAGGCCAAACTTTCAGCTCCTTAAATTACACACTACGATTCAACAGGCTGACCTTCGGCCATCCACGTTTAACCTGATCTATTTTGATGCCTTTGCACCGGAAAAACAACCGGAAATGTGGACCATGCCCGTTCTGGAAAAAGTAGTTTTATCCATGAAGCCAGAAGCCGTATGGGTTACCTATTGTGCCAAAGGCCAGGTTAAGCGCGACTTGAAATCCCTGGGTTTGCGGGTTCAAACCCTGCCCGGACCGCCCGGAAAGCGCGAAATGATTCGAGCCCACAAACCTTAGCGTTGTTTAACTGCAGGGAATGTTGGTAGGTGTTTATTTTAATTTTAACTTCCTCACCCAAATCCATCGGATTGAAAACTATGGCCTTAATATTAAACAATTCTCAACCGAATTAGCGTTAGAATCTATGGCATATAAGGAAAAAGTTGCAATTCTGCTGCTTCTTCTCGGAGCAGTATACTCCTTGTACGGCCAACAACAACTCTCCCGGTCTGTAACCCTTGCACCCTCAGAAATACCGATTTCATTCATTGAGTTTATTGACAAAGTAGAAAAGGAAACCGGTTTTCGTTTTTTTTATGAACCTTCGTGGATTAAGTATTTAACCGTTAACCGGGCGTATGTCAATTTACCGTTAAGCCGGATCTTAGAACAAATTCTTGAAGGATCAGACATCACCTTTACTGCCTTAAGCGACTACGGAATCATCTTAGTTAAAGATCCTTCCAAAGAAATCGAACGGCAACGCTTGCTCGCCCGTGCTGTGATGGAACGAAAAAAAATTGAGCAGCTAATTATTGGCGATCCGGCAGATTTTCATCCTGAAAAAAAACTGGTTTTGCGAGGTGTGCTTACCGATGAGAAAACCCCATTGCCGGTAAAAAACGCCACCGTAACCCTGCTTGACTCCGATAAGGGTACTACCACCAATGAGCAAGGGGTTTATGAGATTTCGCTTGCCCCCGGTAATCACCTGGTTAGTTTCCGGCATACCAACTATTCTGAGAAAATTGTTGACCTGCAGATTTTCTCTAACGGCCGCCTGAATATGGTTATGGAGGAAATTCCCATACTACTGGAAGAGGTGATTGTAACCGACCAGGCCATTGTCAATCAAAACATCGGGCAGGCCACCTTGCGGGTGAGTGATATGAAGCGTGCCCCCGTTTTCTTAGGAGAGGCGGACGTGATGAAACAGGTTCAAACCCAGGCAGGGGTTACAACAGTGGGTGAACTGGCGGCAGGCCTTAATGTTCGTGGCGGTGGAACCGACCAGAACCTGGTGCTCTATGACGGGCTGCCCGTATTTAATACATCGCATGCACTGGGCTTCTTTACGGCTTTCAATACCGATGCACTTAGCCGGGTATCCTTCTATAAAGGCGGCATACCCGCTGAATTTGGAGGAAGAGCCTCTTCCGTGTTAAACGTAACATCACGGGAGGGAGATTACGGACGATGGACAGGCAGCGGTGGCATTGGGTTTATCTCTACATTTTTAACGCTTGGCGGCCCAATTAAAAAGGATACCACCTCAGTTATGGCATCGGTCAGGGCCACCTATTCCGATTGGATGCTCGACCTGATAAACTCAGACTATGTATCGGTTCAAAACAGTTCGGTGCAGTTTTTTGATGGCTCCTTTAAGCTGGCACATAAGTTTTCTTCAAAAGCGAAAATTATTTTTTCAGGGTATGCCAGCCGCGACCGGATGCGGCTCACTAACGATACATTGTTTCAGTGGAACAACATGGCTGCCTCAGTAAGGCTGGATAAATCAGTTAACGACCGACTTTTTTACAGCATTACACTGGGTGCGGGTAACTACAATTACACCCTCCGTGAACCGGATGAACGAGTGGCTTTTGATCTGACCTATGGAGTGTTGTACCCCACACTGAAAGCCGACTTTAACTATAATGGCAATCGGCCTAAAGCCTTTGGCCTGCATGCAACCTACTACAACTTTAAACCGGGTACGCTTAAGCCAACAACAACCGAGTCGCTTTCACAGGCAATCTCCATTGCCGATGAGAATGCCATCGAAGCCGGGGTATATTATAGTGAATCGTTTAAGTTGGGTGATCGGATTAATCTTGATGCCGGTTTACGTTATGCATTGTACGCTCGGCTGGGGCCGGGAACAACGTACATCTACCAACCGGGGCAGCCACTGGAACCCCGGAATGTAATTGATTCGGTAGTATATGGTAGGGGCAGCATTATGCAGTTTTACCACGGGCCTGAACCCCGACTCTCTGCACGATATTCAATCAATCAGTATAGCTCTGTGAAGCTTGGCTACAACCGCATCTACCAGTTTGTTCACCTTATCAGCAACACCGCAGCCATCACCCCTGCCGATGTATGGCAATCGAGCAACAGTTTTTTTAAACCTCAACTGGCTAATCAGGTATCGGCAGGGTATTTCAGAAATCTCAAGGAAAACATGTATGAAGTGTATGGCGAAGTTTTTTACAAACACATCGCCAACATTCTGGATTTTAAAGACGGAGCAAGCCTTATTCTGAACAACAAACTGGAAACGGCTTTGGTGCCGGGCACGGCCAAAGCGTATGGCATTGAACTCTCGGCTGCCAAGAACAGAGGCAGGTTGCAGGGAGCAATGAATTACACCTACTCCCGTTCCTTCCGGCAGATAAATGGTGCATTCGACATAGTGAAAATTAACAATGGGAAGTATTTCCCCGCCAATTTTGATCAGCCCCATGTGGTTAATTTAACCTGGCGTTACGGCATTAGCCGCAGGCATTATTTTTCAGGCAACTTTACCTACCACACCGGCAGGCCGGTTTCATTGCCCGCGCATATTTATTATGTAGATGGTATCGGGATATCCGATTTTCCGGAAAGGAATACTTACCGCTTGCCCGATTACCACCGGCTGGATATTGCCTTCATCATTGAGGGCAATCACAAGCGAAGGAAACTATGGGATGGCACCTGGGTTATTTCGGCTTACAATGTGTATGGCAGGCGCAATGCATACTCGGTGTTCTTCCGGGAAGACCTGTGGGGTGTTCTTAAGCCCTACCAGCTTTCGGTAGTGGGTACAATTATTCCAACCATTAATTATACGTTCAAGTTCTGATGCGTTCGATTAGGAACATAGCAGTTGCCCTGATGATAGCACTGATTGCCAGTTGCGTTGACCCGTTCGATATCCCCAAAATCAACACATCGCCACAACTGGTAGTAGATGCCACAATAACCGATGAACCAGGACCGCACACCGTAACCTTAACCTATACATCAGCTTTATCCAACGACTACTCCAACCGTGTTTTTGTAAGCGGAGCATCCGTGCGCATTAAGGATGAAACGGTTGATTCCGTGATTGTACTTGCTGAATCGATTTCAGGGAAGTACCAAACACCGGCAAACTGGAAAGTGCGCGTTGGCAGAGAATACTCGCTGCATATTCAATTAAACGATGGCAGGGAATTCCGTTCAGATACCCAAAAAGTATTTCCTGCTGGTGAGATAGACAGCCTTTCGCTGGTCTTTCTGCCTAACTCCATTAACCAGAATGACCCATCGCTGCCTCAAAATTCGTTTGGCATTTACATCGACTCGAAAGGCATTGCAGGGGAGCCTAATTTATTCCGGTGGCGATGGACAGGCACGTATGAAGTTGAAACCGATCCGGCCTCCAAGACCGTGTGTGGCGATCCTGAATGTACAACCCGGGTACCTGCCCCGCCAGAATGCTCATTTGGACAATGTACATGTTGCATCTGTTGGGTAAATGATTTCAGCACTCAGGCAATGGTTTCCAACAACCAGCTAATCACCGACAACGCATTCTACAATGTTTTTCTCGGAAAGATCCCAATCGATCCGTTCCGGTTTTACAGAAAATACCATATCGAAATTGAGCAATTAAGCCTTACTGAATCGGCTTACCAGTTCTGGAAACTGGTGCAGGCTCAGCAGCGGGGCGCTACTGACATCTTCCAGCCCAACGCCATAAAAGTAAGGGGAAACATGGTGGCAGTAACGAATGCCGATGACAAAGTTTTTGGAGCTGTGGCCTTTTGCGCAGTTACAAAAGCCACACGTTTTATTTACCGCCATGAGGTGCCTGTTACCATTCTTGATCCGCCATTGATTGCCGAAGATTGCCGGCTCGTGTTTAGAAATGCTTCCAATATCAAACCTGATTTCTGGTAACTATGAATCGCTTAGTAACAGGGTTGATGTTTTTAGCAGGTGTTGCCGGGGCACAGCAACTCCCGCTGGAGAACTGGCAACAAAAATTAAAATCGTATTACACGCTTCATCCACCGGTTAAATTGCATCTGCAGTTTAACCAGCCGGCTTATGCTCCGGGAGATACGGCATTTTTCAGGATAGCCTATATCGTAGCGGCAGAAGCAGCTCCTTTAAAAGGTTTTACCTTAGCAGAAGTACAGGTTGTTGATGCCGAAGGAAACGTGGTTATTCATCAATTTGTACGCATTCGCGATGGGTGGGGAAATAACCAACTTATTTTGCCTGAAAACATGCTGCCCGGAAATTACCGCGTGATAGCCTATGATAACTGGATGAAAAATTTCGACCGGTCAAGGTATTTCGAAGGAGAACTGCTGGTTTCCGGTGAAAATCTTTTTTCACAACAAGCCACTGCATCCTTAGCTTGCTTTCCGGAAGGTGGCCGCTTGGTTGCCGGAGTACGCAACAAAATAGTGGTTCAGGCTGCAAATGCCAATGCAAAGGGAACGGTAACCGATGCCAGGGGAAATAAGGTTGCCGATTTTTCAGCAGATCAGAACGGCTATGGCATGTTCTTTCTTACGCCTGAACAAGGCATTTCGTACACGGTTCAATCGGATAACCGCACAGCTCAACTTGCTGCAGCAGATGACGGTGTTGCCGTTCTTTTTACTCCATCTGCCTCCCTGAATGCTTCACACCGCCTCGTGCTTCAGGTACCTGCCGAATCTGCACTCCGCAAAGAACGGTTAAATGTGGTTGTTAGCGGTCATGCTGCGGTTTACTATTCGGCTTCGTTCATTTTTAATGATAAAGAGTTTATCTACCTGCCAATTCCAGTAACCGCATTGGCGCATGGTATCTGTTACTTAACCGTTAACCGTGAGAATGGGGAGACACTGGCATCGCGTATCTTCTTTAACAGGAAAAGTAAGGTGAACGTCATCATTGAGCCGGATAAAAAACAACCCACTACCCGTGACGATGTTAAAGTAGGCATTGCCCTTACCGATGAGGAAAATAATTCGTTACTGGCCCGAATGTCGGTTTCGGTATATCAGGCCGATGTTTTTCCGGCTGTTAAAAATATAAAACGGGGAATTGGCGATTACTTTTCATGGATCAGCGATCTGAATGAAGCACCTCCTTCAGAGTTTGAAGTTAATCTGCAAGCAGCCGATGGCCTTACGATGATTGACCGCATGCTGATTTCAAAAGCCTGGCCGTGGTACACCTGGGATCAGGTATTGCACCATCAGGCAAAACCGCGTTTTCTTTTCAGGGGTTTTCAGCAGATTACCGGAAGGCTGGTTGAAGTTCCGTCCGGTAAACCTTTTGCCGACTCCGTACAACTTTCTTTTTATGTAACCGGCACCCGCGATGTGTATGAGGTGTTCTCAAAGAAAGACGGTTCATTCAGTGTTTCGTTTCTGTTTCCGTTCTACGGTCAGGAAATGATTTTTTACCGGGTTGAGCGCGCAGGACGAAGGCTAGACTTCGTAAAAATTGAGTTGACAGATAGCCTCCCTCAATATCCTGCTAAACAATGGGTTCGCACGGCAACACCCAATCCGTATTATGCTTATGCTCAAAAACGCAAAAAGGTAAATACATCATACAGTTATTTCAGCCGGGGATCAATACAAACCCCGAAAGCGATCAATCGTAATGCGGAGATTGAAAAGGAACTGCTTGAACCGGATGTATCGGTTGACCTGGATGATTATGTGATTTTTCCTACCATGCAGGAAACCTTGCATGAAATTGTACCCTACCTGCAATACCGCAGAATAGCCGGCCGTGACGTAGTGCGCCTTTACCTGCCCGAATTGGCACAAACCGGAGCCGAAAATCCACTGTTTGTAATTGATGGTGTGTTTACCGATGACCCGGCTTATTTCCTGAAGCTTAAGCCCATTGATGTAGATAAGATTAAATTGATATACACGCAGTATAAGCTGCAAAAACTCGGAGCCATCGGTAAGCATGGCGTGGTGCTGGTGGAAACGAAAATTCCGGATAACGCGAAAAAAGTGGCGACTGCTTCAAGAACATTAACCGTTAACGGAATTTCTCCGCCCATACCTGTTTCAAGTAATCTTACCGGTTGGCAAAAGGCCAACCCGCGTGCTCCGCAACTGAAATCCTGGCTATACTGGAATCCACTGTTGCGCAGCGATGAAAACGGCAAAGCACGGTTTGCTTTTAAAACAACCGATGAAACCGGCCAATACATCATCCGGGTAGAAGGCCTTACGGTGGAAGGCGTGCCTTTTGTGCAGGAAGAGTACCTGGAGGTTAAATACACCCGAAGTTTTTAAGTAAATTGAAAAAACCGGTTGGGTGTAACGCATGCGGTAAGCTGAGTATCGCTTGGTGTAGTTGGGATGCTTTCTACAGGGTCAAAAAACGACAAGCCTATACGCTGGGTGGTAACCGGGCAGGCTGCCAGAAACCTATCGTAATAACCCTTTCCATACCCTACACGGTGCCCCCTTATATCGAAGGCCAGCAAAGGCACCAGCACCATATCTATGGCACGCAAATGTACCGGCTTTCCGCTACGCGGTTCGGGCACGCCCCAGGTTCCGGTTGTTAACTGTGTAACCGATTCCAACAGCAAGTGTTCTAGCTCTGTATGGTTTACGCGGGGCACGGCTACGTGTATATGCGGAAATTCTCTTCTAAGCCTATTGATGATTAACCACGTATCGGGTTCGTTATTTGCTGGAATAGGCAGAAAAGTGTGCAAAACCGATATATCAGATAAATTAACCGAAGCAAAAAACCTATCGCAAAGCATTTGGTTAAGTTTTCGGTATTCTTCTTCGCCCAATGCCTTTCGTTTTTGCAAAAAAGCTTTCCTAAGCTCTTCCTTAGTCATTTATCAAACAAATGTTGAATCGGAAATCAAAAGGTTGAAATGTACGAACAAGAAGGGGTATTAAATCTGGATTCGCCCCCATGAAGGTGAGCAGGTTTTCGGAGCGTTCCTGCAAGGCCCCTCCGGGAAAAAGGATTTCCTTGAGTTCGGTTACCTGCCGTATTCTGTCTACCTGTTTGCGCTTTTCGGCCCGAAGCATCTTCAGTTCTATTTTTTCCAGGCTTTTTAACATGCGGCGGGTTTCGGCCGCCACCATCTTATTGAGCGAGGCATCGATGCATTCGGCATTCTTGCGCACCAGTTCCAGCTGGTGCCAGATGGCTTCCTTCTGGCCATTAAGCCGTATCTGTTCGGGTGCATGGCGCAGCGTAACTTCATTCTGCAGTTCGGGTAATGGCTTGAACAAATCGGCATAGGTAAGTCCGGTTTTCTGCCATTTACGATGTTGGGAGCGGGTGATTAACAAAGCAAAGTTTCGGGGCAGCAGCACAGGCATGGGTATGCTATAATGCCCGAACAAACTTTTAAGCTGGAGCCAGTAGACCATTTCGGCCGGACCGCCCACGTAGGCCAGGTTAGGCAGCACGCATTCCTGGTACAGCGGCCGAAGCACAACATTGGGGCTGAACTTTTCCGGGTGGTTGTGCAGCAGCTGTTCCAGTTGTGCGGCCGTGAACTTCAGGTGGGTATCGGCTACGCGAAAAGTCTGGCCATCGCGTTCGATGCGTGCTCGCAGGCCGTCATCCAGATAAAACAAATTTATTGGTCGGGCATGCACCTGGGGTTTATAGCCTCTAAGTTGCAGTTGATTGTTCGTATGGGTTACCAATCGGTAAGCAACCTGTTCGAAAGCATCGTGGTACATGGGCAGAGTAAACTGTTTTTTCAGTTCGGCTTCATCGCCATCAACCACCAGCAGACCGTATTCACCAAACATAGCGTTTACGTAGCAGCGCACCGCATCGCTGAGTTTCGTATATTTTGTATAGGCTTCGCGAAACAGGCGCACATCGGCCGGTATCTGATTTAATAATTCTTCGAGCCCTATGGTGGAAAACCGGCCTACGGCTCCCCGCTGGCTGGTGTTCCAGGTGTAGGTTTTTCCGGCGATGCGAACCGATCGGATTTCGTCCACATCATGATCTTCAGAGGCCATCCAGTACACCGGAACGAAGCGAAAGGAGGGGTAAATTTTCTGCAGAAAATTACAGACCCTGATGGTGGTAAGAATCTTATAAATAAAATACAACGGACCGGTTAATATGTTAAGCTGGTGGCCGGTGGTAATGGTAAACGTATGTGGTTGTAAA
>FWPU01006737.1_pt1 | contig 14080 bp, 7 predicted proteins | sample 2228361 | NCBI WGS metagenome assembly FWPU01 (sample SAMEA103939777, study PRJEB20133) | metagenome
TATATAGTTACTATAGTCAAAATAAAATTTAAGTATATTTTTGTAAAATAAAAACAAGTTATATTACGATAAATTTATTTAATTTTATTTAAAAGTATCATTTAATAATTTTTTAACTTTTTATTAAAAGAAATTGTACATATAGTTTCAACTAATTAGAAGGTTAATATGAACATAACTATAGTGGAAATAATTATTGTTTTATTTTTTCTGAGCATACTTTTTTATGGTGTTTATATTGGCAAAAAATATCTTTTGAGTGTTGCAGATTTTTTATCGGCTGGTAGATCGGCAGGAAGGTATATGATTACTGTATCCCAAGGAATGGCTGCAATAGGTGCTATAACAATAGTTGGTCAATGGGAAATGAATTATGTAGCAGGATTTTGTCTTCGATGGTGGGAATTTTTTATGGCTGTGGTATTATTAATTATTACGGTTACGGGTTGGGTTATTTATAGATTTCGACAGACTCGGGCTTTAACAGTGGCACAGTTTCTTGAGATGCGTTATAGTAAAAATTTTCGAATCTTTGCAGGAATACTGGCTTTTATATCTGGATTACTAAATTTTGGTATATTCCCTTCAGTAAGTGCAAGATTTATTATTTATTATTGCAACTTACCTCTTTCTTTAAATATCACTGGATTAAATATTTCAACCTATCCATTTGTAATGATTGGTTTTCTTTCAATTTCACTTTATTTTGTTTTTGCTGGTGGACAAATATCAATAATTGTAACGGAATTTATTCAGGGTGTATTATCTAATCTTACATTTATTGCAATAATTGCTTTTTGTCTGCTGCTTGTTAATTGGGACCAAATTTATCAAGCAGTTATATCAGTTCCTAAAAATGCTTCGTTGATAAATCCTTACAAGACCAGTGAAGTTCCGGATTTTAATTTCTGGTATTTTTTAATTAATGTGGCTGGTGTAATTTATGCTAAAATGTCCTGGCAGGGCTCACAAGGGTTTTATTCTTCTGCTAAAAGTGCACACGAAGCAAAAATGGGTGAAGTATTAGGTAATTTACGTGATATACCCAAGTGGCTTTTTCTTGTTTTTATACCTGTTGTTGCTTTTACTATTTTACATCATATTGATTTTATAAATATTACCAATAATGTAAATCATACATTAAATACAATTGATAATAACGCGCTCAGAAACCAATTAAGAATACCTTTGGTATTATCTCAAGTCTTACCTGTTTATTTAAGAGGTGCATTACTTGCTGTTATGATAATGGCTACTATTGGTACGCATAGTTCCTACATGCATTCCTGGGGTAGTATTTTTATCCAAGATGTTGTAATACCTTTTAGAAAAAAATCTTTATCGCCTGAGCAACATTTGAAATTATTAAGATTGTCAATTTTAGGAGTTTGCATTTTTATTTTTGTGTTTAGTTTACTATTTCCAATGACTGATTATATATTCCTGTATTTTGCTATTACTGCTGCAATTTTTGTTGGCGGTTCAGGTTCTGTAATTATAGGGGGACTATACTGGAAAAGAGGAACTACCGCTGCTGCTTGGTCGGCTTTAATAGTAGGGTCCATAACTGCAGTTACTGGCATTGTACTTCAACAGATTTATCCTGATTTCCCGATAAATGGACAGTACTTCTGGGCCATGGCAATGGGATTATCTTTATTAGTATATATATTGGTTTCTTTACTGGGGAAACGAAATGAATTTAATATGGATAAAATGCTTCATAGAGGCAAATATGCTATTAAGGAAGAAACAATAATTGTTAGCGAAGTTCCTCTTAAAGGGTGGAGAATGCTTGGTATTGGTAAAGAATTTACTAAAGGCGATAAAATTATTTATATAATCTCTTATGTATGGACTTTTATTTGGGTTGCAATTTTTATAATAGGAACAGTTCTCAATCTTACAAATGATGTATCGGACTTAGCATGGATGACTTTCTGGCGTTATTATGTTATTATCAATCTCATTGTCTCTTTTGTGATAATAATATGGTTTACATTCGGTGGACTTAGTGATTTCAAGGATATGATGAATAGACTAAAAAATATGGTAAGAGACCATCTTGATAATGGAACTGTTAGAAATCATTTCCATAAGTAATCAAAGGAATAACAAAAATGAAAACTAAAAATTTAATATTAGCATTAATTTTTTTATTCAGCTCTACAAAATTATTTTCATATAATTTAGATACCCTGGTTCTTAGAGAAGGACTATTAATAAAACTTCCATCAGCAGTAAGAAATAATATTATCTCTACTAATCCTTTAGTTGCAGCTATAGAACTTAATAAGTGGAAAGCCCCAAAAGCTGGTGATTTTGTTTCTATAAAAAATAAAAATTTTAAATGGGAAGTTATAAAAGCTGATAATTCAGGTTGGTTTAAAAGTGATTCTTTACGAAATGCTTATGTTTATATTCAATATCACTCCCCAAATAAGAAAATAGTACTGCTTGAAGCAATGGGACACGATATGGTTTATATAAATGGGGTAGCTCATTCAGGTAATCCATATAGAACAAAAGATTTTTATGAATCCTGGGAACCAAGATTTGATTATTCATTAATTCCAATAATGTTGAATAAAGGTAAAAATGAATTTTTATTTGAATGTAACAGAGGTGTCTTAAAAGTCAAACTCAATTTCGAATCACGTGAGTTCATATTTAATGAATATGATTATACGCTTCCTGATGTGTTAATTAATGATTCGACTACGCTTTATGGTGCTGTCCCAATTATTAATGCTTCGAATAAATCTTATAATAATTTATTAATGAAAGTATTTTCTGATAAAATTGAACCAACTTACACTCCTGTTAAAATTATTAATCCGCTTTCAATCAGTAAAATTCCATTTTCTATTAAACTTTCACCCCAATTCCAAAAAGGACAAATAACGTTAGATATTAATTTAATTGATAAAAATGGTGATAAAGAAAAAGTGCTTGCTACCTCGAGATTTAATTTAAATGTAGTAAGTCCAACTGAAACTCATAAAGAAACATTTATTAGTAAAATTGATGGTAGTGTTCAATATTATGGTATAAATCCACCTCATAATCTTAAATCTAAACCTGCGCTTGTATTAAGTTTACATGGAGCAGGAGTTGAAGCAATTAATCAAGCTAATTCATATGGTCATAAAAATTGGTGTTATATTGTAGCCCCAACAAACAGAAGGCCTTATGGTTTTAACTGGGAAAACTGGGGTAGAATAGATGCTCTTGAGGTTCTTGATATTGCAACAAATAAATTTAATATTGATAAAAATAGAGTTTATTTAACAGGCCATTCAATGGGAGGACATGGCACTTGGCATTTAGGAACGAATTATCCTGATAGATTTGCTGCCATTGGTCCAAGTGCCGGATGGATAAGTATTTGGTCTTATAGAATTAGGAGTTTAATTGATACAACTAAAATCAAAGAAATGCTCATTAGACCAGCGAGACAGAGTGATACATATCAATTTGCTACTAACTTGAAACAAAATGGGATTTATATAATACATGGGGATGCTGACAAAAACGTTCCAATACAACAAGCCTATTCTATGGTTGATGTGTTAAAGAATTTTCATAAAGATTATGAATTTCATATAGAAAAAGGAGCTGGTCACTGGTGGGATAATTCTGATGAAGATGGAGCGGATTGTGTTGACTGGTTACCAATGTTTGATTTCTTTGCACGTCATTCAATCCCAGGTAAAGATAGAATTAAGTCAATCAATTTTATAACCTCTAATCTTGCAGTTTCAAGTAAAAATTATTGGGTTGAAATTATAAATCAAAACATTCAGCAAAAAGATAGTAAAATTGATATAAAATTGGATTATGGCAAAAAGAGATTTGTAGGTAAAACCTTTAATATTAAAGTATTAGCTCTTGATGTTTCCATGTTGCTAGATAAATCTACATTTTCAATAGAACTTGATAACCAATTAATTGAGAATATTATAAAACCTGAATCAAATAAAATTTATTTAAAGTATGATAATGATAAATGGACTTTGACAGGTGAACCATCGAAAAAAAATAAATATCCTTCCAGAACAGGAAACATCAGAGAAGTTCTTAACAATAACGTTGTCTTTGTTTATGGAACTAAAGGAAATAAAGAGGAAAATTTATGGGCATATCAAAAAGCAAGATATGATGCAGAAAGACTATGGTATCAAGGAAATGCTTCAATTGAAATAATTAAAGATAGTGATTTTACACCGGAAAAATACAAAGATAGAAATGTAGTACTTTTTGGTAATGCTAATACAAATTCTGCATGGAAATTGTTACTTTCAGAAAGTCCAATTCAAGTTGAAAAAAATGTATTAAAAATTGGCAACAAAAAATACAAAGGGAATGATTACTCTCTTATTTTTATTAGACCGCGTAATGACAGTGAAATTGCAAGTGTTGCAGCTGTTTCTGGGACAGGAATTACAGGAATGAAATTGGCTAATTTTACTCCTTATTATCATCCATATATTAATCTTCCTGATGTGATAATCTACAATTCTGAAATTACCAAATCAGATGATGAGGGAATTAAATTTATAGGCTATTTTGGTAACGATTGGAGCATAGATACAGGTGAATTTATAACTAAATTTTAGGTGTATTATGAAAAAGATTAAATCGCTTTTATTTCTTTCGTTTTTTATTTCAATAAATATTTTATGCCAAAATAAGTTAACTGATTTTGTAAATCCATTTATTGGAACTGGCGGACATGGTCATACATTTCCAGGTGCTTCCTTACCTTTTGGTATGGTTCAATTAAGTCCAGACACTGATACTGAAGGTTGGGATTGGTGTTCTGGTTATCATTACAGCGATAGTTCAATTATTGGATTTAGTCATACTCATTTGAGCGGAACAGGATGTGGTGATTATGGTGATATTTTATTTATGCCAATTACAGGTAATCTTAAGTTAAATCCTGGTTCGAAAAATGATCCTGATTCTGGATATCGTTCCAGATTCAGTCATAAAAAAGAGATTGCTAAACCTGGATATTATTCTGTCTATCTTGAAGATTATAAGATAAACGTTGAATTAACAACAACTGAACGATCTGGACTTCATAGATATACATTCCCACAGTGTGATAGTTCATATATCTTAATAGATTTATCTCATGGTATTCAGGATAAAGCAATTGATTCTTATGTTGAAATTATTAGCAATAAAGTTATATGCGGTTATAGAAAGTCTACGGGCTGGGCTAAAGAGCATACTGTATATTTTTATGCAGAATTTTCAAAGCCTTTTAAAAGCTATGGTATTGTCAATAATAACGTTATCCATAAGAATATCAAAAAATTAAACGGTTCTGTTATTAAAGTGTTTCTTGAGTATGATACTGAATCTAAACAAACAATACTTGTCAAGGTCGGTATTTCACACACTGACCTTGAAGGTGCTAAAAGAAATTTGATGAAAGAAATTCCTCACTGGAATTTTGAAAAGATAAGAAAAGATGCTGATGAAAAATGGAATAATATGTTATCATTAATAAAAGTTGAAGATGATAACAGTGAGAAAAAGAGAATTTTTTATACAGCGTTATACCATGCATTTCTTACACCAAACATTTTTTCTGATGTCGATAAAAGATATTTCGGAATGGATGGGAAAATACATACCGCAGAAGATTTTACAATGTATACAGTTTTTTCATTATGGGATACTTTCAGGGCGTTGCATCCTTTGTTAACAATAGTTGATAGAAGTAGAGCTCTTGATATGGTTAAATCTTTAATAGCAAAATATGAAGAAAGCGGTCTTTTACCAGTTTGGGAATTAGCTTCAAATGAAACAGGAACAATGATTGGTTATCATGCTGTTTCGGTTATTGCAGATGCAATTATGAAAGGTATTAAACAGTTCGATATTGAAAAAGCTTATGAAGCAATGAAAAAAAGTTCTATGCAAGATAAGTTAGGTTTATTTCATTATAAAAATATGGGATATATCCCATCCGATATGGAGAACGAGAGTGTATCAAAAACACTTGAATTTTGTTATGATGATTGGTGTATAGCTCAGATAGCAAAGATGTTAGGAAAAGATGAAGAATATAAATATTATTTAGAAAGATCCAGATATTATCTGAATTTATTTGATCCACAAACAAAATTTTTCAGACCAAAGAAGAATGGGAAATGGATTGAACCTTTTGATCCTTTCTATGTAAGTAAAGATTTTACTGAAGCTAATGCATGGCAGTACTTGTTCTTCGTTCCACACGACGTTGAAGGTTTATCAAAATTAATGTGGGGGTATGATAATTTTGAAAATATGCTGGATAAATTATTTTCAGCCGAAAGTAAATTATATGGCAAGTATCAACCCGATATATCAGGCTTAATAGGTCAATATGCTCATGGTAATGAACCGAGCCATCATATTGCCTATCTTTATAATTTTATTGGTAAACCATGGAAAACTCAGAAATTAATTTATGAAATATCAAATAAGTTTTATACTGATAAACCTGACGGCTTAATTGGTAATGAGGATTGTGGGCAAATGTCTGCATGGTATATTTTTAGTTCTTTGGGATTTTATCCCGTTTGTCCAGGAGATAATAATTATATTATAGGTACACCTAATTTTAAAAAAGTAACTGTTAAGGTTAACCGTAATAAATATTTTTCAATTACAACAAAAAATTTATCGAAGAAAAATTATTATATTCGTAATGTTTTCTTTAATAATAATGAATATCCACTTTCATATATAACTCATAATCAAATTATAAAAGGTGGGGAGATAACTTTTGAAATGGATTCAATTCCTTCAAAATGGGCTGCTGATAAAAAATTTTCACCGATATCTCAAGTAGAATTAGAATTTATTCCAATTCCTTATCTTTCTACCGGAGAAAAAATATTTAAAGATTCTACATATGTTAGCTTATCATCAATAATTAATGGCGAGATTTACTATTCTTTTGGAGATGATAATCCAATAGAAAAAGGTATTAGATATTCTAAACCAATACTAATAAAAAGCACTTCTAATATTAATTTTGTGGGTTATTATAATCAAAAATATAGCAAGACTGTAAAAAGCTTTTTTTATAAAATACCTGAAAACTGGTCAATAAAATATAATACAAAATATAGTTCTTCTTATACCGGAGGGGGAGATTGGGGGCTAATTGATGGTATTAAAGGAAATGAGAATTTTAATTCTGACTTATGGCAAGGATACGAAAGTGACGATCTAGACGTGGTCATAGATTTAGGGGCACTAACATTAATAAGTTATATAAACTCTTCTTATTTGCAAAAAATTAGTTCATGGATTTTTTATCCTAAAGAAGTTAAATATTTCATTTCTAAGGATGGGTCTGAATTTACACAAATGTATGATATAGAAATAAGTAAGGATGATAAATCTGATGGAATAAAAAATATTGAATATAAGTTCGAACCCACATATGCACGTTATGTACATGTAATTGCAAAGAATATTGGGATTTGTCCTCCATGGCATGTAGGTGCTGGCAAAAAAGCATGGCTTTTTATTGACGAGATTACAATAAAATAAAATCAAACAGGTATAAAATGAAAAGCAAAAAATTGCTTTCGTTACATGCAAGAATTGTTAAAGATATTAATGAACAGCTTGTACTGAAACTCATACAGGAACATGATATTATTGCAAGTTCTGAGCTTACAAAAATAACTGGGATGAGACCATCAACCATATTTAATATATTAAATAGTCTATCGGCAAAATCGTTTGTAACATTTTATGGTAAAGGAGATTCAACTGTTAAAGGTGGTAAAAAACCATATTTGTGGACATTAAATAAAGATGCTGCTTACGTTATCGGACTTGATATTGAAGTTGGAGAAATGTCGCTTGTTGTGCTAAATTTTAAAGGTGAAATTGTTTCTAAAAAAAATATAAAACAAAATACAGGTAATTCTGTTGACGAACTTGCCAACTATATAATTAATGCAGTAAATGATGTAATAAATGAAAACAATTTAGAACATCAAAAAATTCTGGGATTAGGTATTGCATTTGCTGGAATTGTGGATTGTTATAATGGCATTGTAATGATGTCGAGTATATTGCCGGAACTTAATTTTAATTTACTGGGTAAATTAAAACAATTACCTTTTCCTATACAAATTGAAAACAATGCTAATGCAGTTGCTATTGGATACAAATTAAAAAATCCTCAACAGGTAAAGAAAAATTATCTTGTAATTTTAATCGAAATAGATCAAAATGTAAGTGGACTAGGAATTGGTATTGTTATAAATGGTGAATTATACAGAGGTTCATCATTTTGTGCAGGTGAATTATATCCACATTTACCAACACTGCGCGAATTTCTTAGAACTTACAAAAGTAGATTTACCGAAGGTGAATGTTTAAGAAATCACATCGCATCAATTGACGATATTAATATTGATTTTCTAATTAATGCTGCTAAAAATGGAGATAAAATTGCAAATCTTATATTTTCTAAAATTGGAAGCATTATTGGTCAAACTATAGCTCCCGCTGTAGCATTATTGAATCCTGATGCTTTGATTATAACTGGTGTTATTTCTGAATTAGAAGAAGTTTTGATAGAAACCATAAGAAAAGAAATAGAAATGAGGGTAATTCCAATTACAAATGATGCTTTGGAAATTATTATAGATAATTATCATAAATATTCTGTAGCGGTTGGAGCAGCTGCATTAATTTTAGAAAATTTCTTTAAAGTTGGAGTTGTAAAAAGTCAATAATTAATTTTCTCAGGTGATAAATTGTTTATTAACCATCCCACATTTAATCACTTAGATTAAATATGATAAATCTAAATTTCAATGATCTTCTTGTAATTATAATTTATTTCGTTATTGTGTTCTTAATAGCAATTTATTATTCTAAAAAAGCCGGAAGATCAACAACTGATTTCTTTTTATCGAACAGAAACCTACCATGGTACATAGCTGGTACAGCAATGGTTGCTACTACTTTTGCTGCAGATACTCCTTTGGCTGTTACTGAACTGGTAGCAAGAAATGGTATATCCGGTAATTGGTTATGGTGGAATATGGCAATAGGGAGTATGTTAACTGTTTTTTTCTTTGCAAAGTTGTGGAGAAGAGCAGGAATAATGACTGATTTGGAATTTATTGAGCTTCGTTATTCTGGGGAAGCAGCTTCGTTTTTAAGAGGATTTAGAGCTATCTATCTGGGCTTGTTTATGAATGCAATTGTGCTTGGATGGGTTAACAAAGCTATGGAAAAAATTTTTAGTGTAGTATTTCCTGAATTTGACCCCTTTAATCTAGTTATAATTTGTGCAATGATAATTGCTATTTATACTTCTGCATCAGGTTTACTTGGTACATCAAGAACGGATAGTTTTCAATTTGTGTTTGCAATGATTGGATGTATTATACTTGCAATTGTTGTAATTAACTTACCAGAAATAAATGGCTTAAGGGGATTAATTAAAAAACTACCTGAGAAAACGATTTCTTTTCTTCCAAAAATTAAAGAAGGAAATGTTACAGAAATTGGAACTAACGTATTAACAATTTCATTATGGTCGTTCTTAGCTTATGTTGGTTTACAATGGTGGTCAAGCTGGTATCCGGGAGCAGATCCAGGTGGTGGGGGATATATCGCTCAAAGAATGATGTCTGCTAAAAATGAAAAACATAGTTTATTTGCAACATTGTGGTTTACTATTGCTCATTATACGATAAGACCCTGGCCCTGGATTTTAGTTGCTCTTTCGGCTTTAATAATTTTACCTCATGCACAAAATTTAGATTCGCTTAAGATTGAAAACCCCTCTTTATTTAGTAAGTGCGAAGAAGTTTATAAAAACAAGAAATTACTTCTCACAAACGACTCTGTGATTCAATCTGATGAGTTTAAAGAATTTTATGATAAATACGAAAATACTATAGACCCTGGAATTATGTATCCCAAATTAATGATTCGTTACTTACCGAATGGATTGTTAGGGCTGTTGATAGCTGTTTTTCTGGCAGCTTATATGTCAACAGTTGCATCACAGTTAAATTGGGGTACTTCCTATATTATAAATGATTTTTATCGCCGATTTATATCAAAAAATGCTAATGAAAAGCATTATGTTATAATCTCAAGAATGAGTATAATTTTATTGACTATTTTTTCATTGATTGTTACTAAATATTTTTTAACAACAATATCAGGAGCATGGATTTTTATTCTAAATACTAGTGCTGGATTAGGTGGTGTACTGATACTTCGCTGGTACTGGTGGAGAATAAATGCATGGTCCGAAATATCTGCAATGATTGCACCTTTATTTATTTATCCTTTTGCTGTTTATATTTTACATATAGAGCCTCCTTTGACATTGTATCCTATAGTTTTTGGTACTACAATTATTTGGTTAACAGTAACATTTTTGACCAGTCCAATAGAAAAACAAAAACTACAAGATTTTTACAATCGAATTAAACCTAACGGTATAGGCTGGAAAAATTTTAACGAAAATGATATAAATACACCTTTTATAAAATTATTTGTTAATTGGTTTATGGGAGTAATTCTCGTTTATTCATTTTTATTTGGTGTTGGAAATTTGATATTTCAGAAGATTTTGGATGGATTTATTTTATTATCGATTAGTTTAATTGCTATATTAGTAATTTCATACAATCTTAAGAATGCTAATTAGTTAATTTCATATAAATTTTGGTAATTCAATTTGTTAACAGTAATATATTTACCTGGTATTGTTAAATCAGATAACGTATTTAATAAATGTAGTTTTTATTTGTTTGTCTTTTGTTTTAATAAATTATATTGCTTGATTTTTCGATAAAAAATTAGTAGTTATTTTTTTACACTTCGAATGGATTAATTACATTCCTAAAATTATTAGACTAGATTTTGCAAGGTTTACTATTGGTGTAAAATAAATTCCGAAGAAAATAATTGCAAAAGCTAAAAGTGACACTAATATTTTATTTCCTGTAGAAGGAGAAATTGCAGGTGTATTTTCTGTTGCTTTAATTAAATACATATGTCTTAGAACTCTAACATAATAGTAAAGTGAAACTACAGTATTTAACAATGCAAATACAGCAACTACTACCATTTTTGCATCAACAAGGGCAATAAATAAATATAATTTACCGATGAATCCTGCTGTAGGTGGTATACCAGTTAATGAAATTAGAAAGATAGATAAAGATAGAGCAAGAAGAGGAGATGTATATCCGAGACCATTATAATCATCAATTTCTTCTGAACCTGTTTGATTAGCAATTAGCATAATAACATAAAAGGCTCCAAGATTCATGATTAAATAAAAAGCAAAATAAATAAGAACTGCAGTTAAACCCTGATTTGAAAGTACAACCAATCCAAGCAATATGTAACCAGCATGTGCAATACTGGAATATGCTAACATTCTTTTTAAGTTACTTTGCCACAAAGCAGAAAAGTTTCCCAGTGTCATTGTAAGTATTGAGATAACGATTAATACAGGTTGCCAATTAAAAGTATCACTGAGATTCCAGGTACCATTAGAATTGACGAAAGAAACAAAAGTAGTCTTAATAAATCGAATTAGTAATGCAAAGCCTGCTGCTTTGCTTGCAACAGATAAGTATGCAGTAATTGTAATAGGTGCTCCCTCATAAACATCAGGAGTCCAGAAATGAAATGGAGCAGATGAGATTTTATAACCTATGCCAGCAAATATTAAAATAACAGCAAAGGAGAGTGTAAATAAATTTATATTTGGAGTTTGAATGAGAGAATTTATTATGTAAAGGTTCGTACTTCCTGTTAATCCATAAATCAAAGATATTCCAAATAGCATAAGTCCAGAAGAAACAGCACCATATATTAAGTATTTGAGTGAGGCTTCGCTATTTCTTTCTCTTAGTTTTAAAAATCCAGCTAATACATATGACGAGAGTGAAAGCAATTCCATGGATAAATAAATGAGGATCAAATCTGAAGCCGAAATCATAAAGAACATCCCAAGTATCATCCCGAAAAGTAATGCATAGTATTCACCCAATCTATCGTTAACATTTTTTATTTCTTTGGATGCAAGTGAAAAGATTACAATTAGTAAAGAAGATATAATTACAATTAGTTTAAAGAATGAGCTAAAAGTATCAATTGCTATCATTCCATAATTTCGATGAGGATTTGATGAATGCACGAAAGCAAAACCATTGTCATAGAATTGAATAATTAAAAATATTCCTGTTATAAGAATTCCAGTTGCAGCTAAATATGGTATGATAGTTTTATTCTTATGAAATAATAAATCTGATATTATTAATAAAACGAGAGAAATGGTCAATACAATTTCTGGAGTAATTAAATAAAGTGACTGAAATAAATTTGTCTGTTCCATTAAAAACCTGAATCCATTTTAATTAAAATTTATAACCGTTATATAAAAAGTTAACTAATGTATTTACAGAAGTATTCATTATATTTAACATTGCAGATGGATAAACTCCAAGAAAAATGATTATTGCTGAAAGCGGAGCAAACATTGCGTATTCTCTGAATTCTAAATCTTTTAGGGTAGCCCATTTTTCGTTTAACGGACCAAAGAAAATTCTCTGTAAAGTCCATAACATATAACCTGCGCCCAATAAAATTCCAAGTGTTGAGATTATTGTTAGTATTCTAATATTTATAACACTGAAGGCACCAACAAATACAAGTGCTTCTGAAATAAAACCGCTTAAACTTGGTAAACCAATAGCAGCAAAAAATGCAACTGTAACAAAACCGGTATAAACTGGCATTTGAGATGCTAAGCCACCAAAGTCGTTAAGACCACGTGTGTGAGCTCTATCATAAATTACACCCACAATTAAGAAGAGCATAGCTGTAATTGTTCCATGATTAAACATTTGGAAGATTGCTCCAATAACACCTGTAGTAGAGAGTGAAGCCATACCGAGTAATACATATCCCATATGCGATACGGAAGAATATGCAATTAGTTTTTTAAAATCTTTTTGAGCTAATGCTACAAGTGCTCCATATATAATATTTATCATTCCAAATAGCGCAATCCACCACATCAATTGCTTTGTTATTTCCGGAAAGATTGGATAACTAATTCTGAGTATTCCATAGGTACCCATTTTTAATAATACACCAGCAAGTATTACTGATATTGGTGTTGGTGCTTCCACGTGTGCATCGGGCAACCAGGTATGGAATGGGAACATTGGAATTTTAATAGCAAAACCTACAAATAATGCTAAGTAAGCAATAAATCTTAAATTATTCGGATTAAATGGGGATAATATGCCATCTTGGATATAATTATTTGGATTCATCAACTCAAGCATATTAAATGTAAATACCTTAGTACCATCCTGTAGAGTCTCTGTAGCACTAAAGTATAAACCTATCATTACGAGTAAAATGAAAACACTTCCAAATAAAGTGTATATAAAGAACTTTATTGCAGCATATTCTTTTCTGGGTCCACCCCAGATCCCGATCAAAAAGTACATTGGGAGTAACATTAATTCCCAGAATATATAGAATAAGAAGAAATCAAGAGCTACGAAAACACCCATCATCCCGGTATCGAGAAGTAAAAACAATGCGAAGTATCCTTTAATCGATTTTTCAATATTCCATGAAGATATTGTAGCAATAAAAGAAATAATAGCTGTCAATAAAACCATTGGCATACTAATTCCATCGAGTCCGAGGAAATAATCAATTTTTATAGTACCTAACCATGATATTCCAGTAATTGTAATCCATCTGAATTTTTCTATAAATTGGTATGATTTTTCTTCGTAAACACCTGCTGCCGAATAATTATAATTACTTAAAAGTATAATAGCTAATACAACCTGAATTGCTGTAATAATTAAAGTAGTATATCGAATAGCATTTTTTTGTTCTTTTGGTAAAAGTAAAATAATTATCATTCCCAATATGGGCAGAAAAGTAATTAATGAAAGTATCGGAAATCCAATCATAACTGTAACCTGTATTTAATTTTTGACAAAGAGATAATAACTCAAAAATTTTCTAAAAGGGCTTAAAT
>FWPU01010256.1_pt1 | contig 14078 bp, 13 predicted proteins | sample 2228361 | NCBI WGS metagenome assembly FWPU01 (sample SAMEA103939777, study PRJEB20133) | metagenome
GATTATTCAGAATTCAAGCAAAGACGGCACAACAGATTTAACCTTTACAGTCCCCCGTTCAGATCTGAAAAAGGCGTTAATGCTTGTAAATAATGTTGCAAAGGAGCTCGGTGTTGAAAAGGTGCTTTATGACGAAAACATTGCAAAGGTTTCCATCGTGGGACTCGGCATGCGTTCCCACTCAGGTGTGGCGGCAAAGATGTTTACCGTGCTTGGACATGCAGGTATAAACATCCTGATGATAAGCACTTCAGAGATTAAGGTTTCCTGTGCCATTGATGAAAAATACACAGAGCTTGCCGTTCGTGTTCTGCACGACGCCTTTGAACTGGACAAAGAAAGCATAAAAGAGGAATAATGAAAAAAAGAATTACAATCTATGACACCACCTTAAGGGACGGCTCACAGGGAGAAGATGTTTCCTTTACGCTTGAGGACAAACTGAGAATAGCCCTTAAGTTAGATGAACTGGGGGTTGATTTTGTTGAAGGCGGCTGGCCCGGTTCAAACCCTAAGGACATGTATTTTTTTGACGAAATAAAAAAATACAGCTTAAAACATGTCAATATAACCGCCTTTGGCAGTACCGCAAAATTCGGAAGCAGGGTGGAAAAAGACCCCAATATTCAAAGTCTTGTCAAGGCGGGCACAAAATGGGTAACTATTTTCGGAAAAACATGGGATTTTCACGTGACGGAAGCCCTCCGTATAGGACTTGATGACAATCTGAAGATTATAGAAGAGTCTGTTAAATATCTGGTAAAAATGGATAAACAGGTTATCTATGATGCAGAACACTTTTTTGACGGCTTTAAGGCTAACCCTGAATACGCATTGAAAACCATAGAAGCAGCCATAAACGGTGGAGCATCATTAATCTGTCTCTGCGATACAAATGGCGGCACAATGCCTTCAGAACTGGCAAAGATTATAAAAAAATTCTGTTCAAGATTTAATGTGCCTTTTGGCATCCATGCCCACAACGACTGTGAACTGGCGGTTGCAAACTCCCTCACAGCCATTGAGAATGGTGCATCACAGGTTCAGGGCACCTTTAATGGCTTTGGCGAACGCTGCGGTAACGCAAACCTATGCTCTATTATTCCAAATGTTCAACTAAAACTGGGCATAAAGATTCTGCCTGACGAAAAACTTAAAAAGCTTCGTGAGACGTCACGCTATATCTTTGAAATTGCAAATCTGCCACCCATAAAAAACCAGCCTTACGTCGGGGACAGTGCTTTTGCCCATAAAGGTGGTGTTCATGTGAGTGCCATAATTAAAAATGCAAGCACCTACGAACACACAACACCAGAACTTGTGGGCAACAAAAGACGCGTTCTTGTGTCTGACCTTTCCGGAAAAAGCAACGTCTTTCTCAAAGCAAAGGAGTTTAACATTGACCTTGATAACAAATCCCCTATTACTAACGAGATACTGAACACCCTCAAGGAGATGGAGATGGAGGGTTACCAGTTTGAGGGAGCCGAAGCCTCCTTTGAGCTGCTCATGCGGGAGGCGATGGGGGAACGAAGAAAATATTTTGAGCTTATGGGATTCAGGGTTATTGATGAAAAAAGAAAGGAGGGAGAAACACCTGTCGCCGAGGCGACTGTGAAAATAAAAGTTGGTGGGCATATTGAGCTCACCGCCGCCGAAGGGAATGGTCCCGTAAATGCGCTGGATAATGCATTGAGAAAGGCTCTTGAACGGTTTTACCCTGAACTGAAAGAGGTAAAGTTATATGATTACAAGGTTCGCGTTCTTACTTCAGACAAAGGCACAGGTGCAAGGGTTCGTGTTCTAATTGAATCGGGAGACAAAGAAGAAAAGTGGGGCACAGTTGGTGTGTCTCACAACATAATAGAGGCAAGTTATCAGGCACTGGTTGACAGCATAGAGTATAAACTTTACAAATCACACAAAGGAAAAAAGGGTTAGTTATTCAGTTGGTGGTGGCGGTGGCGGGTTTGTGGTTAACACAGACCATCTTTTGCTTTCACTGCTCTCTCCCGCATCGTTTACAACCGACACAGTAAGGTAATACCTTGCGGGAAGGGTTGTTATTATTGTTGTGAAATTACGGTAAACCTTAAAAAGTTTCACATCTTCATTGTTTTTAAGCGGTAATGAACTATATTGGGAGTAATAGAGGTTGTAGTATTTAGCATCTTCAATGGAGCTCCAGCGGGCAAAAACAGCAAGCAATGAACTGCTCACATTAATAAAAGCGGTTGCCCCTGGCGGTTTTGGTGGAGAAGGTGGTGTTTCTTTAGTGCCTCCGCCTCCGCCGCAAGCATAAAAAAAATAAACAATAAACCCTGAAATAATAAGTCCTTTAATCTTTTTCATCATGTTAATTATACCAGACAATAGTCTGACTTGATAACCTTTTTATAACCTGCCGAAAACCTTACACATAAGGTAATCTCTTTTTCCGGTTCCACCTGCCCTGAATCTGCAACCTCCATGGCAGTCTTTGAATACATCACAGTCCTTACAGTCCGCAATGTCCATCTTTTTAAAGAAACTCCTTTTCATAACCGCATCATGAAGCCCCTTTTTTGCGGTGCCCAAAACCTTTTCAGGGAAAAAGCTGCAGGGCAGAAATTCTCCCTTTGGGGTTAAAGTAACTAAATGGACGCCACAGGCATAGTCTTCATAGCCATCAGTTGAATGAAAAGAGGCTCCAAATCTGTATTTCATAGCCTTTACAGCCTCTTCAGCACTGACAGAAAGCTCTGAATGTTTACATAGATTGCCTGTCAAAACAGGCAAATCAATGCCCCATTCCTTTGCCCCGTAGTGTTTTACCAACCTCCTCATCTTTCTGAACTCTCTCAGATTTTCTCTGTGCACCATCGTTGCAAAAGATATGTCAAAATCTGTTTCTGTTTTTATCTTTTCCACAGCCGCTATAAGCTTCCTGAAACAGCCTTCACCTCTTACGTAATCATGCCCCTGTTCCATCCCATCAAGACTGAACTGAACCTCATCAATGCCGGTCAGCCTTTTTAAATCTGTTTTATCCACAAGCGTTCCGTTGGTAAGAAGCACCACACGTGCAGGGAAATCCTTTAAAAACCAGCAAAGTTCGTAAATTTTTGAGTAAAGTAAAGGCTCTCCACCTGATAAAATAACACGTATTCCGTTTAATGAAGCAAAGTCATGTAAAACATTTATCACATCCTTAAGTTCAATTTCGGTGGCATCCCTTTCTCCCTGATAACAGTGCATACAGTTTAGATTACAACGGTTGGTTAACTGCACCTCCAGATACCTTACTGAGGGCAAAGGCGGATTTTCGGCAATAATAAATTTTCTTGCCTGTCTCACATCTCTAAACTCAACAAGGTTATATTTTATAAGGTGCTTAAGAAAGGATTTCGGACATTTAAGCTCTTCAAGCCTTTTTGTCCCGTCAAGCTGGCACACAAAATTAAAAGCCTCTTCATTCAGTTCGTAAAGCTCATCGCGCCTTTTGTCGAAAAGGAAATATCCTTCAAGCCTTTTTGGAAACACATGATTTGAAAGTCTTACATAGCTGCTCAAGTTCATACCTGCTTACAATCCCGTTATCAATGAGAGAAAGGAAATAGATATACCCTCCACAAGGACTTCCCTTCTCTGAAATGTTGTGAAAATCACAGTCATCGGCATAAAATTCACAGTTTTTACAGAAAATCCCAATGAGCCTGTCATCTGTTTCGGTCTTTTCTACCTCAACATATTTAAGTGAAAGAAAGGTAAAAAGAGCCACAGGAAAGCAGTGCCCCACATCTTCCTTACCTTCTTTATAATAAACACAAAAATTTCTGCAGATGTTTTTAAACATAAAAAAAGAGGGGGCATTTTAGCCCCCTATCCATAAATTAACAAGAGCTTTTACACTTGCAAAGACCCTTTACTATCTTTGTAACCTTTTTAATCTTCATAATAATCACCTCCTTTTTACCGTTATAAATATATTAAAGCACCGTGATTTGAAAAGTCAACAGTTGCTATCCTAATTTATCTAAACTTTAACTTCTTAACCAGTTTGAAAAAAAAATTTTTTAACTTATTAACCAGAGAAAAATCCCGGGTCTGTTAAATTGATGTAAAAAATAAGCCCCAAAATTTCATAAAACTCTTTTAATTTTAGTTACTTTTTCTGTTTGCCTTCTTTTTGTTCAATTTTATGTCAAATATTTTTTTTGTTTTTTCGTTAAAAAAAATTTTTATTTTTTTAACACTATTTCTGCCCCCCTTTTGTATTGTGAAATAACACGGAATTATGTTATAAATTAATACATGGCTCATTCAATAAAAGTTAAAATTTATTACGAAGATACCGATGCCGGCGGAATAGTTTACCACGCAAACTATCTCAGGTATCTTGAGCGTGCAAGAACAGAATTTTTAAAGGAACAGGGCATAGATGTGGCTGAGTATCACAGGAAGGGCATATTTTTTGCCGTTGTCCACATAGACATTTATTACAAAAGTCCCGCACAACTGGGCGATATACTTACCGTCACAACAGAGGTGGCAGAGATTAAAAAGGCGTCCCTCACCGTCAAAAACCAGATTTTCAAAGATGACAGACTGCTGGTGGAAGCCTTTATAACTTTTGCCTGTCTAAACAGCAGTTACAGGCCACTGCGGCTTCCGGAAGCCTTTTCGTCTCTATCGGTATCAGCCATCAGATAAAACTTACCTGCCCAAGGCAGTGCCTCAGACATTCCCTTTACAGGGTGTATCATCTTTTAGCTTCTCCACATTGTCACCAAAGGGCAGTGAAGCAACCTCCTTTTTATCAGCCAAAATCAGTTCTGCCGCAACAGCTGCTGCATCGGTAATCAACTCCCTGCAGGAAAGGGCATGTTCCCTGCAAAGCCAGCTGTTGTGCCACTTAATTGTCAGCTCCCTGCACAGGGTGTTGCCGTATTTTGCCTTTATCCTGTTTGGTATCTGGTTGAATATCCTGTATAACCCGGGTTTGCCGTAAAGCTGCTCTGCAGCCTTTTTCATCGCCTCTTTTCCCTCACCTTCAGGTAGTTCGCTCCGCCCGTAAACGGCACTCACCGCAAGCACCGCCCCTGCAATGGCGCCGCAGGTGTCACCATAAAGCCCCACCCCGCCGCCAAAGCCTGTGGCTAACTTCAGCACCTCTTTCGGAAGTCCCGTATCAACATTCGCCAGAACAGCCTCCAAAACACATTCCGCACAGTTATAACCCAGCGAAAAGTTCTTTCTTGCCCTTGTCCTTATGGCTTCAATCACCTCTTCCTTAGACATGCGTCCTCCCCTAACTCTTTTCCCGTCTCAACTGATTTCTGAACTCTATAGCCTTTACAAGTTTTGTAAGGGCAAGGTTATAAGGTGTATCAACACCCAGTTCGGCTCCCAGTTTTACAATTGCACCATTTAGCGTGTCAATCTCTGTTTTTCTACCTGCCTCCAGATCCTGTAATGTGGAAACTTTGTTATCTTTAACCCCGGACAAAGCCTTTAAGGCAAACTCGCCGGGATTATTAAACACATCCATTGTGAAGCCCTTTGCCTTCGCAACCTGTGCCATCTCCTCTGCAACCGTTTTTATAAACTCCTTTGCATCTTCACAGGCAAGTGCCTCGTTCCCTGTCATCCCTGAAACTGCAAGAAAGGCGTTACATGCCACATTGGCAACAAGCTTACGCCAGATGGGAATTTCAATAGGTTCCTTGCAAACCTCTGTCTTAAAGCCATATTTTGTGAGAAATTCTGCTATCTGTGCCACCTTTTCGTCATTGTTACCATCAATTCTGCCAACATAAATATAGCCCATGCCACCGGCATATCTGATTTCATTGGGTCCTAAAAGCTGGGCACTGTGTGCTGTTACGCCACCTACCGTCCTGTCTTTTCCCACATAATTGGCAATAATATCCAGATTGCCCAAACCGTTTTGCACAGAAAGCAGATATGTGTCTTTTCCAATCATAGGTTCACTCATCTTAACGGCAGACTCGGTGTGGTAACCTTTAACAGATATCTGTATCACATCACAAATGCCCACTTCTGATGGATCGCTTGTTATTTTAACTCTAACATTGTGTTTTGAGCCATCAGGCATGGTAATATTAATACCTTCCTTCTTTATCAGCTCAACCCTTCCCTTATCCACCTCAACAAGATAAACATTATCAGCGCCGTTTAACGTCAATACGGCGCCTATTGTCCCCCCAAGTGCACCTGCACCCACTATTGCAAACTTCATAACTACCCCCTTATTTTTTTGGTTTTGGCATTACTTCTTCCATAAATGCCTCATCAACCACCTTCCCCCTCGCAATTAACTGCCTGAACCTGATAAAGTCAATTACATCCTTGCCCGTCATCTTTCTTGTGGAAAAGGCATAAAAACCGGGCATGGCTTCATAATTCATGTTCAGCGACAGCCAGTATCTGTTCGGTGTTTTGAACATGTCCCAGAAAAAGCGTTTTTTACTTCTTATACTGTCAATAGATTTCATCAGACAACCGGGGAAAAGATTTACAAACTTCCAGACTATCTCTTCAACCGCCCTGTCAAGCAGTTCAAAATCTGTGGTGCAACTGCTGATTAGCTCCTTTGCCGCCTTCGCCTCTTCACCTTCCTTAAATTCACCATAAATAATATCCCCGTCTTTCAGAAACTCCTCTGTGTAAACAAGCGGATTCCTTACCCATTTTCCGTCCTTCTTCAAAACAGGAACCACTTTGGATATGAGCCCCTTAAACTTCATCTTATAGGCACTCCACACCTCACAGGACACACAGTTCCACATGGCGTCTTCCATAGACAGGAACCAGGGAAGAAAGTCAGTAGCCCCTCCATCCGGTGCCGAACCGTGTTTTGGTCCTGCCTGTCCGTAAACCGCCATATCTGAAGAAACAGTAATATCACACGCCATTCCGATTTCCTGCCCACCTGCTACCCTTAGACCGTTTACCCTGCATATAACAGGCTTTTTACAGTTTAAAATGCCGTCCACCATGGCATTGAAAAGGTCCATGTATTCGCCATACTCATTTGGTCTTTTCGAGTAGTACTGAGCATACTCAACAGTGTTACCGCCTGAGCAGAACGCCTTGTCCTCTGCCCCTGTAAAAACTACTGCCACAACAGACCTGTCGGAAGATGCCTTCTGAAAACCTGCAATAACGCCTTTAACCATTTCAGTGGTATAGGAGTTATACTGGGCAGGATTATTCAATGTAATCCATGCAACATAAAGGTCTTCAATAACCTTGCCTTCAGGGCTCATTAAGGGTCTTTTTTCATAAACTGTGCATGGTGTCTCTTTACCAAAATGCTCATTACCAAAAACAGCATGATTTTTCAATTCGTTGTCTCTTGGCAGCCAATCCATTGCCATAAAACACCTCCGTTTTTTTAATCAAAATCAGGAATAAGCACCACACGTTTCTTTAGTTTTCCGTGATGTGCCTCTTCAAAAACTTCTTTAATCTGGCTCATAGGTCTTGTTTCAACAAATGGTTTCACCTTTACCCTTTCCGCAAGAACGAGATTAAGAACCTCTTTATAATGCTTTGGCGGACATCCCCATGTGCCAACAATCTCGGCATCAAAAGCCATTAATTTGGAAAGCATATACTCAACCTTATGGGGACCATAGCCAACCACAACAAGCCTCCCGATAAAGGACAGAAATTCAAGAGCCAGCTCCTGTCCGGGCTTTGTGCCGGTGCATTCAAATATCTTCCAGCCATAGTTGGACGGCAGTCCCTTTTCTTTGCAAAAGGCTTTAAACAGTTCCTTAATCTCTTTAATATCCTTGCCAAGGGGATTAATTACATGGTCGGCACCGTAGTTGAGCATGTTGTTCAGCTTTTCGTCATTAATATCAAAGCCTATAACACATTTTGCACCTAAAGCCTTCACCATCTGTGTCATGTATGTTCCAACACCGCCTGCAGCACCTATCACAATAACAAGATCTCCTTCACCGACTTCTCCTCTCAAGGCAGCCTGATAGGGTGTTGTCACCGCATCCGCCACAACCGCAAGCACCTCAACTGGAAAACCTTTTCTGTCTTCTATAAAACACAAATCCCTGTAAGGAACAGGTATGTGGCTTGAATAGCCACCATAAATACTTAGACTGTTTCCCGGCATCTTCTGGTTCAGACACCTGTTTTCCCTTCCTTTTGCACAAATGGGACAGTTATTACAGGGCATAACGGCAGGTATTATCACCTCTTTTCCTATTAACTCAGCTTTACCGTCACAAATGACTCCGGCAATTTCATGTCCCAGTGTTAAAGGCGGTTTTGTAACGGTAGGCACTCCCTGATAAAAATAGCTTAGATCAGTATGACACACTCCGCAGCCTTTTATTTCAACAAGCACCTCGTCTTCTTTAAGCTCGGGCACCGGAATGGTTGTCTTTTCCAGCTTGCCCGGTTCCACCATCTGCCATGTTTTGATTACATCTATTCTGCCCACCTTACACCTCCTTTATTTATGTGTCCAGACAGGTTTTCTCTTCTCAAGAAAGGCATTCAGCCCTTCATTTGCATCATCCAGAATCATAAGCTTTCTCAGATATAACTCTTCCACCTCTTTTAATGTCCTTTCAAAATCAAGTCTGACGCTTTTTTTCAATGCAGATTTGGTAACCTTAAGGGCAGAACCGCTCATGACTTCAAACTTTTTAGCAAAATTAAGAAACTCGGTATCAAACCCTGTAAGGGTAAAAATCTGGTTAACCAGCCCCATAGCCTTTGCATCAGCAGCCGAAAAATTCTCCCCCAGAAGCACTATTTCAAAAGCCCTTTTCATCCCCACAATGTGAGAAAGATATGTAATGGCTACAGGAGGATAAACAGCCAGTTTTATTTCAGGCTGACCAAACCTGGCGTTATCGGCAGCAACAATTAAATCACATCCCAGTGCAAGTTCACAACCACCCCCGAGGGCAGCCCCTTTTACACCTGCTATAGTTACAATATCCAGATTTTCCAGCCGTCTGAATATCCCATGAAACACCTCAATCATCCTATCAACCTTGTCTGCTGTATGATCCGCCACATCAACTCCAGCCGAAAAAGCCTTTTCTCCCTCTGCCGTTATAATCAGGGCATTAAGTCTGCTGCTGTTTTTTGCAACATTATCAAGTGCCAGATTAATCTCTTCCATCATGACGATATCAAGCACGTTATAGGGTGGTTTGTTCAACCTGATTTCTGCTAACCTGCCAGACTCCTGATATAAAATCGTATTAAACATAAATCCTCCTAAACTTTCCAGAATTCTCTGATTTTATTTGCATAATACTCCGGTGCTTCCGTGTGAACCTCATCACCCACAAATAGGGGAGCAAACCATGTGTCGTAGTTTGAATAGAGTGATTTAAAGGCAGGTCTGGAACAGATCCTCACCTGCAGGTTAAAATAGTTTTGTCCGGGAAGGGGCGACGAAAAAAATGCCAGCGTAAAGGGATGGGTTCCCCTGTCTTCGTAATAGGATGTTATCTTGCTTATTCCCTGAGCAAAATCCTTTGCATCCTTTTCTGTAATCTCACAAAGGCTGCTTTTGCCATTCAGTATCCCCCACACCTCTTTCTGATGAGCGGGGGCGTAAGCCGAAAGCCATGTAACATCGCCTGTTCTGTTTATAAACCTTTCAGACCTTTGTTCCTGTTCACACAAAACACTCCAGTAGTTTTTGCCTTTTTTTTCATAAAAATCTTTTGACAGAGTCATGAGCCTTTCCACACCTGAATAGGGCAGGCTTCTTATGTGCAGCTGAAAATGGGGATGAGGAACACTTGACCCACCGGGATTGAGAAAATTCATGCCCAAAACATGATAAATTAGAGAACCGTTGTCCTGTCTGACCTTTTTAATAATATCTGAAGCCAGTGCAATAGCGTTGAAAAAATCAAGAATATCAATATTTTTTGGGAAAAGTGTGTGATTTTTATAGTTAATTATAATTACAGAATCAAAACTGCATTTAGAAAACAGATTGGGAACCGCCACGGTGTCGCCTTTTACCATCTGCCCGCTTTTTGAAAAATCATCGGCAAATTTCGTTCCCTTTTCAAATACAGAACAGAAGGGACAGGTAGCTTTCGTCTTTTCTTCAAGTTCTTTCATCATATCCAGATCGGCTGTCCCGAGAAAAGCCTTTGCCTTCTCTCCCAGAAAACCGTTTATTGATGCAACATTTCCGATGAGAGGATCTGTTCTATGTTCTATGGTCTGTTCAAACACATTGCCCGATGGGTCTATCATCTTAGTCTTCTCTGTAACACTCTTAAATTCAATCATAAGCCCCCCTCTCTTTTTTGCACCTTTTTACCTGCATTAAATATACTGCCCGCCGTCAACCTTTATAACCTCGCCGGTTATATGTTTCGCCGCATCGGAGGCTAAAAAAGCCACAACATTCGCCACATCTTCGGGCAATCCCGCCCTTTTCAATGCACTTTCCTCTATAGCGATTTTTTTGAACTCGTCAGGCATAGACTCGCCCATTTCGGTCAATATAAAGCCCGGAGCTACGGAGTTTACGTTAACACCAAACTTGCCCAGATCCTTTGCCGCCGCCTTTGTAAGTCCAATAACACCAGCCTTTGCAGCAGAATAGTTTGTTTGTCCAAACTTGCCTCTCAATCCGTTAATAGAGGTGATGTTTATTATTTTGCCATACTGCTGTTCCTTAAAAATTGGTGCAACAGCCCTCATAAAGTTGAAGGTGCCCGTTAAATCCACAGAAATCACCCTGTCCCACTGTTCCCGTGTCATTTTCCATAAAACACCATCCCAGTTCACCCCTGCATTACAAACAAGAATGTGGAGACCGCCGAACTGTTTAACCGCTTCATTAACCATATTTTCTGCATCAGCATACTCCACAACATCACACCTGTAAGCTAGTGCCTTAACGCCAAAGGATTCCACTTCTTTTGCAAGGGCTTGTGCCTTCTCTTCACTTTTCACGTAATTAAAGGCAACGTTTGCTCCATACCTCGCAAGCATTTTTACAATCTCTGCCCCTATACCTCTGGCTCCTCCTGTAACCAATGCTGATCTTCCTTTAAGACTAACCATCTACTCCCCCTTAATAAAATTAAGTATTTTCCAATGCGTATAATGCAGCCCCCAAAGCCTCCATAAACTCTGGATCCTGCGGTATTAAAAGATTATCAAGTTCCAGCACATTTTTCAAAGAGACAACAAAACCTGTGTTCTTTGCCATTCCGCCAACAAGAATAACCTCTGGTTCCACCCTGACTTTTCTTGCCATTGAAGCAACCCGGTTTGCGATGGCATCGTTTACCGCCCTTGCAATATCCCTTCTGTCAACACCGGAATGTAAAAGTGACACCACCTCAGACTCTGCAAATACGGCACACTGGGCATTCATGGCTATCTTTTTTTCAGACTCCATAGACCTTTCAGCAAACTCCTTTAACGTCATATCCAGTGCCCTTGCCATTGACTCCACGAAAGCCCCCGTGCCTGCCGCACACCTTTCATTTACAGCAGTGTCAAGAACCTTACCCTTACTGTCTATTCTTACAACCCTGCTCTCCTCTGCCCCAATCCCAATGATGGTTCTCACTTCCGGATATTTTTCGGATACAGCCTTCGCCACAGCAAGAACATTACTCACCTTGCTGTTACAAAACCTCAGGGCATTCTTACCTGCCCCTGTGGCGGTAATATGCTTAATCTCCTCTTTTCTTATCCCAATTTCATCACAAATTGCATCTATCAGTTCCATTGCGGTGTTGTTCTGTTCAAAACCGACAGACGATCTTTTCTTTCCAATCACCTGCCTGTTACTATCAACAAAAACCACCTTTAAAAATCTTGCACCTGCGTCAACTCCAGCCACTATCATCTGCTTTGCCAAAGCAACGGTTATGCCAATAGATTCTTTGCGGAAAAACCTTTAGATATCAGAAACATAAGAGATAAAAAACGGCAAAAAAGAAACGCTGTTTTAAAGTTTGATAAATTATAACCATAAAAACGGTAAAAATTTACCAGAAAAGACAACACTATCTGTTAAGATGATTTTACCTGAAAAAGAACCGCTCAGTTAAAAGACATTCTCAATTCATAAACATCGCCACTGCGACATTTTTCAATTATAAAACCCTTCTTTTCAAAAAGATGAAGCATGACATTATTACCCACCAGTACCTGTGCAGTAAAACCAAGCAGTCCTTTTTTTTGTGCCAGATAGGTTATATAATCCAGCAACTCCCAGCCTATGCCCTGCCCCTGATATTTATCGCTGACCACAAAGGCAACTTCGGCAGTATGGAATTTTTCATCAATATAATACTGAGCCACACCAACAGGAATCTCTTTGTCTTCATCCTGCAGAAAAGCAATAATCACAAGCTCTTTTGTATAATCTACAACGCAATATTTCTGTAAATCCGGGTGATGGAGTTCCCTTCTGATACTTATAAATCGACGGTACATCGTGTCATCACTCAAGGAATAGAAAAAATCTTTAAGCACATGTTCGTCACTAATCTTTACAGGTCTCAGAAACAGTTTGTGTCCCTTTTTTGTTGTCCTGTATGTCTCTAAATTGGCCGGGTATTCTCCCTTTTTTCCTGAGAGAAAGGTCTGATCCCTGTATATAAGTCCTGAAGACTTTGCCATCTCTATTAACCATGGTCTGAAGTCCGGATGTGCAATAGCAATCAGCTCCATAGCCCTTTCTCTTATGTTTTTACCATGTAGATAGGCTATTCCATACTCGGTGACAACATAATGAATATCTCCTCTTGTAAGGGTAACACCTGCACCCTCTTTTAAGAAAGGAACTATTCTTGAAACCTTGCCGTCACAGGCGGTTGACTGCATGGCAAGTATGGTTCTGCCACCGCTCGACAAAACCGCCCCCCGCATAAAATCAGCCTGTCCCCCAATGCCGCTGTAAAAAATCTTCCCTATGGACTCAGCGGTTGCCTGTCCTGTCAGATCTATTTCAAGGGCGCTGTTGATTGCCACCATATTCTTGTTGCGGGAGATGTTCAAAGGATTGTTTGTGTAATTAATCGGTCTGAACTCAAAACCAGGATTGTCATGCAGATATTCATAGGTTTCCCTTACACCCATACAGAATGCCGCAACAGTCTTGCCTTTATTAAACTGTTTTCTTGTATTATTTATAACACCAAGCTTTTGCAAAGAAACTATACCACTTGTTAGAAGTTCCGTATGAACACCGAGATCGTTCTTTTCCCTAAGGTGCTCAAGTATTGCATTAGGAATGGAGCCATAGCCAACCTGAAGGGTGTCTCCATCCTTTATAATCTTACTGACAAAATTTCCTATCTTTTCCGCCACCTCCCCAGGCGCAGAAAGTTCGTATTCAAGTAAAGGTTCATCAAAAGGCACAAGGTAATCAATGTCTTCAATGTGAATAAAGGTGTCTCCGTGAACACGGGGCATATAACTATTTACCTGGGCAATAACAATCCCTGCCATTTCGGTTGCAGCCTTGACTATATCCACGGAAATACCAAGACTTACATATCCATGCGAGTCAGGCAGAGACACCTGAATAAGTGCAACATCTATGGGCATCAATTTGCGATAAATAAGGGAAGGCACCTGCGAAAGAAAAACAGGTGTGTAATCAGAAAGACCTCTATTAACCGTTTCCCTCGTGCTTTTCCCGATAAAAAAGGCGTTATGCCTGAAATTATCTTTAAACTTTTCGTCAGAATAGGGTGCAACACCCAGTGTTACCACCTGTAACAGCTCCGCCTCAAAAAAGGCTTTTGGATTTTCTCTTACATAATCAATGAGTGACTTCACAAGGTAAACAGGCTCTCCACAGGCGGTGCCAATGAATATGTGGCTACCGGGCTGGATAGCCCTGAACGCCTTTTTCAAATCAACAAACTTCTGGGGATATTTTTCTCTGAAGTAATCTATCATGCTGTTATTAACAAATTATAGCATAAAAAGTGTGTAAACATCAAAAACAGCCTCAACTAAAAGGAAAATCAGCAAAGCACCTTAAGGTGGGAAAAGAGGCTTCTAATAACTATTAAACCTCCAATCTGCCT
>FWPU01010257.1_pt1 | contig 14078 bp, 15 predicted proteins | sample 2228361 | NCBI WGS metagenome assembly FWPU01 (sample SAMEA103939777, study PRJEB20133) | metagenome
ATTTGAACACGATCTTCTTCAAGCCGTTGGCCGGAAACTCCACGTCGCCGAAATCGGACGAGCCCTTGAAGCTGCCGTTCATGGCCAGGGCGAATTCTCCGGTCTTGCCGTTCGTCAGGCTGATGGAGACGCTCGGGGGCCCGCCGTCCGGAGAGGGTTTGACATCGATCTGCTTGATCGATTCGAATTTGACCTTGATGGTGGCCGTCCCTTTCTTGACGGGAACCTCTCGAAGCTCGTGCGGGACAAAGGCCGTTTCACTCACCTTCTCTTCCCAGTAGAAAATGATGTTCTTGACCTCCGATTCCACCCCTTGGGTATCGGTGACGACCGCCGAGAAGCTTTTCTCCGCCTTACCCTGGGCCTGAGCCCAAGCCGGCGCTCCACAAAACCACATCATCGCTGTCAAAAGTCCTACGGCCAGGAAGAATCGATAATCACAATCTTGCTGTTTCATGTTCATTCTCCTCTGACGATCTCAAAAAAGCTGTTTGCGGTCAGCCGTCAGCCTTCTCCTTAGTACGCCGAGCCCCCTCACTCTCTCCCACTGAGGGGAGAGGGAAAAGGGAAAAGTCTATTGCAGCTTATAGCTGATTGGCACTTGTACCACGACCTGCGGCTTGCCCAGGGGGTGTTTCAGATGGAGCGGGCAGGCCTTTCTCATGACCTCCATGGCGTCCTGATCGAGCACCGCATGGCCGGAGCTTTCCGCCACCTTCAGATCGACGAGCTGTCCATCGTGCCGAATGACGGCCTGCAACACCACCATCCCTTCCCACCGGTTCATTCTGGCGAGATGGGGGTAGCGTTTGAGTTGTTCGACACGGTTCCACAACGCCTCCGCCAGCCAGCTATAGTCCGCTTTGGTGGCCGGCAACGGTTGCACCGGCAATTCGCGGATCGAGGCCTGTTGGATCGGTGCTGCCGCCGCCGTCGTTGCAGGAACGGGCTCGCTCACGATCCGGCGTTCCTGAATCGCGGCGGTCTGGACGGGGACAGACGCACTTTCGATCGCGCTAGCCTGGATCGGCTCGACCGGTTTTTCCGAAACCGCTGCCCTCTGGATCGCCGCAACCGGGTCACGTTCGATGGCCTGACGCGACACGGGAGCCGGAGTTGCAGCCACGACGGGGGAAGGTGCCTCCTGCACGACAGGCTGAACGGTCGCCGCGACTTCCTCCCGAACCACCGGAGCCTCCTCCTGCACCACTGCAGCCGGCTCCGTGACGACCTGCCGCGCTTCGGTCGCGACGACGGTCTGAACGGCCGCTACCTGGGTCTCCGCCGTCCGGTTGACGGACTCCATCGCGCGGGTGACGACCTGTTGCACCGGCCGGACGGCGGTTCGGACCTGGGGCGTGACTTCGCGGATCTCCTGCCGGACGACGTGCGTCACGGTTTGGACTGTTTGGACCACCGGTTTTGACTCGACCACCGGCCGCTCCGTTCGTTTCGGCTTCGGCGGGGTCGGGTCTGGCTGCGGCGGCTCGGGGACCTGGGGCGCGGGAGGCTGCACCAACGACACTTCCCACTTGAACGGTTCGGGTTGCGGAGGGAGGTGCAAGTTGGACGTCAGCGCAAAGGCCGCTCCCACCGCCAGTGCATGGGCGGCGGCCGACACCGCCCAGCCCTGGACCCGGTAATTGAGACCGCGATTCGATCCGGCAGCCGGCATGGTCACGACCTGACGACCTCCAGACTCACTTGCTGGAATCCAAGCCCGCGTACTTCGTCCACCACCTGAACGAATCGTTCCAGCATCGTCACGCGATCGGCTCGGACGACGACCAGGGATTCCCTGGGATGGGGAGTCAAAACGATCCTCAATCCATCCTCGGGCACGGGGCGGTCGTTCAGGTAGAGCTTGCCTTCCGCCGTCAGGGTGATCACCAACGGGACATCCCTGCGGTCGCCCGCTTCCTTGGCTTTGGCCAAATCGACGGGGATCTGCCCGGTCGTGATGAACGTCGCCGTGGTCAGGACGATGACGAGCAGGACCAGCATCACGTCCACCAACGGGATGACGTTGATTTGATCCATCTCACGATCCATGTTGCACCTTGTGGAGCGTGAGCAGTTCGGTGACGCGGCGCCGCAGCACGTTGTTCATCACGACACAGGGAATGGCGACGAGCAAGCCGACCGCCGTGGCCTTCAGCGCCAGGCTGAGGCCGATCATGATGGTGTTCACGGCCATGGTGCCGGAGGTGCCCATCGTATAAAACGTCAGCATGATGCCCAGCACGGTGCCCAGCAGCCCGATATACGGCGCGTTGGCGGCGACCGTGCCGATGATGACCAGCCGTTTGGTCAGCGCGATTTCAAACACCTGGCGATTCGGGAATTGCGAGACGTCCACCCGGCGATAAAACAGCCATCGCTCGACAGCGACGGCGACGCACCAGACGCTGAGAACCAACAGAAGCCCGATCACCCCGTAGTCGACCGTTTCTTTCAAGACTTCCATACCTTGATGACCCCCGCCCTTCCTCCGGCCTTGCGCCTGACGAAAAGTCTAATGGATGAATTTGAGAGGCGTTATCAATATCACGTCGGAAGAAAATCTGTCAATGGAAAATTCTGGCATTTCTTCAGAGGGTTTTAGAGGCTGTTTCGGTTTCCATGTCTTTGGTTCAGCGTGCCGGAAACAAGACGATGTGTGTTGCCGCCACCTGGAGTTCAACGGGTGTGCCGACGGGATAGACATGTGTCGAACCTTCGCTGCTATGAATGATTTGGCCGGACGGCAGGCCGATCGCGTAGAGATTTTCCGATCCGCGGAACTGTCGTGACCGGATGCGGGCGGTCGCATCCTTGGCGGGCACGATACGCACGTCGTCCGGACGGATCATCACCACGACCTTGACTCCGCTTTCGTAGCCGACCTGGTTCGGGAATTCGCCGATTTCGGTCTGCACGATGCGGTCCTGCACGATGCCGGGAATGAAATCCGCCTGGCCCACGAAGTCCGCCACGAACGGCGTCGCAGGCATGTGGTAGATCGCTTCCGGCGTGTCCACTTGCTCCAGCCGGCCCTGGTTCAGCACGGCGATCCGATCCGCCATCGCGAAGGCTTCGTCATGATCGTGTGTGACCAGGATCGTCGTCGTCCTGGTCCGTCTCAGGAGGTCATGGAGATCCTGCCGCATCTTGCCGGTCATGTCGGGGTCAAGGTTGCTGAACGGCTCGTCGAGCAGGAGGATCACCGGCCTCTGCGCCAGGGCGCGGGCCAGCGCCACCCGCTGCTGTTGGCCGCCGGATAGTTCGTGAGGGAACCGTTTCTCCAGGCCGGTGAGTCCGGTCATCTCCAGCATGGCTTGCACCCGGGCCTTTCGTTGATCGCATGGCAAGCGCCGGAGGCCGAACGCGATGTTGTCGGCTACGCGTAGGTGCGGAAAGAGCGCATATTCCTGAAAGACCATACCGACGTGCCGTTGCTCCGCGGGAACGGTCAACCCGACCGCCGAGACGAGCCGCCCCGAGAGCCAGACTTCGCCCGCGGAGACCGGTTCGAATCCGGCGATGACGCGGAGAATCGTTGTCTTGCCGCACCCGGACGGCCCCAACAGGCAGACAATCTCGCCCTCGCACGCCGAAAACGAAATCTCCGAGATCGCCGGGCGCCCGGCCTGGTAGGCGCATGACACCTTGCGCAGTTCGAGGATGTTTTCATGCGCCGCCGACCCGCTCGGCCGTTCTCCTGGCGCCTCGTTCAAGTGTCGGCTCTGCCGTTGAGAACCCGTCATCGCGGTTGAGGACTGTGTGTTCGCCGCGTCGCGCTTCACGTGTCACGCATCACCGTGTTCTTGTCGCCCGCCAATCCTTGGAGGCGAGCAACATGAGCGCCGGCAGCGTCAACATCACGATCAAGAGAGCCGATGGGGCGGCCAGTTGATAATACTCCTCGCTGGCTTCCAGCCACACCCGGATCGCCAGCGTATCAAACCCGACGGGCCGGAGCAGCAATGTGGCCGGCAGTTCCTTCATGCACTGCAGAAACATCAAGACCCAGGCCGCGATGAATCCGTTCCGCACCAAGGGCAGCGTCACCCGTTGCAGCGTCTCGCGCGTGCCCAGGCCCAGGCTCCGGGCCGCTTCTTCCAAATTGGGCGTCACCTGCTGCAGGGCCGGCTCCAGCGATTGCAGGCCGGCCGGCAGGAAGTGAATGACGTACGCCATGACCAGGATGATGACGGAGCCGTACCAGAACGGCGCGATCTGGGAGAACAGCACCAACAGCGCCAAGGCGGCGACCGGCCCCGGCAGCACGTAGCCGGCGTAGGCGGCTTGCAGGCAGGCCAGGTTGAAGCGCGAAGGACGACGGGCGGCCAGGTAGGCCAAGGGAATGCCGATCACAACGGCGCAGGTCGCGGCCGCTCCGGAGAGGGCCATGCTGTTCCAGATGAACCCGACGAAACGACCGTCCACCGCGCCCTGCGCGATTGCGGAGAGGCTCCACCGGATGAGCAGCGACGCCGGAACGAAGAAGGCCGCGCCCAGTACGATCGCGAGATAGCCGGTGGCCAACAGCGTGCCCAGCGGCCCGCAGCGCTTTCGCTCAGGAGCCCGGTAGCGGCCCATCGTCTGGTAGAACCGGCTTTTCCGGCGAAACCAGCGTTCCGTGACCAAGAACATCAACGCGATGACGATCAGGAGCAGGCTGAGGATGCCGGCGGCCGTGTGGTCGTAGCGGCCGGTCATCTGCTGATAGACCGCGTAGGTGAGCGTCTGATAGCGCAGCAGCGATACGGCGCCGAAGTCCGATACGACGTACAGGATCACCAGCGCAAGGCCCGCGACGATCGCCGGCCGCAGAAGCGGCAACGTGACCCGCCACAAAATCTGGAAGCGCGAGGCGCCGCAGGCCCGGGCGACCTCTTCGAACGAGACGTTCAGATTGAGCCACGCCGCCCGGCTCAAGAGGTACACGAAGGGAAAGGTGTCGAGGGTCATGACCAGCGTCGCACCGGCAAAGCTGTGCGGCGGAAAGAGGGGGAAGAGACCTCCCGTCCCGAGGATGAAGGTGTACACGTACGCGAGCACGTAAGTCGGCATGGCCAAGGGCAGCACCAGGGCCCATTCCCAGATCCGGCGCCCAGGAAAGTCGAATCGGACGATGAGCCAGGCGGAGGAGACGCCGAGCATACACGTGGCCAGCGAAACTCCGGCGGCCAGCGACACGGTGTTGATCAGCAACTCGGGAATGCGCGTGGCCCACAACCGGACCCAGACGACCGGATCGGCCGACAAGGCCAGAAATCCGACGTACAGCAGAGGCAGCGTAAGGAGGCCGGCCGTGGCAGCGGCAAACACCTGAAGCGGCGGGAAGGGGATATGTCGGAAGGCCGTGGTCATGCGGTGCCGGCCCGTCAGCGGAGCCCCACCTGCTCGATGAGGGTCATGGTCGGCTCCCGCAGTTCGGCCAACCTGGCCAACGGCACCGTCGCGGCGCGGAAGGTGTTGCGTTCGAGCAAAGCGGGGTCCGCTTTGACCTCGGGATGCAGCGGGTATTCCTTGTTGAGATCGGCGAACATTTTCTGACCGGCTTGGGAGACGAGGAACTCGACCAGTCGTTTCGCGCCGTCGAGATGGCGGGTGTGCCTTACGACCCCGACGCCCGCGACGTTCATGATGGCGCCCATCCCCCCTTCGTACTGGTCCGGCATGAGCGCGGCGATAGGGGCTCCGGGCTGGGTCGCGAGGTGTCGATAGACGTAGTAGTGGTTCACCAGTCCGACGTCCACTTGCCCCTTCGCGACGGCCTCCACGATCTGCGAACTCTTTTGGTATACCTGGGTGCCGGCGTTGGCCTTCAGCCCTTGGAGGAACCGCTTGGTCTTTTCATCCCCGTAGGTCGCCTTGATGACCGACACGCCGGCCTGCAGGTATTCGCTGCCCGAATTCGGAATCGCGATCTTCTCCTTCCAGCGAGGGGCGGCGAGATCCAGGATGGAGGTGATGTCTCCGGGTTTTATGCGCGTCGTGTTATAGACCACGATCCAGAAGCGTCCCGACAATCCCACCCAACTGTTGTCCGGCGCTCTGAACTGCGACGGGATCGCCCGCTCGATCTCCGGCATGGAGAGAGGCCGCAACGCCCCCAGTTCCCGCGCCCGTTCCAGGCTACCGGCGTCGTTGGTGATCAACACGTCCGCTGGGGTCCGTTCGCCTTCCACTTGCAGACGGTTGACCAATTCGGTCGTGCCGGACGACAGCAGATCCACCTGGATGCCGGTCTTGGCTTGAAAGGCATCGAGAACCGGCTTGATCAGGCGCTCGGCCCGCCCGGAGTAGACGACCAGCCGATCCGTGGCGGGAGAAGGCGGCGCCTGGCCGGCGATCGAAACCAGGCATGCCAGGATCAGAATCGGCCACATGCCTCTGTAAGGAAAGAGGGTCTCAGGCCGGACCTCGCGGCGATCAGGCCGACGAACTCCTTCGTGCATTTTCATGTCGAAACGCGCTCCCGGTGAATGAAATTGATTCGTATCCCGAACGATACCGGCAATTAGGTGGGTCAATGGCGGCAGCTCGAACAGAGGCCATAGAGTTCGAGCTTGTGGGTCTGAATGACGAAGCCGTTCTTGGTGGCCACTTCTTCCTGCAGGCGTTCGATTTCGCAGTTCTCAAACTCCACGATCTTCCCGCAGCCCGTGCAGATCAGGTGGTCGTGGTGCCCCTTGTGTGAGACGTTGTCGTACTGCGTCTGCGACCCGAAGTGACGGGCCTGCGCCAGGCCGGCATCGCAAAAGAGATTGAGGGTCCGATAGATGGTCGCGAGGCCGAGGTGGGGGTCTTTCTTCGCCAGCAGATGGTACATCTCCTCGGCGGTGATGTGCTCCTTTTTGAGGAACACGCTGAGAATCAGCTCCCGCTGCCGAGTCAGCTTGAGTTGGTGTTTGGCCAGGTGCTCCTTGAGCACCTGCATTTCTTTCATGGTCTTCTGCGTATTTCTATGCGACGCCATCATGAGCCGGACTGAGATTGTTCTTGGGAATAGTCATTTAAGACGAAATGAAAATCGGGGTCAAGTGGCAGCCGGGCCCTTCTTCCGGGGCGCGACACGGGTCTCCGATCGCCGGCCCTGTACGTTGACTGGCGGCTCGACCCGAGATTATAGTGCCGAAATTTTCGACGGACATGGTGTGCGGGTAGGGGGCGATGCGCAAGCCTCATCAGATGACGATCGACCGGGCGCTTCTGCTTTACGTGCTGCATCTTGCGGAGCCGTTCGGCCTGCTGAACGACGTGAAATTGCAATCCCTCTGCTTCTTGTGCGAGCTCCAGATGTTCGGCAAGAATCTGAAGGGCTTCCACTTTGAATTTTTCCGCTACGCCTACGGCGTCTTCAGCAAAGATTTGGACAACGATCTTATGTCGCTGCGGCGCAAGGAGCGGATCGAAAACTTCACGGTCGCCGACCGGGTCAGGGAGGAAGTGATCCCGCTGCTGCTCAAGGGCGTGGAGGGGGTGGAGGCCAACGAGAGGATCGTCGAGATTCTTCAGGCCGTCGTTGCGACCTATGGTCCGCAAGACAGCAGCACGATTACGAAGTCGGTCGAGGCGGTCGAGCTGAGCACGCCGCAGGAGCCCGACTTCAAGCTCGCCGTTCGGGACATCGTCTTTCACACCACGATCTTGGTTCCGTCCCGTATCGAAACGGAGGCGGAGTTCACGCTGTCGCCGGCGATCTTCGCCAAACTGAATGCTGCCATGGGCTATTGACTCGGGTGCGGAGGCCCGAGAGTTGATGAGTGCTGAGTGATGAGTGCTGAGTTGCCCCTCGCCCCGTGCCTCTCGCCTAGCAGGCTGTTGAAAAACTATTTTGGACTCCCCCAAACACAGGACCGCACAAGATCGCAGATGCAATTGGAATAGCCCGCAGGATGTTCAAAAAGGCCGTCCAGCGCGGCCGCAGCGAGCGAAGAGGCGAGGCGTACTCTTTGCCGTACGTTGAGCCTCTGAGCGATGCGAGAACAAAGCTGGCGGACTTTTTCAACATCCTGCTAGAGCCTGTACAATTCCCCGTACTTCCTTTCCAGATACGTCAGGAACGGTTCGGGGGACAGGCGTTGACCGGTGACCCGATGCACCAAGTGATCAGGGGTGAACATGCGTCCCCAGCGATGAATCTTGTGCTCGAGCCATCGCCGGAGCACGAACAACTGTCCGGACTCGATTTGCGCGTCGAGGTCGGGGATTTCCAGGCGCGCCTGCTCGTAGAACTGGACGGCGTAGAGATTGCCCAAGGTATAGGTAGGAAAATAGCCGAACGAACCGAGCGACCAATGGACATCCTGCAAGACGCCGTCCGCGTCCGTCTCCGGCGCAATGCCCAGGTACTCCTGCATCTTTCGATTCCAGATAGCGGGGAGGTCTTCGACCTGGGTGCGACCTTCGATCAGGTCCTGCTCGATCTCGAACCGCAGCATGATGTGCAGGTTGTAGGTCAACTCGTCCGCTTCCACTCGGATCAACGACGGCTTGGCGCGATTGACGGCGGCGTAGAATTGCTCCATCTCGACGCCGCCGAGTTGCTCGGGGAACGTCTGTCGGAGGAGCGGGTAGAAAAACCGCCAGAAGGGTCGAGAGCGGCCGACGCAGTTTTCCCAAAGCCGCGATTGGCTTTCGTGAATGCCCAGCGAGAGCGAGTCGCCGAGCGGCGTGCCGTAATAGCGCGGATCCAGGCCTTGATCGTACAGCGCGTGGCCGCCTTCGTGGATGCAACTGAACAGACAGACCGGCAACTCCTTTTCATACACGCGCGTGGTGATGCGGACGTCCGTGGGATGGAAGGAGGTGGTGAAGGGGTGGGCGGAAAGATCCAGGCGTCCTCGCTCGAAGTCGTAGCCCATGGCGGTCAGCACCAGGCGGCCGAATTTTAATTGGCGGGCCGTGTCGTAGGACTTGAAGAGGACGCCGTCGTCGATCTTGACGGAGCTGGCCATCACGCGATTGAGCAACGGGACCACGCGGGCTTTCAATGCATCGAAGAGCGGCTTCAGCGCGGCCACCGTCGAGCCCGGTTCGTAGAGATCCAGCAGTGCATCGTAAGGCGACGCCGTATAGCCGAGGTAGCCGGCTTCCTCCCGCTTGAGAGCCACGACCGTGCGAAGATTGGGCAGAAACATCCTGAAGTCGCTCTTGCGCCGCGCTTCGGCCCACACCTGCTGGGCCAACGAGCATTCACGGCTCAGGCGCTTCACGAACTCCGACGGCAGTTTCTTCGCCCGGCTGAAATCCCGCCACACTTCTCGGAGCAGAGAGCGGGACGGCTCGTCCCAGGCGTCGCCCGGCGTCTCGATGATTCGCCCGGTCGCCGGATCGATCCACTTGGTCAGCTCCCGTTCGAGGTCCGGCGAGACGAACCGCTCGTGGGCGAGGCCCTGCAGCGCGGCGATCTGCTCGGCCCGAGCTTCGCCGCCTTTCGGCGGCATATAGGTTTCCTGGTCCCAGGAAAGCAGGGACGCCGCGCTGTTGATGCGCTGAATCTCGAGCAACCGCGTCGTCAACGGTTCCAGGGTGGCAAGGGTCTTCACTCTCGGCCTCCTTCCCGATTGCCTCTCGCCTCGTGCCTCTCGCCTGCAAGATGAGATGCTGTATGATCGTCCGCTGAGTGTACGCAACGCATGCCCGTTTTTTCAAATCACCCGAGGAGAAACATGAAGAACCTGGTCTTGCCGGAAATCGAAGCCTACGCCGAAGCCCACTCCGCCGCCGAGTCGGAGGTCTGCCGGGCGTTGCGGGAGGAAACCTATCGGACCATGGAGAACCCGCACATGATCGTCGGACCGCTGGAGGGCGCCTTTCTGAAAATGATGGCGTTGTTGGTGGGGGCGAAACGGGTGTTGGAGATCGGGATGTTCACCGGCTACAGCGCCCTGTGCTTTGCGGAAACCCTGCCGGAGGACGGCGTCGTGGTTACCTGCGAGATCGATCCGGAGTCGGTGGCACTGGGCAGGAGGTATTTTACCGAGAGCCCGCATGGCCGCAAGATCGACATCCGGATGGGGCCCGCGCTGGAGACGTTGCGCGCGCTAACCGGCCCTTTCGACGCGATCTTTATCGACGCGGACAAGGTGAACTATGTCAATTACTATCGACGGGCGCTGGAACTCGTGTCGCCGCGGGGAGTGATCCTGATCGACAACGTCTTATGGAACGGCGACGTGCTGGTGCACCCGCCGCCGGACGCGTCGACGGCCGCGATCCAGGAAGTGAACCGTCTGGTGGCCGCTGATCCGCGCGTGACGGCGGTGCTCGTGCCGCTCAGAGACGGCGTGATGGTGGTGCGAAAAAAGACGTGATGCGTGAGGCGTGATGCGTAAGGTGTGAGGTGTGTTTCGCCTCACGTTTCACGCCTGACGTTTCACGTCTTCATGTCCGCTTCCCACGACACCTGCGCCGGGCACCATTGCCAGATGCCGAGGGTAATGATGTATACCAGCGCGGCGGGGATGCAGGCGGTGCGATTGACCTCGACCGTCCGATTGACCAGCCGAGTGGGATCGCCGCCGCAGCGCTTCAGATACTCGTCGGCCTTGATGTCGTGCAGATCGATGTGAGGAACGAAGAACGCGACGAAAGGAATCGGCAGCGCGGCGATCGCGGAATCGTCCACCCATTCGCTGCCCGAGCAGTGATCGCCGGATGTTTTAACGTTGCGGACGTCGTCTTTGACTAGAGTCTTCGTGCAGCCCGCCAAGAGCAAACAGCCGGCGAGGATCAGGGACACCAGCCGGCGTCCCGTTGGATGATGCGTCATCGCTCCTCCACGAGGTGAAAAATATCCGGCCGTTTGCGTTCCCCGGAACGGCTTAGGCGCGCACAATAGCGAAGCCGCGCCACCCTGTCAAGGCGCAGGCGACGATCAGAAACCGCTTGACGACCGGCGGAGCCGATTGTTATAGCCCGTGCACCATGCGTAAACCTTCGGAGTGGGCCGCCTACGGGTCGGTGACGGCGGCAGCCGTCCTGTGGGGCGGCTCGATCGTCGCGCAGAAGTTGGCGCTCGGTTCTTTCTCGCCCGTCGAAGCGTCCGTGTTGCGGGATACGGGCGGTCTCGCCATCCTGATGGCGACCTGGTGGTGGCAGGAGGGCGGGGTGGCACGCGTCACGCGTACGGACCTCCGTACCCTGTCGCTCCTCGGGCTCGGCGTGTTGGGCAATCACCTCTTGATCCTGATCGGGCTGAAATATGTGAGCGGTGCTGTTGCGGGCGTCATCATCGGCTCATCCCCGGTCGTCACGTCGCTGCTTTCGGCGATGTTGATTCAAGATGTCCCGTTGCGAGCCGTCTGGCTCGGCTGTCTCCTGTCGTTTGCGGGAGTGGCGCTCGTGTCGGTGGCGGGATTTCAGGCCGTCGGCGAACAGCCGGTGCTCGGCAGCGCGCTCGTGTTCCTGGGCGTGGTGAGTTGGGCGCTGTATAGCATCGGTAGCCGGACGATCATGGAGCGGATGTCCGCGCTGACGGTCAATTGGACGACGTTGTTGGTCGCCACGGTGCTCCAGGTTCCCCTGATGTGGACCGATCGCAAAATGACGGAGGCGGGTATGGCCTCGGTCACCGCCGAGGATTGGCTGGCGTTAGGCTACTTGGTCATCTTCGCGACCGCCGTCGCGCAGCAGGCGTGGTTATATGGTGTGAACGGGATCGGTCCCTCGCGCGCGTCCGTGCTGGGCAACCTGACGCCCGTCGCGGCGGTCGTGCTGTCCGCGCTTATTTTGAAAGACCCGGTCGGGTCGATCGAGATCGTCGGAATTATCTTGGTTCTGGCGGGGGTCTGGCTGGTCGGCTGGCAGACTTCGCGTCTCACCCGGTGAAGTTCCCTCCTGCGCTGTCCCTTGTCATAGCCTGAAACAAGGCCTCCGGTGACCGCCTGCTATACTTGCAAGGTATTCCATGCATAGGAGGTCACGATGGCACGGAAGCTGTCCGTCATCCTGGGTGCGGTTCTGATGGTGGTGGTCATGGGACCGGCGACTTCATTCGCCGCGAAGTCTTCCGATAAGCATGATTGCCGTCAAGAACGGCCGAGAGGGCCCTATATCTGCGAACGGGGACCGCTGGCCGGCAAGACGTTCGCCACGAAGAAAGCCATGATCGAGGCCCTGCGGAACGGCGCGACCGCCCCCATGCCGGTCAAAAAGGAGTCCGCGGTGAAGAGCGCGCCGAGCAAGGCCAAAGCTTCCAAGAACAAGTAGCCACGCCGTTCGCCAACCGCCGCCTTGCGGGTGGAGGCTGCGCCGCGTCTCTCACGCAACCGACTGAGCCGCTGCCATCCGCTCACTTTCCCGCGTTTATCCCGTCCACCCTGTCAGTAGGAACACCGGTATTCCTCCATTCCTGCCGCTCGCCCCGCTCTGCGCACTTGGGGTATGATACGCCACCCTAAGCGCTAAGGAGCGAGCATGATCAAGGAACGAATCGAGGAAGTGACGCGCGCCAACCAAGCCTTCTATGACGCGTTTGAAAGCCTGGATATCGCGCGGATGGACAAGGTATGGGCTCACCTGGAATATGTCACCTGCATCCATCCGGGTTGGTCACAGCGGGTGGGGTGGCCGGCGGTGCGGGACTCGTGGGTGTTGATCTTCAACAATACGTTCTCCATGAAATTCGAGCTGACCGAGATTCAGATCCAGGTGGCGGGGGACATCGCCTGGGTGATCTGCACGGAGAATATCACCAGCCGCCAGGATGACCAGCCAGTCGAAAGCCGGGTGCTGGCCACGAATCTCTACGAGCGGATCGGGGATGAGTGGCTGATGATTCATCATCATGGAAGTCCGGTCATGGGCTGAGTCGGTCTGCATGCCCTCAATGCTCGCAGAACGCGCACACGGGAATAATCAGATGGTGACACTGTTTCCTCTTCAGCAGCTCAAACAGGCCATCCTTCCACCCAGCCCTTCCGCCCGCTATTGAATTGGATACACCCCTGAATCTCTTCTGATACAGGTGTCTGTGATCAGTGGCGTGCTTTGCGCGTATGTCTTGGCTCATCGAGAGCGTATTCCTTCGCAAGTCACGAGATTGAGAGCAGCATCCGACCATTCAGGTCACATCTCCCACGCTCGCATTCGGCTTGCCGTTCTCGGCGAAAGCGGAATCGCACAAGAGAGAGCCCGAGGTGGACGAGTGCTTCCAGACTCAGGTTCTCCCAACGCGCGCTAGACAGAAGGGTTGAAGATGCCGGCGAACCCAATTCAGATCAAGCCAGGTGGTGCGGGAAGGCTCATTGTGCTTCTTCCGTATTCCTCCGAGCGCGTGGCGAAGATCAAGACCGTCATTGGTCGCCGGTGGCATCAGGGCGAGAAGTGTTGGACGATTCCCCGCACCGATGAAACTCTCACCCGCCTGCTGGCCCTTATGATCGTCATCCAGCAGAGATAGCCGAAAAAGAGATCGGCCAGTACCTTTCGACCTTGGCCACACGTTCCCGCGTGAGTGCCTCAACACAGAATCAGGCATTGAACGCGGTGTTGTTCCTCTACCATGAGGTCTTGGGTACACAAATCGGGTACGTGAACGGCGTGGTGCGCGCCAAAAGGCCCCAACGGCTGCCGGTTGTGTTGACGCGCGATGAAGTCAAGGCGTTGTTGAGCCAGCTTGATGGGCCTGTATGGCTCATGGCAACACTGCTCTATGGCGCCGGCCTTCGTCTTATGGAGTGTTGTCGTCTCAGAGTGAAGGACCTTGACTTCACCCGAAATCAGATCGTTGTTCGAGCCGGCAAAGGGAACATGGACCGCTACACGATGCTTCCCGCCGCGGTCAAAGAGCCTCTTGCCCGGCATCTTAAAGAAATCAGAGTTCAACACCAGTATGATCTGAAGCGGGCGATGAGGCCGTGTCGCCCTCCCGAATGCGTTAGATCGCAAGTATCCGCAAGCGAGCAAAGAGTGGGGGTGGCACTGGGTCTTCCCGGCTTCAAAGTATTATACCGATCCTGCGACTCGCGAGCAGTACCGGCACCACTTGCAAGAATCCGTCATCCAGAAGGCCGTGAAAGAAGCCGCCCGCAAGGCCGGGATCGCCAAGCCAGCGAGTTGCCACACATTCCGCCATTCTTTTG
>FWPU01010262.1_pt1 | contig 14074 bp, 9 predicted proteins | sample 2228361 | NCBI WGS metagenome assembly FWPU01 (sample SAMEA103939777, study PRJEB20133) | metagenome
GGTGGGCGGCTTCTGGGCGTACCTGGCCGCGGTGCTCAAGTCGCCGACCAACCCGTTCGGGGCCAACCCGCACGATCTCGTGCTGTAGCTCCGCCGGACCCGTAACCCTCGACGCCCGTTCGCGCCGGCGCCCGCCAGCAGTTGCGGCGACCGGCTCGGACGGGCGTCGCCCTTTCTGGGCCTCCCTCCGCGCGTGGTACGGTGGGCGCTCCGGGCCGGCGGAGGGGGATGCGCGCGCTCTCTCTGACAGTCTCGGTCGCGTTGCTCGCCGCGTGCGGGGCGGATCCGTCGCCTCGGCTCCAGGGCCGCGCCGTCGAGCCGATGGTGCTGTTCGTCCATCCCGATGCCGGCCTCTCCCTCGAGCTGTTCGACCGTTCGGCGACACGCCAGACCGACCTCGCGTCCGCGCTGGCGCTGGGCGACGAATACGAGGGTATTCGAGTCACCGCCGACGGGCAGGTGATGGAGGCGCGGCCTCCCGCGGTGCAGGGCCGGGTGCTCTTGTACGCCGCCAACGAGCTGCCCGGAGCCCAGGGGCCGCCGCCCTCGACGCAGATCGTCGTCCGTGCCGCGCGCAAAGACGCGGGCGGAGTGCGCGTCGTCGGCCTCGATGCCGACGGCAACGTCACCTTCGACTTCGACCTGGCCGGCGCGTGGGACTGGTTCCAGCTCTCGCCGACCGGGCGCTACCTCTTCGCCGACGACGGCATCGCCTCGGGGGTGGTCATCGACGTCGGCGCTCCCGAGGTGGTGTGGCAGGGGCCGCTCCGCTCGGGCGCGTTCACGCGCGATGACCAGGCGTTCGCCTTCGTCCACCGGAGCGAGCGGGTCGTGGTGGTGCGCCCGCTGCCGCGAGGCGACGAGCGCCGCGTTCCGTTCCCTGCGGAGCTCGGGCGGCCGGCGCTCCCGGAGGATTCGTGGTGGGGTGCCCGCGTGTCGCTGAGGCCGGTGGCGCCCACGCCGGCGGGCCACCTGTTCGAGACCGCGGGGGAGTCATCGTACGGCGTCTTCCTCTGGCTTCTGGGCAATGACGATTCGTGGCAGCCGGTAGATCCGCTCCTGGCGCGCTACTCCGTCGAGCGCGCGCTGGGGCTCTCGCGCGATGGCCGCACGCTGGTGTTCGAAAGGACGGCCGTCCCGGGACGTGGCACCGCGGCCCCGACCGGCCTGTTTGCGCGAAGCCTCGATGACGGGTCCATCCGCCGCATCGGCGATGTCCCAGCGGTCTTCGGAGGCGATCGTCTCTACCGCGTCGTCGACGGAGCGTTGCGCGGGTTCTCGCTGCAGGCGCCTGACCCGGTGCAGATCGCGCGCGTGGCGCAGCCCGGCTTCGGCTGGCAGCTCGTGGCCGCGGCGGCGTCGGACGATGGCGAGCGCGTGGCGGTGGCGTCCGTGCATTCGGGCTTTCCAAACCGGTGGCCCGAGCCCGGCACGTTCGGGTTCGACGCGGCGGGGCGCGAGCTGGCGAGCGGACCCATCGGCATGGGAGTGCTCGACCGAACCGGCTCGGTGTTCGTCGTCCGGAACGCCCAGCCGGGGGGCGAGGCGCACGTGGCCTTCCTCGACCTCGTCGAGCGCCGGCGCCACTCCGTCTTCGCGCGGTCGCCGTTCGCGATCGTCTACCGGCTGCGCTGACCTGTAGCGTCGAGCGCCAGCGGCACCGGCAGCTCGCGGTAGGCGCCGAATGCCGGCGCCCAGACGTCCTGCACCTCGGGCGAGTTGATGAACGCGGCGATGGCGCGGAAGGCTTCGAGCGGGCCGCCGAGCCGATGCGCCCAGGCGCGCCCGCGAACCGACAGGTTGGGCACGAGCGGGCCGAGCTCTCCGCGGCGGCCGGCCGACAGCCCCTCGGCCCAGATGCGCTCGGGGACGAAGAGCGGGGCGAAGCGGGCGTGGCGGTGGTCGTGTACGCAGCCCGGCTCCTCGAGCATCGCGGCCGAGAGCGGCAGCTCGCGCGTGTTGAACACGAGCTTCACAGGGCACGCGTGCGGGTCGTACGCGCCGCGCAGGCGGTGATCTCCGCGGGGAATCAGCCGCCGATCGAGGTAGCAGTACGCCCTCGCCGAACCGGGGATGGTGCCGCGGTGGCGGGCTCCGGCGTACCGGAAGAACGGGCGGATGGAGCCCTCGTCGGCGCGGTCGAAGCCACCGGGCAGCGCGGCCTTGAGCGCCACGAGCTTCGTCCGGCACCGCGGGGGAATGGCGTGGGCGTTGGCGAAGGCGTCGAGGTCCGTGGCGCGGAGGAACGCGTCGACGCGCGCCAGGAGCCGCGACGGATTCTCGTCCACGAGCAGCTCGTCGAAGCGCGTCTTCAGGCCCGGGAGGCTGATCGGCACGAGCGTATTGAGTGGCTCGCCGGCCTCGCGCCATGCCGCATCGAGCGCCTCGGCGGCTTCGCTGGGGGCTTTCAGCACCCAGTCGGGCGGTCGGGGCTCGAAGGTCCGCGGCGGCGCGAGTTGTTCCGGTGCGAAAGGCCCGCGCTCGGTTCTGGTGCGGTAGCTCGGACGGCGCGACGCCACGGTGCTCCACACCGTGACGCAGGTGCGTACCTTCGTGCCGCGAAAGACGCCCTGCCCGAGCTCGAGGACTTCGACCAACCGCATCGCATCGAGCAACGTCCGGCGGACCGGGGCGTACAAGAACGCGTCGAGCAGCGTGGCGCTGGTGACGAAGGCCAGCGCGCCGGACCTCCGCGAGAGGTGCCGCGCGGCGAGCAGCAGGAAGAAGGCGAAGTCGTCTCGCAGGCTCGTGCCTCTGGGCAGCGCTCCGGGCAATAGCGCCCGCAGCCGCGCATACGCCGCCTTGTCTTCCAGCACCGCCGAGGTGCCGTTGTACGGCGGGTTTCCGACCCACAGCTCGAATGCGCCCGGAGGAATGCGCGCGCACAGCGCGTCGAAGCCGCCGCGCAACGCGTCCGCCGTCAACACCGTCGCGCCCGAACGCTGCCGGGCGATGGCCGCCCATTCGTCGGACAGCTCGAGCCCGAAGAGGCGCGCCTGGGGAAAGCGCCGGCGGGCCGCGGCGAGGAACGCTCCGGCGCCGCACGCGGGGTCGACGACGCACACGTCCGCGCCGTCGGGAATCAGCGCGCCTGCGCGGTCCAGCACCAGCTCGACCAGCTCGGCCGGCGTGAAGTACGCGCCCATGCGGCGTCGCGCTCGTGGCGAGAGCTCCTCGGCATAGGCCTGCTCGTCGGCGATGGCGGTGGAAGATGGAGGTGACATGCGCGCGGGTGCCCTTTCGGCCGGAGGCTAGCTGTAGCAACATGCCGATGGAACCGTCGGCTCAACGCCGCGGCCCACGCCCTCGTCCGATGCAGAGCCGCAAGCCGCCCATCGCCGCCGACCCCGAGCGCGCCGAGCCGTCCGAGGGCGAGCTCAACCCGGAGGAACTGCCTCCCGAGGAGCTCGAGCGGCTCTTCTCGGCGCAACTCGGCCCCGGAGCGCCGGATCCGGCGCCGCTCCGCGACGTCCCTCCCGGCGTGCCCACGAACCTCGATACCTACGAGGGCTCCAAGAGCCATGAGGTGCGCAAGGTGCTGGCCGGTCCGGCCGCTCCCGAGGTGTCGGGCGCCTGGCGCGAGCGCGCGTTCGTTCCCCGGGGCACGATGCCGAAGGAGGAGGTGCTCGCCGGGCTCGAGAAGGCGGTCGAGGTGGTGGCCATGCAGCGGCGGGCCGACGCCGCCAGGGCGCAGCTCAGGTCCGAGTGGATGCCGCTGCTCCGGCAGGCGGTGGAGCAGGCCGGGGGCGACGGCCTCGACGCATACCTCGAGGCCATTCTCTCGCCGCCGGGCAAGGGAGGGCGCGACCGTTTCGTGCGCGAGCTCGCGTCGTCGATGCAGCGGCTTTCTTCGGCGCGCGGGGTGCCCGAGCTCTTGGCCGCGGCGCGGAGTGTCATCGGCCTGGTGCGCGAGGCGTTCCAGACCGGCCAGCGCGTCTCGCTGCGCTACCTCGACAAGGTCCTCGACGGGCGCATCGAAGTCCACGGCGTGCTGGCGATCCTCTTCTCCACCGACGACGAGCTGACGAAGCACCTCGGCGACGTCGACAAGGCCCTGGAGAGCCTGCGGGCGCAGCTCAAGGCGTTGCCGGGCTCGGCGCCCCAGGGAATGCTCTCGAGCTTCGCCCGGCTCAAGGCCGAGCGGCGCGTGCTCGAGGCCGAGCTCGCTCAAAGGGCCCCGCGCTGATCCGATCCGATCGGCTGGCGACCGCTCGTACGGCGAGGGCCGGTGACCCGGAACAGAACGCCCATCGCAGTAGGCAGACGCCCCAAAAACCTCGTGGTCAGCGGAGCTTAGGCCCAATGGGACCTGTCAACTCGAGTGCGCACGTGTGGTGGAGCGACCCCGCTCCAACCTTCAAGCGCAGTAACGATGCTTAGCAAAATCTAAGCGGCTGAAACGAGGCGGGTTCGGCCCTCTCCCGGGGTAGGTGAACGTCGGGTCCTGGGCGTTGGGCCGCGCAGTGACGCTGAAATTCTGCGCCTTCCAGACGGGGCATGGCGGTTGCTCACGCACTGGCCGAAGCGACCGAAAGGGGAAGGCGGATCATGATGAACACCCCGTCGAAGATGAGGCTGCTGATGGCGGCGATGGTTGCCGTCAGCACGTCCGCTTGGGCGCAGGCGGACGCGTACAAGGCGGAGCGGTGCGCCATTCGGCTGTCGGTGGCGCTGCACGGCAAGTCGCCGGCGTCGACCCTGCTCACCTCGCAGGACCCCCAGTCGAGCGTCGACCAGATGCTGGCGAGCCCCGATTTCATCGAGCGCTTCAGCCGGTTCGTGAACGCGACGTTCAACGACGAGCCCGGCCAGAACACCGCCGAAGACGCGGCCTACCACATGGCCAAGTACGTTCTGCAGAACAACCGGCCCTGGGAGGAGATGTTCCTCGGCCAGTACAACCTGAACGTCACCCGCGACGCCAACGGGAACGTGACGGGCGTCAACGTGGTGGCCGACCCGAACGGGGTGGGCTACTTCCGCTGGCGCGACTGGATGGTGCGGTACGCCGGCAACGAGGAGCAGGGCATCAAGATTTCGACCGCCTACCGGATGATGCACAACACGGTGGGTCTGCGGCTGGTGGCGTCGACGAACGCGCCGGGCGCGGACGTGTCGGCGACGGGGCGCCAGGCCGCCGGTTGCCGCGCGTGCCACTACGACAGCTGGTTCGCCCTCGACAAGACGGCCGAGGTGCTCGGCAAGGTGCAGCGGTCGGGCATGAACGTGACGTTCAGCAATTACACCGGGCCGGCGCAGCCTTTGCTCGGCGGCATCATGGTGGCCAACGACAAGGAGCTGGCCACGGCGCTGGTGAAGAGCGAGGCGTTCAAGTTCTACACCTGCCGGCTCGCGTTCCAGTTCCTCTACGGGCGGCCCGAGGCCACCTGTGAGGGCCCCATCTTCGACGCGTGCATGAACGAGTTCTCCGCCAAGGGCACCATCCAGTCGGCCCTGGCGGTGATCGCGAAGCACCCGACGTACTGCCAGTGAGGAAGGAGGGCGCCATGAAGAAGCTGATTCTCTCTGCGGCACTGTTCGGTTCGGTCGCCCTGCTCACGGCCTGCAGCTTCGGGAGCTCGGAGGCCAACCTCGGCAACATCGGCAACGACGGCTACAACCCGGTCGACCCGTTCGAGCCCATCAACGAGGGGCAGAACCCGAACGACCCGTCGAATCCATCGAACCCGAACCCCGAGCAGCCGCCGCCACCGCGGTGCGACATGGGGAAGACGTACACCGGCTTCTCGGGCACCGAGCTGACGGTGGGCCGCGTGGACCAGGACATCGGCCCCGAGCGTGACCGCATCAAGCCGTACAGCGCGATGGCGGCCGAATACAACCGGGCGTTGGGCAACACGCCGGCGCTGCTGGCGCAGTCGGCCTCGACGTTCGACAACCCGCCGGCCCGCTGGTACGTCGAGCCGGCCTCGTCGGCGGTGAGCATCTACACGGCGTACCGCATCGCGTTCCAGGGCTGCCTGACGCTGACGAGCGGCACGGGGGCGCCGGCCAAGTACCAGACGGCGCCGACCAACAGCACGGCCGCCGCCGAGTGCCAGGCCTGGGCGACGAAGTTCTGGAGCCGCGAGCCCACGCAGGAAGAAGTCGACGCCTGCGTGAAGGTGGCCATGGTCGACTCGATGACCGAGGGCACCAATCCTCCCCAGAACACCACCGCTCCGCGGCGATGGGCGTACACCTGCGCGTCGGTCCTGACCGCCGCTGGCTTCACCACCTACTGATGACGAGGGCAACCATGAAGACCAAGAGCAACATCTCTCGTCGCGCACTCCTCCAGGGGACGGCTGCGGTCGCCGGCACGATGGCGGCTTCGCGGTTGATGACGGGCAACGGGCTGTTCGCGGGTGAAGCCCACGCGCAGCTCGCCGGTGAGAAGCCGGCGCTGCTCGCCATCTTCCTCAACGGTGGCTACAACGCGGTGTTCTGCTCTGCGGACTCGTTCCGGGCGGCAGGTACCTTCGGCGTCACCGGCGACAACATCATGCGGTCTTTGGGCAACGGCCTGGTGGTGGACGCTCCGACGTTCGGCACCTTCTCGCCGTACGTGCTGGGCCACATGTCGACCATCGGCATCCGCCACGGCATCACCAGCCACGGAGCGGCGCAGCAGGCCGACTGGACGACGGGCACCCGCAGCTACCCGTTGATGCTGGCCGCGGCGATGGGCGGCGACGCCTCCATCAAGTGCGCCGTCGTGGGTTCCCAGCAGCCCGCGGGTGTGAAGCCGCCGGAGAACGGCGTGTCGATGCAGGTCATCACCGACATGAGCTCGACCATCGCCGCGCTCGGCGGAGCGACGGACCCGACCATCCCCGACCGCAAGGTGGCGGCTGGCGCCATCACCGCGTCGCAGGCGATGTCCCAGCGTCGCATGCTGTCGAGCCCGGTGCAGCTCACCTCGATGCGCGAGGGCTTCGCCGCGGCCATCGACACGCTGAACAAGCCGCAGCAGCAGTTCAACTTCGGCACCATGGCCCAGGCGTACGGGCTGGCGGCCACGACCCGCACGGTGAACAACTTCACCACCAAGATGCTGGCGGCCGAGCTGATGATCACCGCCGGAGCGAACGTGGTCATCGCCATCGACGGCGGTTGGGACACGCACGGCGACCGCACGGCGGCCAACGTGCGCAACATGATGAACACCCGCATCCTGCCGCCGCTGAAGACGTTCATCAGCCGCGTGATGGATCCGGCGGGTCCGAATGCGGCGGGGCGGAACGTGGTGGTGGCCATCTTCGGCGACTTCGCGCGAAGCCTGCCGGGCTCGGACCACGCGTCGGCGTTGTCGGGGACGGTCATCGGCAAGTACGTGAGGGTGGGGACGACGGGCAAGATGGCGGCGAACGTGTCGCTGCCGACGGGCACGCCATCGGTGGGCGGCTTCTGGGCGTACCTGGCCGCGGTGCTCAAGTCGCCGACCAACCCGTTCGGGGCCAACCCGCACAACCTGGTGCTCTGAGCCAGGCTGAACACTCTTGGGGCGCCGCCTGAGAAGGCGGCAAATCAGGACGAGGGCGTCGACAGCGCCACTGTCGACAAGAATGAAAGGTCTCGAGGAAATGTTCCCTCGGGCCCTTTCCATTTCATGCGTCCGGGTATCACTTCCGGAGCAACGTCTGGCGGTCTGCGTCGAGAATCATTTCCGCCGATATGTTTGTGGGGCGGCCGAAGGGGGCCCCCGCGCGCGGAGCCAGACGATGAGCAGTTCTTCGGTACGCCGCTACGTTTCGAGATCTCCCATCGATCGCCGGAGGGTCGCCCGATCGAGGAGGTGGCCCGTTTCGTCGAGGAGGGGCTCGAGGCCAGCGACGAGTACCGGCTGGGCCAGGTGGACCGCCTGGTGAACGAGGCCTTCCTCGAGGTGCTGGGGCGCGAGGCGGGCGGGCCGGGCTTCTGGCACGACGTGGCCAGCGCGATGGTGCGCGACGGGCGCTCGCTCGAGGAGATCTCCTCCTTTTTGCGCGACAGCCTGCGCGCCAGCGACGAGTACAAGCTGGCCCACCTCGATGAATGCGTGGCCGAGCTGTACGAGCTGCATCTGGGCCGCGCGCCCGATGCGGAGGGCCTGGCGTACTGGGTGGCGGTGGGCGAGGCGATGAAAGAGCAGGGGCGGCCGTTCGCCGAGGTGTGCGCCGAAATCGAGCGCGGCATTCTCGAGAGCGAGGAGTACCGGGCACGGGTGCAGCCCCGCCGGCGCGCCAGCCGCGAGGTGGGCCCGGTGCGGAGCGCGCTCGAGCAGGGCAAGGGCGTGCTGGTGAACGGCTCGCTCAGCGGGAACATCGGCCACTTCATCTACCTGGCGGGGCTCGACGAGCAGGGGCGATACATCGTCTGCGACCCCATCAACCCCGGCGTGACGCGCTGGACGGACGCAGACCTCTGGGCGTTCACCCACCGGGGCACCAACCCTCCGGGCTTCGCCGCGGTCTGGCGCTGACGTCCTCCGGCAGGGACGGAGCGGCCTCGGACCGGACGGGGAACGCCGGCCGGCTCGGCCAACCCCGCCGCCGCGCTCGGCTCTCGCACCTTTGCGGTTGGCCCCACCGCTGCAACGCCGCCCGCCTCGAGGTCGGCGAAGACACCGCGCCACGCCGTCCCGACCTCGAGCGGAGCCCCGGCACTCCCGGGGCTTCGCCTTTTGGCGCTCAGGCTTCTGCTTCGCGGCGCTCCCGCCAGATGCTGGCCAAGATGGAGGCGCCGAGGGCGGCGGCGATGAAGCTCAGCGACATCCACGCGGGCACGTGCAGCCACTCGGAGGCGACGAGCTTGAGCCCGGCGGCGGCGAGGACGGCGGCCAGGCCATGGTGGAGGTAGCGCAGCCGGGCCACCGTATGGGCCAGCGCGGCGTAGAGCGCCCTCATGCCCAGCACCGCGAGCACGTTGGAGCTGTAGACCAAGAACGGCTGGCGGGTCACCGACAGGGCGGCGGGCACCGAGTCGATGGCGAAGACGATGTCGGTGAGCTCGATGGCGACCAGCGCCAACAGGAGCGGCGTGGCCACGAAGCGGCCGTCTTCGCGGACGAAGAAGTGGTGGTCCTTCACCTCGCGCGTCACCGGCAGGTGCCTGGCCAGAAAGCCGACGATGCGGGTCTGCTCCATCTCGGCGGGGTGTTTTCGGCCGACGCGCCAGGCCGCCGCGAAGAGGGCCGCTCCGAACGGGTAGACGACCCAGTCCCACCGCTCGAGCGCGGTGATGCCCAGCGCGATGAAGAGGGCGCGGAAGCCGAGCGCGCCGAGGACTCCCCAGAGCAGCACCCGCCGCTGGTGCTGCCTCGGCACGCGAACGGAGCTGAAGATGACGAGGAAGACGAAGAGGTTGTCGACGGACAGGCTCTTCTCGATGGCGTAGGCGGCGTAGTACTCGGCCGCGGCCTGCCCTCCGAAGAGGGCCCATACCACCCCTCCGAAGAGAAGGCCGATGGCGATCCACACCGCGCTCCAGAGCAGCGCACCGCGCTGCGTGTCGGCCCGGCCGCCCCGGTGCGACACCCAGTCGACGACCAGCATCGCGGCCACCAGTACGCCGAAGCCCGCCCAGACCCAGGCGGGAATGCCGCTTCGCTCCATTCATCGAAGCTATGCACGGCAGACGGGCCGCCCGGGCTGTAGGCCGCTCGCAGGGCCAGCTCGCCTTCGAGTCAGCGGGCGCCTCGCGTGGTCAAAGTGTCGGCGTCCGGTCGCTTTCGAATGTCAGCCCCGCGAGGTATGTCGGCGGCGCCCACGCGACGGGAACGACCCATGTCCTTCACCCATCTGCACCTTCACACGCTGTACTCGCTCCTCGACGGCGCGATCCGGATGAAGGATCTCATCGGCACGGTGAAGCAGAAGGGCATGAGCGCCGTGGCGGTCACCGACCACGGCAACATGTTCGGCGCCATCGACTTCTACAAGAAGGCCAAGGACGCCGGCATCAAACCCATCATCGGGATGGAGGCCTACGTCGCCGGGCCCAAGGGCCGGGAGGACCGCACCGAGAAAATCGCCAACCACCTCATCCTCCTCGCCACGAACGAGGAGGGCTACGCCAACCTCCGCTATCTCTCGTCGACCGCGTACCTCCACGGCTTCTACTACCACCCGCGCATCGACAAGCAGGTGCTCAAGGAGCGCTCGAAGGGGCTGGTCGCGCTCACCGCCTGCCTCGGGGGCGAGGTGACCTCGGCGTGCTTCCGCGGCGACATGGACCACGCCCGGCGCGCCGCGCTCGAGTACAAGAACATCTTCGAGCCGGGGCACTTCTTCCTCGAGATCCAGTCGAACGGGCTGCCCGAGCAGGAGAAGGCCAACGAGAACCTGAAGCAGCTCTCGCGCGACGTGGGCGTGCCGCTGGTGGCCACCGCCGACGCCCACTACATCAAGCGCGAGGACGCCCGGGCGCACGAGCTGCTCATGTGCATCGCCTCGGGCAAGACGCTGGCCGACAACAAGCGCATGCGGCATCAGACGGACCAGCTCTACGTCACCGGTCCCGAGGAGATGCGCGAGTACTTCAAGGACGTGCCCGAGGCCGTCGACAACACCATGCGCATCGCCGAGATGTGCAACCTCGAGCTCGAGCTGGGCAAGCCCATGCTGCCGACGTTCAAGGTTCCCGACGGCCACACTCCCGACACCTACCTGGCCGAGCTCGCCACCAAGGGCCTCTACGAGCGGTTCGACGAGCTGCCCTATCCGGTCGACCGCGATGCGTACCTGGCCCGGCTGGGGCTGGAGATCTCCGTCATCCAGAAGATGGGGTTCTCGGGCTACTTCCTCATCGTCCAGGACTTCATCAACTGGGCCAAGCGGCAGGGCATCCCCGTGGGGCCGGGCCGTGGCTCGGGAGCCGGCTCGCTGGTCGCGTACGCCCTGCGCATCACCGACATCGACCCGATTCCGTACAACCTCTTGTTCGAGCGCTTCTTGAACCCCGAGCGCGTGTCGATGCCCGACTTCGACATCGACTTCTGTCAGGACCGGCGCGACGAGGTCATCCGCTACGTCGCTCAGAAGTACGGGGAGAACAACGTCGGGCAGATCATCACGTTCGGGAGCCTCAAGGCCAAGAGCGTCCTCCGCGACGTGTGCCGCGTCTTCGGCTTGCCGTTCTCGGAAGGCGACCGCATCGCCAAGCTGGTACCCGACGTCCTCAACATCACCTTGAAGCAGGCCATCTTCGGCGACCCGGAGAAGGGCATCGCCGGCGAGAGTCGGCTCAAGGAGATGATCGACAAGCCCATGCCGGTGGGCGAGGTCGAGGGCAAGCCCATCACCACCAAGGACATCCTCGAGATCGGCATGGCCCTCGAGGGGTTGCACCGCCAGGCGGGCATGCACGCGGCCGGGGTGGTCATCGCCGACAAGCCGCTCTGGGAGTTCGTGCCCGTCTACCAGCCGCCCGGCGAGAAGGTGCTCATCACCCAGTTCGCCAAGGACGAGGTCGAGGCGGCGGGGCTGGTGAAGTTCGACTTTTTGGGGCTGAAAACGCTCACCGTCATTCAGCACGCGCTCGACCTCATCAACAAGAACCGCCCGCCGGATCAGAAGATCGAGCGGCACCACATTCCGACGGACGACGCGGCGACCTTCGAGCTCATCTCGTCGGGCGATACGGCGGGAGTGTTCCAGATGGAGTCGAGCGGCTTCACCGAGATGGTGATGAAGCTCAAGCCCTCGTGCTTCGAAGACATCATCGCCGCCGGCGCGCTCTACCGGCCCGGGCCGTTGGACTCGGGCATGGTCGACGTCTTCATCAATCGCAAGCACGGGCGCGAGAAGGTGACCTACCCGCACCCCAAGCTCGAGCCGGTGCTCAAGGACACCTACGGCGTCATCGTGTACCAGGAGCAGGTGATGCAGATCTCCCAGATCCTGGGAGGCTACTCGCTCGGGCGCGCCGACCTGCTCCGGCGGGCGATGGGGAAGAAGAAGGCCGACGTCATGGCCAAGGAGCGCTCGGGCTTCCTCGAGGGCTGCAAGAAGAACGGCGTCGACGAGAAGGTCGCGGCTGAGATCTTCGATTTGATGGAGAAGTTCGCCGAGTACGGCTTCAACAAGTCCCACTCGGCGGCCTACGGGCTCATCACCGTCCAGACGGCGTGGCTCAAGACCCACCACCCGGTGGAGTTCATGGCCGCGCTGCTGACGTCGGAGAAGGACAACACCGACAAGGTCGTCGAGTACATCGGCAAGGCGCGCGCGGCCGGCCACGAGGTGCTGCCGCCCGACGTGAACCTGTCGGACCTGGCGTTCGGCGTGGTCGATGGCCGCATCCGCTTCGGGCTGGGGGCCATCAAGGGCGTGGGAGAGTCGGCCATCGAGGCCATTCTCGAGGCGCGGAAGGACGGCCCGTTCAAGAGCCTGTTCGATTTCTGCGAGCGGGTCGACTCCCGCCGGGTCAACCGCAAGGTGGTCGAGGCCCTGGTGAAGGCGGGGGCGTTCGACTTCGAGAAGCGGCCGAGGCGGCAGCTCTTCGAGACCATCGAGAAGGCCATGGAGCGGGGCGCGGCCAGCCAGCGCGACCGGGCAGTGGGCCAGTCGTCACTTTTCGGCCTGCTCTCGGGCCCGTCGGCGGAGAAGCCGGCGCTCCGCGACGAGTACGCCGCGGCCGTGGAGTGGAGCGAGAAGGAGCGGCTCGCGTTCGAAAAGGAGGCCATCGGCTTCTACGTCTCGGGCCACCCGCTGCACCAGTACGAGAAGGAGCTCCGCCGCTACGCCCGTCCGTGCAATGCGGTGCAGCGGGCCCGGCGCGACGAGAAGGTGACGGTGGCCGGCGTGGTGGCCGCCCTGCGCGAGCGGCCCACCAAGACCGGCAAGCGCATGGCCTGGGTGACTCTCGAGGACCTGTCGGGCTCCATCGAGGTGGTGTGCTTCCCTGGGAAGGAGGGCGGGCGCTCGGTGATGGGAAACGACGGGAAGTGGCAGCGGTCGGGGCCCAAGCCCGGCTACGAGCACTGGGAGAGCCTGCTCAAGAGCGACGAGCCCATCCTGGTGACCGGTACGGTGCAGATCAACCAGCGCGACGAGGAGACGCCCGTCGCCGAGATCATCGCCGAGGAGGTGTCGAGCCTCCGCGAGGTGCGCGAGAAGCGGGTGAAGCGGCTCGAGGTGCGGTTGTCGGCGGACATGGTGACGGAGGACCGGCTCGAGCGGCTGGCCGAGGTGGCCAGACGCCATGTGGGCGCCACGCCGGTGGCCTTGTCGATTCGCGTGCCCGGCGAGGCCGAGGCAGTCATCGGCAACACCGCGCTCAAGGTGGCGGTGTCGGACGAGCTGCTTGAGGCGGTCGACCGCCTCTTCGGGGCCAAGGTGGCGGAGCTGTCCTGAGCCGGCGCTCCGGGGCGGGAGGGCGCGGGCTGTCCGGCGGTTGCTCTCGTCGGCGCCTGTGCGATGCTCGGCCCGGGGGTGACCGTGACCGGTACGTCGCTCGCGCTCGTGTGTGCCCTGACCGCCGCGGCGGCCGACGAGTCGCGTTCGCAGCGGGCGCGCGAGGAGATCGAGCGCGAGCTCGAGCAGATGGTGAACATTCCGCCCCCGCGGCTCCAGGTGGTGCTTGAGCCGCTCGACGAGCCGAACTTCGCGCTCGTCGACGCGGAGCTCACCCTCGACGGCGCCCCGCTGCCGGTGACGCTGCTCGGCGTCACCCTGCCCAAGAGCCACACCCTCTATTCCGCCGAGGTGGCGCCCGGCATGCACACGCTCATGGTGCGCGTCATCTACGAGGACGCCTCATCGGTGGTGATGAGCGAGTCGGCCGGCTACAAGTGGAAGGTGCCGCTCCGGGTCGAGCTCGAGGCGCGCAAGGGCCTCGAGGTGGTGGTGAAGCTGTTCCCGTCGCGGGTGCCATCGAAGGACCCGAAGGAGCAGCTCAAGCTGAAGGCGGCCATCGAGGCGCGCATGCTGGCACCGGTGGACGACCGCATGCCCGAGCCGCTGGCGCGGCCGAGCCCTCCCGACGCGGGGATGGAGGAGACGCCGGAGCAGAAGGCCGCGCGCCTCGCCGAGGAGAAGCGGCGCAAGGAGGAGGAGCGACGGCTGGCGAAGCAGGCGGCCCTCGAGGAGAA